>Ga0172369_10005837_pt1 | contig 14985 bp, 9 predicted proteins | sample LakKiv25m_FD_114539 | JGI IMG/M metagenome (GOLD analysis project Ga0172369, IMG submission 114539) | Freshwater microbial communities from Kabuno Bay, South-Kivu, Congo - kab_022012_11.25m | ecosystem: Environmental > Aquatic > Freshwater > Lake | place: Democratic Republic of the Congo...
AAAGCGGGCAGTACTATGTGTACACGATTGCAAAGCCGGTGAGTTTGAAGGACGGGGAGCAGGCAAAATACGAGCTATCTTCCGGAAGCGTGCAGTACCAGAAGGAAAACGTGTGGGAAACATACTGGACATACCCGCAAAAAGTTCTTGTATTCAACAACACGCTGGGCAGGCCGATTGCTGCGGGGCTTGTAAAAGTGTATGAGAATGGGATGTTTGCGGGCGAGGCAAGCGTAGGGTATGTGCCTGCCGGGAAAAAGGCTGAAGTGCAGTATGCGGACGTTGCAGATGTGAGCGCAAAGAAAACCGTTGAGCAGGCCACGGAAAGGGCAGGCACAAACGCGCAGGTAACAACGTATAGCGTGAACATGACGCTTGAGAACTTTGGAACGCAAAGCACAAAAGTAAAGGCAATAGATACAATGTACTCCGGCGACAAGGTGGAATTTGTATCCTCAAACGTGCAGCCTGAAAAACTTGGGGAAAACAGGCTCCAGTGGAGGGTGGATGTGCCTTCTGGTGGGAAAGTTGTTGTGGGCTACACGTATCGGATAACGAACTACTACAACACGCCAGTGTATTATGGGATGCCTGCTGTGGACAGCGTGGGTGCAGCAGAGGGCATGCCTGCATACAAGTAGTTCCTTCTTTTTTTCTTTATTTTTATTTTACTTTTGAGAATAGTGCGACTGCCGCAAATGCTGCGAGCGCTGCGGACGTGAAGAATGCGATTGTGGAACCGAATGCAGCCCAGAGAAAGCCAAGGAGGAGGTTTGCAGGGAGATATGCTGCGCCTACGGCAGTATTGTACGCGCCAAGCGCAATTCCCCTAGACTTGTCTCCCACCATTCCGGAAATATACGCCTTGTTCACGGACTCGTCTGCGGATACGAAAATTCCGTAGAGCGCAAAGAGGAGCGCGATTTGCCACCATTGGGAGAGGGATGCAAAGCCCACGCAGATGAGAGCATAAAGGGCAAATGAAACGATAATGGTATTTTTCTTGCCGAACTTGTCTGCGAGCGCGCCGATTGGGATGGATGCGAGAGCGTATACGATATTGTAGAGGAGATATAGGAGCAGTATGTCTGAGTCCGAGATTCCAAGGTCGTGCGCACGCAGTATGAGGAGCGCGAAGCTGAAATATGCGAGCGAGAAAATGCAGGAGATAATGACGAAGCGCCTGTAGTTGGGCGTAAGGAGCTTAAGGGACTGCCAAAAGCCAATCCGAGGAGCCTTGGGGGCAATTTTCTTTTTTGGCTCGCGCACAAGGAATGCAATTAGGGCGACTGCGACAAAAGCAGGGATAATTGCGAGCGTGAAAACCGTGCGGTATGCACTCTCTGTTTCCCCAAGGGAAGAGAGGACAAGATATGCGATTGCGGGACCCGTGATTGCGCCAAACGTATCAAGCATGCGGTGCAGCCCGAACGCCTTTGCGCGGGATGCCTCGTCCGTGGAGGCTGCGATTAGTGCGTCGCGGGGCGAGGAGCGTATACTTTTTCCCAAGCGCTCAAAGCCGCGAAGGAAGAGAAATTGCTGCCATATTGAGGCGAATGCAATGCCCATTTTTGTGAGCGCGGAAAGACCATATCCTGCAAGCACGAACTGCTTTCTGCTTTTGCGCGCATCAGAGAAATACCCTATGAAAATGTCAAGAAGGGAGGAAATGCTGTCCGCAATTCCCTCTATGAGCCCTATTATCTGCGAGCCCACGCCCATGAAGCGGGAGAGGAAAATTGGAAGGAGGGGAAAAATCATTTCACTTGAGACGTCTGTGAAAAAGCTCACTGCGCCCAAGGAAAGAACGTTTTTGTTGAGCCAGCTTTTTGCCATCTGCAAAGTGTTGGGGCGCATTTTTATTAATTGATGCGCAAAGGGAAGTTATGAAAATCACTCTTTTTGGAGGGGCAGGGGAAATAGGGGGGAACAAAATACTCCTTGAGGAGGGGAAAAGCCGCATTTTCCTTGACTTTGGCCAGTCCTTTACCTTGCTGGATGATTATTTTGTGCCTGAGAGCTATCTTTCGCCGCGCGAGAGGTTTGGGCTGAAAGACTATTTTGAGTTTGGGCTTGTGCCGCAATTGGACGGGCTGTATTCCAAAGAGGCAGTGGAAAATACTGCGCTAAAATACACGCCTGCAGCGTTTGATGCTGTTTTCATAACGCATGCGCACAACGACCATGTTGCGCACCTTCCGTATTTGCATAAGAGCATCCCCATTTACATGGGGGAAACTACGAAAAAGATATTGGGCTCTACTGCTGAGATGACAAAACAGGAATGTTTTGATGAGGAAAATATTGTGGATACATTTCGAAGCGGAAAAGTTATTGAAGTCGGGGAATTCAAAGTTACGCCCGTGCACGTGGACCACTCCGTGCCGGGTGCGTATGGGTTTTTAGTTGAAGGAAAAAGCGGAAGGGTTGCATATACGGGGGACATTAGAAAGCACGGAAATCGCGCAGACATGAGTGAGGAATTTGTGGAAAAGGCTTCGGAATTTGAGCCTGATGCACTTATTATAGAGGGAACGCGAGTAGGTGGAGATTCGCGCAAAAACCACACGGAAAAATTCGTTGAGGAGGAAAGCGCAAAAGTTGCGCAAGGTGCGAAGGGGATTGTTGTTGGGATGAGGTATCCAAAAGACTTGGATAGGTTCAGGACTTTTTACACTATTGCAAAGGAGAGCGGAAGGAAGCTTGTAATCTCAACAAAGACTGCGCATTTGCTGCAAACGCTAAAGGGAGACCCAGTTGGGCTGCCAGACCCTTTCAATGATGCGCACATTGAAGTGTATTGCAGGAAAATGAAAATGTACAAGAAATTTGAAAAGGAGAACATGGAAAAGTGCGCATCCTTTGAAGATGTGCAGAAAATGCAAAAAGAATGCGTATTTGAGCTGGACTTTTACTATCTTACGGAGCTTGTGGACGTAAAGCCGCAGGGCGGCGAACTCATACACTCCATGAGCGAGCCATTTGAAGAGGACCCGATTTCAAAAATTGCGGATGGGGTGCTGAAAAACTGGTGCACGCACTTTAAGCTGCAGCACCATCAGTTCCATGCGTCAGGGCATGCGTCTGAGCAGGAGATATTTGGGATTATTGAGGAAATAAAGCCGAAAAAAGTCGTGCCCGTGCACACTAAAAAGCCTGAAATGTTTCCCAAATGCGCGCAGCTAAAGAAAGGGGAGAGTTTGGAGATTTAGAGTGCTTTTTCTTTTTTGAGCAACTTTCTTTTTGCGTTAGTTCCGCCCTTTGCTGAATAGCCGCCAATTTTCCCATCAGAGCGGATTACGCGATGGCAGGGGATTTGGGGAGCAAATGGGTTCCTTGCAAGCGCATTTGCGACTGCGCGAAAAGAGTGCGGCTTTCCTATTTCTTTTGCGATTTGTTTGTAGGTGCGCGTCTGCCCTTTTGGTATCTTTGAGCACGCGATGAGAACGCTGCGCTCAAAAGAGGTGAGATTTGCACTGCGCAGCTGCGCTGTGATTTTTGAAGCCATGGGATGCACCAGGAACTGCCCGTGGGCACAAGGACTGCGCAGAGTGCGCTTTCCCCTATTTCTTGAGCACCAGAAACTGCGCAAGAAGCGCCTCTATTTGAATTGTCTCGTTTGCGCCTTCAACAAGGCGGAAGTTGTACTCGCCTATTTTATCTACAAGCGCAACTTTGGAGGCTTCTGGGATTTTGAGCGTATCCACTTCGCGGAACATCTGTATTAGAACGTCTTCGCCTGACATTCCGTAGCTTATCATGAGCTCGCGCAAGTGCTTGCGCGCGTCTATGAACTTTCCTTCAAGGGCTGCGTTCATCATCTGGGAAATCTCCTTGGGATGCGCGCGGCTTGCGTTCTTGAAAATTTCCTCTTCTGTGATGTGCGCGCCTGAGAGTGCAGCCCCCTGAAGGGCATTGAGCGCCTTTCTCATGTCGCCTTCGGACACATATATGAGCGCAGTTATGGCCTTTTCGTCCACGTTTAGATTCTCGGTTTTTGCAACGCGCTCTATAAGCCCCTTCACGTCCTCTTCCTGGAGGGGCTGGAAGCGGAAAACGGAGCAGCGGCTTTGGAGAGGCTCTATTATTTTTGAGGAGTAGTTTGCACCAAGCACAAAACGCGTAACTGATGCGTACATTTCCATTGTGCGCCTAAGTGCGTGCTGCGCGTCGGACGTGAGCGCGTCCGCCTCGTCAAGGAAAATTATTTTGAAGGGCACCTGCACAAGCGCGATTGTGCGCGCAAAGTCCTTTATTTTGCCGCGTACGACGTCTATTCCTCTTTCGTCGGATGCATTAAGCTCAAGCACGCTCTCGTTGTAGTGCTCCCCGAAAATGTCGTGCGCAAGCGCAAGGGTTGCGGTTGTTTTTCCTATTCCAGGAGGGCCTGCAAAAAGAAGATTCGGCATATTGCGCGCCTTTACGTAGCCTTTAAGCGAAGAGACTATGTTCTTCTGTCCTATTATGTCGCCAAGGGTTTTCGGGCGGTACTTCTCTGTCCAGGGAATAAGCTCCATAAAAATCACACTGAAAATGCTCCCGTTTTAGATTGCAGACAAACTTTAAATAACCTTTAGAAGCCTAAGAGAAAGGTCATGCTAATTGAGTTCAGGTGGTATTTTGCACGAACAGGTAAAGCTTGAAAAGGAAATTTTGGGATTTTGGGACTCGCAAAAAATTTACGAAAAGGTAAAGGCGCAAAACCAGGCAGGCACGCCTTTCTACTTTTGCGACGGCCCCCCATATGCGACAGGGCAGATACACCCCGGGACCGCATGGAACAAGTGCCTCAAGGATGCGGTGTGCAGGTATAAACGGGCGTGCGGGTTCAATGTGCGCTCCCAGCCCGGGTACGATACGCATGGATTGCCTATAGAGGTAAAAGTGGAGCAGGAAATGAAGCTTAAGCATAAGGGCGAAATTGAGACAATTGGGGTAGAGAAGTTTGTGCAGCGCTGCAAATTCTTTGCAAGCGAGCACATGGGAGTTATGGGCAGGCAATTCTTCCGCTGCGGCGTGTGGATGGACTGGGAAAAACCATATATCACTTACAAGGACGCATACATAAGCAAGAGCTGGGGCACAATAAAGGCTGCACATGACAAGGGGATTTTGCAGCAGGGAAACTACGTTGTGCCCTATTGCACGCGCTGCGAAACAACGCTTGCAAATTATGAGCTGGAATACGGGGAGCAGGATGACCCGTCCCTTTATGTGAAATTCAAGGTTAAAGGAACGGAAAACGAGTATCTAGTGATATGGACGACCACCCCTTGGACGCTTGTGTCCAATATGGCTGTAATGGTGCACCCAACGCATTTGTACGTGAAAGTGCAGGTGGGAAGCGAAGTTCTTATTGTTGCAAAGGAGAGGCTGGATGCAGTGATGGCATTTTATCCGACTACGAGCGCGACTGTGCTTGGGGAGCTTAGCGGGAAAAAGCTTGAGGGCACAAGATATGAGCACCCCTTGCAGGGGAAAATTTCAAAGGAGTATGAGAGGAAAGTCGTATTGTCGGACGAGTATGTGACCCTTGAGGACGGAAGCGGCTTGGTGCACTGCGCCCCAGGGCACGGACCCGAGGACTTTATTGTGGGAAAGAGGTTTGGGATTGAAATTTATTCGCCCATAGACAATGGCGGGAAATTCACAAAGGATGCGGGCGTATATGAGGGGATTGCTGCGCGCGAGGCAAACCCGAAAATAATTGAGGACTTGGATGCTTGCGGCGCTCTAATACATGCGGGAAAAGTAAGGCACAGATATCCGCACTGCTGGAGGTGCAAAACCCCACTTATATTCATTGCAACCCCACAGTGGTTCATTACTGTTTCAAAATTCCGCGAGAGGATGCACGAGGAAATTGCAAACGTAAAGTGGAAGCCTGACTTTGCGCTCACGAGGTTTTCGGACTTTGTAAGCAATGCGCCTGACTGGTGCATTTCAAGGCAGAGGTATTGGGGCATACCGCTTCCAATCTGGAAATGCGAAGCATGCTGTGAAATAAAGGTGCTGGGCTCGCATGAAGAGCTTCCAGAGCAGCCAAAAGAATTGCACCGCCCTTATATTGATGAGATAATGCTGGACTGCAAGTGCGGAGGGAAAATGCAGCGCATAAGCGACATACTGGATGTCTGGTTTGACTCGGGGAATGCGATATGGGCGTCTCTCTCGAAAGAGGACAAGGTGAATCCTGCTTATACGGACTTTATAGTGGAGGGAAAAGACCAGACAAGGGGATGGTTCTATTCCCTCTTGGGATGCGGCATCGTGGTGAACAACCAGGCGCCTTACAAGACCGTTCTTATGCACGGATTTTTCGTGGATGAGAAAGGGGAGAAGATGAGCAAGTCTGTCGGGAACTTTGTGCCCCTTGAGGAGGTCGTGGACAAGTACGGGGCAGATGCCTTCAGGCTTTGGAGCTTGTCAAACACTATTTGGGATGACCTGCGCTTTAGCTGGATGGAAATAAAGGAAGCGCACAGGAGCCTTGGGATATTGTATAATTTAGAAGCGTTCATGGAGCGCTTTTACGTGCATCCGAAAAAAGAGGTGCAGAAAGATGCGCTTGAGGTTGAGGACAAATGGATGCTTTCCCGCCTTGAGAGCGTGAAGAAAGCAGCTACACAGGCGTATGAGGAATACGAGCCGAATAGGGCTGCAAAGGCGCTTAGGGAATTCCTTGTGGAAGACGTGAGCCGCTTTTACATGAAGCTTGCAAAAGAAAGGATGGATGGGAAGAATGCGCAGGTTGTGCACTCTGTGCTGTATAAATGCCTTCTTGAGGCGCACATAATGCTCATGCCAATTATTCCGTTCATGTGCGAGCACAACTATCAGAAATTCTTCAAGAAATATGAGAAGCAGGAATCCCTTGCGCTCTTTGCATGGCCTAAGGGGGAGCCTGCTGCACAGGATGCGCTCCTTGAGAGGCAGATGGAAATTGCAAAGGGCATAATAGCTGCAACAAGCGCTGCAAGGATGGCAGGGAACATAAAACTCCGCTGGCCGCTTGAGGAAGCTACCATTGTGTGTTCTGAAACTGAAATTTCAAATGCGGCTGAGAGGCTTAGCGGAATTATAGAGGCAATGTGCAACTTGCACAAGATAAAAATTGCGCAGAAAATCGAGTCTTCGTACTCCCTCGTAGTTAACAAGGCGAAAGTGGGCGCGAAATTCAAGCAGGAAAGCGCTGCTGCGTATGAGGCAATAGGCAAATTGAGCGCGGCTGACGTGCAAAAGTGGCTCTCTGAAGGGGCTGGGAAGGGTGAGAAGCTCCTTGCGGACGGAAAATACGAAGTTGAGCGCGAAATGGTGAGTGTTGTGGAGAGCGCAAAAGACCGCGCGATTGCGCCCTTTGATGGCGGGAAAGTATATTTGAAAACAAAAATAAGCGAGGAGCTTTATGCACAGGCAATGGTAAGGGAGGCGGCGCGGCGGGTGCAGCTTTTGAGAAAAGAGATGAAGCTCGTTGAGAATGACAAGATACACTTGTGGGTGGAGGCGGACAAGGAGCTTGAGAAAATACTGCATGCGCAAAAGCCATCTCTCATGGTGGACGTGAACGCGAAGGAGATTACTTTTGGAAGGCACAAGAGCGGCGTGCACAAGGAATTTGAGATAGAAGAGAGCAAGCTGAGAATTTGCGTTGAGAAGGAAGCATAGGAGGGAGATTGCAATGGAAGACGGACCTATCCCCCTTGAAGTTAAAAACGGGAAAGTCACCAAATGGGTGTGCAGGTGCGGCAAATCCAGAAAATTGCCTGAATGCGACTGGACATGTGCCAAAAAGAAAACTCCTTACGGATAGCCAGGGTTCTTGTAGAGAAGCTCTATTTCCTGCGGAGAGAGGGCGCGGTTGTAGATGTGCACATCATCTATTGTGCCGTTGAAGAATACCGCGTATGCTCCGTTGTAATAGCGGGCTCCAATAAGCGCTTTTTCGCTCACCCTGCCGCTTCAGCTGTCTTCAAGAGTTTGCTTTGCCCCGTCCACATATACGTCGTAATAATCCGGCGCAGTTCCCGTGTACTGCACAGCAAGAAAATGCCAGTTATTGTCATTGAAGGTGTTTGTTGTCCAGCGCCCCGCGCTGCCTGCAATATTGACATTCACCTTTCCGGTGTAAAGTGAGATTGAGCGCGTATTTGAGCCGAACAACCCGCCTGCGATTATCATCTCCGAAGCCGAAGTTGATTTGAACCAACAGGTAAACGTTTTCATGCTAAGCGTACTATCCTGTATAATCGCAAAGTCGTTTATTCCGTCAAAACTCGCTGCTTTTCCCCTTATCCCGTTTGTCCAGCCAGTTCCATTTATCAGGGTGGCATCAAGGTAATTTGGCGCAACGCTGTTGTACGCAGCATCCCCCACGCCCTCGTCAAACTTGTAATAAGCAACAAGCCCCTGCGCAAGCTCAGGGTATGCGATTTTGCCAAGCCCGAATGAGATGTCCTTTTGCTGCTGCTTTGCGTCTTTTGTAGTGCCAATTGGCCAGACAAGAAGTGCGATGCAGATGAGGGCGATTCCAAGGACTACGCTCATGACAACTAGATATTCCGTTCCGCCCTGTGCTTTTGCAAAATGTGTTATGGACGCCACGCAAGCTTATCCCCCCCAAGGATAAAAAACTTTTGTTTGGGGCGTGCACCATGGAATTTCAGAAGTCGTCAATGTCGTAAGCAAGGTAGCCCGCGGAGCGCAGTTTCTGCTTCTCCCTTATTTTAAGCGCAACAAGCCCGAATTTCAGCTCGCTAGGCAAGCCATGAACGTGTACTGCTTTTCCTTGCAGATTTTTCAGGATGCCGATTGCTTGCGCGCGCTCAAGCGTGGCAAATTTGAATTCAAAGGCAAACGAACTTTCTCCATTCTTTCCTATGAGGTCTATTTCGTAGGCGTTTTTGCCTTTTTCGCCCTTTTGCACCTTGCCCCATTGCCGCTTTGCCTCTTCCAATTTCAGTTCGCGCACAAGAAGCTCTTTTGCTGCATTCTCAAACGCTTTGCCGTAAAATGAGTTCATGTTTTCCTTCAGGGCATTGAGAAACGCAGGTTTTCTTGCCGCATAGTCCGAAAAATTCTTGTATATTTGGGAAAACCAGAAATTCATCAGGGGGTGCTTTATTTTGTATATTCCACGCTTTCCAGCATAGGGCATTTCAAACTCTATGAGCTCGAAGTAGTCCTTAAGCTCGTTTATCTGGCGGGTTATTGAGGTTGGCTGAAGGTTGAGATAGCAGGCAATTGAAGAAAGGGTGTTGTTTCCGCTTGCTATTGCCTCAAGTATTGAATAGTATGTGCCGCTTCTTGCGCCAAATTCCGCAGAGAGGATGCTGCCCGCCTCGTCCTCAAGTGGCGCGCCTTTTGAGAGAAGCAGCGCATCCAGTATTTTTTCTGCGTTCTGCCTCTGCAGGCTGAAGTCCTCGAGCGCAACATAGTATTTTGGGTAGCCCCCGAAGAGGCAGTAGAGCTTCAAAAACTCTTCCTTGCCAAGCTGCAGCTCACTTGCAAGCTGCATGGAGGCAGCCAAGGGAAGGGGCTCAAGCTTCATGCCCTTCTTTATCCGCCCGTATAGCGGCTCTTTTGAATCACGAAAGAGCTTTTTCATAAGCCCTATAAGCGAACCTGAAAAAATTATCATGCCCGGCTTATTCTCGTTCAAATCAATGTTTTTTTGGAGAATGCCAAAAATTGCGGGTTCAACAAGCTTGAAATTCTGGAACTCGTCAAATATTATCGGGGGGTGCTGGCGTGTTGTTATTGCCTCTACGAAGTTGTCCCATGAATTCAGGGTTTCCAAGCCGGTTATTGTTCCATGTTCCCTTAGTATTTGCGAAAATTCGCCCAAGAGATCATTGGATGTCTTGTTTTTGTTCACAAAGAAGTAAATGCCGCGCTCCTTTACGTATTCCAGCAGCAGCCGCGTTTTCCCAATCCTGCGCAGCCCATAGAGGGCGGCAATGAAGAGCTTCTTTTTTGAGAGCGCTTCCATTTCCGCCAATTCGCGCATCTCTTGCTGCCTGCCTACGAATTTCATTATATTCACCCAGTGAATAATTCAGTAAGTGAATATATTTAAAGCTTTCCTACGGATAGCCAGGGTTCTTGTAGAGAAGCTCTATTTCCTGCGGAGAGAGGGCGCGGTTGTAGATGTGCAAATCGTCGATTGTGCCGTTGAAAAACACAAGGGTCGGATCGAAAGCGCCGATGTAGAACGAATTGGTCGTAGTTACGGAGCCAGTGCCGTTTGCAACCTTTGCGCCGTTTACGTACATTAAAACAGTGCCCTCATTGTAAGTTATTGCAATTTGATTCCAAGTGTTCACAGGCACAGTGCCGCTGCTGGTGGCGGTTTTGAAAACAAGGTTATTGTTTAGGAAGTAAAACTGAAATCCACCAGCCGAAGAAGTTATGTGGCGCTCCCCAGTAGTCGAGCTCCGGTTAACCCACGCAGAAACAGTAAATGTGTTGTTGTTTATCTTGTGTTGCACGACCCCATAAGAGCTTGCGCCATCAAACGTTGCGGCTTTTCCGCGCACGCCGTTCGTCCAGCCAGTGTTTGATAAAGACGCGTCGATATAGTTCGGAGCAACGCTATTGTAAGCAACATTCCCTATGCCCTCGTCAAATTTGTAGTATGCGACCAGACCCTGCGCAAGCTCTGGATACATTATTTTGCCAAGCCCAAGGGAGATGTCCTTTTGCTGTTGTTTTGCATCTTTCGTAGTGCCAATCGGCCATGTGAGCAGGGCTATTGAGACCAGGACGATTGTTAGCACCACTGCCAAAGTTACCAGGTATTCGGTAGCCCCCTGTGCCTTGCTAAAATGAGTTTTGCTTTCCACGCAAGCTAATCCCCCCCCCAAAGATAAAAAACTTTTGTTTTGGGAAAGCCGCTGCGCTATTGGTTCAGAAATTTGAAAAGAAGCTCAGTTTATCTTCTTGAATTTCTTGCGGGCCGGAAGGCTTGTCCAGCAGCTTTTGCATATTACGATGCGCGTTGTCTTTTCGTGCCTCTTTGCAGACTTTACGCAGGAGAAGCATACTGCTTTTGAGCAGCCCATGCATTTTTCAAGGGCGTGCACTTGGCTTGAACATCTTTCACATATCATTTGAAAACCTCAGTTAAGTGTATATGAGGTAATATTGCCTAAAACGGTTTAAATAGGTTGCTATTGTAAAGGAAAATTGTGGTGTTATGCCGTTCATAACTTCGATTTTTGCACGGGAAATACTGGACTCAAGGGGATACCCTACTCTGGAGGCTGAGGTGAGGGCAGGAAGCGCGTTTGGAAGGGCGGCTGCGCCTTCCGGGGCTTCTACTGGGACGCTTGAAGCGCTTGAGCTGAGAGATGGGGGGCAAAGGTATGGGGGAAAGGGAGTTCAAAGGGCTGTTTCAAACGTGAACTGGCAGATTGCGCAGGCGCTTGAGGGCACTGAAGTTTTGGAACAAAACGTTGTGGATGGGAAGCTTCTTTCGCTGGATGGGACGAGGAACAAGGGAAGGCTGGGCGCAAATGCAACAACTGCAGTCTCGCTTGCGGCTGCCCAGTGCGCTGCGAACTCAAAGGGAATTGGGCTGTACGCGCTCTTGGGAGGAAATATTCTTCCGCTTCCATTTATGAACGTCCTGAACGGAGGGAAGCACGCTGGAAACGGGGTTGCGATACAGGAATTCATGGTTGTGCCGCATGGATTTTCTAAATTCTCGGAAAGTTTGCAGGCGGGAAGTGAAATATACCATGCGCTGGGAAAGAAAATTGCGAAAAAATACGGAAAAGCCGCAATTGGAGTTGGGGATGAGGGAGGGTATGCGCCTTCTGTAAAGAAAACAGAGGATGCGCTGGAACTGCTTGTTTCCTCTATTGAAGAGTGCGGGTATTCTGGGAAAGTTTCGCTTGCATTTGACGCTGCCGCAAGCTCTTTTTACGAGGAGAAAAAGAAAAAATACAAGATAGATGGGAAAATGCTGGACGCTTCGAAATTGCTTGAAAAATACGTTTCGCTTGTGAAAAAATACCCTATTTTGAGCATTGAGGACCCGTTTTTTGAGGAAGATTTTGCCTCTTTTGCGCTTTTGCGCAAAAAGCTTGCAGGAAAAGTGCAAGTAGTTGCAGATGATTTGACTGTTACAAATCCAAGGATAATCGCAAAGGCGATACGGGAAAAATGCATGAGCTGCCTGCTGCTTAAAGTGAACCAGGTGGGAACGCTTTCAGAAGCATTGGAAGCTGCGCAGATGTGCAAAAAAGCCGGGCTTGGGGTGATGGTGTCGCACCGAAGCGGGGAGACAGAAGATACTGCGATTGCGGATATTGCAGTCGGAATTGGGTGCGGGCAGATAAAGACGGGCTCGCTTGCAAGTAGTGAGCGAACTGCGAAGTACAATAGGCTTCTTAGGATAGAGGAAGAGCTTGGAAACAGGGGCAAATTCGCGGGAAAAACAGGCTTGAAATTCTAGTGTGTCGGGAGAGGAAAATACGGCGGAAGCAGCCACTATTTATATATTTTTGTATTCATATATGTATATTAGTTTTGCACGCTCTTTAAAGGACAAATTTTTATGCTAAACTAAATACCAAAGGTGAGAAATATGGGAAAAAACTTGGAAGGACAACAAATTTTGGTGCTGCCTGAGGGCTCAAATAGGGTACTGGGCAGGGACGCGCAGCGCTCAAACATTGCAGTCGCGTATGCGGTTGCGAACATTGTGAGAACGACATTGGGCCCCAAGGGAATGGACAAGATGCTTGTGTCCGAGATGGGCGACATTGTAATTACAAATGACGGGGCAACAATACTTGAAGAGATGAACGTGGAGCACCCGGCTGCAAAAATACTTGTAGAGGTTGCAAAAACACAGGACAAGGAAGTTGGGGATGGAACAACGACTGCGGCAATGCTTGCAGGAATGCTTCTTAAGAAGGCAGGGGATTTGCTTGACCAGGACATACACGCATCCACGATTGTGAACGGGTATTCAATGGCTGCAAAGAAGACGGAGGAGGTGCTTGCGAAAATAAGCAGGCCGATTACCCTTGAGGACAAGGCAACGCTGCTTAAAATAGCTGCAATTTCAATGGGCTCAAAGTCCGTTGGAGTGGGAAGTGGCAAAGATGCGCTTGCGCAAATGGTTGTTACTGCAGTTACGCAGGTTGCAGAGAAAAAAGACGGGAAGCACTATGTGGATGATGAGCTCATAAAGATAGAGAAGAAAGCAGGCGGGGAGATTGGCGACACCACGCTCATACGGGGCGTGCTCGTGGACAAGGAGATTGTGCACCAGAATATGCCAAAAGAAGTGAAAGGCGGCAAGATTGCACTGCTTGACTGCGCGCTTGAAATAGAGAAGACGGAAGTGGATGCGAAAATCGAGATAACCGCGCCTGAGCAGATGCAGAAATTCCTTGAGCAGGAAGAGAACATGCTCAAAGGCATGGTGGAGAAGGTTGCAAAAACCGGCGCAAACGTCGTATTCTGCCAGAAGGGCATTGATGACGTTGCACAGCACTTCCTTGCGAAAAAGGGCATTGCGGCAGTGCGCAGGGTGAAGAAATCCGACATGGAAAAGCTTGCAAGGGCGACTGGGGCGAAAATCGCTACAACGCTGGATGACCTTGCACCAAGCGACCTTGGAAGTGCAGGGGACGTTGTGGAGAGGAGCATTGCAGGCGAGAAAATGGTTTTCGTTGAGAACTGCAAGGACCCCAAGAGCGTAACGATATTTGTGCGCGCATCAACTGACCACGTTGTTTCCGAAGGGGAGCGCGCAATAGTGGATGCTATTGGGGCTGTTTCATCTGCAATAGAGGATGGAAGATACGTAACCGGCGGCGGCTCAACTGAAATGGAAATTGCAGCGCAGCTTAACAAGTATGCAACTGAAATCGGAGGTCGCGAGCAGCTTGCAATAGTCGCATTTGCAGAGGCGCTTGAAATAGTGCCCCGCACGCTTGCAGAGAACACGGGCATGGATGCGATAGACACGCTCGTTGCGCTGCGCTCCAAGCACAAAAAGGAGGATGGGGCGCACTTTGGAGTGGATGTGTACTCCAGCAAAATAGAGGACATGGACAAGCTTGGAGTTGTAGAGCCATCCAAGGTGAAAAAGCAGGCAATCGCATCCGGCTTTGAGGCTGCAAAAATGCTTCTGAGAATAGATGACATGATTGCATCCAAGGGCAAGGGGGCTGCAATGCCGCCCGGAGGGCCTGGCGGCATGGGCGGAATGGGCGGCGGGATGGACTACTAAAACCCGCTCTTTTCTTCTTTTTTTATTTTTTATTTTCGCCTTTAATTTGAAGACCGTTGTATTCTATCACGTTAAGCCATGGGTGATGGGTTTCTTCAATGGAGACCACCCTTGAAATTGAATCCAGTGCCTCTGAGTGCCCATAGTGGATTTTCCCGTCCCAACGGACTGCTGCACAGTCATTTATGAAGTCCGTTGCGTTGTCGTCAGTAGTTCCGAATTCTGAATCCACACCTTTTATTGCCTCACGAGGCATTGCGCCGATTATGTTTGCCAGGTTGTTCTTGCTTCCGCTTATGATGTATGCTGAAATTTCGCATCCATTTCCGACAGACGTTTCAAATTGTTCGTAAAAGCGCCTTATTGCGCTTTCGGAAGTGTACTTGTCGACATGTGCCTGCGCAATTGCTGCAATCCTGCTTTTTCCGGAAAATTCGTTTTTTTCGCCCGCGACGAGCATCAGTATTGCGCAGTCAAAAGCAAACGAAGTATAGAGAAATTGCCCTTTTTTGGGGGTTTTTATTGAGATGGCCTCGTGCTGGTTCACGTAAATGCAATTGTCAGGGTCAAGGGATTTTATTGGAGGCAGCGATTCTTTTTTGAAGCCCTGCCTGTTTTTTGACATTGCCCATGAGACAGATTCGGCATCGCGGATGGGTTTCTTGGCTGCATAGTCGGCAGTTTTTGCAACCGCTTCTTCAATGTCTTCTTTTGAGAAGCCCAAGCCCCCCATGCTT
>Ga0172369_10005847_pt1 | contig 14966 bp, 17 predicted proteins | sample LakKiv25m_FD_114539 | JGI IMG/M metagenome (GOLD analysis project Ga0172369, IMG submission 114539) | Freshwater microbial communities from Kabuno Bay, South-Kivu, Congo - kab_022012_11.25m | ecosystem: Environmental > Aquatic > Freshwater > Lake | place: Democratic Republic of the Congo...
ATTTCCGTCTTTTTCTTTTTGCCAGACGTAAGTAAAGCGCGCTTTGACTGTTTGTCGTTCTCCATCTTTCCCAACCTCAAAATCGTACAGTCCAGAATGAATATATGAGTCTCCAAGTGGCTGTACTCTCTCTTTTAGAATTCTCCCGAAAGGATTTTTCAATAAAAAATGTTCAAAATATCCTTCGGCTTCTTCTTGTCCAGTTTTCAACTCGCCATTTAAGGTTGGCAAGAAAGAAGCATCATCCGAATAAAGAAGGGCCACCCTTTTAGGATTTTTCGTTTGCAGAGCTTCATTCCACATTTTGAAATTGCTATGAGCGACTTCTAAAAGATCGTTTTCGTTCTTCATGCTTTCAATAATTTTAAATTAATTAATAAACTAAATATCTCTTAAGAGATATTACACAAAAAAAAATTAAAATCAAATTTTACTTAATTTCAAATGTACTTTTGATTTCCAAAAGAAAAATCCAATGATAATAAAAGTTGCAAGTGGGGAAACATATTCTGGTATTTTAAAGCCAAAACTGTGTAAAATCATAATTACTCCCAATACTAAAATGGAATACATCGCGCCATTTTTTAGAAAAATATATTTTTTTATGTGTTCAATATTTCGGATAGTAAGTTCGCGAACCAAAATAGCCCCCAAACCGTTCCCTAAAAGAATCAGGGGAACCGATAAGGTAAATGCAAACGCTCCGAGCACTCCATCGATAGAAAACGTCGTGTCGATAATTTCCAAAAAGAAAAGCTTACTTAAATCAGATTTAATCCCTCCCCCGAGTAATTTTTTTTCTTGATATTCAGCATTTTGCTTAAAGCCATGCGTAATAAAAAATAAGGTAGAACCTACCACTGCTCCAAAACCCATCAAACTATTCTGCTGTAGGGCAAACCAAGCAATTATTGCTAGAAGGACGGAAACAGTTGCGTAAAACCATACGCCCTTGGACATAAAAAATTTTTCAGTCCGAGGTAGTCCGAACTTTTTATCTTCCAAAAATAACCAATGTAAAAATAAAAATAATAAAAACACCCCACCGGCCACCAGAAGTATCGGAGCAGACTTATGTATTGATTCTTGAACCAATGGATCAGAAGACCAAGCGGCCGATAGAACTTGCCAAACAGAAAGAGAACTATTGAAAGACCAGATAATAACAAAAGGTAAAAATCCACGCACTAAAAAAACCGCCACAAAGATACCCCAAGTCAAAAACCACTTCCTTGCACGCTTCCCCATAGTAGAAAGCACTTCTGCGTTGATGATTGCATTATCAATTGAAGAAACTGTCTCAAAAAGAGATAAGCCGACAATGGTAAATAGAGCTGAAATAATCATGGGAGTATTATATCATCTAGTATTCAAAAATAAAAAGCCGCACGGGGGCGGCTCAATACTTAGGAAAACATAATTTCCTTTTGTGTTAACATAATTGATTTCAATTCTTCCGCAAAATCCGAGATGTAAGGATTGTTGGGGAAAATTAATCTATGTACCCAATTACTTTCTTGAGCAATCTCATTTAGAATTTCTTTTTTCTTGGTATGAAGATTTTTTTCACAAAAATGATGTGTTATAAGCCATAACACACTCATGGCTTCATCTATTTTGGGATTCTGTAAAGAAGATAGTATTGACACCAACACATCATCATTATAAAGCGAAATCATTTCTGGTAATCCTTTGTGATAACACACGCCCGCCTTGGGGTTGGAGCAAGAGTAGTGTGCTTCTTTAAGAAACAAACTAACTCCCCTTGCAGGGACAATACTGTCACTCTGTAATTCAAGATTCCCGGAAACAATTATTCCACAAGGGAAACTCCACAGAATGTTTTCACAGATACTCGTTTTGCCATTTTTCTCCGAATAAAAAAAGAATTGTATATTCAACCGATTAACAAGAAAACGGTTGTGAAGAACCACACAAATCACATCCCAGAATGGAATCACCATATGGAATGAATTGGGTACAATCAGGCAGCTTTTTTTCATGTCCATGGTTTTTTGGTTTACAAAACCCAAAAAACATTTTTATATTTTAAAAGTTTTGCAAACCAAATAATTACATGTTGTGCATTATCCTTCCTAAATATACAACTTGAAATCAAAAAGTCAATATTTATTCCGAAGTTACACCGTCAAATTCTGGACCATCGGCTTCTGCTTCGGCCTTCGTTGCCCTCACTACCCCATCCTTGTGATGGGCTGGAGAATAAATGGTGTATAGTTTTAGATCTTCAGTTGGAGAAACATTTACTACATTATGTTCTGCCCCACTAGGCACGACAATAGCTGAGCCATCTCTTACGGCATATTCATTCCCGTCGATTAGTACTTTCCCCTCTCCTTTTTCAAAACGAAAAAATTGATCATTGTCAGTATGAATTTCCGTGCCAATTTCTTCAAGTGGTTTCAAATTCATTAAAACCAACTGACAATGTTTACCGGTGTATAAAACTTTCCGAAAATTTGTATTTTCGAGTGTTTCTTTTTCTATATTTGCATTGAATCCTTTCATCCCGTTTAGAAGCAGATCGCGGTTTTAGTAAATTCTCTGATTTACAAAACCATGCCTGCTTAAATTAATATTTCTAATAATCTTACCCGCTCTAAACCGTGACCGCGGCTTCTAACGGGATTCATATCCTTTCGGATTTTAAAAGAAAATAAATTTATTAATTGCACTACGATATACTCGATACGGCTTTGGACCAACAAATGCTTTACTATTTATAAAGATCGTCGGCGTACCATATATATTTGTTTTATTTAATTCTTTTACTTGATTTTCTACAGCATTTTTAGTTTCGAGACTTTTGGCACAGTCATTGATTTTTTTAACATCAAAACCAAAATTCAACAAAATAGTATCAATATTTTTGGGATCTAAAATATAATTCTTATCTGTGCTAAACAAATAACTATTGAAATCCAAATATTTTTGAGGATACTCTTTTGCTACGCAATACCCTGTGTCAGCCAAGAAATTGGTCACATCCCCTTTCGCTGGATAATGCGCAAAAATATAATTAGCTTTTTTCTTTGCTACCAATTTCTCTATATCCGGATACGCTTTACGAGAGTAATCACAAGCATAACATCCTATAAATACTACTGTGTCCTTTGAGCCAATCTCTTGTTTCGAGAAAGAAGATAAATCTACATCTTTCAAAGTAACTGTCTGTTCTGTTTTTTGAGTAACACCGCAAGTTGCACCATCTCCAAGAGGTGTCACTTTATTATTTTCTCCATTTGGGTCGAAAGCGCAAAAACCACTTTCATTTAACCCATTACATGATCCATACACATAAAAATTATAAACCCCACGGAAAACCCAGACAGTACTGCCTACCATTAAAATAAAGAAAATCCAAGAAAATATTTCGTAATATTTATTCAAAACCTTCGCCAAAAAAGTTGAACGTTTTAAAATTTTTGCAATTAATTTTCCTTTTACTTTTTCAGCAAATCCAGTATTACATGGTCGAAGTGTCACCCTACGAAAAACGCAATCAAGCGCCTCACGAGCAAGCGCACGTTGGGATGCACTAAAAATTCCCATAATTCCAAATACTATTAAAGCTACAATACAAGGCATAAATTTATAATATTTTTAATATTTTAGTTAAGCTTTTAATAAAAACCTCGGCTTCATCTATCGTGTTGTAAATATAAAAAGAAACACGAGCGGAATTGTAAATCTTTTTTGAATGAAACCAAGAATGTACACAATGTTGCCCAGAACGAATTGCGATACTGTCCATTTCGTCGAGTATAATGGCAAATTTATGCATATCAGTATTTTCAATATAAAAATTGACAATTCCTGAACGTAAATGTGGATCAGCTGGACCAATAATTTTTATCTGCGGAAATTTCTGTAATTCTTCGGTTATATATTTATTTAATATATATTCATGTTCCACTATTTCTTTACAATCCAAACTACTCAAATATTTCACAGCTTCACCAAGACCAATAATCCCTGCATAATCTTGTAGCCCCGCTTCAAACTTTTCTGGAATCGGAAGCATTTTATAACCCTCATAGGTACTTGACTCAACAGTATCCCCCCCAACCATAAATGGATCTAATTCTTCCAATAATTTTTGTTTACCATAAAAAACTCCAGTCCCAGTAGGCCCCAACATTTTATGTCCTGAGAAGGCAATAAAATCAACACCCAGCTCTTTAACATCTATTTTTTGATGAGCAATACTCTGAGCACAGTCAAGAAACACCAACGCTCCATTTTTGTGAGCAATATCGATTATCTCTTTGGCAGGGTTGGTGACTCCGTCTAAATTTGAAGTATGCACTACTGACACGAATCTAGCACCTTCTACCATTTCAGAAAATTTTTCTAAATTAAAAGTCCCGTCCTCATTCGAGGATATTATTTTCAAAACTATACCAATTCTTTCTTTAAGCCGCAGCCATGGCACAAGATTTGAGTTGTGTTCTTTATCCGTAACTAATACAACATCATCTTTTTTAAACGGGAAACTGTTTACAAGCAAATTTATCCCTTCAGTTGTATTCCTTGTGAAAATTATTTCTCTTTCAGTGTTTGCATTTATAAAATCTTTTATAAATTTTCTTGTTTCTTTTACTTTTTTTGTTGTCTTATTACTCATTTTATGAGAGCTCCTTCCTGCACAAGCTGGAAATTCGTAATAATACTCATTCATTGCCTCTACCACAGAATAGGGCTTCAGGCTCATGCAAGCACTATCAAAATAGATTGGCTTCTTCTCGCCATTCAAAATTTTAAAATCTCCCCTTATTTTCTCAACGTTTAACATATATGAGCCAATTATATCATATATTTCCCTACTCGAGTTCTTTTAATTGAAAATGCCAATCCTCCTGTGCCAACCTTCTCCCCTAAAGAGTTCGCAATAGCACGCACATATGTGCCACTACTACATTTTATTTTAAAGTTCACAATATAAAAATTATTATCTTTTTTCAATTCTTTTTTCCAAATTCTTAAAATTTCTTTTTGTCTAAAATCTCCTTTAACATTTCTTACTCTACGTTCAATATTTTCCAAAAGTTTTTTATTATTTATTTTTCTTATTTTAATAAATTTTAAACTCTTTACATTCACTTCCCTTTCTGGAATCTCAACTTCTTGTTTTGCACGTGCATAAGAAAAAAGCGTTTTTCCTTTTACTGTCTTTGAGGAATAAGCGGGATATTTTTGCATAAAAATACCTTTAAAATTTTTTAATTCTCTCTTTATATCTTTTTCTAATTCGTAATTCGTAATTTTTAATTCATAATTACTCGTAACCTTACCCAATATATCATATGTGTCTGTTCTAAAACCAAATAAAACACCAAATTCATATTCCTTATCCAAGCTTAAATATCTTTCTTTATTTTTCACTTCAGCGTCCGATAGAACAAGCAACAAACCACTGGCCATAGGATCCAACCGCCCAGCATAAGTCATCTTTATTTTTTTATCTATTTTATTTTTTAATCGAAAAAACTCCAAGCACAGAAGTGGAGTTTCTCCTTCTTTTTTATTTAATAAAAAAATATTTTTTGATATTTCTTTAGGAATGTCTTTTTTTATGAACTTCATTTTCCAGCTCAGCTATTTTTTCTGTCATCACACCCAATTCTTTTTTAATGTCCATAATGACTTCTTCTTCTACCCTCACCTCCCCTTCTGTTTTCTCTGTTAATCTCTTTTCCCCGCGAAGACCAGAGAGAATGAGTTCGTTCCCGATAAAGCTTGAAGTGAAAGCGCCGGTAAAATGAAGCACCACAATTCCAACCACAAAAGAGATCGGCCCATCCCACCAGATGGAAGAAACTGAATCTATCGTCAAATTATTCTGGAAAAAATTGAAATATTCGTGGATTAAGTCGGTGGAATGCCACACCCCGCGCCAGAACAGCACTATCCCAATACCGACAATCAATGCATAGAGTCTCGGCCGGTGACTTAAATAAATCTTTATTTTTTCTTCAATTTTTATTACTATATTTTTCATAATATTATTATAACACATCAAAACAGATTTGCGGAGGTGGAGAGATTCGAACTCTCGGTGGGTTGCCCCACACAGACTTTCCAGGTCTGCGCACTAGACCGCTATGCGACACCTCCCTATTAAATAATCTAACCTATTTTTAGGAAAAAAGAAAATTTGATATAGTTTATCCATGGAACTTCAAGTATTATTCCTGACATTTTTTTTCTTTATATTTTTAGTCGTTCAAATAATGACTTTCCAATTGTTTGAATTTTCCTTCCTGGAAAATGGAAATCAGATTAGAATTTCCACAAAAAATTTTCTACTAATCGTCTTAGGGATTTTTATTTTGGTAGGATCAATCACTTTTTTTATTTTAAATAGCAATATGATTGCTTCGCTCCTATTTCTTTATACTTTGATGTTTTTGTTTAGCACTTTTCTTACTTTTTTCCTGACTTTAAAGATCGAGAGTCCACTAAAAAAATCATTAGCTGCCGTCACAATTTCTTCCATTATTGTTTCTCTGGTCTTATTGTTCCCTGTCGGCATATTAAAAAACATTTTGATTGCCGGATCCCTACTATGGGTTGCCCCTGTACTTTTAAAAAAATTCAAAATCAAAAAACCCCACCTCTTCGCTTTTATGTTTCTTTTTATGCTGTTTGATATTTACAATGTATATTACCTGACTCCTCAAACTTCACCTTCGTATAATTATTTTACTCTAAATGGATATATTGAATTCGGCAGATTGGCTCTCGGCATGGGAGATTTTTTCTTGGGATATTTGGCCGTCAGTTTGCTTTATTTAGAAAAAGGTTATTTAAAAGCAACAATTTTAGCACTTCTAATTTCTTTGCCTCTCCTTGCCATAGGATTTTTATCACTGAAACATGACTTCCCTTACACTATCTTTATAGTAATTCCTGCGCTTTTAATTTACTTTCTACTAGAAATCAAGAAAAACTAAATTTTTTTGATATTGGGTAACAATTCTCTTAGAGAAAAATGGGGCACAAATTTTTGTTCTGCAAGAAACCATCGATTAATAACCGGGCTCAAGGTCAGAGCAAAGCCGATATTCCCCACTAAGTGCAATATTGTAAATGGAATTTGTAAAATTAAAGCATTGATAATATTCTGTCCGAAAACAGGAGCAAACAAAACACCAGTGATAAAATCAAAAGCAATCGTAGCTAAAATAGTAAACAGGACAAAATTGGCCCTGGAAGTTTTATATTTTTGAAAATAAACACTGGCTACTGCACCAATAACCCCATAAGTAATCCCAGCAATCCACGTCCAAGAGCCGAAGTGAGTTAATAGATCATAAATAAAAATAGACAAGAACCCAAAGAGAAAGGCCGCCGATGCGCCAAACTTTCGTCCAAGGGGCATAATAGAAGCCATAATCGGCTCTACGTTTGGTGCTCGAAGTGGAATAAGCCTCAACAAAAGACACCCAACAAAAATCGTAAAAATTTTAAATTTCTTTTGCATATGAAATTCTATTATATAGCATTAAACTCAACAAAGAAAGTAGCCCCCATGCCTTCACCTCCCGACTCTGCCCACACCTTTCCACCATGCGCTTCGGTCACCAACTTTACCGTATAAAGACCATACCCGGTACTATCGACATTTACTTTTACCGAATTTTTACCTCGACCCCCCTCTGTAAACAAATTTTTCTTATCCTCCAGGGTGATTCCAATGCCAGTATCTTTTACAGAAAACAAGATCTTCGAATTATTCTTAACAAGACCAACAATAATGGTTCCTTCTTTGGTATATCTGATGGAATTTTCAATTAAATTATTGGTAACTTCTGTGAGCCAGAAAAGATCACCATTCATTTTGTATTCTCCCTCCTTAATCTCAGTTTCTATTTTAAGGCCCTTCTTTTCTCCAACTTCTTTTTTGTCATTTACTGTTTTCAGAATAATTTCTTTAAAGTCTATTGGCTTCATTTCGTATTTAACTGTCCCTTTTTGTAAATTTGAAGCGTTCAAAATAAGATCAATGGTTTTCACACCATTATCATCTGATTCGACTCCCATTTCTGCCATTTTTTTTAATTCAGGAGAGAGGGGTCCAAACATTCCGTCAATCATTCCTGAGAAAATATATTTAGTATGAGTAAAAGAACCTTTCACTTTGTGGGTTATCAAATGCACTAGAGACTCACGCTGTTGAATTAATTTCCCTAAATCAATGTTAAGTTTTTCAATTTGAATTCTCTGGTCCGATTCTCTTTTTAAATTCTGAAACAGAATGAAACTCAAAGCAGCAGACAAAACAACGGTCACAGCGGTTAAAAGCCTATCGGCGGTACTATTAACAAAAAACAATTGAACACCAGCTAATATTAAAAATCCAAAAACAATAAAATAAGTACTGATAATCCTTAAATTAAATATGTCTAATTTGAAAATGGAATAAGTTATCACCATTAGAAACAATGGAGTAATAAATAAGGCATAAAGATTTATTTCATAGTTGCCACTAAATGCTGCTAAATACTCGGTAATACCAAAAACTGCCAAAAACAAAAACATGGAACCAGTCACAATTAAATTGGTTTTTTTATTATAAAGTTTGTTTTTTTTGAAAAATGGCAAGAAAAGATGCAAAAACATAACTAACAAAATAACTATTTCCAAATACAATTTATACTGATCAAGAAAATTATTATTTATAGCTCCACAAATGGAGTGGTCAAAACCTAAAACAGAATCCCCCGTAAGAGTAAAAAATAATGGTATCAATGTGGCAAAAAATAATGCCAATTTTTGGGGCCACGTAATATCTCTCCCATTTACAAAAACCATAATAAAGTAAAGCCCCAAGACAAAAAATACTACCTCTAGAAACAACAAAAAAGACCAGACCGTATATATAAGATAATAATTAACTGAAGTCCAAGTAATTAAATCGCCAATGAGCCAAACAGAAAATACAAGGGAAAAGCTGAGAAAAATTTTGGAAAGAATATTTTTATTAGATTTTACGAAAACCAGTAGAGCCAAAGATAATATAAATAAAATCGGAATAATATGAGAATATTTGGCCAATAATGGAGAAGTGGCTTGAATCACATTTTGATAGATATAACAAACATTTTGGGTAATCATGGAATTTAATATTCGGGTATTAATTTTTTAATATTTGATTTGTAAGAAATCCAATGTGAATCTTCTTCATTATCCATAGGCGGAATAGGAACAATGAGTGGTTTCCGCCCGGTTAAATTAATAACGTTCTGAAATGCCGGCAGGAAAACTTCCTCTGTAAATTTACCTTCTCTTCCTGTCAATAAGAAATTTTCGAAAAGAATCCCATGGCATACCAGTAACATAAGTAAATTCGTATAGTATTTAATGGCTGTCTCTCCGTTTGCCTTAAGCCATCCGGAATTATCATAAAAATAAAAATCCTCTTTCTTGTAACCATATACGTCAAATAATCTTCGGTGAAAATTTACTACTGGCTCTCCCCAAAAAGTTAAAACATCTTTAAGAGGCTTCCCATTATATTTATTAAAATCGACTATTGTTATATTCTCCTCAATTTGATTTCTTTTTTTATTTAATCTGTCATGGATGTGTAGTTTACCAAGTGAACACTTAAAATCATTATTGGAAGTAAATTTATCACCGGGATATTCAAAAAATATTGTCTTCAGTCCATGGTCTTTTGTCAATTCAATAAACCAATAAGTATCGTGGTTGGGAGTAGCAACGTCCCTAAATTGGAGACCATTTTTACCCATATTCTTTATTGGCTCAGGAATATTATTGTTTAAAAATTTTTCTATCTTTTTTACCAACTCTAAATCTTTTTGCCTTTCTTCGAGGATTTTAGTTGCTTCAGTAAGCTTAGTATAAACAGTTTCGTTAAAAAGTTTCCGATTGGACACTATTTTTTTATAATCTAAGTTCTTTTCCATAGATCATTAGACGCCACTATTTTCTTGTTCCCCGTTAACAGAAAGACAACTCTCTCCCAAATCAACATTCTCTGAACATTTTATCGGTTCACATTTTATTTCACCGGTTTCGCAAACTCCCGTACAATCTTCATTCTGGCAATATTTAAAATCACTCGCTTTCAAACTATATCTTTTAAAATTTGACAGCCCATTTGGTGGACAATTGTCTGGGTTGGAACAATCCCGAGAAAAACACTCTTCCCTTGTTGAATCACAAGATGTTTCAACTATAAAGCTAAAATCTTTTTTAAAAAACAAATAAAAAAAAGAATATGCCACCACAATCAAACAACTCAAAAGCACAATCCAAATAAACCAATCTTTTTCTTTCTTTTGGTCTAAATTATCCATAAAAATATTATATCACAAAAACAAAAAGAAACTTCCCAAAATCATAATAATAATGGCAATTATTTTAGGAATAAGAACTTTTTTTGAAAGATCTTCTCTAAGAATATGCGGAAAAAATTTAGTACTCAAAATTGTAAAGAAAAGCACAATTGCCGGTTGAAAACTACCGACTAAGTAGACCATTGCCACCGGCGCCAAGAGTAAGGCAAAATTCGTCAACAGGTTCCCTGCAACGGTAAAAGCCTCAGTTATTATGTTTAAGGTAAAAATCTTCAATCCTCCCTTGCTGTTCATGTGTAAGAATTCTCGCCGAAATTTTGGAACAAAAACATAAATTAGAAAACCAGTCATTCCTAACCCAAAATATTCCCAAAAAGAAGACACCCAAAAATTTCCCTCAACTGTGACATATTTAAAAATTATTCCAGAGACAGCCACCAAAAAACAAGCAAAAAGCATATAAAAAGCCGGTTTTACTTTAATTTTTTTCTTATTGCCACTAAAATCCACTAAAATAAATATCAGACCAAAAATAACAACACCAGAACCCAAAAGCTGATGCCAGCTTAACTCCTCACCTAAAATAAGGTATCCCAGTATGTATCCGAATACCGGAACAGTGAGAAACCAAGGAACAACCGTAGACGTTTCTTCTATCTCCAGTGCAAACAAATACAAAATAATCCAAGCAATCGTTAAAATTCCAGTGATAAAAAGTAATATCTTGTCTGTGGTCGGTATTTCAAAAATACCAACATTAAAAATCCCAATGACTCCCGCGATAAAAATACCTGCCAAGCTCGAAAATAAAACTAAACCACCCGAGCTACGTTCTTTTTCTCTTTCGGAAAAATTAGCTACTAAATAGTTGTCGGCGATATTTACAAAAGCCCACAAAAAAGGAGCTACGAGTGCAATAAAAAACCATGTCATACTTTTATTATAGCTCAATTGAGTCAAAACTAAAAAGTATAACTTTTATAGTTTGAAGAGTTTTTTAGCGTTCGTGACAATCGTATTTGCTACTTCTTCTTCGGGTAATCCTTTTATTTCCGCAATTTTTTTCACAATTTCGCATACATATACAGGCTCATTCCTCTCTCCTCGGTGTGGAACTGGCGCCACGTATGGACTATCTGTATCGGTCAAAATATATTCAAGTGGAGTTTCACGAATCACCCCGATGTAGTCACAGATTTCTGGCTTGGGTTTGTAGGTTATTGGTCCGGCAAAAGAAACATATATCCCAAGCTCGACAAACCTTTTCATATCTTCCACGCTTCCGGCAAAAAAATGTGATACGCCGGAAACCTTCGCGTGTGTTTTCATAATCTCCGCCACGTCAGCATAAGCATTATAAGTTCTGTCGGTTGGATTATTTCTGATATGGAGCATCATGGGTTTCCCGACAGCGTTTGCAACTTCTATTTGTTTTACAAAAATTTCTTTCTGTCTTTCGATCGATTTAGTATCGAGATGATAGTAATCAAGCCCACACTCCCCTATCGCGACCACTTTTGGATCACGCGCCATTTCCAAATATTTTTCTTTATCAAAAATTTCCGCTCGCGATTTAAAAGCCGGCCCGCCTGTCTCTTCTTCGTCATGAAATGACTCTTCAAGATGTATCGGGTGAAGTCCAATACAAGCATAAACTCCTTCCGAATATTTATGTGCAATTTCAATCGCCCGTGCAGATGTTGTATCCTGACTTCCTATATTTATAAGCCAAGTGTCTGCCTCAAGCGCTCGCCTTATTACTTCCTCTCCATCTTCCTTGTAAGCTTTAAAATTTATATGTGCGTGGATATCAATATATTTCGGTTCTTTTTTTTCCATAAAATTATTTTTTATTCAACATTTCCTTGAGTAATTTTATATCTTTTTGATCTTTTTCGCGACCCATGGCAATTTTAAATTTCAAAAGCTCTTCCAAATTCATAAATGGAAAACCATCGATAATCATCGCCGAAGCAATGGCTCCTTCGGTAGTGGTGCTATATTTTTCCCAATCCAATTTAGGAATAATCGTAAAAATATCTTTTTGAAGAAAAATTTTTCCGTGAAGTTCTGTTTCTTTCCAAGTACCAGTTTTTCTCAATTCTTCATGCAGGTCTTTTGTCACAGCAATATCAATATCACTAGCTGAACGAATACCAAGAGCATCAAGTGTACCGCTGCTAACCACGACATATTTTCCAAAAGGAAAATCTAGTTCTTTTAATTTCTCAAAAATATTAAATTTTTTACTTTCAATTTTTTCCATGAATTATTTTTTTAATTCTATAATTATTTTTAATAACACTCCATTAATATTAGTATTTATCTCGGCATTTGTAAAACGTAAAACTTTTATATTTAGTCCTTCAAAATAAACACTTCTATTTTTATCATATCCTTTATTTTCTTTCTCAAAATGTTGCGATCCATCTATTTCTATTACTAACTTTTTTAGAGGACAATAAAAATCCGTGATGTAGCCACCAATACTATGTTGCCTTCTAAATTTGAAACCGAGTTGTGAATTTTTTAACTTTTGCCATAATAAAATTTCTTGTGGGGTGCTATTATTCCTCAACTCCTTTCTTCTGTAAAATAATTTTTTTATATTATGAATTGTTTGCATTTTAGCTCCCCTCCTTAATCAAGGAGGGGGTTGGGGGTGGTAATTCTTTTAATCACCACCTCGCCCTAAAGGGCACTCCTCCTCCGCAAGGAGGAAAGGATTCAAATAATTATTTCCTCAAAAATAAAGGTGCCTCTGGCATTTCTCGTCTAGAAATATATTTCAAAATCTTTTCTGATGTCCCTGGCATGAATGGTTGAAGCTCCCAAGCGATTCTAAATACTTCATTGATATAGTCTTGGACATTTTTCTTGGCTTTTTCTGGGTCTATTTTAATTTCTTGAAATGGTTTTTGTTCTTGAATTGCTTTATCAATATCTGAAATTCTTCCCCAAATTTCATCCATCGCATTTTTATGATCAAAATTATCTAAATATTTTGCACAGTAGGAATGTTTTATCAACCAATCATTCTCCGGATTTACATTGGGAAATGCCTCATAAGAAATTGCCATTTTTATCGTTCTGCTCACCAAATTCCCCAAACCGTTTGCTAGGCCAGAATTATAAGCATCTTTGAATCTTTCCATAGTGAACGGACTGTCTTCAAAACTTCCAACCTCACGTAAAAGGAAATAGCGAAGCGCGTCAGTGCCGTATTCGCGCACAATGTCGCGCGGATCAACGACATTACCAATGGTTTTCGACATTCTTACACCCCCCTCGCCTGTGATAAAACCATTTACTATTATCTGGTGAGAATTTGGCACATCTGCTGCCATAAGCATTGCTTGCCACATCACCGCCTGAAATCGAGTATTATCTTTCCCGCAATATTGTGTCGGGTTGCCATGCACCCAATATTTTTCAAAATCACCAGCAGTTTTAGGCCAACCAAGAGTGGAAATATAATTTACCAATGCATCAAACCAAACATACATCACGTGATCATTGTCATCCGGCACCGCTATACCCCAAGGCATTTTTTCTTTCAGACGTGAAATGGAAAAATCTTGCAGGCCGTTCTTAATAAAATTTTTCATTTCATTCAAACGAAATTCAGGAATCACAAAATTTGGATTTTCTTCGTAAAATGAAAGCAACTTATCACCAAATTCAGAGAACTTGAAAAAATAATTTTCTTCATTTATTGTCTCAATCTTTTTACCTGGATGAAATGGACACTCTCCATTATCATCGAGCTCACTATCAGTCTTTTCGCTCTCACACCCCACGCAATATTTTGCTTGATAATTTTTCTTATAAATATAACCATTCTTCTCTACTCTGCGCCAGAATTCTTGAGCAGCCTCTTCGTGATTTTTGTCGGTCGTTCTAATAAAATGCACATCTTCTGATATACCAAACATTTTTACTTGTTCACAAAAAGTTTCAAAATTTTTATCTACAAAATCTTGAACGGTCATACCCTCTTCTCTGGCGCGCTCATAGATCTTCATCCCGTGTTCGTCTGTACCAGTATTAAAAAATACATCATACCCCGCAAGTTTTTTGTAACGCACAATAGTATCCGCCCGCACAAATTCAAGTGCATGCCCCATATGAAGCGGTGCATTTACATAAGGTAAAGTTGTAGTAAGATAGAAAGTTTTATTAGTCATCCCATTAGAAATTTTAATTAATAATTTTTTTTCTTTATTTCATGTCCGCTCTATTTCTAACGGGACAAGTTTTTTTCTCTAAGATTGTTTTTTTGTCTCTCAACATCATTCATTATTTCCATAAAAAGAAGTGCCCCCGGAATAGATAGCAGTAAACCCCAAAAACCACCAAGCTCATAACCAACTAATACTGCCAAAATAATAATCAACGGAGAAAGCCCAGTCACTTTTTTTATGATAAGCGGAGAAAATAGATAAACTTCAAACTGATGAATTATGAGATATGCCCCAAACACCATAAGGGCACTCGATATCCCTCCTGATAGATAGGAAAAAGATACAGCTGGTACAAGGGCAAGTAAAATGCCATAAGGAACAAGTTCCATCAACCCAGCAATTATCGCCAACAAAAATGCATACTGGATTCCCA
>Ga0172369_10005848_pt1 | contig 14964 bp, 16 predicted proteins | sample LakKiv25m_FD_114539 | JGI IMG/M metagenome (GOLD analysis project Ga0172369, IMG submission 114539) | Freshwater microbial communities from Kabuno Bay, South-Kivu, Congo - kab_022012_11.25m | ecosystem: Environmental > Aquatic > Freshwater > Lake | place: Democratic Republic of the Congo...
AGGATCACCTTTTTCTTTTAAGATTGCAAATTTTTCATTCAACTTTAAAGTGGGCGAGGCTTTAACAGATTTTGCGATAAGACTGAGACTCATTTAGAACCTCTGATTGTGTGAATAATAATTATTAAAAATTAACACTGCTAAATTATTTGTGAGGCTTAAGAGAAACAAGATTTTTAAGGGCATATTGAAAAAAAATAGTTTGACAAAACACTTTTTCCTTAAAGTAGAAAAAGTCACAAAATGGTTTGTGACTTCTTAAAATCTAAATTAAATCAATTAATTTAATTTCTTTTTTTCCGGTATTAAAAAATTACTTGAAGTAACAACTGGTTTTCCTGTTTTCTCTTCAAGCTCAAGTCTTGCATTCTTTGCAATCTTGCCGCCTTTTTTGCTTGCATCTTTATTTTCATTTAACCCAGTTGCTTTTATTGATTCAGCAATCTGTCTTGTAGAAAGTTCGGCTAAAGCAGTAAAAATTAATTCAGCCTCACTCATATGATCTCTTAAGTTTTGATTTTTTAATCCTTTAAGATTTTTATGATCTTTAATACTAATGCCAGTCCACTCCCGGTGGATAAGATTAGTTAAGATTGCAAATTCATCGCCTTCTTTTATATCATGATTTCTCCAATAATCAGTAAGCTTATTTCTTGTCTCTTGCCCAAGCATCCTTTGCTGAATCCATTTTTCGCTTCTGCCATATTTTTTCCAATATTCTCTTGCACGATTTAGTGAAATTTCTGGATCAGCAATTTCTTTAATCCTTTCATATCCAACTTTAGCGAGCCATAATTTAATAGGTTCAGCTTTTGGAGAGGGAACAGATTGGATCAAACGTAAAATGGTTTCAGGATCAGCAACATCGGTTAATCTTAGTTTACCATCTTCAGCCTTCATTTTCAACCGGTTACATTTTGTAACCGTTTCACTTCCTTCTTTGGAAAGTCTGTTTTTAAGCACTTTCCAGTAATTTCTAGCTCTTTGAAAATCTGGTTGGTCGGTTAAGGCTTGAATTATATCAACAACGGAAAAGTACCAGATTTCTTTATCTTCATCATAATGGCGACGAATCTTGTACTTTTCAAATATTGCTAAGTTTGGCTCCATGTTTCACCTCCAATATTTACTTAATTTCTAAAAATTAGTGCTAAAATTTTTTCTTCAATGCTTCTTGAACATTTGGAGGTACAAAGCTGCTAACATCTGCATGCAGCGATGCTAGATTTCTTATTACAGTTGAGTTAAGATAAGTATAACGTTCGTGAGGCATTAAAAATATTGTAGTAATATCGCCGCTAAGTTTTCTGTTCATTAACGCCATCTGGAACTCAAATTCAAAATCACTTATTTGTCTTAAACCTCTAATAATTGCCTGCGCCCCAACTTGTTTTGCATGCTCAACCAAAAGACCATCAAAAGAATCAATATCAACTTTATCCTCAAATTCTTTTAATGATTCCTTAAGCATTTCAACTCGTTCCTGTGTTGTAAACAAAGGCTGTTTTGTGGGATTGATAGCTACGGTTACAACAACTTTATCAAACAAATCAACAGCACGTTTTACAATATCAATATGTCCATAAGTTACTGGATCAAATGTGCCAGGATAAATTACTTTTTTCATTTTAAAACTCAGTTTTGATGTGATGAAAAGTAGAAATAATAATCATAAAAAAAAACTATTTGCGTATTTCGTAAAGGCAGGCATCACCAACAATTCTAAATGGCTCAACTCCAAAATTTAAAATATCTTTTTCTTTAGTTTGGATTGATCGTTCAATTATAATCATACCTTCATTTTTAAGATAATTGTTAGCTTTTAAATTTTTTACAACCTCATAAATGTCATCTTTAAAGAAGGGAGGATCAGCCAAAATTAAATCGTACTTTTTTTCTGGATTACGTTTTGAATAATCTATCGCTTCAGATCGAATAATTTTACATTGGGCTTCAACATTAAGTGATTTTATATTTTCTAAAAGATTTTTATATATCTGAAAATTTCTTTCGATAAATGTAACATTTTTTGCACCGCGGCTTATACATTCCAAACCAAGTGAACCCGAGCCTGAATAAAAATCCAGAACTTCTATTCCATCAAAATCAATTCTATTATTTAATAGATTAAAAAGAGTTTCTCTAACTCTATCAGTTGTTGGTCTTATGTCTTTGGATTGAGGTACTGTTATCAATCTTCCCTTAAATTGACCGGAGATTATTCTCATTTTCATAATAAATATCAGGCTATTCTAAAAGCAATTCCGGCAGCGGAGGAAAAAGAATTAAATTTTTCTAAATACAATTTACTTTCATATAATTCTGGCAGTGGTCTAATCTTATCAAAAGGATTAAAAGCGATAAAATCCAATCCAAGTACTTTCTTTAATGTAGTTACAACTGTTGGAGAAATTTCATCACCAGAAATAAATGCAGCTTCAATTTGTGATCTATCAATATTTAATGTTGATTTATGAGCAAGTTCTTTTAAAAGATGTTCTGTAATTTCGCTGGCATCATTCAATGGAATAACTTTGAAATAAAGCGGCTTACCATTAAATGCAAAGAACAAAGAAAGAAATTTGTTATTAAAATAAACGCTTAATGTTAAACCTTTATATACGATTGCATTGCTAACTGAAAGTGATCTTTCTGCAGCAATATGAAGATTATCAACAAATTTTAACTTTAAATTATTCTTTTTGCAAAATGAGTCAAGCATTTGCAAAAATCTTCTTTGTATTGCAAAAACCAGAGCAGAACTTGTTTCGTTAAAATGTCCTTTATCAATCTCAAAGTATTGAAGAACAAGATTTTTAGTTGAGAGATATGGATAGACAACGGACAGCTCCCACTTAAACTCATCAATCAAATCCTGGTATAACAAAGTAGTATCATAAGGCATTTGCATAGTATAAAATAACTCGAAGGGAAGTGTGAACGAGGCAGAGGTGCTGCTAAAATTTTTTTTGATGATCAATTCATCAAAAGCGCCCTGCAAAAGGGCGCTAATTTTAGTCTCTTTATCAATTTCAAAATTTATCGGATCATTAAAGTAAGCTTCATCAACATTAACTAATCTAAACTGCTCACTTAAATTATTTACTTCAACAACTTGAAGTTTAGAACTGGATATGTTAAATCCAATATGGTTTTCAAATCCAGCCATTAAAATCTAAATTACTCCCAGGAAGCAGTATTTTTTTTAGCGTCGTTATCAATGCTTCCAATTGTTCCATAACCATTAGGATCTTCAATATAATATTTAGTTCCTTTTTTAATTTTCTTTTCAGTGCGTAATAATTTACCTGCAGGTGTTACAACAGAATCAATTACTTCCAAACTGTCAATCTTCAAAATAAATCTTTGAAAAGTTTTTGGTGAAAGGAATAAACTATCAGCAGTAAATTTTCCGTCACTTAAGTTCTTAAAAGGATTAGCACTTTTCATTGTTACGGAATCAAATGCATTAACAATGCTATCAACATATTTATCATTTTTAACAAAGTTAATAAGTTTATCTAAACTGCCTGTGAAGGAACCAAACTTATTTTCCCAGAGTATCTGAGCTTCTTTAAGATTAGACATCCTAAGTCTGGTTTCTTTTTTGTAATAATTTTCGGTATCAATTTCTGCTTTAGGATCAATTACTGCAACTTTGATTAAAAGTACTGTAAGTATTGCAATTACTACATACAAACCAACATGCAAGTACCAGGGATCTTCATTTTTATTAGTGCTTTTGGAAAACATTTTTCCTCCGGAAAAATTAAGTTATTCGTTATTCAATATAAATGTATTTTTTAATTTTACTTAGTTTACTTTCGCCAATGCCTTTAACATTTAAAAGCTCATTAATGTTTCTGATCTTTTTATGTTTTTCTCGGTATTCTAAAATTTTTTTAGCTGTTGTGTTCCCGATTCCGGGTAAGTTTACAAGTTCCTCAATTTTTGCTTTATTAAGATTTATACTGTTCTCAGCAGGGAACGTTTTTTTCTTAATATTATTAAAATTCTTAGCGTTAAAATCTAAAACTTCTTGCTTATAATCAACCTCTTTATTATCTCTTTTTTGTTGATTATTTATTAAGGAATCATTATTGGTAGTATAAAATTTTTCATCCTCATCAGAATAATCAAAATAAAGATAAGGATTTTTAACTTTTTGATTGAAAAAAGTATCAAAAATAAATCCTGCGATAAAAACTAAAATAACAAAACCAAAAATCTTAAGTTCACTTTTTGTAAAACCAGTTTTCTTTGATAACCTACCGAGCATAAAGCCCCCATAATATTATCCAAAAATAGTTTTGATTATTTAACTAAAATCCAAATCGTTTAAAGAAACCTTTTTCATCATCTTTATCAGACGATTTAAAATTTGGTTGTTCAGCTAATTCCTTAAGTAATTCTCTTTCTTTATTGCTAAGCTTTTTGGGAATGTTAACATTTATCCTGACAATTTGATCGCCATGACCTGAGTGATTTAAATGTTTAATTCCTTTATCCCGCATCTTTAATAATTTACCTGCTTGAGTTCCTGCATCAATTTTTAATCTTGCTTTTCCTGCTAATGTTGGTACATCAACTTCGGTCCCTAAAACTGCATCAGGAAAAGTTATGCTTAGATCATAAATAATATCATCTTCTTCACGTATAAAATACTCGTGTTCTTCTTCCTTAAAAACAACAAGTAAATCTCCTGGTTGACCGCCGCGTTTACCAGAATTTCCTTCTCCTCGCATTGTCATATAACTGCCTTCATGTACTCCAGCGGGAACATCAATTTTTACAGTTACTTCTTCATTTATTCTTCCATCACCCATACATTTTTTGCAAGGCGTATCAATTACTTCGCCTTCTCCATTACAATTTGCACAAGCTGTAATGTTTACAAATTGCCCAAATACCGAGCGCGAAACTGATCTTATTTCACCGGTTCCATTACAAATTGGGCATCTCTTTTTTGATGTACTTCCATCAGCACCGGAGCCATTGCACTGATCGCACTTAACTTGCTTTTTTAGTTTTATTTTTTTTGATGTTCCTTCAGCAATCTCTTCAAGTGTTAATTTTAATGTTACTTTAACATCAGATCCAGGGATACCACGCCCACGCTGTCTTCCTCTCTGCTGCCCGCCGCCAAAAAAATCATCAAAGATTGATGAACCACCCGCACCGCCAAAAATATCTGAGAAGTGAGAAAAAATATCGTTGATATCAGAAAATCCCTGTGAACCAAACCCATTTCCTTTAACTCCTTCGTGTCCAAATCTATCATAACGCGCACGTTTGTTTTCATCATTTAAGATCTCATAAGCCTCAGCAGCTTCTTTAAACATTTCTTCGGCTTCTTTGTTTCCTGGATTTCGATCCGGATGATACTGCATTGCAAGTTTACGATAAGCTTTTTTTAATTCTTCTTTACTTGCGCTTTTTGATACGCCCAATATTTCGTAATAATCTTTTTTAGCCATTAAATTCTTTTTTGTTTTATATAATTAAATTAACCTTCGCTAACAATAACTTTTGAATGTCTTATAACACGATCTTTATAAATATAACCGGTTTCAAGCTCGTCCAAAACTGTGTGAGGTGCAACCGAATCATCAGCTCTTTGCATTAATGCTTCGTGGAATTCAACATCAAATGGTTTACCAATAGCTTCAATTTTTTTTACGCCTTGGTCATCAATTGTTTTCATAAACTTGTTGTAAATAAGCTGAATACCTTCTTTAATTTTATTTAAATCTGTTTCATCAGTCATATGAGATAAAGAACGTTCCAGGTCATCAATTGTTGGCAGTAGTTTTATAATTAAAGATTCAGCAGCATACTTTAATAGGTTAAGCTGATCATTTTCGGTTCTGCGTTTATAGTTTTCAAACTCAGCAGCTTTTCTTAACATCAATTCTTTGTATTGATTTACTTCAGCTTCAAGAGTTTTTATTTTATCGTCTGATGAAATTTCCGTTGTTACTTTTTCATCAGTTTTGTTTTCTTCTTTTAATTCGCTCTCAGAATTGATGTTCTCATTCATTTCTTCATTTAACTCATCATTAACTTTTTCTTTAGACATTTATTTTGGTGCTCCTTTTTATTTATTTACTTTTAAAACTTCTGTAAGCATTTCCCCAAGATAAGAAACGATAGCAATTACTTTAGAATATTCCATTCGTTTTGGACCAATAATACCAACTGTGCCGGATGTTTCGCCAAATGTATATTCTTTTGTTATCAAACTGTATTCATTAAGTTTTTCATCTTCAATTTCACTACCAATAGTTATAAGAACATTGTTATTGTTTTCATTTTTCTTTTTATCCATAATATGTATGATAATGTCTTTATCTTCAATTAACTCAATTACTCCTTGAAATTTTTCTGGATCTTCAAACTCAGGCTGTTGAATAATATTTGTAGCACCGGTAATTAAAACTTTATCATCTTTTTTTACATCTTTAAAAATTTTATCAACCGAATCTATGAACAAACGCATTACTGGTTTTTCATCAATGTTGTAGTTGTTTAATCTTTCTTTAGCAGTAGTTCTAATTTCCTGGAAAGTTAATCCATTTAATTTTTCATTTAAGATTGTTTCAACTTCTGTTAGCCGCCCCGAATCTATTTCGGTATCAAACTCAAGAGTAATAGTTTTAACTAAACCAGATTGTATGCTAACAACTACAAGTAACCTTGTACTTGATAATGATACTAATTGAATTTTTGTTAAGATTCCGTTATCAAGAGTTGGATAGGTAACACAAGCAATTTGTTTTGTAATCGTACTTAAAAGTCGTGATGCAATTTTTAGTATTTCATCAGTTTCATTTTGCAAAGTATCAAATGTATTATCAATAAAACCTTTTTCTGATGACGTGATCTTCTGTAATTCCATCAGTGTATCTACATAATATCTATAGCCTTTATCTGTGGGAACTCTACCAGCTGAAGTATGTGGATGATTAATAAAACCAGAATCTTCAAGATCGGACATAATATTTCTCACCGTTGCCGGAGAAACTCCGATATTAAATCTTTTTGTAATGTTACGCGATCCAACTGGTGAAGCAGTTAAAATAAACTGCTGTACAATTGAACGAAGAATTACTTTTTCTCTATCGTTTAAATTTTCGTGAATCATTCTGATTTATAAAAAAACCATTTTTATTTGGCAAATATATCAATAAATGAAAAGATTTATAGAATTTTCAAGCACATCATTTAAAGAAAAATCAACTGTTGCCACTAAAAATTGTTATCAAAATTAAAAATTTCATATTTTTACTTTAGTTAAAATCAATTCTTATTCATTAAACAGAGGAGAAAAATGAAAAAACTACTTTTATTATTGTTACCAATAATAACTATCTTATTTATTTCTTGTGGAGATAAAAAAGAAAATCCAAATGATATGGAAGCATTAGCCCCAGAAGTTGAAACTCAATTATTTGCAAAAGCAACATCTTTGTTTGGGAAAATGCCTGATGTTATGCCGGGAAGTGAAAATGATACTCCAGAATTAATTGATCTTGGCAAAAAACTTTTCAATGAAAAAGCTTTATCAGTAAATGGGACACAGAATTGTAACACTTGCCACGATATTACAAATGGCAAAGCTGGTGTTGATAATAAAAAATTATCTAATGGTGCGCTTGATGGAACAATTGGTACAAGAAATTCTCCAACAGTTTTAAATGCCGGATTTCATTTTGTTCAATTCTGGGATGGAAGAGCAAAAGATTTACAGGAACAAGCTGGCGGACCAATATTAAATCCTGTTGAAATGGGAATGCCAAACGAAGCTGCTGTTGTTAAAGCTATAAAAGGAATTGCTGAATATGCTGATTTATTTACAAAAGCATTTCCAGATGAAAAAGATCCAATAACATATAAAAATATTACTGGAGCAATTGCAGCTTTTGAGAGAACTTTAATTTCTAAATCAAGATTTGATTTTTATCTTGCTGGTAATAAAACTATTCTTACAAATAAAGAAAAGAATGGTCTTAAACTTTTTACAGAGGTTGGATGCATCACTTGTCATTCAGGTCATCAATTAGGTGCAAATCTTTTCCAGAAAATGGGATTGGTTCATCCTTATGAAAACACAAAGGATTTTGGCAGATACGATGTAACTAAACAGGAATCAGATAAATATATGTTTAAGGTTGCATCATTAAGAAATGCAGCATTAACATATCCATATTTTCATGATGGTGCTGTTGAAAAACTTGATGATGCTGTTAAGAAAATGGCTGTGATGAATTTAGGAAAAGAACTAAAAGCTGAAGAAATTGATTTACTTGTAGCATTTATTGGATCATTATCTGATTTTAATTTAACTAAGAATAAAAAGTAATTGTTAAAAATTTAGTTTATACCTAAGCCCAATTTCTTTTGAGATTGGGTTTTTTATTATTATTAGCTGGTAAGATTTGAGGAAAATATGAAACAAAATGCTATCCAGGATTTTTATCCTGATGACGTTGCACACTGCTATGGCTGCGGCAGATTAAATGAACATGGACATCAAATAAAGAGTTATTGGGATGGAGATGAAACAGTTGCAAAATTTTTTCCAGAAGAATATCATACTGCAATTCCCGGGTTTGTTTATGGTGGACTGATTGCATCACTAATTGATTGCCACGGAACTGGAACAGCTGCCTTAGCAGCTTATAAGACAGAAAACAGAGATTATGATTCTTTGCCTCCGCTTAGATTTGTAACAGCTTCACTTAAAGTAGATTATTTAAAACCTACACCACTTGGTGTTGAACTTGAATTAAGAGGTAAAGTATTAGAAGTAAAAGGTAAAAAAGTTATTTGTGAAATATCTGTTTCAGCAAATAACAATATTACTGCAATAGGTAAAGTTGTAGCGGTGCAAATGCCTGAAAGTTTTTTAATAAAATAGGCAGCTAATTATCCGCAAAATACTTTGTAATAATCTTGGATTAGTATTAAATTTTTTTGTGAAATAATTATCAATTAAATCAAAAGAGAGAAAGTATTGGATCAAACTTATAAATCTGCCGGTGTTGATATTGAAGCTGGTGAAAAGACAGTTGATAAAATTAAAGGTTATGCAAAATCAACATTTAATAAAAGCGTTTTAACTGATATTGGAATGTTTGGGGCTTTTTATGAACCTGATTTTTCATGTTATGAAAAACCGGTTTTAGTTTCTTCAGTCGATGGCGTTGGAACAAAACTTAAAATTGCAGTTGATACTAATAAATATGATTCAATCGGTCAGGATCTTGTGAACCATTGTGTAAATGATATTGCAGTCTGTGGTGCAAAGCCGCTTTTCTTTTTAGATTATTATGCAACAGGTAAATTAGACCCAGATAAAGCTGCAGATGTAGTAAAGGGATTTGCAGCTGCGTGTAAAGAAAATGATTGTGCACTTGTTGGCGGTGAAACTGCTGAAATGCCCGGTCTTTATCAGGCAAACGATTTTGATGTTTCAGGAACAATTGTTGGTGTGGTTGATAAATCAAAAATAATTGATGGTAAACGAATCCAAAAAGGTGATTTGCTTGTTGGATTTCCTTCAACCGGCTTGCATACAAATGGTTACTCGCTTGCAAGAAAAGTTTTATTAGAAAAATATTCTGTAAAAGATTTTATTCCAGAACTTAATAACACAATTGGTGATGAACTTCTTAAAGTTCATAAATCTTATTTGAAACTAATCACTGCTTTAAAACAAAGTGTAGATTTAAAAGGATTATCTCACATTACTGGCGGCGGAATTATTGGCAATACAAAACGCATTATGCCAAAGGGTTTAGATTTGCTTATCCATTGGGGAACATGGGAAATGCCAGCAATATTTAAACTGATTCAGGCAGCTGCAAATATTTCTAACGAAGAAATGCACAAGGTTTTTAATTGCGGTATTGGATTGATCGCTGTTGTTTCTAAAGAAGATAAACTTAATTCATTTCAAATTGCCCACGAGAATCACGAACATCCACTATTGATTGGTGAAGTAATCTAATGTTTGTTGATACACATGCTCATTTATTTTCTGAAAATTATAAAGATGATATTAACGAAGTAATAAATCGCGCAAAAGAGAATGATGTTGATTTTATCATAATACCAGCAACAGATTTAAAATCAGCAAGTGAAGCAATAACTATTGCCGAAAAATACGAACAGGTTTATGCCTCTGTTGGTATTCATCCGCACGATACAAAAGAATGGAATGATTCCTTAATCACACAAATTGAAGCACTTGCCAAACATCCAAAAGTTGTTGCAATTGGTGAAATTGGCTTAGATTATTATTATGATTTTTCTCCAAAAGATCAGCAAATAAAAGCATTTAAAGCTCAGCTTGATCTTGCAGTAAAACTGCAGCTTCCGGTTGTAATCCATAATCGTGATGCTGATGATGATATGATGGATATTATTCAGAGTTATTGCGGTACTGGATTAAAAGCTCAATTCCATTGTTACAATGGAACTATGAACGATGCAATTGAATATATGAAGATGAATCATTTTCTTTCATTTACAGGAAACATTACATTTAAAAAAAGTGATTCGTTGAGAGAAATATTAAGCAAGATTGATCTTAATCATTTAATGCTGGAAACTGACTCGCCGTTTATGACTCCTGTTCCGCATCGCGGCAAAAGGAATGAACCTGCTTATGTTAAAATTGTTGCAAAACAAGTCGCTGAAATTCATAAACTTTCTCTTGAAGATATTGGAAGAATAACATCTTTAAATGTTTTTAGATTTTTTGGAATTGGAAAAGCACCCAAAACAAGTTTTACTTACTTACTTGGCAATTCACTTTATATAAATGTAACTAACAGATGTAATGCAGATTGTACATTTTGCAGAAGAAAAGAAGATCCATTTTTGCGCGGCTACAATCTTGGAATGAAAAAATCTGAGGAACCTAACGCAGAACTTTACATTAGTGAAATTGGTGATCCTAAAAAATTTGATGAAGTAGTTTTTTGCGGTTATGGTGAACCTACAATTCGATGGGATATTGTTAAACAGGTTGCAAAGTATGTTAAAGAAAACGGCGGCAAAACCAGAATAAATACTAACGGACACGGAAATCGAATAAACAAAAGAGATATTACACCCGAGATGAAAAACCTGATTGATACAATTTCAATCAGCCTTAATTCTTATGATCAGAAACAATATGCAAAGTTAATGCAAGTTAGTGAAGATCATTTTAATGAGATGAAATCATTTGCCCGTGAAGCAAAAAAATATGTTAGTAAAGTTGTTATGAGTGTTGTTTCACTTGATGAAGTTGAAATTGAAAAATCTCGTAAAGTTGTTGAAGATGAAATTGGTGTTGAATTTAGAGTAAGAGAATATTTTTAACCTCGAATTAACGCGAAGTGTCACTAAAATTCAATTACTGTTAATTAGTGAAACCTGCCAGTCCGGCAGGCTGGTTCGTGGCTGTACTTTTTCTTTTTTTTGATAACTATTAGAGAAAAATAAAATGATAAAAAAAATAATCTTTGGATTATTATTTGCTGCTGCGATCTTCCCACAATCATTAAAATCAAAAATTGATAAAATCTTAAAGGATGAATTTTTTGAAACTTGTTTAGTTGCAATTCAAGTTGAAGATTTAACTTTAAATAAAACTATATACAAAAAGAATGAAAAATTATTACTTCGTCCTGCTTCTAATATGAAGGTGATAACATCAAGCGCTGGATTACTTTATCTTGGACCAGACTATGAATTTAAAACTGATTTGTATTACGACGGAAATATTTCAAATGATACTCTTTATGGCAATCTTTATGTTGCAGGTGGATGTGATCCCGATTTTACAACTTTTGATCTTTATACATTTGTAAATGCAATCAGAAATTTAAACGTATCTGTAATCAAGGGAAATATTTATGGCGACGTATCGTTTAAAGACTCACTTTTTTGGGGTAAAGGCTGGATGTGGGATGATGATCCTTCCAGTGATGCTCCGTATTTAAGCGCTTTGAATATAAATGATAATTGTGTTGAACTTAATTATGACAGCAGAGAAAAAACTTATTCAGTAAATCCTAAAACCAAATATGTAAATGTTAAAAGAATTGAATGTGATGATGAATTAATTATTGATAGAAATTGGCTGGATAGAAAAAATGAGATTGTTATAAAAGGTAAGGATGATAAAAAAAAGTATTCCGTAAAATTAAATGTGCAAACGCCTGAATTGTATTTCTTAACATTATTTTCTGAAGTCCTTGACTCAAATCAAATAAATGTGTTAGGTAATTGTGAGATAAAAAAAACAAATGATAATCCAATCTTTTTAACTTCAGCATCTCGAAAATACTCAGACGTAATTGTAAATCTTAATAAAGAAAGTGATAATCTTAGCGCTGAAATGACACTATTCGCATTAGCAGAAAAGTATTATGGTAAACCGGCGAATACTAAAAATGGAATAAAAGTTATTAGTAAAATGATTGATGATATTGGATTGCTATCAAAAAATTACAGATTAGTTGATGGCTCAGGTGTTTCTCATTACAATGTTGTTAGTGCTGAATTACTTGTTAGCATATTAAAATATTTTTATAAGAACAAACCAGAACTATTTTTAATATTATATAATTCTTTTTCTATCGGCGGATTAGATGGTACTCTTGAACATAGAATGGAAAATAAATTAGTTAAAGAAAATGTGCACGCAAAAACCGGAACTTTAACGGGCGTTAGTTCACTTACTGGATATTTAACAAACAGTAAAAAACACGTAATTGCTTTTTCGATTATAATGCAGAATTATATCGGCTCATCAAAGCAAGCAAAGGATTTGCAGGATGAGATTTGTAAAATATTATCAGAATAAAAAATTAAAATTATATGAAATCATACCGAGAATTTATAATAACTACCGAACCATTTAATGCTGAAATAATTAGTTCAATTTTGTGGGAACTTAATATTGATGGAATAAATGAGGAAGTAAATTGTTTAAAAGTTTTTGCACAGGATGAAAATGTAACTACGCAAGCAATTGAATATGAACTCAATTTATTAAAAGAAAATAAATTACTTCGAGAATTTTCTGTGCAGGAAAATTTTATTGTTGAAAAAAACTGGAATGAGGAATGGGAAAAAAGCAGGGAAGTTATTCATGTTACTAATAGAATTGTTATTAAACCAACATTTAAGGATTATAATCCTACAAGTGGTGAAATTGTATTAACTCTTGATCCCAAAATGTCTTTTGGAACAGGTGATCATCAAACAACAAAAATCTGTTTACAGTTTATAGAAAAATATATAAAACCAGGAATGAAAGTATTAGATGCTGGATCAGGCACTGCAATTCTTGGTATTGCTGCTGCAAAACTTGGCGCAGAAAAAACAATTGCTTTTGATATTGATGATTGGTGTTATGAAAACGGTATTGAAAATACTCAACTGAATAATGTTGTTGATAAAGTTGAAATAAGAAAATGTGAGTTAAAAGATATTCAAGAAATTAATTTTGATTTAATAATCGCAAATATCCAGAAAAATATTTTGTTAGAATTAGCTGAAGGCTTTAAATCAAGAATTAAATCTGGTGGAATATTAATTCTTTCGGGTTTACTAGAAATGGATAGGGAAGCGATTGTATCAAAATATACAGAAGTTGGATTTAGAGAATTCGATTATTTTAAAATGGATGATTGGATTGGAATAGTTTTTAAGAATTATTAAAAATATGAATAAAGGTTTATCTAAAGGCGAGATAATAATAAATAAAACCAGCGATGGTGAAACTCAACTTGGTGTTAAGTTAGAGGAATAAACTGTATGGCTGAGGCAAGATCAAATTTGTATTTTATTTGATAAGGTGCAAAGTACTGTTTCTTATCATATTGGTAGCATTTTTAATGAAGGGGAGCTGAGAAAAAATCAACTGTTCGAAAATATCGAACAGTTCAATTTTAAGGAAAAAGATCTGTATCAAGTGATCTAGAATCTTACAACCTTGATGTAATTCTTTCAGTTGGGTATTAATATTTAATCTCTTTCTATTTCAACAGTACCCGAAGCAACATACTCATTGTTGCAATAATCGTAAACTTCAATATTATACTCGCCTGCTTTGTAAAAAGTAATTTGCTTGTAGAACCAAACCCAATTGTAATCTGTATCCATTGAAATGGTATTATCATATTTACCATTTCTATAAACTTCAAAACCAACTTCTCCGCAATCAATTTCAAAAGGCAGCTTAACTAAAACGTAAAGATAGCCTCCGCCTGAAGGAATTGTGAATGATGAACTTTCATTTATTGGTTCACCATCATCATCAACACCTTCACAAAAATAAACTGACTGCGCTGAGGTGTTATCCACTAATGCAAAAGCAATTAAAATTGCGATTAAAGAAAAAAGATACTTTACTGATTTCATTTAATTTCCTTGTTTGTTTTTATCGAAACTATATCGGTAAATCAAAATTGTAAATAAGTAATATGCCGTATTTAACTATTACTTATTTAACTCATAAATAATTTTTCCATTAAAAACGGTCATCTCAACTTTTGCATCTTTTATCTTAATCGGATCAATTGTTAAAATATCGTCAGTTAAAACTATCAAGTCAGCAAGTTTGCCAACTTCAATACTTCCTTTAATATTTTCTTCAAATGAAGCATAAGCTGAGTTAATAGTATAACATTTAATTGCATCTTTAACAGAAATTTTTTGTTCTGGAATCCAGCCATCAGGATTTTTATTATCCAAAGTTCTTCGTGTAACAGCGGCATAAATCCCGAGTAATGGATTTAGCGGGGCAACATACCAATCAGTACCAAAGCATAGTTTTACTCCGGCATCCAAAAAAGATTTGAATGGATAAGTATATTTTATTCTTTCTTTTCCTATTCTCTTTTCAGCCCAAACTCCATCATCAATGCAATGATAAGGTTGAACTGAAGCAATAACATTTAG
>Ga0172369_10005849_pt1 | contig 14963 bp, 15 predicted proteins | sample LakKiv25m_FD_114539 | JGI IMG/M metagenome (GOLD analysis project Ga0172369, IMG submission 114539) | Freshwater microbial communities from Kabuno Bay, South-Kivu, Congo - kab_022012_11.25m | ecosystem: Environmental > Aquatic > Freshwater > Lake | place: Democratic Republic of the Congo...
CCCAGCGGCAATTCCTTTGGTACTTGATTTCCTAGAACAAGCCTTACCTCCCAACCTAGATGGAAACCTATTGCCAATTTTAATAACCATAGGATGCAATGCATATAATACTACATTCATAGATGACTATGACCTGTCGCCGGATGATTTAAAATTATCAGAGTTAAGAGACTTACCGAGAGCTCAAATAGACCAATGCCTAGAAGCATTAATGAGAAAAAGCACTGCTTTTTTCATACCAACTTATGTAGCAGAATTTGAAAGAACATATTTTCCAGCTTCAAAGGCAGCTGCATAATAACATCTCCTTAGATTACAATAAATAGTTTATTTCATAGAATTAGTCCTAATATCTATCGAAAATAAATTAAGCAAATATCCAACAAAATCCCTACCTTGCCCGATTACTTTCCTAAACTTAAAAAATCGAATTTATGAGATTTTAAAAATATTTTATCATTAATAATTAAAGTAATTATCTCCAAGAAACCTAAAACTCCATTTCAATTCTTAATTCCACTAATACAAAAATAAATTTAGAAATTTGCATAAAATGTCTTCTAATGCTTTGAGCATCTGTATTCTTTGATTCTCTCCACTTAAAATGATCATTATAAATCTTAAAATCATTCTCTCCAAACTTAATCGCTTGCTCTCTGTTAAACTTATAAAATAAATGATAATACAACTCAAAATGTTCCTTGACAGTTTCTGCAAAAGAAAGAACCTCATCTACCTTTCTCTTAGACTTTGCCAAATGAGTGCCAATATACTTGAACTCATCCCCTAATAGTTCCAATGTGAACAATGTTGTAAACATAACCGGCTTATTTTTCTGAAAACTAGAATCTTTGATTTTGTTATTTATTCTACAACAATAGTCAATAAACCTATCAACATTAACATCCATAGTATGTATTGTCTTACAAACCATAATATCTCCAACCCTATTATTTTTTATTAAACTGATTACCTTATCAAAATGATCAATTATCAATAAAAATATTCTTCTTAAAGAGTTATCAAACTCTTTGCTTGAAACATCCCCCATTTCCCTTACAACACAATAACCCTCTCCATGATCTATTATTTCCATTCCAATAAACCTATTGACTAAATCAGTAAGCATCTCTATTGCAGGTTGTTTTTTTACAAGATTTCCAGGACCTAATCTAGAATACTCAAAATGAGTTGCATAATAATTATAAACTCCTTCATAGTCCATAGTCTTGGAATCATACTTTAACTTTATTTCATCATAACCTTCCCTATAGGCAGATTGAAAAAATCTCCACAACATTGGAACTGAAAAACCAGTTATATCAATAGTAGTGCTCTTAAATCCATTATTTTGTTTTCCATTAATTACCAAAGAACCAGCATCATCCAATAAATCAACCTCATCACCAGCATGCAAATTTAATTTTTTAGACCATTCAGAAGGAAGCGTAATCGTCAAAGTATTATGCCCTTGACGTATTATTTTTCGTTTCATTTTTAATCAAAAACTAAAACATGATAGTTTTATGTCTTTTTATAATTATATGAAATTTTCACTATATTTAAACCTTTACCCATATATTCACTAGTGAAGATATAGGTAGATATATACCCAAGGGATAAATAGTAACACTAGTTAATAATCCAATTATTAATAAATAAATTTCTAAAAATTATCTAAAAAATATTCTCAAAAACAAATAATAAAAATATATAAAATATTCATCATTATCCAAAGTATTCTTACTATCTCAAGATATCTTTAGCAAGAAATATATGGACTAAAGATAAATCCTCAATAAGATTCTAGTTGTTATGGCTGATGACATACAAGAAAAGAAAAGAATACTAATTTATCCAATACATGGAGAAGTTATTCCTCAAAGACTATGGTATGCATTAACTGCTGATGATTCTCCTGCTAAAGATTTATATGAAGTAAGCGGATTTGCAGGAAGGCAATCTAAAGAAGAAATAAAACAAAGATTAGAAAAGGAAATACAGCAAAGAATAAAAATTATCAGCGAATCAGAAGGTACTGATCGTGCATCAAATATTCCAGGTATTCAAAAGGAAATGGTCAGCTTAAGGGAATTTATCCAATTAATAGATGATGGCACAATTCCCTATTATCAACTAGATGATCAAAATTGTACTGTTCCTCAAAAAGCCTATGATGATTGCGATTGTGTTTTTATTGGAACAAATAATCTGACCCATGTAAACTATGTTGAAGATGCAATAAATCATGGGAAACATTTTGTCTGTGAAAAACCATATAATGTCAGATTAAGAGACATAAGAAAAGCAGAAAGATTAGAAAAAAGAATAGTTGGTAAAGAATTAGTTGGAAAGATAACCTCTCACTTTGCCCATAAACCTGCCTTTCTAAAACTAGTTGATAATCTAGAAGAATTAATTGGAGAACATGGAAAAATAAAAAGATTTGAAGGGCACTATGAAGAATTTGATGACCCTAAAAATCCAAGAACAAGGGCAACCCTTGATCCTAATCAAAGCGGTGGAGGAATATACCTAGACACAGGATGCCATTTCTATAGCATGCTTTTCCAGCTAGGAGCAAATCTTGAAAGCGTAGTTGATGGAACAGAATCATTTGAATGGGATAGTTTTGGAGACTATAAAACAGATACCTTTGCAAGAGTAAACCATAAAAAAGTAAATGGAAATGGATTCTCAAATGCAGATATTGAAATAACTGTTTCTAAATTCGCCCATAGATACAAACATCACCCAAAAGATGAAAATACTCCGCCAAGTAATGATGAACATAAAGAATTAATTTTAACCTTTGAAAATGGATATACTGCCCATGTACTATTCTCAAAAGGAAAAGTTGAAATCAGAAATCCAGAAGAAACATTAGTTAAAACAATTGAACAAAATCCAAAAAATTATTCTAAAAATGAATATGCCAATGTTCTAGTAGATTTCTATATGAGAATGACCAATGGACAACCCCCATACACTTTAACTGATGTAGGAATAAAAGCATGTAAAGCAATTACAGAAACATATTATGATTTTAAATCAGATAAAAGTAGAAAAGAATTATATCAAGAAAAATGACAAAACTATTTGATTTAACCTATGAATTAACAGAGGATATGCTTAAATATCCATCAGATTCAGAACCAAATATTGTAACAATCCCCTCTTCCATAGAGCTTGTTAATGAAGAGACAAGATATAAATCAGGAAGACAAATACTCAATATGACAAATCATCATGGAACACATATTGATGCACCATGTCATAAAGTTCCAGGTGGAAAAAAAATAACAAACTATCCATTAGATAAATTTGTTAATCAATGTATGGTCATTGATTTAACCGATACGAATGTATTAAAAAGAAGAGAAGTAAGTTTAGATGATATAAGAAGTTCTAATTTTAGATTATTAGCTGATCTTGGAGGATTAATAATTTATACAGGTTTTTGTGATTTAATGGCTCAAATTCAAGGAGATTTAAAAGGTCATGAAAAAACCGGATTCGAGGCAACATTTCCATATTTATCACAAGAAGCAGCAAGATATATCGCAGGAGTATTTCCAAAGTTAAATGTAATTGGCATTGATTCTTTTGCAGTTGACAGGCAAGGAAGTAACAGTGAAGTTCATAGAACATTTTTTGCAAAAGACATTCTTCCACTAGAAACAGTAGTAGGATTACATCAATTAAAACCCCACAAATATGAACCATTTACATTACACTCAGTACCATTAAAAATAACAGGAGATGCTGCCCAAGTAAGAGCCTATGCAGAAATAGAATAATGGTACATCTAGAAAGAGCAAATGAAGGGATATTAACAACACTTGGATATAAACCAATAAAAAGGACTTTCAAAGATGTAACAAAATTGCTAGCTCAGAATCAAAATATATTACATCCTTCTTATGGTTCAGACGAAGATGCCTATCTTATTTATGAAAGTACTCTTCATCCAAAACTTCCAAATATCACCTATCTCCCAAATTTAAGGACTACATCAAACAAAATAATGCTTGCAACCACACTAGGCCATCAACACACTCAAAAACAAAAAGGAGATACTAGAGATTTTCAAGAAATCTATGAATTTTTAGGATTTGGTGCAATGTTACTAAGAAACAATCAGGGAACAAAACTATATCTTTTAAAACCAAGAGATAAAATAACAACTGCAACAGATGATAACATGACATTTATTAATTTAGCAGAATCTCCCTTAACAACCCATGACATGTCAAATCCTAGAATGAATTCTTCAGATAAATCCTTAGAATCCAGTATAGGAACAATGATGCTATGCACATTTTATAATGGAGTTTTTAGACTAGAAATCAATCCAGCATATTATGAAAGAGAACTATTAGGAAGTCCAACCAAACCAATTGTGGTCTCTGAATGTAAACTTGGAGAATCATTATATGAAAAATTACCAGAGCATCGGGATGAATTCAAAAAAGCAGGCATAGAACTTGTAGTTGGAGGAAATCTTTCTCCACAACTTCAAACAAGATTTGAAGAACCTCTTATTACCCTAGTTTTAAAAAAAGATGAAAAGCTACTTGAATGCCTAGGATTTCTTGATCTAATAAACTTTCCAGACATGTAGATAGAATCCAATTTCACTATTGAAGAATATATTTACTATAGAGAGATATATTAAAAATGAAGTATATTGACAATTAATAAAACTCTTTCTTTACTATATTTTCTATGATTAAAATCACCCAGATTTGTGAGAATGGTCATGAGATTCCAATAACAAAACGAACTTCAAAATGTTTCTGTGGTAAAGACGCGAAGTTTGAATTAGAACGATTTGACTTTCTTTCTTCAATAGACAAACCTCAAAACAGTATGTGGAGATATAAAAATATACTTCCAATTAAAGAAGAAAATATTATTACAGCAGGAGAAGGAAATACTCCGATAATAAATCTTAGAGAAATCGGAGATAGGCTTGGAATCAGCTTATATGTAAAACTTGAAACTGAAAATCCAACAGGAACTTTTAAAGATAGAGAAGCTTCCTTTGTAGTGAGCAGAAGTAAAGAAATAAAAGAGAATAATATAGTTTTACAGTCAACAGGGAATACAGCAATTGCAATGACCTACTATGCAGGCATTGCAGGTCTAAACTCCTATGCATTTATTCCATTAATATCTGCATATAAGCTATCCATACCTGAGAAAAAAGATTATAACAAAATAATTGCAGTAGATGGAACCCCCTTACAAGTAAAAGAATTTGCATCAAAATTCGCAGAGATGAATAATTTCCCAAAAGTTTCCCCATTTCATGAAAGATGTGAATGCAATGCTACTCAAGCCTATGAAATATATGAAGAAGTATTAAATAAAAAAATACCAATGCCAGATTTCTATATTCAAGTAGTATCTGCAGGCATGGGGCCAATAGGATTTTACTATGGAGCTAAAAGACTATCACAGCAATATAAAATAAAATTACCAAAAATAATATGTATTCAAAATTCTGAATTTGCACCAATGGATAAAGCATTTAAAGAAAATAAAGATGTACTAGGAGAGGAAGGTCTTACTCCTGAATATCCAACAAAAGAACCATTCGAACCAACACTTCATACAACAAACTCAACTTCCTACTATCCGTACTTAAAAAAAGCCATACAAGAAACAGGAGGATTATTTCCAGTAGTAACTCCAGAAATAACAAAAAAATATAAATCAGAATTTTCAGATGCATTAAAAAAACAAGGCTATGAACTAGCAACAACTGAAAATGCTTCTTTTATAACCTATGCCGGTTTAGTTGAACTTATAAAATCTGGAAAAATACCGCCAGGAAGCAATGTCCTTCTCATGTTAACAGGAAAACGTAACATACCGAATTATATAACTCCTGATGCAATAATTTCTCCAACACATAACCATGCCAAACTCCTTGAAGAATTAAAAGAAAATAAACTTAAGGTAGAAAATATAATATTAGGTTCAGACATAAAAAGAAAAGACTTAAAGGAAAAAGTAAAAGAGATTCTTAAAAAAAAGAACATTAATTTTATTGACCTTGGAGAAGATGAATATGTAGAAATTGCAAAGAAAGTTTCAAATAGAGTTAAAGAAAACAAATACAACAGGGGAATCCTTATTTGTAGAACTGGAATTGGCATGCAAATTGTAGCAAATAAAATTCCAGGAGTCTATGCAATAAAAGGTAATAACATTAATTCTGCAATTCAATCAAGAGAAGTGAATAATTCAAATTTAATAACTTTTGGAGAAGAACTAGATATCCTAACAATAGAAAAAATAATACTTGCCTGGCTTGACACTGCATTTTTAAATAAATACAAAGATGCCTTTGATAAAATAAAGATTTTAGAAAAATGTTAAATCAAAATAAAGCCCATAATATCCTAGGTAATGCAGGAATAAACTTACAAATATCCGATGTATTAAACATAAAAGAACATCCAGAATCTACCTATAACTATGTTCATAGAATAAATACAAAAAACGAAGATTATATATTAAAAGAGGCAAAAAGAGAATTAAAATCCAAAAAATTTAAATCAGTTAAGCTGGATTCTATAAAAAGATTAGAGACTGATTTTTTTGTTTCAGAACTTTTTAGAAATATACTTGGTAAAGAGATAATTCCGCAAATATATTATTATAAAAAAGAAAGACCTGCCATAATTATGCATGCATTTGAAGGCCATATGCTAAAAGAAGACTTAATAAAAGGAATAATTGACAATAATATCCTTTATAAAATAGGAAAAATACTAGGCAAACTCCATTCTTCAACATATGACATCTTCAATGAATCAAATGATTTGTTTGAGAATAATCAGAATAGAGAAGAAGAATTAAAAACACATTATATTGCAATAGCTAATGTAACTCCTGAAAATCTCTCAAATAAAATACTAGAATTAGCTGAATTACATAGAAAAAGAAAACTCTGCGTAATTCATGGGGATTTAACTTCAAAAAATATAATAATAGATAAAGACAATGTTCATCTGATTGATTTCGAACTATCTCACTTAGGTTCACCAGAATATGACCTAGGACATTTTTTACCAGAATATTTTCTTGCCTCAATAGGAAAAAATAATTCATGGCCGAATATAGATAAATTCTTTGAGGCATATTTCAGTGAGTTTTTAAACATCTCTGATGAAGAAAAAAATAATATTAAAAAAAATGCATTAAAACATTCTGCAGTAATAATGTTATTTCGCCTAGGAGGAATGGCAAAGACGGATTTCCTAGATCCTTCCTCAAGAAAAAAGATATATTGTTTTATAAAAAATCAGCTTGAAAAAAATAATTTTGAAAAGGGGATAGATGAACAATTGATTGAACAATGTAGAAACAGATTATGAAAGAACATAACTACTTTAAATATATTCCAGATATTTTTAATATACTAATATATATTGATTAAAGAAAATATTGACAATGAATATATTTGAATATCTTTTTATAACATTATGACAAATTACCACATAACAGGCCATGGAGATGTTTATGAAAGAGATGTTAAAGTTGACTATTATAAACAATACCTTTCCCCAGTTAAATTAGAAGCAGGCTCTTTAGAAGAGGCAATTGAAATGGGAGAAATATTATTACAAAATAATCTAGATCAAATTGCACGAGGAGATCCTCAAATAAGGGGCACAAGAGATTACGAAATGATAACAATTGTAAAAATAAATGGAAAAGAAAGAGAAATACAAGGAGCAAAATTCATTAGAGGTAAAACTTGCAAAGCAAGGGTTGATGTAGTCTTTAACGCAGATAATCCAGAAAGATTATCCATTGTTTACATAAGTGAAGAACAAAGAAAAATAGATGAAGAACACAGAAAGCATCCATTCGATATACGTGCGGCAATAGCTGCAGGATGTATTTTAGATGCATCAGGATGTGGGACCGCTGGAGCAGGAATAAGATAATGAAGATACTCATAACTGGTGGAGCAGGATTTATAGGCAGCCATGTTGCAGACCTACTCATTGATAAAAACAATGAGGTCATAATAATAGATAATCTCTCCACTGGAAGAAGCGAGAATATTAATCCTAAAGCAAAATTCTACCATGCCGACCTTTTAGATTTTGAAACAATTTCAAAAATAATCGAAGAAGAAAAACCAGAAGTCATCTATCACCTAGCAGCTCAAATAGATGTAAGAAAATCAATTGAAGAACCAATGCATGATGCAAAAATAAATATCCTAGCAACACTCAACCTATTAGATCTATCAAGAAAAATAAATCTTAAACATTTTATATTTTCTTCAACAGGAGGTGCAATATATGGAGATATGAAAGAAATACCTGCAACAGAATCAACAAAAGAAATTCCAATATCCCCCTATGCCTGCTCAAAGCTTGCGGTTGAAAAGTATATACATTTTTACAAAACAGTCCATGGATTAAAATATACAATACTTAGATATTCAAATGTCTATGGCCCAAGACAAAACCCAAAAGGAGAGGCAGGAGTTATATCAATATTTCTAGACAACATGGTATCTGGAAAAAACCCAATTATTTTCGGAGGAATACAAACAAGAGACTTTATTTTTGTAAAAGATGTTGCCTATGCGAATTATTTAGCCTTAAGAGATAATAAAAGCTGTATCTACAACATAGGAACTGGAAAAGAAACAGACATCATAGAAATTTTTTCAAGACTTAACAAATATTTTAAAAATAAATTCGAACCAATATACCAAGAAATAAAAAAAGGCGAGCCAAAAAGAAGTTGCCTAGATGTTAAAAAAGCAAAAGAAAAATTAAAATGGAAACCAAAGGTTAATCTTGATGAAGGTTTAGATAAAACCTATTGTTGGTTCTTAAAAAAAATATCATGAAATATATAATTAAAGTAGATTACTCCTGTGAGGCAGTAAAATCAGGAGGAATCTGACATCAAATAGATTCAGAAAAACCATTTAGATTAGGTCCAATCTCTAAAGATTTAGCCCCCCTACCTGACCCCAATTGCCAATTATATCTAGGTAGACAAAGTTGTGATGAATCTGATTGTTTAGATGTCTAAAATGCTCTTTATTAATCCTAGTTATTTTAAAGGTAAATTGACAAAGGCATTTTGGATCATGATCAAGAACCCACATTCTAGAGGTGGACACAGAGTTCTTGATATCAAAGAATCCTAGAAATTCTTCCATTCTCAGAAGAAAACCTATTATTATGTTCAAAAAGCCAATGAAATAAAATTTTACAAAGAAACCTTTATAAACCACATTTATCATATTTTTCTATAAAGATACTATTAAAATGAAAAGATCAAGTAGACGTTGGAAAAAGAAAAACCAAATGAGATGGAAGTGGCAAAGAAAAAGACTTAGACGTGTCAAGAAGAAAAGAAAGCAAAAAAAGATGGGTTAGTTCTTAGTTTAACAAAATATCTAATCAATTCTCTACAACAATCTTTATAAAACAAGTCTTCTATGAACCTCTATAAAAAAGAAGCAAGATGGAACAAGATTCTAACATTTGGACAGAAAAATACAGGCCAAAAAAATTTGAAGAAGTAGTTGGTCAAGATGACATAATTAGGAAAGTAACAAACCTTACCAAATCCTTAAACATACCCCATATGCTCTTTGCAGGGCCTGCAGGAACAGGAAAATCAACACTTGCATTAATTATTGTTAAAGAACTCTATGGAGTTCACTGGAAAGAAAACTGCCTTGAATTAAATGCCTCTGATGAAAGAGGAATTGATATTGTAAGACAAAAAGTAAAGGATTTTGCAAGAACAAAGGCATTGGGAAGTGTTCCATTTAAAGTAATATTCTTAGATGAAGCAGATGCTCTAACAAGAGAAGCACAGCAAGCATTAAGAAGAACAATGGAAAACTTCACAGGAACCTGTAGATTTATTCTTTCCTGCAACTATTCTTCAAAAATAATAGACCCAATTCAATCAAGATGTGTTGTCTTTAGATTCAAGATGCTTGAAAAAAAAGACATAGAAAAAAGAATAAGAATTATTGCTGAAAAAGAAGGTCTCCAAATAGACCAAAAAACAATGGAAACACTCTATGAAGATAGTGAAGGCGATTGTAGAAGAGTAATAAATCTCCTCCAAGCAGCTTCATCCATATCTCCAACAATAAGTGGAGAACTTATAAATACCCTAATTTCAGCTGCAAAACCAGGAGATATAAAAATAGTTCTAGAATATGCCCTAAGTGGAGATTTTCTAAAATCAAAAGAAAAACTTCTCGAAGTCATGTTAAAAGAATCAGTCTCAGGAACAGACATAATAAAATCCATTCAAAAAGAAATTTGGAATCTTCAAATAGACAATGAACTCAAAGTCAAATTAACAGAAAAAACAGGTGAGATAGAATTCAGAATGGTAGAGGGAAGTGACGAATTCATCCAGCTTCAAGCTCTTCTAGCAAGTTTTGTGATGGCAGGAAGAGGAATATAAACCTCTGCTAAAATAAAAAATAGCATTAAAATCATGACTGAAAATCAACTTCCATTAATTGAAAAATATAGAGTAAAAGATTTAAAGGATATAAAAGGACAAGACCTTGCAATACAAGACATTAAAACCTTTTTCAAAACCTATCCTAAGAAAAAAGCAATAATCCTAAATGGTCCAGCAGGCTCTGGAAAAACAACAGTAACAATTGCCTTTGCAAGAGAATTTAATCTAGAACTATTTGAATTAAATGCTTCTGACCTAAGAAACAAGGCAAAACTAGAAGAAATTCTAAAACCAGCAACACTTCAATCTTCTTTATTCAAAAAAGGAAAACTTATTCTAATGGATGAAGCAGATGGAATAACTGGAAGTGACAGAGGAGGCGTTACAGAATTAATTGGTTTAATTGAAAAAACCCAATTTCCAATAATAATAACTGCCAATGATATTTGGCAACAGAAATTCTCACTATTAAGACAAAAATGCCAACTAGTTAATCTAAAAGAATTAAAAGATTCAACAATTCTTGAAATTTTAAAAGACATAGTAATAAAAGAGTGTAGAACAATTAAACAAGAAACACTACTAACAATAGCAAAAAAATCAAAAGGAGATGTAAGATCTGCATTAAATGACCTTCAAGCAGCACTAATAGTTGGAGAAGAAAACTTTGTATCAGAACTCCATGAAAGAGAAAAAGAAGAATCTATTTTCAATGTCCTTAAAATAATATTCCAATCTCAAACAAACTCAAAAATAATAAGTGCCTATGACTCCACAAATATGGAATTAGATGAAATAATGCTATGGGTAGAAGAAAACATTCCAAAAGAATATTCTGGAAAAGCTCTGTTCAAAGCATTTGAATCACTAAGTAAAGCAGATGTTTTCAAAGGAAGAATCTACAGACAACAATACTGGAGATTCCTAGTATATCAAAATTTCTTCCTATCAGCTGGAATCTCATCTGCAACAAGATTAAAATCAAACAGGTTTACCCAATATGCAAGACCATCTAGGATATTAAAAATTTGGATGTCCAATCAAAAAAACGCAAAAAAGAAATCAGTTTTAGAAAAATATGCTCAAGAAACCCATATTTCTAAAAAGAAAGCTCAGCAATACTCTTTCATTCTTCCATTAATCTTAAAAGACAAATCAATTCAAGAAAAACTGGAATTTGATGAAAAAGAACAAGACTATATTCAAGAAAAAGCAGGTACAATAATTATTGCAAATAATTTGAATAAATTTAGACAGGATTAGCTCCAACTACTTGTTCAATATGATAATTAGCAACTCTTTCTCCAATCAAAAAAGGTATTAATGCTGCAATTTGTTCATCTCCCATAGTAAACCTAGTTGTTCTTAACTGTTTTTTCAACCACAAATGAACTCTTTCTCTAGGAATTTCCTGCTCTCTTAGTTTATTAGCAATATCACAAAATAATCTATTTAATCTAGGAGGATCTCTTGTCTCTGTTAAATGATTTTGTTTATAGCTAATTAATAAAGCTCTAGCAATTGAATCAGAAAATGCCTCACCTTCACCATTTTGAAAAGGGTCATAATAAACAGAAACATCTTTAAGAGCCTCTTGAAATCTAGCAATTTCTTTTTCATTTAATCTTAATCCACTACAAGTCAAAGCCTCTAACTGACTTGAAAAAATATCCATTTTTCCAGCCCTGCCAAAATATCCTCTAACTAAAAATCTTTTTCTATCTCCAGAAAAACCTGGATTGTATTGATGAATATCTAAAACAACCCCGTTTATTCTTCCCTTAAATCTTAAATCACCAAAACCTTCTGTTTTGTACTCCGCACTAGGGGCGGAGTTTGTTCGGGTTTTGGTGAGCTAGGGAAAACAGGAGATTGCGAAGCAATCTTTCCAACCGAGAGGTTGGAGTTAGTTTTCCCGTAATCTTCAGGCATTTGATTTTTAGGATCATAAACAACCAAATCATGCAAACCAAAATTATTTCCAAAATAATCAGCCCCTCCTCTTGAAAAAGAATTTTCTGCTCCACTTGTAAAAGTTTGCTCAACTTGCCTTTCCCAATAAACTTTTTCACCAGTAGAATAACCGGGCCTGGGTTCAGAAACCTGAACTTCAAAAGGAATACCCCATCTCACTTGAGGAAAACATCTCTGACATAATCCTTCATATCTAACAATATCTTCATCCCTAATAACTTCCCCATCACAACTACTACAATTAATTTTTTCAGGAACATCATAATGAACTGTTTCACTACCATCATTCCAAGTAAGCCTAGTCTCCTTACCATCCCTTTTTCCAAAAAATCTTGGAGATAAATTATACAACTTCATAAAAAAATCAATAAAACTTTAATTTAAAAACAATTGTATTATATAAGATAATAATCAGAAAGGCTATTAATAACCATATATCCATGTAAAAAAATGTATCCTAAAGAGAAATAATTATAAAAATTTTAATAAAAAGTAGGCACTTAAGTTAAATATATGGGAGCTAAGTTTTACATTAAGTAATAATAGAATTTCTACTCAACCTTAACCATTTGTCCGAACTTTCCAGAAGTCAATTGTTTTTCACCTTGAAATTCATTAACATAACCATTAATTATCTTAATCTTATCTCCTTCTGTAAATTTGCTAACATCATCATTCCATAAAGTCAATTTAATACTTCCGCTATCATCTGAAAAAACAGAATTACAAACCTTTAATTCTCTCCCAAACTTATTAAAGCTCCTAGTCTCACCAATTTCTTTAATAACTCCAGTTACATTCACATTGCCTTGACCAGGTCTTAATTCAGAAACCTTATGTTGTTGTATTTCATCTACCATTTTAAATTATAAAAAAGTCTAATTAATAAATCTTCCCTTTTAACATTGAGCATCAGTTGCAGAACCACTAGCAGCTGCAGCAGTTCCAAACCCAGCACCAGGACTAGCACTTGATAATTTTTGAGAGCATGCAGTTCCAGGTGTATTAAATGCACCACAGATTGTAGTTAAGTAACTTGCAGAATCTCTTCCACTACTTGCTTCAACACCATTAACTATAAGTGTTGGACTTCCTTGAACTCCATATTTATTACTTAAAGTCTTATCAACTTCATAGTATTTCTTTGCAGTTGTATAATTATTAGCTAAACAAGAAGTTAATTTAGCTTGATCAATTCCAACTTTCTTCAAACAACCAGCAGAATCTCCTGCTTCTGAAAAACACATAACATAGTCTAGATATTTAGGCTTTTGTTCTTCTCTTATACAAACTTGATTATAAGTTTCTAATTCTTCCTTTTCTCCATGCATAAAATAATGAACAAATCTAATATTTCCATCAACTTGAGTCCCAAGTGCCTTTAATGTAGGAATCATTCCTTTTTCAGCCTGTAATCCATAAGGACAATGAGTCATAACAAATAAATCAACTTGAGGTTTATCAGATTTAACCATATCTTTTGGTTGAGTATCAGTAGGTGTTGTTGGATCAGTAACAGCATCAGCAGTAATAGGAACTGCACCCTGAACAAAATATTTTCCATCTTTAGAAACATAAACAGGAATAGTCTGATTTTGATAACTTACCATCACACTATACAAATTACTTCCCATAGGCTCTGCACTAACAAAACTAACTCCACCGCCAGTTCTTGTATTAAGATAATCAACTAAGCCTGCACCAGCACTATCTCCAGAAACCACATTCCCCGTTATTCTTGGATAAAATAAAACAACAAGAAGTATAATAGCAGCAATACCTAAAACAAATGTAGAACCCATCCAAGGATTTGATTTAAACTTTTTCATAAACTCACTTTCGCTTTTAGAAATTTCAGTATTTGAACTATTATTTTCTTCCATATTGTTTTTAGAAATCAATCCTTTAAAAAGCTTTCGAATTTTAAATTCCAGATATGGCAAACATTATTATAAAATATCTAATAAGACAAAACAGCAATAGAAAAGGGGTTAACCTCGACAGAATAATATTAACTAAGAAATAGCTTATATAAATACAAAAACATTAAAAACAACTACTTCCTCCTATCTTCATAAAAAAGGGGATTAAAAAAATATGGCATATGATATTATCTTAGGAAGAGATAAATCTGATAAAAAGAAATTCGGCAAAAAAGGATTGATTTATCTTGGAAAAGGATATGTTACCATGGGGAACTATACTTCTCTATCAAACAAGATTTGGTTAGATGTTGTAAGGACCCATGTAATCTTAATAGCAGGAAAGAGAGGCGGAGGAAAATGCCTTTCAGGAGATACCTTGATAAGTTTAGCAGATGGCTCTCAAATTCCAATAAAAGATTTAGAACATAATAAAGAAAAAATACTTTCTTTAAATAATAATTTAAAGATTGAACAATCCGAGAAAAGTGAGTTCTTTTCAAGGGAAGTAAATCAATTATTAAAAATAAAGCTAAGAAGTGGAAAAAACATAGAACTTACCCCAGAACATCCTCTTTTAAC
>Ga0172369_10005853_pt1 | contig 14959 bp, 14 predicted proteins | sample LakKiv25m_FD_114539 | JGI IMG/M metagenome (GOLD analysis project Ga0172369, IMG submission 114539) | Freshwater microbial communities from Kabuno Bay, South-Kivu, Congo - kab_022012_11.25m | ecosystem: Environmental > Aquatic > Freshwater > Lake | place: Democratic Republic of the Congo...
GCGCCCAGCATGCTGTGGCCGTCGTAGACCACGATCTCGTGCTCGGACAGCGCGGTCTGGAAGTTGTCCATGTGGGCCGAGTCGTCGAGGCCGCTGAACTCGCGCGGGCTGTACAGGTCGAACACGAACTCGACGCCCTCGACGGTCTTCGAGAAACGACGGCCCACGGGGGCGGGCGTGACCTCGGTGAACTTCGCGTCCTTCAGCCAACCGGCCATCTCGTTCAGGCCGCGGAAGCCCGTGTCGGTCTCTTCCATCTTGTCGCCGATCAGGCCGAAGAGCACGACCACCGTGATCTTCTTGTCGGCGATGAGCTGATCGTACTCGGGGTAGGTCACGTCGGCCGTCGTGAACATCTTCGACACGGTGACCGTGAGGTCCTGCTTCGCGACCTTGCAGGCCGTCTTGTCAGGGTTCCACTGGTACCAGTAGATCGACTGCGACAGGCCCAGGTGGGCGTCCTTGTCGGCGCAGGTCTCGCCGGCGTCGGCCATGATGCTGTCGGGCTTCAGGGGCACCGGCGCCTTGAACGTGCTGCCCACCTTCACGCCCGCCGACGCTTCGTGCAGCAGCACGGCGTTCACGCCACGCAGGCGCCAGTGGGTCAGCTTGGCGGTGTCGGCGCCGGCGGCCTGGGCCGCGGTCAGCCAAGTGCCGTCGACCAGCCACTCGACGCGCTCGGTCGAGGTCGAGTCCTCGGCCAGCGACTCGAGGTAGAACTCGCCGTTCTTGCGCAGGTAGGTGAGCGCGAACTGGCCCAACTGCGCCGGGGCGCGCTTCAGGCTCCACGAGTCGGCCTGCACGTCGGCCTCCAGGTCGACCTCGACCTCGATGCCATCGGGGTTCAGGTAGAACGTGTCCTCCTTGCCCGACGGGGACTGGTCGGCCAGGAAGGGGTTGTCGCCGCCGAGGGTCGTCCCTTCGGACGCCGCGTCGCAGGACGCCAGGAACGCCAGCGTGAGCACCGGCAACAGCCAACGGGTTCGGGCCATGATCGCCTCCACGGGAAAAGGAATTCACGAGCGCGCGGAAGAATATCGGATTCCGCCCGGATTGCAAGCCGACCGGCGGGCTGCTATCGTCGGGTCGATCCCGACGCGGAGCCCACGCCATGGAGTCGATCCGCCGCGGCCTGTTCCTGTTCCGACGCGACCTGCGCCTGCAGGACAACACCGCCCTCGCGGCCGCACTCGGGGCCTGCCACGAGGTCATCGCCGGCTTCGTGCTCGATCCGCGCCAGGCCAAGGGGCACCCGTACTTCAGCGCGCGCGCCTACCGCTTCCTGTTCGAGTCGCTCCACGAGCTCGACGACGAGCTGAGGCGCCTGGGGAGCCGCCTGCACCTGTTCGAGGGCGACCCGGCGGGCGTCGTGTCGTCGCTCGTGCAGGGCGGGCACGTCCAGGGCGTGTTCGTGAACCGCGACTACACGCCCTTCAGCCTGGCCCGCGACGGCGCCATGCTGGCCATCTGCCGGCGGCACGGCGCCGGGTTCACCTCGTGCGACGACGTCCTGCTGCACGCGCCCAACGAGGTGCTCACCGCCGACGGTGGGGCCTACCAGGTGTTCACGGCCTTCCACCGCGCCGCGCGGAACCGCCCGCTGCGCCTGCCCGAGCCCCTCCCGCCCGGACGCTTCGGCCTGCTCGACGTCCCCGAGGTGCGACCCCTGCCCGCGCCGCCGGACGAGCCGGCCGCGCCCCACCCCGGCGGCCGCAGCCACGGCCTCGCGCGGCTCCAGCGCGCCACGGGGCTGGTCGACTACGACACCCTGCGCGACGTGCCCGCCGTCGACGGTACCAGCCTGCTGAGCCCGCACCTGCGCCTGGGCACGGTCTCGGCGCGCGAGGCGCACCAGGCCCTCGAGACAGCGCTGGGGCCCGACCACGGCCTGCTGCGCCAGCTCTACTGGCGCGACTTCTTCACCTACGTGGCGTACCACGCGCCCAAGGTCTTCGGCGCGTCCTACCGCGACGGGCTCGATCGCATCCCGTGGCTGCGCTCGGCCGACCTGGTGGCGACCTGGGCCGAGGGCCGCACCGGAGTGCCGCTGGTCGACGCCGGCATGCGCGAGCTGGCCGCCACCGGCACCATGCACAACCGCGCGCGCATGGTCACCGCGTCGTTCCTGGTCAAGGACCTGCACGTCGACTGGCGCGAGGGCGAGCGCTTGTTCGCGAGGCGGCTGGTCGACTACGATCCCTGCCTGAACAACGGCAACTGGCAGTGGGTGGCCGGCACGGGGTGCGACGCGCAGCCCTGGTTCCGCATCTTCAACCCCTGGTCGCAGGCGCAGAAGTACGATCCCGACGCGCTGTACATCAAGCGCTGGGTACCCGAGCTCGCGGGGCTCACGGCGGAGCAGATCCACGGCCTCGCGCGAAACCGCGTCCCCGCCGACGTCGACTACCCGCCCCCCATGGTCGACCACGCCGCCGAGGCCGAGCGCGCCAAAGAGCTGTACGGGACCGCGACGTGACCCCGCCCCTGCCCGGTTGCACTCGGTACCGGCCTTCGATATCCTGCGTGCGGCAACGACTCAGGGTATCGATGAGAGCGGCCCTCGGCTTCGCCCTGCTCCTGGCCCTGGCCTGCGAGGGCTCGCGGGCGGCCAAGTCCGACCTGGTGACGCCGTTCGAGGCGCTCGCGGCGTCGCCGGCCGAGGTGTTGCCGGGCACGCGCGTCACCGTCGAAGCGGATGGCGTGCTGGCTGTGGGCTTGGCCGAGTACGCCTGGCGCCTCGAGGACCCCGAGGGCGGGCTGCTCGACGAAGGCGCCGCCACGCGGCAGGACGACACGCACCTCGGGCTCACTCCGTCGGACGCGTTCGTGGCGGCCAACCAGGGGACGGCCCGGAAGGTCGCGCTACGCCTCGCGCGCCGCGTGCTGGCCGACGACTCCGAGAGCAGCTCGGGGCTCCCCCTGACCTGGACCGTCGCCACGAACCTCGACCCGGTGTTCGAGCCCGGGCAGACCGGGCCCCACGCGCTCTATGACGTGCTCACGCTGCGCGGCCAGGGCTTCCTGCAAGCCTCGGAGGGCATGACCGTGGCCGTCATCGACGGCGACTACACGTTCACGGCGCTGCCCGGCGTGCGCGCGGTACACGGCCTGGCGGTGCCCCTCGACGTGCAGGGTCGCGACACGGCCGAGCTGGTCCTCACCGTCGACCTGTTCGGCGTGCGGCCCGGCCGCTTCCAGGGCACGCTCCGCCTGGAGAACCACGCCGGCGACGACGTGCGCGTCGACCCGGCCCACGCCATCGCGCTCGAGATCACGGCCTCGGCGGTCACGGCGCTCGGCCCCTCCTCCGTGCGGCGCGGCCAGGTGCTGAAGGTGACGGGCTCGGGGTTCGTGCCCACCGACTACGCCCTCGAGGCCACCACGCTGGTGGCGCTCGACGGCACGTTCGCGCCGCGCCGCGGCCCCGTCGAGGAGTGGACCGGCCCGAAGCGCCTGGTGCTCGTGCCCGACGACTTCCCCGCACCCGGCGAGATGGACTCTGTGCTGCGCGTCACGCGCGGCGCCAAGGGCACGCTCGAGGGCCTGGGCGCGGTGGCCGGCGCCTTCTCGGGCAGCGTGGCGCCGGTGCTGGTCAACGGCTTCGACTGGGTCGAGGGGCAGCCCATCGAGGCGCACTTCGAGGTGGCCGAGCCGTTGCAGGTCGTGCTGATCAAGTACCTGCCGGGCTTCGCCGAGTCGCTGACCGACTTCGGGCTCGAGCGGGCCGAGGCGCGCCTACGGGACGCCATCCTGGCGCGCTCCAGCGCCGATTACGCGGGCGTGAACCTCACCTTCGTCGTGAAGCGCCCCACCGACTACGTCGACTACGCGGTCATCGAGGTGGGCGGCCGGGATCCGAACCGCGCGGGGCTGCTCGGGCTCGACAACACCGAGGGCAAGGACGTGGGCAACCTGCGCTTCAACGACGTGCTCGGCGGCATGAACGCGGCCAGCGACGAGGCCGGCTTCTACGCCTACGGTGGCGTGTTCCTCGACTCGTTCCTGGCGTTCAGCCCGTCGTACCCGGGCAAGGAGGCCTCGGAGCTGTCGGATCCGCTCTTCGACGAGATCTTCGGGGCGTTCGTGCCCGAGCTCGGCGGCACGCCCGCGACCGACGACGAGGTGGCCGGCAAGGGCTCGCGGGCGGCGGCTCTCGACAAGGCCGTCGAGGTGCTCGGCAACCTGATCGGCAACACCGTCAGCCACGAGATCGGGCACTCGCTGGGCCTCGCCAACATCGAGGGCGAGTACCACAACCTGGGCGACAACCCGGGCTGGATCATGGACGCCGGCCCCGCGCGCTCCTTCCTCGAGCGCAGCGGCCAAGGGCCCCTGGGCCCCGAGGTCTTCTCGCCGGACGATCGCGCCTACCTCGAGACGATCCTTCCCATCGATTGAGTCTCCGGAGGAGCATGCGCCCCATCCCCCTGCTTCTGTGCTTCCTGATCCTCGAGCTCGCCTGCGCCCGCCCCTCGCCCGCCGCCGAGCCCCGACCCGCCGCGCCGACCCTGGCGCCCCAGGGGCTGCCGACCGTCGAGGTGGCGATCCAGACCGCCTCGGGCAACCGCCTGCGCGTGCAGGCCGAGGTGGCCCGCACCGACGACGAGCGCGAGCGCGGCCTCATGTTCCGGCGCAAGCTGGCCCCCGAAGCCGGTATGCTCTTCGTGATGCCGGGCGATCGCGACTGGACCTTCTGGATGAAGAACACGTTGATCCCGCTGGACCTCGTCTTCGCGGACAAGGACGGCCGCGTGGTGGGCGTGGTCGAGGACGCGCGCCCCCTCGACGAGAGCTCGCGCAAGGCCGGCACGCCTTCGCGCTACGTGCTCGAGGTCAACGGCGGCTGGTGCCAGAAGCACGGCGTGGGCGTGGGCGCGACGTTGGGGTTGCCGACGGGGCCGTAGTGTAGGGGCAATTCACGAATTGCCCTGCTCATCGGGATCAGGACGCTACCATCCCGGTGACCCACGTGAGGATGCGCTCAGCCCCTTCCGCCGCCAGCGTGGCATCTTCCGACGAGTAATCTTCCTCGCAGTAGAAGGACGGCGCCCTCTTCGCCGCAAGATCAGTAGAAAACTCTTCGAGCCACGTTCCGAACGCCGGTTCGCACGCCAGGGCGCGCTCGGCCAGAACGCGCACGGCCAGGCCGCCTACGTCGTGGGACTTCGGGTAGTCGACCCCGAGCCAGAGCAGCAACGCCTTGAGCGCTAGTGTCCTGAGTTAGACTTTCGGTTCAGGACACTAGCTCGGCGACCTCTTGAGAACGTCGAATCGTGAGGTTCGGCGACGTGATGACCCTCGCCTCCTCGACGACTTCGCGCGCCTCCCTCAGCAACCGCCGGGCCCGCTCCTGGTTGGTCACAGCGCCACCGCCTCTCCAGCCAGCATGCCGGGCTTCACGTCCCAGTACCAACCGCCACCGGCCAGCGCGACCCGTCGCGACCCCAGTTCACGCATGCGCTCTCGGACGGCGTCCAAGGTCGTCCTGAGCAAGGCCTCGGGATCCCAGAGAATTCTGGCTTCGTCGACCAGGTCGAGCAGGATCCACGGATGTTCGGACAGGCGCTTGCGGTCCATCGTCAGGAGTGCCGGGTCGGGGAAGACGCCGCCCGCCTGCCACGCGCGATACTCGTCGGTGCGACGCAGGGAAACGATCGATCGGACCAGCGCCGCGTCGACGGCTGCGCTCCGCTCGTCGACGACCACCAGGACGTCGACATCGCTATCTTTCGAGGCAGAGCCTCTCGCGACCGAGCCGAAGAGAGCCGTGGCCGACAGGTGGTCGCCCAGTTCGAGGCGGAGCACGGCCACGAAACGGCACAGCAGGGGTTCGAGCGCTTGCGCCGTGAACCCAGTGAATGCGCGATTCATGGATGCCTTCCCGCCGACCATCTGTGACGACCGGAGTATATCATAACGAATCGGGAGAGCGGGCGTCAGGCGACCGGGGCCTCGGGGGCGGGCTCGGGAGCGGGCTCGACGGCGGGAGCTTCGGGCTGGGGCTCGGGCGCGGCCTCGACGACCGCCTCGGATTCGGGAGCGGGCGCGGGCTCCGCCTTCGCCAAGGCTTCGGCGGACAGGTCGACCGCGGCCACGGCGTTTGGTTCGGGCGCCGCGTCGGTCGACACGGCCGCCATGAGGTCGTCGCCGCGGGTGGTCGAATCGGACAGATCGTCGAGCTCGTCGTCGACGCGCACGGGCGGCTCGGGGTAGCCGTCTTCGCCGTAGCGCAGGTAGGTCACCTCGGCCTCGAGCAGATCGACCTCGGCCTTCAGCAGGCGGTAGGCGCGCAGGTGGGACTCATAGGCGCCACGATACCGCCGGGTCTCGGCCTCGCGCTGGGCCGTGCGGCGCTTCAGGTCGCCGAACTTCGCCCGCAGCGTGGTGATCTCGGCCTCGAGCTCGTTCTGGCGGGTCGGGTCGACCTCGGGGCGCGGCGCCCGCTCGACGGGGCGCTCGACGGGGCGCTCGACGGGGCGCTCGACGGCCTGCTTGCGCTCGACCTCGCGGCGCTGCTCGGCGTCCTTCAGGGCGGCGATGGACGCGGTCAGCTGGTCGGCCAGCCGGCGCTCCTTCTCGCGCAGGCCCGCCACCTCCTGGCGCAGCTCCCTCAGCTCGACCTCGCGGGCCTCGGCGCCCGAGATGGCGTCGGCGGCATCGTCGCGCACGCGCCGCACCTCGCGCTCGAGGCGCTTGACGTCCTGGGTGGCGCGCTGCGCGGCGGGCTTCAGCTCGTCGACGGTCTTGGCCAGGTCGTCACGCTCGCGGGTGAGCCCGACCAGCTTCTTCTCGGCGTTGTCGGCGCGGCGCACGCCGTCGGCCAGGGCCTCGCGGGCCTCGTCCCGCTCGAGCAGGTGCTGGTGCGCGGCCTTCCGGGACTTCGCCCCGCGCGATTCGAGCACCACGGCCAGGATGACCAGGGCGACAGTGGCGAGTCCGAGGACGATCGTGGCGGCCATGACGGCCTCCTTGGGTGGCGGGGGGTGGCTAGCGCGTGACGATCTCGAACGTGCCGGCGGCGGCGTCGACCACGTATTCCATGTGGTGATGGATCGTGTTCTCGGGGCCGAGCACCAGGATGGGCGCCTTGTACTTGCCGTACTCGTCTTCGTTCAACCAGCGGTAGGCCGCGATGATGACCACGTCGCCGGGCCGCGCCTTGTGGGCCGCCGAGCCGTTCAACCGGATGGTGTTCGGCTCGTCGACCGGCAGCACGTACGTCGTCAGCCGGTTGCCGTTCGACAGGTTCCACACGTGGACCTCTTCGAGCGGCAGCAGACCGGCGCCCGACGCGAGCTCCTTCGTGATGGAGATGCTGCCCACGTAGTCGAGGCGCGTCTCGGTGATCGTCGCACCGTGCAGCTTTCCGGCCAGGATCTTTCGCACGCGGGTCTCCCTCGGCCCGTGGAGAACGCACGCTGTCTAGCAGAATTGCCCGGCCGTGTAAAGCGCGTCGATGGCGGGGCCCCGCCTCTATCCTCGATTGACAAGCCCCCGTCGGGGCATAGACTGGCCCCGTACCGTGAAACCAAGAACCGGAGGAACGAATGAAGCGTCTCATCGGCGGTCTGGCGATGCTCCTGGTGCTCACGTTCGCGGCGCCCGGCGCGTCGGCGAAGGATCTGCCCGGCAAGTTCGGCCTGGGCTACGTGTCGACCCTCGGCGGGGTCGGCGGCCTCGACATCCAGTACTACGTCACGCGCTTCATCGGCCTCGAAGCCGTCCTGGGCCTCGACTACATCTCGGCCAGCAACGTGTCGCCCCTGTGCTTCAAGATGGCCATCGGCGGTCGCTTCAACTTCGCGCGCGCCAAGGACGCCAACCTCGGCGTCGCCCTCCGCGCCAACATCGGCGTGGCCAACAAGGACCAGATGGGGCTCTCGGGCGGTACCGACTCGTCGGTACACTTCAACCTCGAGATCCCGCTCATCGCCGAGTACTTCCTCTCGAACCACTTCTCGATCTTCACGCAGGTCGGCCTGCTCATCGACTTCGTGCCCAAGAACGGCGCCGTGCTCACGAAGGGCGCCGCCGACACGACCGAGGTACACTTCGGCCTGCCCGCCCTCCAGGGCCTGCTCGGCGCCACGTTCTGGTTCTAGCAGCACCCGCCGCAAGTCCCGCCCCTCGCACCAGACCTCACCCCCTGGCCCCCTCTCCCTGGCAGGAGAGGGGGAACTCGGGAAGCGCTCGTGAGAAGGAGCCCCCCCTCGCCCTTCAGGGAGAGGGGGGTTCGGGGGGTGAGGTCATCTCGTCGCGAAGTAGACCACCAGCAGAATCAGGAAGACAGCGGTCAGCCCGCCCAGCCAGAACATGGTCGCGCGGTGATCGCCGCCAGTGCGCTCGGTGTTCGAGCGCTCGCGCGCCGTCAGCAGGTCGGACGCCTTCACGTCCTCGGCCGAGTCGATCTCCCAGATGTTTCGGAACTGGGAGGCGGTCTTCAGCTTCTCGAGGCGCATGAGCTCGCCCACGATGGGCTTCGAGCCGTCGACCTGCAACTGCGCGCCGCGCTTCTCGGAGCCGACCATCGACAGGTTCAGGACCTCTTCGCGCAGCAGGCTGCGGATGCGCTGCACCGGGTCCTCGGCGCCGCTGCCCTCTCCCGAGGACTTCTGCGCGTGCAGGAACTCGGCCAGGTCGTGGGCGCTCACCTTCATGCCGCGCTTGAACAGGATGTCGACCACGGCGTCGCCGAACGCGGCCGCGGAGGAGAAGCGGTTGGCGGCGCTCTTGGCCAGCGCGCGGTTCACCACGTCTTCGAGCTCGGGCGGCACGTCGGGGGCCAGCTTGCGCAGGCTCGGCACCTCGGCGCGCTCGACCATGTCGAGGATGGCCGTGTCGGTCTCGGCCACGAACAGCCGCCGCCCGGCCAGCATCTCCCACAGGATGATACCCAGGCTGAAGATGTCGGCGCGGTGGTCGATCTCGGCGTCTTCGGCGATGGCTTCGGGGCACAGGTAGCTGAACTTGCCCTTGATGATGCCGGGGTCGGTGAGCTCGACGTGCGTCATGGCCTTGGCCAGGCCGAAGTCGGTGATCTTCACCTCGCCCGAGCCCGACAGCAGGATGTTCGACGGGCTGATGTCGCGGTGGATGATGCGCAGGTGGCGGCCCTGCTCGTCGCGCACGTTGTGGGCGTACTGCAGGCCCTTGCACACTTCGGCCGCGATGAACAGGGCGATGGGCGTGGGGACGCGCTCGCCGCGCTCCATCACGCCCTCGAGCAGGCGCTTCAGGTTCGGCCCCTCGACGAACTCCATGATCAGGAAGTACGTGCCGCCCGAGCGCCCCACGTCGAACACCTGCACGATGTTCGCGTGGTTCAGGCGCATGGCCAAGCGGGCCTCGTCGAGGAACATGGTCACGAACTTGGGCTTGGAGGTCAGCGCGGGCAGGATGCGCTTGATGGCGACCGTCTTCTCGATGCCTTGCAGGCTGAGGCCCTTGCCGCGATAGATCTCGGCCATGCCGCCGACGTCGACGCGCTGGACGACCTGGTAGCGCTGCTTCGAGGCCATCGATTCGTCTCCTCCAGGGCGGGGAATGTAGCACCCGCGGGAGCCCCCCTCAACGAAAAACTCGCGTGACGGGCGTCGCTTCCGCTAGACTCCAGGCGCGTCCACCGCCGGTTCGCCACCTGCCCATGCGTCCCACCCACGCTCTCGTCGTGCTGCTCGCCCTGATCGCCGCCACGCCCGCCCGCGCCGAGCTGACGGCCGAGGATCGGCTGCAGGCGCTCTACTCGCCCATGTTCGCCTTCACCCGCGACAACGTGCCCATCGTGCGCGTGGGGCTGATTACGGGCGCCGACGAGGTGCGCGTCGAGACGCACGGCCCCGCGCGCCTCTCGGCCGCCGACGCCGGCGGGCTCGAGTGGTGGCTCGATCGCCCGGCCACCCTGCGCGTCGTGCGGCGGTCGGGCACCCCGGCCGGTGTCCGCTACAACGTGGTGGTCGAGGCCGTACACGCCGGCGACTTCGACGCCCTGCGCGCACGCACCGAGGCCTGGAAGATGCTCGGCTACCCGGTCAAGGCGGTCGAGAAGGGGCGCGTGTTCGGGTACTTCGGCAAGCTGTTCGACAACCGGCGCGTCGAGCTGATGGTCGAGCGCACGTTCGACACGCGCGCGGCCGCCGAGAAGCTCGTGGCCGAGATCGCCGCGACCACGCCCGGCGACTTCGGCGTGCGCGCCCTGCTCGACACGCTGCCGTCGGGCGAGATGGAGGTCTTCATCGAGGGCGTGCCGGGTTCGCTGCGCTCCACGTCGGTCTTCAGCGTCGAGCCGCGCGACGGCGCGGGCGTCACCGTGCGCGACGTCGAGTTCGGGCGCGGCTTCTCGTGGAACAAGCGCGAGACCCTGGAGTACGAGGGCGAGATCTACGTGACCTTCGGGCGCGACGGCAAGCTGGCGGCGGCCAACACGGTCGACGCCGAGACGCTCCTGAAGGGCGTGGTGGCCGGCGAGATCTTCGCGAACGCGCCCCTCGAGGCCCTGAAGAGCCAGGCGGTCACCGCGCGCGGCGAGATCCTCTCGAAGATCGGCCTGCGCCACGAGGCCGACCCCTTCCACATCTGCAGCGACGTCGATTGCCAGGTCTACAAGGGCCGCAGCCACCGCACGCCGGCCATCGACCAGGCGGTCGACGCCACGCGCGGCGAGATGATCTTCGCCCGCGGCGCGCTGGTGCCGGCCTTCTACAACTCCGACAGCGGAGACTTCACCGACGCCAACGAGAACGCCTGGATGGACCAGGATCCCGATCCCGCCCTGCGCTGCGCCCCCGACCTGCCCGACGTGCCCAAGGGCTTCGAGCAGGGCGTGCCGCCCGAGCGCGTGGGCGAGTGGATCGATCGGCCGCCCGTGACCTGGTCCAGCGAGCTGTCACAGGCCAAGAACACGTTCCGCTGGAGCCGCACCGTCCCCCGCCGCGACGTGGAGGCCGGGCTGCCCAAGGTGGCGGGCTCCCCCGCCGGGGGCCGCCTCGAGAAGCTCGAGGTCACGAAGCGCGGCTGCTCGGGGCGCGCCCGGGCGGTGACCTTCACCGTCGACGGCAAGCCCTACCCGGTCGAAGGCGAGCTCGTGCTGCGCAAGCTGCTCGGCGGCAAGGACGCCCTGCGCTCGTCGCTCTTCGTGGTCGACCTGGCCGGCGACGCCCTGGCCTTCCGCGGCGGCGGCTTCGGCCACGGCGTGGGCATGAGCCAGATGGGAGCCATCGGCCGCGCGAAGGCCGGCCACGGCTACAAGCAGATCCTGGGAGCGTACTACCTGGGGTCGGAGATTTTGAAGATCTACTGATCAGAGAAACTTCGCCATCAGGATCAAATCGACCGGACGGCCGTTGACGCGCACGTCGCCCTGGCGGACGCCCTCGACCACGAAGCCCAGGCGCTCGTAGATGCGCTGGGCCACCGGGTTGGTCGAGAACACCTCGAGCTTCACCTTCTCGATACCGGGGCGCTTCTGCACCCAGTCCAGGAAGGCCTCCAGCATGGCCGTGCCGAGCCCCACGCGCTGGTACGGCAGCCGGATGGCGAGCCCCAGCCCGCCGCCGTGCCGCATGCGCTTGTAGCGCTCGCGCTGGAAGAGCAACAGCCCCGCCAGCTCGTCGTCGACCACGGCCAGCAGGTACAGCGCGTCGGCGCTCCCCGCCATCGACTCGATGAAGCGCTTCTCGGACTGGGGGTCGGCGCCGTACTCGTCGACCTCGCGGATGTGGAAGTCGGTCTCGACCAGGATGGCGCGGTTCAGCACGGTGAGCTTCTCGGCATCGGAGGCGCGGGCGACCCGCAGGATGGCGCGGCGGCCGTCGCGGAGCGTCACGTACGTCGGGAGCATCAGGGCCGGACCTCCTTCCAGGGGATGCGCACGACGAACCGCGACCCGTCGGCGCGGTCATCGTAGGGGCTCTGCACGTCGATGGTGCCCCCGTGCTGCTGGACGATCGACTTGACGATCGAGAGCCCGAGGCCCGTCCCCTCGCGCGTGAGCCGCTTGGCGTTTTCGGCGCGGAAGAACTCGGAGAACAGCTGCGGCTGTGCGGCGGCCGGGATGCCGATGCCCTCGTCTTCGACGATCAGCCGCAGGGAGTCGGTGACGCGCTCGAAGCGAACGCGCACGGGCTTGTCGTCGGGCGAGTACTTCAGCGCGTTCGAGACCAGGTTCAGGAGCACCTGCTCGAAGGCGTCGAAGCTGGCCTTGATACGCAGCTCGGCCGGGTGCACGGCGTAGGTCAGCGCCTGCCCGTGGTGCTCGGCCAGCGGGCGCAGCTTGTCGTCGACCGACGTGACCAGCGTCGCGACCTGCCACACGGAGCGGTTGCCGAGCCAGCCCATGCGCATGCGGCTCAGGTCGAGCATGTCGCGGATCATGCCGATGAGCTTGGAGGTGCTGCGCTCGGCGCGCTCGATCATGTCGCGCGCCTTGGGGTTCACCTCGCCGGTGTACCCGTCGAGCACCACCTTCAGCGTGCTCTGCACCGACGCGAGGGGCTCCTTGAGGTCGTGGGCCACGGTGCGCACGAACTGCGAGCGCGTCTTCTCTTGCCGACGCAGCTCGTCGTTGGCCTGCTGCAGCCGCGCCACGGTCTCGCGCACCAGCGTCTCGCGGGCGCCGATCTCGTGGGCGATGGAGCTCGTCATGTAGACGGACAGGAACATGGTCGTGACGAAGAACACGAGGGTCGTGGTCACGTACCACAGGTCCAGGCCCGTGCGGGAGGCGGTGAAGGCCAGGCCGTGGTACTCGAGCACGCCCAGGTACTCGAGCACGACCACGACGAGGACCATGAGGGCGCCGAGCCCCACGTCGAGGTAGGCCTCCCACGCCAGCAGCAGGATGGCCGCGATGATGGCGTGGAACACGAAGAAGAAGAGCGCAGGGCTCGCGCCGCCCCCCGTGAAGTGGACGATGACCGTGAGCAACGCGAAATCGACCAGGACCTGCGTGTGCGCGAGGGTCAGCCCCCAACGACGCCAGCGGCGAAACCGCACCCCGTTGATGAGCAGCAGCACGCCCGTGTTGTAGACGAGGAGCGAGGCGACCAGCGGGCCCACGAACGCGGTGTCGAGCCCGGGCGCGGGCAGCACGAAGTTGACGAGGGGCAGGAGCGCGAGCGCGAACGTCGCGACGTAGCGGAGCGCGACGAACCAGAGGAGCCGGAACTTGATCTCCCGGCCGACGAGGATGCGCTCCACGCCCTGCACCCGAGCGAGTTTGAAAGACCATTGTAGGAGGCCCCGCTCGTGTTGACAACCCCCCCTGTCTGCACTAAAGTCGTTGGGTATTTGTGCGGTCTTCTGGGGCATCGCGGACGATGAAAGCCCTCCTGGTCCTGCTGCTCGCCTCGTGGAATCTCGTGCCGGGGCAGCCGAGCCCCACCCAGACGGTCACCGACAAGAGCCCGGAGGAGTACTTCCGGCTCGGCAACGAGATGTTCAACGCCGGTCTCTTCGACAAGGCGTCCGACGCTTACCGAAGCTGCGTGCGCATCAAGCCCGAGTACAAGGAAGCCTGGTACAACCTCGGGATCGCCCTCAGCCAGCAGGGCCAGTTCGACCAGGAGATCCAGGCCTACCAGAAGGCCATCGCAGAGGACCCCGCCTACGCCAAGGCGCACTACAACCTCGGGCTCGCCTACGAAGCCAGCGGCAACAAGACCGCGGCCGAGCAGGCCTACCTGGCGGTCTTGAAGGTCGAGCCCGACTCGACCGACGCCATGAACAACCTGGGCATCCTGTACGCGTCGCGCGACGACTTCGCGAACGCGCAGAAGTACTACCAGATGGCCATCGAGGCCGACGCCGACGCCGTCGAGACCTACTTCAACCTGGGGCTCGTGTTCGGCAAGATGGCGCGCGACGCCGGCAACGACGCCGAGCGACGCACCCTGACCGGCAAGGAGCTCGACGCCTACCGCAAGGCCGTCGAGAAGGATCCGCGGTACTACAAGGCCTGGTTCAACATGGCCGTGGTCTACAACCGGCTGAAGGAGACCGACCTCGAGATCGGCGCCTACGAAAAAACGCTCGAGGCCCGGCGCGACTTCCCGCTGGCGCTGTACAACCTGGCCTACGCGTACATGGAGAAAGGCGAGAACGAGAAGGCGACCCAGACCTGGAAGCGCTACCTCGACGTGGCCAAGACCCTTCCCGAAGAGAAGCCGTTCGTCGACTTCGCGCGCGAGGAGATGGCCCGCCTGATCCAGAAGACCCAGGGTGCGACCCCGTAGCGGGCGCCCCGCAACGAAAGGACCTCGCGAATGAAGCTCGTGAAGCAGCTCTCGATCTTCCTGAAGAACACGCCCGGCACGCTGGCCACCGTGTCCGAGGGCTTGAAGGAGGAAGGCATCGGCATCCTCGGCCTGACGGTCTCCGACGCGGTCGACCACGCCGTCGTGCGCATGGTCGTCGACAAGCCCCAGAAGGCCCTGCACTTCTTCGGCGAGCATGCGGTGCTGGTGCTCGACACGGACATCGTGGCCGTCGATCTCGAGAACCGCGCGGGCGCGCTGGCCGACCTCGGCCGCACCCTGGGCGAGCACCACATCAACATCGAGTACATGTACGGCAGCATCCCGTCGACCGGCACGTCGGGCACGCTGTTCATCAAGCTGAGCGACATCGAAGCGGCTCGCGATCTCATCAAGTAGCTGGCCGGGCCTCCCCGGTCCGGGCATCGCGGAGACCACCATGCGAATCACGCTCGCCCTCGTCCTCCTCATCGCGTTCGCGTCCGAAGGGCTGGCCCAGGCCCCGCTCGACACCTTGGCGAAGCCGGCGGCCGGCCTCGCGCCGAACCCCATAGGAGCCGACGCCGAATTCAAGAAGGTGACCGTCGACGAGCAGGGCAACCCGATCTCGCTGCGACGTCCCCCGAAGAAGAACCCGCTCGCCGCGACGACCGAGGCTCCCGCCGCCGCCGCGCACACGCCAGCCGCGCCGACGACCACGACGCCGCCCC
>Ga0172369_10005854_pt1 | contig 14959 bp, 17 predicted proteins | sample LakKiv25m_FD_114539 | JGI IMG/M metagenome (GOLD analysis project Ga0172369, IMG submission 114539) | Freshwater microbial communities from Kabuno Bay, South-Kivu, Congo - kab_022012_11.25m | ecosystem: Environmental > Aquatic > Freshwater > Lake | place: Democratic Republic of the Congo...
CGTGAGGATTGCCATGATCTCTATGGATTTCCGACCTACGAAGAGCTCGAGTTATTCGAAAAATTGATTTCGGTCAATGGTGTCGGGCCAAAGGCTGGTCTAAATATTATGTCGACCGGATCGTCTGAAAAAATTATTTCAGCTATTGTCAGTGATAATCTTGGTTTTTTTACCGCTATTTCGGGTATCGGTAAAAAGGTTGCTGCCAAGATCATTCTTGAGTTAAAATCCAAGATTAATGGTGATCGTAACATTAAAGTTTTGTCAGGTGACCAGGACGCAGAAGATCTGATTGATTCTTTGGCTCAGCTTGGTTATAAAAAACCGGAAATTTCCAGCGTTATGACTAAAATGCCGAACGATTTGAGTTCTGTCGAAGATAAATTGCGCTGGTGTCTTAAATACTTGGCTAAAGGCTAAATGCAGTTTTTCAGTTATCAATTTTCAATTTCCAATTAAGCGAAATTGAATTATTTTGATATAATCAATTTATGAATGATGTCGATCAAAATTTGGAAACCGATCTAACTATTGTTTCAGAAACGATTGAAGACGAGGTATTGGATTCTCTGCGCCCCAAGAAATTAAGTGATTACGTTGGTCAGGTCCCTATCAAGGAAAATGTCTCGATATTCATTAGTGCGGCCAAGAAGCGCGGTGAGCCGATCGAGCACATTCTGCTATACGGGCCACCGGGACTTGGCAAGACGACGTTGGCTCACATCTTGGCCAATGAGATGGAAGTTAGTATTAAAATCACCTCTGGTCCGGCCATTCAGCGTAGTGGTGATTTGGTTGCGCTTCTTACCAATCTCACTGAGGGAGATGTTCTTTTTATCGACGAGGTTCATCGACTAAATCGTACGGTCGAGGAAGTTTTGTATTCGGCGATGGAGGACTTTGCGATCGATTTGATTTTGGGTAAAGGTCCGTCGGCAAAATCGATGCGGATGAATCTGCCTAAATTTACACTAGTGGGTGCGACGACCAAATTTGGTTCGCTTTCTAGTCCGCTGCGTGATCGTTTCGGTGCAGTTCACAGACTAGATTTTTATGATGAAAATGAACTTGGCGAGATCATTCGACGTTCAGCAAAAATTCTAAACATCAAGATTGACACTAATGCTATTACTGAAATTGCCAAGCGAAGTCGACGGACGCCCCGAATTGCTAACCGCATCCTTAAGCGAGTGCGGGACTGGGCTGAGGTCAAGCATGATGGCAAGATTACAGTGCAAATTGCTCAGGATGCTATTGCCAAATTAGATATTGATGAACTTGGTTTGGATAAAAACGATCGTGATTATTTGCTCACCATTATCGAAAAATTTTCTGGCGGCCCTGTCGGTCTTGAGACACTAGCAGCAGCTTTAAGCGAGGATAGCGACACTATTGAAGATGTTATCGAACCGTATTTACTTCAGCTTGGTTTTATAAATCGAACGAACCGTGGGCGAATCGCCACCCCATCTGCCTATGGACACATGGGAGTCAGGCAATCCGATGCTGTGAGTACATTGTTTTGAATTAAGCAAAATTTATGTCAACAGATTCTCCTAAAATTTTAGTTCACACCTGTTGTACCGCCTGTTTTAGCCATGTCTATTCACAGCTAAAATCTGACGGATTTGAGGTGGTTAGTTATTTTTGCCACCCAGAGATCGGCTCTCGAGACGAGTTTGACCAGCGTCTTTCCGACTTGAGAACTTTCTGCGAAAATAATAAAATTAAGCTAATCGCAGTCGAATTTGAACCATCGGAATTTGAGGGGGCAATTCAGCCGTTTAAAAATCAATCGTCGTTGAAGTTTATTAATGATAAAGATCGATACCGCCGTCGACGTTGTCAAATCTGTAATTCAATGGTTTTGCAAAAGACCATTGAGCAAGCAAAAAAATTGCATCTAAAATATTTTACTACAACACTGCTTTGCTCACCCTACAAGGATCACGACCAGCTTGTCAGTATCGCGAACGAAAAATCGTTGGATTATAACTTAAATTTTTATTATGAAGATTTTCGAAAAGGCTATTGGAAGGGGCGTAATTATGGGAGAAATCACAACGTTTATTTGCCTACATACTGCGCCTGTCTTGAATCACTAAAGGAAAAAAGGTTGGAATAATGAATATTATCATCTTGCTGGTTGTGATATATGCGTTGTTTGTTATCACTTTTTTAATTTACAGTCTGGTTGGAAATTATCATTTGCGTCGTTTCGGTTATGCTGGTGACCTAACCAAGCCGGTTATTCTGATCTACACTGTTATCTCTACAGTAGTCATTATTGTTACTGTATTAACAATAATCTATGAAGTTTATGGGATATAAAATGGTGGAAGAAAAACAAAAACTTTTCCCCTCCCAAGAGCCGGAAGAAAAAATTTTTTTATTGATTCGGCATCATTGGTTTGACTATGTGGCGTTTGCCCTTGTCGCTGTTGTAACCCTAGCCCCGGTATTTGCTATGGTCTGGTATTTAATAGCAAACCAAGCAAATTTGACTCAAGCTACAATGGTTCTGCTGACTGTAGTCTCCAGCATTCTTGTTTTGTCACTCTTGGCCGTAGAACTATTTGGTTTTATCAGTCATTATCTTGATGTATATATAGTTACGAACCAGCGCTTAGTTGATATTTCTCAAAATGGCTTATTTAAAAGGGATATTTCCGAGCTGCAGATGCGCCAAATTCAGGATGTCTCAGCGCATGTTGAGGGTTTTTTTGAAACGATCCTTCATTTCGGGGATGTTTATATACAAACTGCCGGTGAGCGTGAAAATTTTATTTTTACCAATATCCCGCATCCATATACAGTCTCAAAGCAAATTATCGATCTCCATGAAGATGCCTATAATCTTGAGGAAAACGATGAGAGCAGTGGAGAATTAAAACGATACAAGGAGAGCGAATTAGAGAAGGGTTTGGATATCGAAGATGTTGAAACTGCAGCAAAAAAGATGGTCTTTAATCAAACTAATTCGGTTCGTCAGGCGCAAGGACTTTATTTTTCAAGGGAGGGATCGTCGACGATTAGTAATAGTGATGAGAAAAAGCACAAACTAGAAGAAGGTAAAGAGGAAAAAATCTCCGGCGAGTAAACGGCTCGCTTACGGAGAGATTTTATGCTAAAGTATGACATTGTCATACTTTATTAATTATTTTCACAACAAATGACACAATTGATTTCTGAAAATGAAATAGAAACCGGCCAGCTTGCGGAAAAAATGGCTGCAGAAGCTAAAAGAGGTGATTTTTTTGCTTTGCGCGGCGAACTAGGTGCTGGTAAAACTACATTTGCTAAATATTTTGCAAGGGCGCTCGGCATCACTGATGAGGTCACCAGCCCAACTTTTACAATTATGAAGACATATTCATTTACCAGAAAAGACCAGGTATTGAATTTGGTTCATATCGATGCCTATAGATTAGAAAACGAGAACGATGCAGACGGTCTTGGCCTTCAGGAAATATTCAATGATCACCGGAATATTATTCTGCTGGAATGGCCGGAACGAATCTGGTCATCAGTTCCAGCAGATGCCAAGTTGATAAATTTTACATTGCTTAATGCAGAGCGTCGCCAAATTATTATTTCGGAGAAAAAAGATGTTGATCTATCTAGACAGCGATAATAAAAAAAACAGAATCAGTTTTCTGCCCGAGAGAGGAAAAAACGTAATTGATTTTATTGAGTTAGAATCAAGTAGGCAAACTGACGAACTGCTTACAAAACTGAAAGGCTTGCTTGAAAAACATGGAGAAACAATCAAGGGGATTTTTGTAAAAACAGATCAAAAATCATACACCTCTTCAAGAATAACTGCCACAATCGCAAATTTCCTCGGATTATCATTAAATATTCAGCCAATTTTAGTAAATTCGGTTGAGGAGATCCGGGGTAAAAATTACGAGCAAAAATTTAACAATCCTATTGTCCCGACCTATGAAAGTACACCAGTTATTACCATGGCCAAGAGATAGACTAGGCAGTTTCTTTCTGGTAATATTATAAGGTCTAACAAATAGGTGATTGAGTAAAACCGAATTATTATGAGTTTTTTTAAAAAAACAAAAAAAACCTCCAATTCGCTGGTTGATACTATTAAGAAAACAAAAAAACCATTCTATCGCCGTCGCCGCTGGAAGATTTTTTTTGTTGTACTGGCAGTGATTTTGGTCACTCTTGGTGGTTTCGGCTACTATGTTGTCAAGTCAAGTTCAAACATCTTCGAAAATGGCATCTCCGGCATCTCACTTGTCAAAAGTCTGGTTGGTGGTAAGACCGAAACCCTCAAGGGTGAAAACGCCGATAGAATAAATGTATTAATTACTGGCATGGGCGGTTCTGGACATCCTGGTGGCTATTTGACTGATTCGATTATGTTGGTGTCTATCCAGCCAAAAGAAAATAAGGTAGCGATGGTGTCAATCCCACGTGATTTACGAGTGCCAATTTCAGATCATCGAGAAGCAAAGATCAATGAAGCTTTCGTTGACGGCTACAATGATTATTACAACAAAAATTGTCGCAAAGACAGCAGTAAAGATTGCAAGAAGAGCGCTATGTCAGCGGGGGCTGCTCTTTCAGTGGATACAGTCGAAAAAGCAACCGGTTTGACAATCCCTTATTATATAAATGTCGAGTTCAGTGGTTTCGAAAAAGTCATAAACGCACTTGGGGGAGTTGACGTTTATGTGGATAAGGTAATATATGACCCAAGCTTCCCGAGTGATGACATGGTACACTATTCAACTTTTTCTATTTCAGCCGGTCAGCATCATCTGGATGGCGAAACTGCTTTGAAATATGCACGCAGCCGAGAAACAACATCGGATTTTGATCGAGCATCCAGACAGCAAAAAATATTGATTGCCGTCAAAGAGAAAGCCGCTGAGACAAACTTTCTTTCCAACCCAGCTGCAGTAATGAATATATTTAATTCGCTAACAAACAGTCTTTACACAAATTTCACACCGGCTGAAATAAAATCTTTGATTGAGGTTGCTAAAGGTGTAGACAAGAGCAATTTTAGCTCCAATGTGCTATCGAGTGCCTCAAACAGTTTACTGAAAAATGCTTCTGTCAACGGTACGTATTATCTCCAACCGAAAGCAGGCGATGGAGATTTTAGTCAGATTCAAGATTTTGTCGCTAATATTTTTAATCAGAAGAAAAGCGTCAGTGTTGAAATTGCTAACGGCGGTTTGCTTACCAGTAGTGAGCTGGAATCAGCCATAAGTATACTCAAAAAAGATGGTACTATTGCTAATTTTAGTGTAGATTCCGGTGGTAAATACAAGAGTACCCTTGCGCAGACAGTAATTTACGACTATTCTGATGGCAGTAAGTCTGACGTTTTAAAACATCTCAAGCAAAAATACAACGCTTCGGTCGTAACCAAGACCAGAACTGTTTCCATAACAATTGATTTTTATATTGTCTTGGGAACTGATTATTCAGCGAGCTAATATCCACCATGGCCTTCCTACACAATCATGTCCTGCGAAAAGTAATCCTAACGGTGATTTTAATCTGGGGTTGTCTTTCCTATTATCTGGCTAATAGTCAAAATCAGCTTGCTGTCGCTTTGATAGTGTTTATATCTATCTTAGGTCTAGTCTCAATTATCAAAGAAACCTCGGCGATCTTCACACTTATCCTGCTGTCATTCATCTCTGCTTACGCGTTTTATACCTTTTTCTTGCAATTTGATTTGCCCCTTTGGTTGCTGATGATTTCGATAATGATTGTTTTTGGCTATCTTTTCACTTATACCGAGCAGAAGATTGGTATATTGAGCAACAAGCGTCTTATCTATTTAATCCTTTTTAGTCTTGTTGTTTTAGAAATTTTCTTGGTATTAAGCTACTTTTTGATCAATCCGATTTCACAAAGCCTTATAATTGCTACTGTCAGCTATCTTTTTGTCGGGTTTTGTTATTCTGTACTGGCTAAAAACGAAGACAGCAGCTTCGTTACCTATTTAATTGTTGCGTCTATCTTGACATTGGCAATTTTTCTGACCTCTGGTTGGTCTCCGCTTGCGTCATTGCATTAAATTAACTACAATAAACGTAATCAAGTTTAAACACTGGAGATAAAAATGCTGAAAAAAATGTATGAAAAAATAAGAGCCGTTTGTCGCAAACTGGTTGTCGTTTGTGGCAGGGGATGGTCTCGTTTTATGGCTTTTTGCGGTAGAATTGGCAATAAACTGACTTCATTTAGCAAAACAAAAGCATATTCAGTAATTTTGAAAGTCGTTGTCGTTGTAATTGTTTTATTGGGGCTGGTCCAGTTTGTTTTTGGCGTTATGATTTACGGATTTAAAGTGGAAAATAAAGCAACAAAATTTGTGGCAAAAATTTTGCCATATCCTGTTGCTGCTGTAAACTATGATTTTGTTACATATTCTGAGTACGAGAGTGAGCGAGACTATATTCATCATTTTTATGCCGCCACCCAGCAGGGAGATATTGATTACAAGAGTATCGATAGTCAAATCATGGTTCAGCTGATCGAAAATAAAATTATTGATTATGAAGCATTAAAATATCGTGTCAAAGTTAGTAAAAAAGAGATTGATGACGCTGTCAACAATATAGCAGTTCAAAACGGTGGTCAGGACAAAGTTGTCAAGGTGCTATCAGATTTGTACGGCCTCTCCCTGAGTGATTTCCGAGATTTGGTTAAGACGCAGATGCTACGTGATAAGGTCAATCAGGCAGTTGTTAAACATCTCACTGTCCGCCACATTCTTATTCAAGTTGCTAGTGATGCGCCGGCTGATCAGGTCGCTGCAGTCCAAACCAAAGCTCAGGATGTCCTGAATCAAATAAATAGCGGAAGCATTACATTCGAGGATGCGGCCAAGAAATATTCTGAGGATAGCGCGAGTGCTTCCGGTGGCGGTCTACTTGATCCTTTTCAGCGCGGGGATATGGTCAAGCCGTTCTCTGATGCCGCATTCAAGCTTAAAGTTGGCCAAGTGTCCGAGTTGGTTCGTTCTGATTACGGCTGGCATATCATCAAGCTTGAATCTAGCGCTGGCAAGATAGATCAGAGCTTCACAGATTGGCTAGACAGTATTCAAAATAATAGTCTAATTCTAAATCTGTTTAAGATTGTATAGCAGTTACAGTTTCTTACACAAAAAAACCTTGTCATCTAGTGACAAGGTTTTTTTGTGTTGAATTCAAAAGGGGAGGTCCCGACCCGCCAACGATCATGAAGATCGGGCGGGTCGGAGGCTAAAGAGTGAGGGAGCAGATTTTCGAGAGTGTCGTCTCATAAAGGAAAAACACGGTGACCTGGGTGGGGGGTCGGGTTCTTCCTCAGTTGTTTAACCTCTTGCCTCGGGGGTCAGTTTTCACTGTCGATGACAAAAGACAACAATCTGCTTTCCCTCATCGGAGGATGAGGTGATTACCATCTCTAGTAATCAAGTTCAAGCCCCTTTGGGAGCTTGCTTCAGCTCAAGTGACCTTACTGATAAACCCGTAGGAATACCATTGGACTACTTTCAACGGGAATTGCCGGTGGCAATTCCGGATGATTTTGTCGGGTCTCTCTTCGCTTCCTGTCATCCTCCCCATTTGAATCTAACAAAGCTCAAAGAGCTTAACACAAAGCTCAAACTTTGTCAATGAAAAATATTGAATAATGATAGATTTAATGATATAGTTGCAATGTTTTAGAAAAAAATATTATTCTACATTTTTTCTAAAATAATTTTTGCATTTAATTTATTTACGGGGGCGTAGCTCAGTTGGTTAGAGCGTCTGCCTGTCACGCAGAAGGTCACCGGTTCGAGCCCGGCCGTCCCCGCCAGCCTTCGCCAAGGCTTCGGCTGGCAAGCCAGTCAGAGTAACAGTTTTCTGACTAGCTTTATTATATTGAGAAAAACGAAGGCTGTCCGCCGAAATTTATTATCCACTGAAGCTTTAGCGAAAGTGGAAATGAAGGCGGGCTTTTTTGTATAATTAGCGTATGAAATATTATGTATATGTTCTGGAATTGATTGATAAGACAAAATACATCGGCTCCACGCCAAATCTTCAAAATAGATTTAAGGAGCATAATTCTGGCGAGTGTTTGTCGACTAGAGGTAGCCTACCCTGTTCAGTAGTATGGTATGCATGTTTTAAAAACAAATTGACGGCATTGAGATTTGAAAAATATTTAAAATCAGGGTCAGGTCGAGCATTCCGTCACAAACACTTTGATTGCTGACAAATAAAAATTACAAGGAGCGAGATGACTTCGTGGGACAAAATTTATAAAGACTATCAAAGCGGTGGCGAAGCGTGGGCGACGTTGCCAGAGGACATTGGTCCAATATTTATTACTTTTCTCGGTGAAACAAATTTCAAACTGAGACCGAAGCAGTCAACCGTGAAAAGCAAATCAAGGGCTGGTCGAGGGAGAAGAAAGAAAACTTAACCAATGGGAATTAGAAATAAACAAGTAGCTCAGTGAGCTGTTTTTTGTTTACAGTAGATCAAAACCCAAACTATATATCAACATTCTTTTTCTTTGACTCTCCCTCTAACAATTTGAAAATTCCTCTGTATCCCAAAGTTTTGAAAACAAATTTTGGCGAAGGTCCGGGGAAGCCGTCATACGCCTCGAAAAAAAGTCCCGTGTCTTCAAGAACAATTGGAAATTGTAATTCATCTGCCAGTTTTTGGGCTGCTTTTCTAGCAGTATTTTCAACGGTATCCTCGTTGTCTTCCTCGTATTTTCGATTAATCCACTCGACATCAATATTATAAATTTTTAGCAAACTCTCTACCTCGTCAAATTTGCTCTGATTTGTAGTGACAAAAGCAATTTCCATTTGACTGTTAAAATTTATCTAATAAAAAACATCACAGCGCCGACAAAGATACGATAAATGCCAAAAGCGGTAAAATCATGTTTGCGAACGTAATCAAGTAAAAACTTGATCGCTAGTAGTGCGACAAAGAACGAAATGATAAATCCAATTCCAAGTGTCAATAAATCAGTTGATGTAAAAGTTGCGCTTGTTTTAATTAAATCTAGGCCGGTTGCTGCTGCCATCGTCGGCAAAGCGAGCAAAAAAGAAAACTCGACAATTGCGGTACGTTTCAATCCCAAGAAAAGACCACCGATAATTGTCGCTGCCGATCTCGAAACTCCCGGAACCATGGCAAATGATTGGAAAATACCAAGAACTAAACACTGTTTGTAAGTAATTTTTTCCAACTCCGCCGTCGCTTCCGGTTTTTCTTGATGCCAGTGTTCAAATAAGATCAAGAAAATACCGCCGAGAATCAAAGTCCAAATTATCAGAGAAACATCACTAATTAAAACATTTTTGATAATTTTGTAAAAAATCAGTCCCAAAATTCCGGTCGGAATAAAAGCAACGATAATTCGTTTCAAGACCTCTAAATTCTTAAAAATTTTTTGCCAGTACAGATAGAGAACAGCCAAAATAGCTCCAAACTGAATGCTGATCTCAAAGGTTTTGACAAAATCAGTCTGGCTGAATTGAAGTAGATGTGAAACCAAAACCAAGTGAGCGGTCGATGAAATCGGCAAAAACTCGGTAATTCCTTCTACAATGCCGAGAACAATGGAATGAAATATTGTCATAAAATAATATTAACAGGGAAAAAACAACCAAACAATCTTGACATATATTATATTTTATGATATAAAACCTACAGTCCGCGTGAGTAGGTGAAGGCCGAAAACGTGTCAAAACGCTGCAGTGCAAAGGAGCACAAAATGCAGAAATGGGTGACTTGGCAGAGAAACCAGAAGGGTGAAGGGGTGGTTGCACTACACGACGACGGCAGGATCATCTTTCCGTCACGTGATGGCTTTTCGCCGCCGAACGATGTGCCTGCTGAGGCTCGATTCGGTCAGCCAATCGAGGGTGACAAGGAGTTTGTCTATCTCGATCTTTCTTCAAGTAGTCGGAACTACTTCGCCTACCCGGCGATCGTCGTCCCGACCGCGATTCACGGTGTCATCGAGATCGATGGCAATGTCATCGTTCTGCGACAACCTGATGCTGTCGTCACTGCACGCGATGACAATGGCGATCTCGTCATCACCATCAGGGAAGTCCGGTAGGTGACGCAAGCGGAAGCGGACACATCTCTTGCCGCGAAGAGATTTGTTCGTAGAACCACATGGCCAAAAAGTTTAAAATCATCTCGTTGGTGTTGTATCGGGTGATCGGCTCCTCGACCCGAGATCGAACGGCAAAAAAAGCACTGGAGTCACCAACCGAGCCAGACTGAGAAGCGCTCGGAATCTGCAATAAGTTTTATCTACGCGGCACATGGAATCGATCCGGGGCCCGTCTCCTACAGGGAGGCGGGCTTCTGTAATTTTAGAAGTTTTCTATATTAGGATTAACTAAATTTCAATATCGAATTTCATATCTCGGGCGACCGAAGGGGATGCGATCAGGGGCGGAATCGCCAGCTTGGAACATCGAAGCTGGAAAAACCGTCTCTGCGCCGAACTCATCATTTAATTGATCCAAGGCTATCGCTAAGCGTTTACGTTTTTCGATCTCAGCAAAGATAGAAATCTGTTCACCTTTATTTTTCTTCAGATTAAAGGCACCGACAGCCAAATGAATCGGCTTGCCAGGCCAGAAACATTTTTTCAAAATTAATTCGACCTGTTGCCAGAAGGTCGTATTATCAGAGAAAAAATCGGCCGTCTTGACTGATCGACCAAAGTGTTGACCGTTCAAAAAACCGATCGATAGATAGACACCGCCAGCCAAGAAGTTTTCTTTTCTTAGACGGTAGCCGGTCTTAAAAACTAATTTACTAAGAACAGAAATAGCGGCGGCGCGAGTTCGCAGCTCCGGCTCTAAGACATGAGAATGCCCCATTGTTTTAGTTTGACTGACAAAATTATCAATCTCATAGCCACGAAGTCGATAGTACCAATTTTTGCCGGCGTGTTTGAGCGTCTCGGAAAGATAGCTCAAGTTGCAATTATAAAAATCAAGCGGTGACTTGATGCCAACAAAATTTAATTTTGCCTCTGTTTTAAAATTAACACCTGATAGTTCAGTCAAATTTAAATTGGCATAAAAGTTTTCGAGTTGATTCAAATTTAATACTACTAAGCCGTCCGGTTTCTGACTTCCGGCTGCCATCTTAGCTAGGAATTTGCTGGAACTTATTCCAACTGAACAATTTAGGTAATCGCCAACGTCAGACTTTATTGTCTTTTTAATTTTTTGAGCCAGCGCGATCGAATTATTATAATTCTGATCCAGTGGTGTGAGATGAATAGCAAACTCGTCAATACTCATTGCTTGGTAATAGGGTGTAAATTTCTCGATGGTTTTACGGATTTCTTTGTGGTAAAGCATATATAAGGCAGGACGTGCTTCCAAAATCGTCATACTTGGTATGATTTTTTTAGCTTCGTTAATGCGACAAATTTTGACACCTTGACGCTTGGCCTCGATCGAAGCGGCAATAATACAACCGGAATCGCCGGTGTATGGTGCCACTCCAACTGGTTTGCCACGCAGTTCTGGTCGGACCTGTTGTTCAACAGAAGCAAAAAACGAATTCATATCGAGAAAGAGCGTCTGATAATTTTTTGGTTTAGCGTTAATAGACATACTGCTAATAAGTTTAGACTAAACCGAACAAAAAATGAACACCGGATGTATAGAGTTTTCCACAAGAAATAAATTTAAAAAACTATTTTATCAATCAGGTCGGTTGATAATTAGTGAGTCAGCGCTAGTTGTGCTAGAAGAAATGTTGGGATTGGCAAAGTAGTTTTTGATGCCATTAAAGATCCCTTCGGCTTCAGCAGTTAGTCTTGGGGAATTATCTTTGGTTATTTGATAATATTCAGAGGAACTAGTGACGAAAAATGCCTCAGAGAGCATTGCTGGCATCGTGGCGATGTAGAGCAGCGAATCATCAAACTTAGCAATGCCCTGATTGCGAGTGTTGAGTTTTTCTGAAACTGCATCAAGTACGGCAGTAGCGAGGGCTTGGTCACTATCCTTGTAATAAAGCGCAGTGCTGTAATCAACGCTCGTATCAGTGTCGTAGGAATTGTGGTGAATGGCTACCATGATAGTGGCATTGACGGAGTTGCAGTATCTGGCACGTGGTCGTTTGTAGACGAAACTATCGTCATCTCTCGACATATAAACCTTGTAGCCATCTTTCTCCAGCATATTACGAACTTGCAGAGCAACATTTAGATTTAATTCAGATTCAGTTATGTTTTTATAGATAGCGCCAGCGTCTTTGCCTCCGTGGCCAGGATCAAGACAAACAATTTCTTGCCTTGTCGGAGTGTCAGGAGTTTCACTCCCTTCTGGTAGTGTGTTGGAATCAGCGGCTTCCGTTTCACTAGAAGTGTCAGTGGTGACCGTTTTTGAATTTCTAATCGAAATCAAATAGCTGACTCCAGCTATAGCAAAGATCGCAAAAACAAAAATGGCGGTGGCCATATTTTTGCGTCGCTTTTGTTTTTGGCGGTACCTGATCATAAATTAAAACTTTGGTCCGTCTATAAATCTCTATTTATTTTATCAAAATATGCTGAGGCTTCTCTGAAAGGGGTTGATAACCCCCCCCCTAACTAATTAAACCGTTTTTTGTTTTTTTTGTAAATGCGAGCAAGCTAAATTTGTGAGTAAAAGTGTTGTTATTATAGTGCGAAAGTGGTAAATTCTAAGCTAGATACATTATTAAATTATTCGCCATCTGCGGGTATGGTTTAGTGGTAAAATGCGTCCTTCCCAAGGATGAGTCACGGGTTCGATTCCCGTTACCCGCTCCAGCGCCGATGTAGCTCAGTTGGTAGAGCAATGCTTTCGTAAAGCAGAGGTCGGCGGTTCAAGCCCGCCCATCGGCTCCATTCGACTTTGTTTCTGCTTACAGCCTCTTCGCTCATTTGTCCTGAGCGAAGTCGAAGGATGGCAGGTCATCAATTTAGATCAAATAGAGATATGCAAAATTATTTTAAAACCAACTATCAATTATTGAAGAACGCTTTATGGGATGATGTTACGGATCGTTTGCTTTTTTTATCATCACTTGTGCTTTTTATAATCGACTATTTTGTATGGTCTCGTCATCTCAGCAGTCCGGATCTCTATGTCTATCTCAGAGTAAATATTTACCCTGTCAAACTCCTGGCTATTATTATGGCTATCAATACTTTCTTGGCGATTGTTGCTCATGACAAGGAAAAGGAAATCGGTTATTTTCTGTTCATTAGCAATGTTCTCTCAACTGTACTTATCCTTGTGTTAGAGATATTTTATTTACTCAATCGATGAATAAAAATTGGAAATATAGACGATTGTTTGAGATTTTACCCGGTGCGTTGGCGTGGGTCTTGATTGTGCTGCCGATTATTTTGGCAATTTTTTCTCCTTGGACCTTCGCGATATTGATGATCGTTTTTATGGTCTATTGGCTGGTCAAGACTGTCATTATGTCTTATCGACTCGTAATAGGTTATCGCAATTTTCGTCGTGATCAGAAAATCAATTGGTTAAAAAAGCTAGAAAGTTTAGACAAAAAATTCGATTGGCAAAAGATCTACCACCTTGTCATAGTGCCGACCTATAAAGAGGATATTTCGATATTGCGTGCTTCATTTGCTGCTGTAGCAAACTCCAATTATCCTTTGAACAAAGTGATCTGCGTGCTTGCTACCGAAGAGCGTGACAAAGATCGAGCCCAGAAATATGCCAAAATTTTGGAAAAAGAATTTGGCAGTAAATTCAAGCATTTCCAGACAACTATGCATCCGGGTGATATTCCCGGAGAAGTGATTGGCAAGGGCGGTAATATCACTTATGCTGCTAAGGCAGTTTTGCCATATTTTGATAAAACAAAGATACCGGCTGATGATGTCGTAGTGACGACGATGGATGCTGACCACGTGGTGGATAAAAACTATCTTGCTGACCTGAGCTACAAGTACATCACTGACGATGATCCACTCCACAAAAGTTTCCAGCCATTGCCAATGTTTTTTAACAATATCTGGTATGTGCCGATGGTAAATCGTATGATCGCGACTGGATCGTCTTTTTGGCAGTTGATTGTGACAACTAGACCATCAAGACTGCGAAATTTCTCAGCCCAGGCCCAAAGTCTCGAAGCCCTAAAACGAGTTGATTTTTGGTCGACAAAGACAATTGTTGAAGATGGACATCAGTTTTGGCGATCTTATTATAAATTTAACGGTCGTCATGAAGTCGTGCCAATGTATACTCCGATCTATCAGGATGCGGTCCTAGCCAATGGTTTCGTCGAGACGATGAGAGAGCAGTATCTGCAGAAAAAACGTTGGAGTTGGGGTGTTTCCGACATTCCCTATGTCATGGAGCATACTCTCAATGATAAAAAGATCCCCGCTTTTGATCGCTGGGCCAACGCCTTGATCTTGTGGGAGTCACACATCTCTTGGTCTACCAACCCGCTGATCATGGCAACCTCATCGTGGATCCCACTTGTTTTTAGGACAAATTTTCATTCCGATATTTTGGCATATAGCTTCCCCTTTATTTACGGTAGAATGCTGATGATCGCTTGGATTGGTATGATTGTCACATTGATCATCTCTACTCTACTCCTACCTCCACCACCGCATCACACCAAGCGGTCGTTTTGGCGAATCGCCTATGACTGGATCTTGACTCCGATCGTCTTGCCACTTTCGAGTATATTTTTCTCTTCGTTGCCAGCCTTCGAATCACAAACCAGATTGATGACCGGGAAATATCTGGAAGTTTTTCGAGTGACCATAAAATCGACGAAACGTTCGGGTGTCACAGAATCGACATAATTTTCAAGGAGCGGGAATTGGATAGAGTTAAAAAATATGTACTAGTAAGAAAAGAGCTTTTTACCGGACTGGCTGTTTTTTTAATTCTACTTTTTATGTTTGCGATGGCACGGTCATC
>Ga0172369_10005856_pt1 | contig 14955 bp, 9 predicted proteins | sample LakKiv25m_FD_114539 | JGI IMG/M metagenome (GOLD analysis project Ga0172369, IMG submission 114539) | Freshwater microbial communities from Kabuno Bay, South-Kivu, Congo - kab_022012_11.25m | ecosystem: Environmental > Aquatic > Freshwater > Lake | place: Democratic Republic of the Congo...
CCGAACTGGCGCTCGTCGTGGCGGCCCTCGCGGTGGAGCGGCCCGTGTTCGTCCAGGCTGTCACGTCGGGCGACTCCTGGACCTACCTCACGCCTGCCGCGGAGCTCATCGGAGGGCTCCCGCTGTCGTTGACGCGCCGCACGCTCGGCTACCCGATCTTCCTCGCGCTGTGCGAGGGGCTCGTGCCGGGCGGCAACGTCATCGAGACCGCGCTCGTGACGCAGCTCGTGTTGAACCTCGTGTTCATCTGGGCGACGGGCCGCCTGATCCTGCGAATCGTGCCGCGTTGCCCGACCTGGGCGCTCGCGCTCGCCGGCCTCTACGTGGGCCTGTGCGGGCTGGACCTTGCGCTCGTGATCCTGAGCGATTTCCTCGCGTCGCTGTGCTTTCTCGCGAGCGTGACGTTGCTGCTCGCCGGGACGTCCGGTCGCAGCCTTTTGCCCGCCGCGCTGCTGCTCGGCGCCGCGACCTTCGTTCGGCCGAGCTTCACCGCGGCGCCGCTCCTCCTCGTGCCCACGGCCTGGCTGCTCGGGCGGGTCGGCCGGCGCGCGGCGTGGTGGCAGTGGGGTCTGGTCGCCGCCATGAGCGGCTGCGCGACGGCCGGCTCGATCGCGATCCAGCACCACCTCCACGGCTACGACGGGCCGAGCGACGTCGTGACCTTCAACATCGAGTTGCTGCGCGTGGAGGCCGGCACGATGGACCCGACCCTTCCGCGTGACGTCCCCGCCGATCCGAACGTCGCGGAGCGGGAGGCGCGCGACGCGCTGCGGCTGGACGTGCTGGCCCGCCCGGCGCGCTTCGCGTCCATCCTGGGCTTGCGACTGCTCAAGTACACGTTCGCGCCGCCGGAGGGGACCGCCGCCGTGATCGCGCGCCTCGCGGGTCGGCCCTGGGAACCGCGCGGATGGCCGCGCGTGGCGCTCGCGGTGGCGCTGCTGCCCTTCTTCGCGCTCGCGCTCTGCGGGCCGGGACGCGCGACGCCGGAGCTGCGCGCTTATGCGCTTTTTGCGTGGCTGTGGTTCCTGTACTTCGTGGGGCTCGGGGTGATGGCGCCCGATCAGGGTGAGCGCATCCGCCTGCCGGCCGTCGCGCTGCTCGCACCGCTCGTCGCGTCCAACGCGCAGCGGTGGCGGGATCGATGGCTCGATCGCGCGCGACCGGTCGCAGCTACCCCTCCGGACCAAACGACAGGATGAGATAACCGCCTGATTTCTCGTCCTTTTTGATCTCCAGGAAGCCCTTGTCGCGGGCGTCCTCGAGCAGCTGCGAGAAGGTCTTGTAGCCGCAGGAGGACTCGGTGAACGTCGGGTGCTTGCGCTTGACGGTCTGCTTCACGGTCGATCCCCACACCTGATCGTCGTGCTCGCGGAACATCGCCTCGACGGTGTCGAGCACGATCTCCAGCCCCTGCGCGCGGCGTGCGGCGAGCGCCTCCTCGTCCGCGGCCAACCGCGCGGCCTTCGCCTCGGGCGTCTCGCGCGGCGACCTGGGCGCCTTGGACTTCGGGTGCTCGGGTTCCTTTGGCTTGTCCGCCGTCGCTTCGCCCGTCTTTTCATTCGTCCTTTCAGGTACTTTGTGTGACTCCTTGCGGCGGCCCTGCACCAGCTCGTCGTAGTAGATGAACTCGTCGCAGGCCTGCACGAGCAGATCACTCGTAGAATTCTTCACTCCCATCCCGATGACAGTCTTATCATTCTCTCTCAGCTTCGCGACCAGCGGCGAGAAGTCGCTGTCCCCGGTCACGAGCACGAAGACATCGATGTGCGCTTTGGTGTGGCACATGTCGAGCGCGTCGACCACCATGCGGATATCAGCGGAATTCTTGCCAGAATACGAAACGTGCGGGACCTCGATGAGCTCGAAGCCCGCCTCGTGCATCGGCTTCTTGGCGGTCTTGTAACGCTCCCAGTCGCAGTAGGCCTTGCGCACGATGACCTTGCCCTTGTCGAGCAGGCGCGCGACCACGAGGCCCACGTCGAAGGGATCGTAGTGGGCGTCCCGTACGCCCAGCGCAACGTTCTCGAAGTCAGCGAATATCGCGATGTTGGGTGTGGTGCTGGGCTGCTGCATGGGGCTCCCCGCTCGCCGGTCATCCGGTACGAGGCATGTAGCACCTTCGCCGTCACGCGGCCAGGGTTGCCGGCGCGCGCGTCGTCGCCCTATCCTGCGACCCGACCATCGCCCGCGGAGTCCTCCATGCGCACCCATCTCCTGGTTCTGACTGCGATCCTGCTACCCTCCGTCGCGTCCGCGCAGACCGGGACGACGCCGCTCGAGCGGGCGCTGGTCGCGGAGGTCACCCGCATGCGGGCCGATCCGGCCGCCTGGGCGCGCCACATCGAGGCGATGCTGCCGCGGTTCTCGGGCTCGACCTACGCGGATCCCGACGGGCGGCACATCGCGACCGAGGAGGGACCCGCGGCCGTCAGGGAGGCCATCGCGGCCCTGCGGGCGGCGCCGAAGCTCTCCCCCGTGACGCTCGAGACCGGCCTCGTGGAGGCCGCTCGCGCGCATGTCCGCGATCTTGGGCCGAAAGGTGCGCGTGGCCACATCGGTACGGACAAGAGCAAGCCGATCGATCGGATGATGCGGCACGGTCGTTGCCTGGGCATCTCGCTCGAGACCATCGCGTACGGTCCCAGCCTCGGCGCGGCGCCCGAGGTGGCCGCGCGAGAGATCGTGGCCCAACTGCTCATCGACGACGGCGTGCCGGCCCGGGGGCACCGAAATGCCTTGCTCTACGCGAACTTGGGTGCCGCGGGCGGGGCGTGTGGACCACACGCGAAGTGGCGCAGCATGTGCGTGCTCGACCTGGCGCGGGAGTTCAGAGGTCACTTGGAGGCCAGCAAGACAGAACCTGGTAAAGTTACAGCAGAATTTGAGGTCCGCTTTCTCGACCACGCGCCCTTCGGCGTGCCGGTGGCGCGCCTGCCCACGGGCAATCCGAGCGAGATGGACAAGGCGATCATGGCCGAGATCATCGCGATGCGGGCGAATCCACAGGCCTGGGCGCGCAAGTTGGAGGGTCTCGCGGCGCGCATCGACGCCACGGGCACGCTGCGGATGCCGGGGCAGCCGGCCATGGGCTGGCCGGGTGGGCGCGCGGGCACCGAGCGCATCATCGCCGCGATGAAGGCTGTCCAGCCAATGTCACCATTGACGTTCTCGCCTGCCCTCAGCGCCGGTGCGCGCGACTACCTGGCGATCCGCGCGCCGCAGGGCCACACCGGCAACGACCGTTACTACACACCGCTCGCGGCGGCATCGCGCTACGGCCACGGCACGAATTACGGCAGCACCCTTGCGGGAGGCATGGAGGACGCGTTCGTGATGGCGGCCTACGTCGCGGTCTCCGGCGGCAACCCGCCCATCGACTTCCTGCGCGAGCGGCCGGCGGTCCTCGGCCTCGCCTGCGCGCCGCATCCGAGCTATCCCCAGGTGTGCACGGTCGTCTGGGCTTATGATTTTACAAGTTTCATGTCTTCTGACTTGCTATTTTCAGGTCGTGTCTTTGATCGCCTTCAGCGCATTCGCGCGAATCCGAAGGCCGAGGCGAAGCACCTCCGCAGCCTCGCCGATCGCTTCGTGGGCGACGATCTCGAAGTGGCGGGCCACAAGGTGCGCCTCGACGGCGGACGGCGGCGTCTCGACGACGTGGCGGCCCTGCTCGACAAGACGCCGCCTGGCAAGCCGCTGCGCCTCTCGGGCGGCCTGCAGCGCATGGCCATCGAGTACGTGCTCGAGGCCGCGCGCAAGGGCGCGGTGCCCGGGAGCGGCTCGTGGACGTGGCGCCGGCCGGACAGCTACGGCAAGCCGGGCAGGTCGCACGAAGAGGTCTTCGCCGCCGTGCCCGACGATCCCGATCTCGCCGCGGCGATCCTCATCCTGCACGGCAGCAAGGCCACGCTCGGCGCGGCGCTCGATGGTGGCGGTGTCGGCTGCGCGGCGCATCCGAAGGCCGGCCGCGTGTGTGCGGTGGACGCGTCGGAGGGGTTTGCGGAGAAGGGCGGGGAGATGCCGTGAGCCATGCACTGCGCCGGGTTGTGTTCGTTGCCGGTGGGAGCCGACAGGCGTTTCCGGCGAGTCGAGTCTCACAGCCTGCCAGGACCGTTCGCGAACGTGGGCGTACCGCGCTCGGTCGAGGGGCGCAGCGGGTCGCGCTCTGCTTGGCCATGGCTGTCGCTGGCGCTTGCACGCGGCCCCCGTGCGATTCCGCTCCGCCCGCCGCGCCGCGCCCGCTGCCGCGGGGATTCACGCCCATCGAGGCGACGCCCCGCCTGCCCGACGATCCGGGCTATCGGAACGTCGAGCGGACGCTTCCCACGCTGCGCTACGACGAAGCGAATGAGCAGGTCGGCGGCAAGCTGCGACGGCACCTGTGGCAGGTCTCCGAGGCGCCGTGGGCCGAGGCGCGCCGGGCCGATCCGGGTGCGCTCGTCGGCCGGCGGGTCCTCGTCGAGGGCAAGATGGTGCTCGTCGGGTCGGAGGCCTATCCGAGCACGTTCAAGCTCGGGCCCTTCTACGAGGGTTGCGTACACCTCGAGAGCGAGGCCTTCGATGACGCCACGATCACCGTTTCGCTGCCCGCGGGGCAGCGCGTCCTGGTGACCGATCGTGGCCTGCTCGTGGAGGGCGTGCTCGCACAGGCGGCGCGGGGAGAAGGCGCGTTCGTGCTTCGTGACGCGAAGGTGGAGAGGCTGCCGAGCACGCGGCCGCCGGCGCCAGCGCACAAGCACTGAGCGATCGGGCCAGGAGGGTGTTTGCGTAAGGCGCCGGAATGGGTCAACTTGCCCTGCCGAGCACCGCCTGCGATGCAAGCCGCCACGAGGGCAAGGCGAGAAGATTATAAAGTAATTTTGTTTCGTGCCCCTCGATGTGGCAAATGAGCCAAGCACTTGCAGGGGCGACGTGGCGAGGATGGTGGGGTGAGGCGTCGTCCCTACCCCTACTCCGTCCGACCTGACGCGGTCTGCGGCCATCGTGGCGCTCTACCGGGAGCGTTCTGAGCGGCCGGGCGCCCCGGGCCGTAGTCGGTCCTCGCCCCCCGGGGATTCGGGCCGGAGAAGGGCGTCGGCATGCGGGAACTCCCAAGCCCTCCGAGCGCCGCTCGGAGCGTCACGCCAGTGCCCGAGATCACGCCTGCCAACGCGCGTTGCCCGTCCTACCGCGGCGTCCGATCCCCCCACGCCCGCCGAAGTCGCGTCAGGTCGGACGGAGGGTGAGGCGCGTAGCGCCGAAGTCGCGAAGCGACCGAGCGCGGCAGCGCGAGCCCAGAGGAGGACCGACCCCGAGCGCGAAGCGCGAAGGGGGACGCCCGGATTCCAACGGCGCACCGTCTTGACCGCACCGGCTTCGCCACGCCGACCCTGGAAGCGTCTGGCTCATATTTCATTTATCATATAAATTTCGACTCACGCAATCTACTGCTCTATAAAACCATCTATCGCGCCTTGACACGCTCTAACACATCATAACACCTTCTAAAACAATGGAACCAACAACCGATTGTCGATGAGCCGCGTGCGACCCACGAAAACGGCGAGCGCCGCGAGCGCGCCCTGCGACACCTCCGTGACTGCCTCGAGCGTGTTCGGATGCACGATCGCGACGTAGTCCACGCGATCGATCGCCGCATCGAGCCTCATCGCGAGCCGAGCGTCGATCGCGCGCAGCAACACGTCGGCGCCGGTCTGACCCGCCTGCACGCGCCGCGCAGCCAGGCCGAGCGCGTCCGAGAGAGAGCGCGCGCGCGTCCGCTCCTCAGTCGACAGGTATGCGTTGCGCGACGACATCGCGAGACCGTCGGGCTCCCGCACGATGGGCCCGCCCAGGATCTCGACCGGCATCGCGAGATCGCGCGTCATGCGCCGGATCACCGCGAGCTGCTGCCAGTCCTTCTCGCCGAACACCGCGAGATCAGGCTGAACCAAGCCAAAAAGCTTCGCGACGATCGTGGCTACGCCGCGGAAATGATTGGGCCGGCTCGCGCCACACAGGTGGCTCGGTAGCGCCTCCAGCGTGACCCAGGTCTGATGGCTCGACGGATACATGTCTGTGGTTTCAGGCAGAAACACGACGTCACAGCCGACCGCAGCGCACTTGTCGAGATCCCCCGCCTCGTCTCGCGGATAGCGCGCGAGGTCCTCGTTCGGCCCGAACTGCGACGGGTTGACGTAGATCGAAGCGACCAGCACGTCGCAGCGCGGCCGCGCCAGCGCCATCAACGACACGTGCCCCGCGTGCAGAAACCCCATCGTCGGCACGAAACCGATTCGCCGTCCCGCCCGCTTGTGGGCCAGTGCGGTCGCCTGCATCTCATTGGAATCACGGATGATCTGCATGGCCGGCGGGCTCACTCGAAGGCGTGTTCGGGGCCCGGAAAGCGGCCCGCCCGGACGTCCGCGGCGTAAGCCCCCACGCCTTCCCGCACGATGGTCGAGAGATTGGCGTATTTCTTCATGAACTTCGGGCTGAACCGCTCGTCGAGGCCGAGGAGATCGTAGAGTACCAGAATCTGCCCGTCGCAGCCTGTCCCGGCTCCGATTCCGATGGTAGGTATCGGAAGTTCCTTCGTAAGAGCCTCTGCGAGGCGCGCGGGCACGCCCTCGATGACCATGGCGTAGCAGCCAGCCTCCACGAGCGCACGGGCGTCCTCGCGGATGCGGCGGGCGGCCTCGTCCGTGCGGCCCTGGATGCGGTAGCCGCCGATCGCGTTGACCGACTGCGGCTGCAAGCCGATGTGGCCCATCACGGGGATGCCCGCGTCGACCAGCCGTCGGACAGTCTGCGCCGTCGCCATGCCGCCCTCGAGCTTGACTGCCTGTGCGCCGCCCTCGGCGATGAGCCGGCCGGCGTTGCGCAGCGCCTCCTCGGGGCTGACCTGGTAGGTCATGAAAGGCATGTCGGCCACGAGGTGTGCGCGCTGCAGCCCGCGTGCGACGGCGCGCGTGTGGTAGAGCACGTCGTCGAGCGTCACGGGCAGCGTCGACTCGTGGCCCTGGATGACCATGCCGAGCGAGTCGCCGACGAGCACGAGGTCCACAGTCTCATCGAGCAACCGCGCGAAAGTCGCGTCATAACAAGTAACTGCGACGATCTTCTCACCGCGTTGCTTGCGATGCAGCAGCGACGTCGTGCGAATGCGGGGCTTCTTGTCGGGGGTATTGGCAGCGGATGCGTAGGGCGTACACGCGTGTGCGGGCCCTGTGGGCTTATCGGACATGTGGGTGGCCTCCTGTTGGTAGACCCCGTTGTTGGCAAGGAGGCTAGAGATCCGGCGCGTGGTCGTCAACTGGATCGACGCATGCGCGTCTCGGCTCGAAAGAGGAATATCACGATCCGCGATGATTTCACGGAATTCCTATGGCCGCGCGAGTCGCCCCGCGCCTCGTGATGCCGCGCGCGGGCATTCGGTCGGACCCATAGGCCCGTCCCGTGCGTGTATCTCCCGCCCGATCGCTTCGATACCGCGCCGGCACCGTCGAGGGGTAAGGCGGCGACGAGGCTACCCTGGCGCGTCCATCCCGAGCGCCACGCGGGCCCAGACCGCGTCAGGTCGGACGGAGCGTGAGGTGCACAGCGCCGAAGTCGCGAAGCGACCGAGCGCCCGCGGCGCGAGCCCTGTGGAGGACCGACCCCGAGCGCGCTCTGCGCGAGGGGGGACGCCCAGATTCCGCTGCTTCGATGTCTCCTCGTGCGACGTCCCATCCAACGCCTCGTGCGACGCACAGGGCTGCGCCCGCGCCAGCCATAGAAACATAAATATCATATAACTCAACGTAATACCTACCCCAACTCCGCCAACTCCCCCATCACCTCCCCAATCCGCGCCGTCAGCCACGGATCGTCGTGGAGCGCGGGCAGGATGTACTCGGGCGTCTCTTCCAGGTAGCGCGCGGCGATGCGCGGGTTCGGCCACGTCAGGCAGGCGCGCAGATTGTCCAATCGATCCGCACCCTTGACGAGGCGGATGGGCCGCGGTGCGCCGAGGATCTGGGCCTTGTAGATGGCGGGCTCCTTCGGGGCCTTCGGCACGGCGCGCATGCCCTTCGAGAGCAGGCGCACGCCCGCGGAGACGCTCGATCCGAAGCGGGCGGTGAGCTCGTCGGGGTGGACGTCGCAGTCTTCCAGGACATCGTGCAGCAGCGCCATCGCCAGGATGAGCGGCGTGCGCGCGCTCTGGTCGGGGTGTTCGTGCAGCAGGATGTCGCGGACGGCGCGCGGGTGGACGATGTAGGGCAGGCCTTCATGGCGCCACTGGCCTGCGTGCGCGGCCTCGGCGAAGGCCTCGACCTCCGCGAGATCCAGCGCGGGCTCACTCTTCCTCCTCACCTTCTTCTCCTTCGTCGTCGCCCGGCGGCGTCGTCGTCGTCGTCGTCCTTGGCGTTTCGGCGGGCCCGGGCTGCTCGATGCGCTGCTCGCGCGCCTCTGTCCGCTCTGGATCCACCGTATGCCTGGCGACCTGCACGGCAAACGCGGCGCTCGAGTTCGCGAGGGCCTTGCCCAGCGACGCCGCCGGGCCGACCACCACGCCGACGAGCGCGGAGGCCACGAAGTGACGCTTCAGCGCGTCGTTGACCTTGGCGAGCGAGACCGCGCGGACCTTGTCGACCCAACGCTCGGCGAGCTCGTCGTCGAGGCCCGCGACGGCCATCGACATCGTGAAATCGAGCCTGCGCGCGGCCGTCTCGATGCGGAAGGCGTGGGCCGCGCCGAGATAGTCCTTGGCCTGCTTCGCCTCCGCAGGGGTCACCCCGTCGCGCGCCATCAGGTCGAAGAGCGTCACGCCGAGATCCAGCGCGCGGCCCGCCACCTCGATGTCCGGGAAGTATTGCACGAGCAGGCTCGCGGCCCGACGACCCGAGAGCAGCGTCGAGTACGCGCCGTAGGACCAGCCCCGAACCTCGCGGATCTCGTGGCCAAGGCGCGAGGTCAACGTCCCGCCGAAGACCGTGTTGCCGACCAGCAGCGCGAGGTAGTCGGGATGTCCCACCGGCAGCGTCACGTGTCCGAACGCGATCTGCGCCTGCGTGCGATCGGCCTTGTCGAGCACGAGCAGCCGACGGCGGCTCTCCAGCTTCGGCGCCTTCCACGCACGCGTCTTCGGGGCGCCGGATCGCAGCGCGCCGAAGTGCTTGTCGAGCAGCTCCTTCGCGCGTTCGGGCGTGATGTTGCCCGCGAAGCCGATGAGCAGGTTGCCCGCCGTGAACGTGCGCTCGTGCCACGCGACGAGATCGGCGCGTACGATGGCCTTCTGCGTGATCTCGCGCCCCAGCGTGGGCCGACCGAGCGTGTGTCCCCGAAACGCGTAGCGCGTGAAGGCGTCGCGCACGAGGTCCTCGTCGCTGTCCCGCACGCGCGCCATCTCCGCCAACGCGAGCCCCTTCCACCGCGCGATCTCGGCGTCCGTGAACGAGGGCGCGAGCAGGGCCTCGGCGAGCAACGCGCAGAACGCGTCGACGTGCTCGAGCAGCGCGTCGCCCGACAGTGTGAGCGACTCCTTCGTCGTGTGCGCCTCGAGCAGCGAGCCGAGCGTCTCGACCTCCTCCGCGAACGACGCGCCCGGATGTCGCGCCGTGCCGCGCAGCAGCAGCTGAGTCCCGAGCCAGGCGAGGCCCTCTTTTCCGTCTGGATCCTCCAGGGATCCCGTGCGCGTGACGATCTGGACCGTGACGTGGTCGAACGCGTCGTTCGGGATCACGTAGATCGGCACACCCTTCCAATGAAAGTGCATGTTCCTGGCCTCCGCCGGTGCGCCGAACGCGAACGAACCGATCAGCGCGCCGAGCGCGATCACGGGCATCAGCTTCGCGCGCCGCCCGGTCATCGCGCCGCCTGCCGACTGGTCTTCGCGCCCGCACGCGTCGTGTGTGCCTGCTTTGGCGTGACCGTGATCACCGTTCGCCGACCCACGTCGAGCCACGCTGTCGCGACCCGCTGCACGTCCTCGCGCGTCACGGCGGCGACCCGCTCGTACCAGCGTTGCCGCTCGCGCCAGTGGCCCGACTCGACCTCTGCCTCGCCGAGCTCCGCGGCGCGTCCTTCGACGCTCTGCAAGTGCCGCTGCCGCGAGGCCGCGATCCCGTTGCGCACCTTGGTGAGCTCGCGCTCCGTGATGCCCTCCGCGGCGACCCGCGCGATCGCCCCACCGAGCAGCGCCAAGCCTTCCTTCGCGGCATGGCCGTCCTTCATCCGCACGTGCAGCTGGAAGAGCCCTGGGGCCCGCAATGCATCGAGCGCGCCCTCGATCTGCGCCGCCACGCCCGATTCGAACACGAGCTGGCGCACGAGCCGCGACGAGTCGCCGTCGAAGAGCACGTCGCCGAGCACTTGCAGCGCTGCGTGATCCGCCTCACCCGGCGCTGGCGCCTTGTAGCCGATGTAGAGCCGGTCCGCCGCGACGTCGAAGGTGATGGTCTCCGTGCGCTCGGTGCGCTGCTCCGGCTCGGTCTCCGAGACCTCCTCGGGCAGCTTCTGTGCGGCGAGCGGCCCATACGATGCGCCCACGCGCTCGAGCACCTCGGCCGGATCCACGTCGCCGACGACGACCAGCACGGCGTTGTTCGGCGCGTACCAGGTTCGATAGAAGGTCAGGCAATCGGACAGCGTGAGCCCTGCGATGTCCTTCATCCAGCCGATGGTCGGCCGCCCGTAGGCGTGCTGCGTGAACGCGAGTCGGTACAGCCGCTCGCCCGCGAGGCCGTCGGGATCGTTGTCGACCCGATAGCGGCGCTCATTGACGACGACCTCGCGCTCGCTCTTGAACGGCCCCTCGCCGAGGTCGAGGTGGACCATGCGATCGCTCTCCAACTCCACCGCGAGCGCGAGCTGTCCGGCCGGCAGCGCCTCGTGATACCAAGTCCAATCAAGCCACGTCGCCGCGTTGGTCTGGGCGCCGACCTGCTCCATGCGGCGATCGAATTCGCCCGCCGGGTGCGTCTTCGTGCCCTTGAAGAGCAAGTGTTCGAAGAGGTGCGCGAGCCCGGTCTTGCCCTCCTTCTCGAGCCGTGAACCTACGCGGAACCATGTGTGGTACGCGAACACCGGCGCCGAGTGATCCACGAGCATCAGCAGCACGAGGCCGTTGCCGAGACGATGCCGCTCGACCTCGCGCCGCCCGAGCGTCCCGACATCGAGCAGCTCCCACGCGCCCTTGCCCGCGAGCCGCGCGTTGACGGCCTCCACGCGCGCGCGCGCCTCCGTTTCGCCGGCCTCGGCTTGCCCCGTCGTCCCCATCGCGCACACCTCCAGTGCGAAGACGAGCGCAGCGCAGCGCCATCGCCCCGTTCGCCCGCCCTCGCGCACAGCCCCTTTCACTCCGAGCGCCTCCCCGGACGCGTCGCGTCGGCCGCCTCCATCCCTGCGACCGCGGCCTCCGAGATCGCCTCGATCGCCTTGCGCCCGAAAGGCACGTCGAAGACGAAGGGCAGCTTCACGAGCGGGAACCCCGCGTCTCGTTCTAGCCGCACGAGGTGCTGGGACTCGATCGCGCGCCGCTCCTCGTAGAGCTCCGCGGCCCGCAGCGCGGAAGCCACCCCGCCGTCGAGCCCCGCGATGCGCGCGCGCGCCTTTGCCACGAGCTCCGCGCGGGATCCCTCGAGGCCCAGCGGCAACACCGCGTTCGCGAAGAGGTATCCGGTCGGTACGCGCAGCACGCTGCGCGACTGCTCACAGAGCTCCAGCGCCTCGTTCGACGGCATCTCGGCCGGCAGCGTCACGACGTTGAACGAGGTGCGTGCCGGATCCTCCAGCAATGCCCGCATTTTGCGTGCGTCGTCGGCCATCGGACCGACGGGCACCGCCTCCAGGATCACGCTCGGCAGCCGCAGCAGCGACACGCCGTGGCCGGTCGCGGGTGCGTCCACCACGAGCAGATCCCACAGCGGCGATCCGTTGGCCTTGCGCTCTTTCTCCTCCATGTGCCACGCCTTGCCGAGCAGCAAGGTCTCGTTCATCCCCGGGATCATCCGCATCAGGCGCTTCATCAGGTCGTTCTCGAAGACCAAGTTGAACACGGTCTTGAAGCGTAGCTTCATGAGGCCGTACTCGCGCAGCGCGTCATTCGGTATGAGGTTCGTGGCGTAGAGCGGCAGCGTGTCATCGAGGCGCGTGGGCTCGTAGCCCGATGCCGGCCGGTCGAAGAAGAACGTCGCGCGCTGTCGTGTGTTCAACTCCACGATGCAGGTGCGCAGCCCCGCTCTCGCCGCCGCGAGGCCCAGCGCGGCGCAGACGGTCGACTTCCCCACGCCGCCCTTGCCGGCGACGATGACGAAGCGACTCGAGAGCAGGCGTGCTGGCATGATCCTCCTCGTTCGATCGCACCCGAGGTCACCCGTAAGCCGGGTTCTGTTCCGCGCACCGAAGCACGCGGTGGTGACCATTCCTCTCGACGCGCCGTTGCCGACGCGCTCATGCGACCAACCCGGAAGCTCGGGCGGGCCGCCCTCCGCCGCGCACCGAAGCACGCGATACGCCTCCGAAAACGGTCTTGCTCCAGGTGGGGTTTACCGCGGCGCGCGTCTCCGCGAACCGCCGTGCGCTCTTACCGCACGTTTTCACCCTTGCGACGCGACAGGTCACCCTGCGGGGTCGCGGTCTGTTTTCTGTGGCACTTTCCCTGGGGTTGCCCCCGGCGGCCGTTAGCCGTCACCTTCGCCCTATGGAGCCCGGACTTTCCTCGACGAGGGCGCGACGCCCTCCGCCGCGGCCACCTGGGTGGCCTCGGGTGCGGAGGCTACGTAGCACATGTTGGCGCGGACGCGTAGGGGCAGGGCTCCACCCTTGCGCCGTCGCAACGCCAGGGACGCCATCGCGAGCACGATCGCCGTTGCCCACGCGCCCTCATCGACCGCCGCGCCCCGCGTCGAGCAGCCCCCGTCGTCCGCGGGAGGCGGCGTGACGCCCGCATCCGCGCCGCCCGCGTCCTGCACCGCGCCGAGATCACCCGTGGATCCGGCATCGACGAGCGGCGTCGTCTCCGCGGTCGACCCCGCGTCCTGCCCGGCCGTATCGCCGCCGGTGGCAGGCTTCGCGTACGGGTTGATGGGCGCGTGGTAGTTGTTCGTGTTGTGCAGATCGTGCGACGCGTTTGGCCACTCCACGTTGCCGCCCGCGACCTTGCCCTCCGTCTTCCACACGAAGACCCAGCCGTCGCGCGTGCCGGTCGCGACCTCGAAGACGCCGTCGCCGTCGATGTCGCCGAGCGCGGGGCTCGGGATGATCCAGCCGTTGGTGTACTTCGGGAAGCCCGGCGCCTCTTCCCCCTGCCAGTCCCAGGCGCGCACGAGGTAGCCGCCCGAGCCCGAGATCACCTCTGGGAACGCGTCGTTGCCGACGTCGACGATGGCCGGGTTCATGAAGAACTGCCAGTCATCGACCACGCGCGGCCAGCCCTCGAGCAGCAGCGATGTCTGCGTGTCCCACGCGCTGAGGTGGTGATCGAATACGGCCCGCTCGCCGCCGGACGCGAACGTGAGCGCGAAGTTGAAGCCCGCGGTTCCCTTGACGAAGTCCAGCCCGCCCGTGGGGTCGATCTTGCCGATCGCCCCATTGTTGATGAGGATGTAACCGGGTGAGTCCTTGGTGTTGCTCTTGGCGCCAAATTTCTTGTTGTTCAGCGAACACTGATCTTTACCATCGATCTTCCAACAGAACTTCTTGCCTTGCCACGTGAAGAACGAGCCGGGCGCGCCGATTGCGTCGAAGTTCAGCTCGAGCTTGCCGTCGAAGTCGATGTCGGCCATCACAGGGTTGCCCGGAACGCCGCGTCCCACCGTCGGCAGAACGCTGTCCTCGAGGCCGAAGGTCGCGATCGGGAAGCCCTTCACGATGGGACCGCCCGCGTGCAGGTTGCCGTCGTGGTGCAGCAGGTAGCCGCGGCCCTCGTTCGCGATCGGCGAGCCGAAGTTCTCGTTCGTGCCGGTCGCGATCTCCAGCTCGCCGTCGCCGTCCACGTCGCCCACCGCCGCCGTCGTGACGATGCGATCGCCCATCGCGCCCTTGAGCTTCGGATCCGTGACCTTGACCGGCCAGCCGGGCTGCGCCGTGCCGTCGAAGCGGTACACGTAGACGTGCTGATCCATCGCGGGTGCGATGACCTCCAGCTTGCCGTCCTTGTCGAGGTCGGCGAGCGTGGCGCTCGCGAAGAAGCCGCTCTCCCAGAGGTGATCTGGATCGGTGTTCTCCGCGTTCTTGCGGTCGATCTCGACCGGCCAGCCCGCCTTCGGCTTGCCGTCCGTGCCCCATGCGTAGACTTTGCCGTCCCAACTCGTCAGCACGATGTCGAGCTTGCCGTCCTTGTCGAGGTCGCCCACCGCGGGCGTCGCGCCGACCATGGACTCGCGCCAACCGCCGGGGAGCGCGCCGCCGCTGGTCTTGATGCATCCGGTCTTGTCCGCGCGATATGCACATGCTTTCAAGTGGTTGGCGGGGTTCTTGGCGTCCAACTCGGGCCGCACGTCGGTCCACACGGGCCAGCCCGCCAGCTCCGTGCCATCGGCCTTCCACGCGTGCAGCGAGCCATCCGCGAGCGGGTAGAGCAGCTCGTCCTTTCCGTCCGCGTCGAGATCCACGAACTTCGGGCTCGCCTCGCCCGAGACGTCCACGCGCTTGGGGAACGCCGAGAGCAGCGTCTTGTCCTTGTAGAGCCCGACGGTCTTGCGAAACTCCCCGAGCAGGTTCTTGCCTGCCTTGTTCTTGGCCGTGACCGTCAAGCGCAGCGTGAACGTATACTGATCGTGATCCACGAGCGGCGCGGTCCAATCGACCGACTTGACGGCGTCCGCGAGGTCCCACGTCGTGATCTTCCCTGCGAGACCGGGTGTCTCGCCGCTGTCGAGCAGCGACCAGCCGCTCTTCGGATCGACGCCCTTGGCGACGGTGAGCTCCCACTTGTAGCTCGCATACCGTGGCGCTTTGCCGTCTATGCGCGTGCCGATGTGGCCCGTGATGTCG
>Ga0172369_10005858_pt1 | contig 14950 bp, 15 predicted proteins | sample LakKiv25m_FD_114539 | JGI IMG/M metagenome (GOLD analysis project Ga0172369, IMG submission 114539) | Freshwater microbial communities from Kabuno Bay, South-Kivu, Congo - kab_022012_11.25m | ecosystem: Environmental > Aquatic > Freshwater > Lake | place: Democratic Republic of the Congo...
CGTAACACCCTTTGAAATGTCGATAATGCATCTAGACGTAATGGAAGGAGACGGTTAGATTGTATGGATAAACGAGCGTATTAATCGCCGCGGGGCAAATCGAATTATCGCGAGTCCGGAATCTTTCAGGTTGTCAATCCGCCAACCTCGTGATAAACTGTAAGAGGAGAAGGTCCTCACAACAGTGGATACTCCGCTGCCGTAGCTTATCGTCGCAGAAGGGGGAGCGTCCGATCGTGATAAGAGGTTTACTCATCTGTTGGGTGCTGAGCCTGTTGCTTCCGCTTCTCGCGCCGGCGGATACCCTGGTAGTGGCGGGCCGCGGGCAGCAGTTGTCCCCGCCGTTGCTTATCGAAGGCAAAGAAGTGCTGGCGCCGGCGGCGCCGGCGTTGCGCCTGCTGGGCGTAACGGTCACCCGGCAGCACGACCAAATTACCCTCTCCACTACGGACGAACGTCACATTAAGCTCCAGGAACAATCCACGGCCGCCGAAGTGGATGGCCGCAAGTTTGCCGTTGCCGCCGCCCCGCGCGAGGTGGAAGGCGAGCTATACCTGCCGGTCGTTTCGCTGGCCCCCTACCTCGACGCTGTCGCGCGCTATCAACCGGATGAACGCTCGCTCACTCTGCTGCCGCTCCTGCATGTCAAATCCACGGGCAACGATGACGGCGGCGCGTCTATCACGGTGCGCAGCATCGCACCGCTCCAATACTCCAGCGGATGGTTGAATGATCCGCCGCGCGTTTACTTCGATTTCAAGGCTGTCGCTCTGGGCAACGACGATCGCAAGCTCATTCCCGGCGCCGCGGGCGTGCAGAGCGTCCGTATGTCGCAATACAGCACTTCTCCGGATATCGTGCGCGTGGTCGCGGATTGCGACGCGGCGCGTGCCGTCAATCCCGCGGTAAGCGAGCAGGGACGGCTGGTGACCATCGTGATCGGCGACAAAATACCCGATGGCGTAATTCCCAATCCCGTCCCGCTGCCCAAAGCGCCGGCGGATCTCCCCATCCGCATGTTCGACGCAGTATTGGAAACCGTGTCACCGCAACAGTCGATCCTCACCCTCACCACCGCCGGCGCGCCGCAACTGACCAGCAGTTACGATAACGCGAAATATCGGTTGGTTATGCAACTCGACAATGTAGAAAGCTCCATCACGGAGGAGCGGCTGAAAAAGCTTGCCGACCGGCAGATCGCGAGCGTTGACGTGGAAACTCCCGCGGCCGGAACCGGAGCGAAGGTTACCGTAACCTTCAAGCAGGACACCGGATACGTCATCAACCGGGACATCCTGGGCGTCCACGTGTCGATCGGCGCCTTCGGCATTGACGACATGCTGATTGTCCTCGATGCCGGCCACGGCGGGGGGGATACCGGTGCTCCAGGTTCCAAAGGCATGCATGAAAAGGATATCACTCTGGATATCGTCCAGCGCGCGGAAAAACTGCTTAGCGCCGCTGGGGCGCGCGTGCTGATGACGCGCAACGACGATACCTTCATACCGCTATACGATAGACCCGGAATGGCCAACAACCGCCAGGCGGATATCTTCATCTCCGTGCACTGCAATTCGTCCGCCAAACGCAACTCCGGCAGCGGCACCCAGGTTTACTACCGAACCCCGCAGAGCATTCCGTTTGCGTCCGCCATGCATCAGGAGCTGATCAAAGCGCTGGAGCTGAAGGACGGGGGCGTGCGCAACGGTAATTTTTGTGTCATTCGCGAAAGCCGCATGCCATCCGTGCTGTTGGAAATCGCCTTCATCAACAACGATAAGGAAGAACAGTTGCTCCGCACCCCCGCCTTCCGCCAGAAGACCGCCGAAGCCATCCTGAGCGGCGTCCGCCGTTATGCCGCCAGCACTACCTGGAAACTCCGCCGCGCCGACCTGACCGCCATCTTCGCCAGCGTGCCGGTCCGGGTGGAAATGGCGGAAAAAAAGTAACTAGCTTGACGCACACATCGAGCCGCGGGCGTGGTCAGGGATGCCTTGACGGCCTTTGGGGCGCATGATACGATCCCATTGTCGGATCTGTTTAACAGCCCCCCACACCGTTGAGTAAAATTGCCCGATGATAAGGGAGGATATTTTTTGCTTGTATCGAAAAACTGTATTAACTACGATAACAACGCGGCTGTGAGGGTGTTACCATGGCTTATGATACTACACGGATTACGATCCCTAAGAGCGAGCTGGCGTTTTTTAAAATCTTTACCCAACGCGATATTGATACGCTTCGTACGATCGTAGACTCGCTTCATGTTGCACCACTTACTTTAGATAATGAAATGGCCGCTCAAGCAATCTCGGCAGAAACAGGCATCGAAATCAGCATCATCCGTCCCATTGTAAGTTTATTGATGCGTCTCGCGTTAATTCAACGTAGGTTAGGTGTTGAAGCCGAGGATCTGCTCCAATCATTAGATTTTAGCCAGATTGTCGATCAATGGAGTGAAACCGATGAACTCGCCTGGATGCAACGTCGAGATATCATTATCCACGCACTATCGAGTGATTCGTCGCTTGCGTTGGATGCAAAAGCAGGAGAACTGCTATTAGAACAATCCAACATATTTTGCTCTACACGCATTATCACGGATATCCGCCCTGTCTTTAATGATTCTGCCACGAATTTGCAAGGATTTGTCACCTTTCATACATTATCAATTGCATTTCATAATGAAGGCACTCAACGTGAAATTCGATTTGCACTTGACAGCAATGATTTATGCGATCTTAAAAATCAAATAATACGTGCAGAAACAAAAGAGGATTCGTTGAATACCGCTCTCTCGGAGAGTGGCTTTAAAGTTATCCGGACGAGGGAACGATGATATGCTAAGCCAATATAACGATATCGCCTTGCTTTCATTACAACAACGGCATATTAACCGAAACCGGCCTTGTTTTTCTATAACTGTACTTCAACCACAATACAATCACAAAACTGTTGAAACTCACTATTCGCTGCCGCTCTATAACTGTAATAGCGATACATCCGAACGAATTAACCTTGAGTATGATTGGAAATGTAATGTATTGAGTTATTTTGTATCAACGGTGAGCAGTTTTAAACAATATCCGACTACTGACTCTAACAATACGTTGCTATCTCAAAGTATGAACACCGATTATTGGTTAACAGGCAGTCTGTTACAGCATATTCACAATAGCATTGCATTACGGCAACGATTTGCTGAACTTGCTATACGATGGATCAGTGAGACGGCACACCATTCGTCTCCGCTTCGACGAACATGTCACCCGGCATACCGAGAAATCGTGACCATGGGCATGTCGATTCTTCCGATTATCTTCAATACCCTGGACCACAATCCCACGCACTGGTTCATTGCTCTTGCTGAGATAACGGGGGTCAATCCGATTCCGAAGGAATCAGCTGGAAATGTCGCAAAAATGATTGAGGCGTGGAAAGAATATGGGAGACAACAAGGGTATATAAAATGACTATAGACTTACTTCAGCAATTATTCCCGAAGTTGAAAGAAAAAAAATATAGCATTACAAGTAGCGATGATGTGTGCTATAATTGCATTGCTTGGGTTGCTCATGATACGTCGCAACAGTGGTGGCCACGCAGCGGTTATTACTGGCCTCGCGAACCTATTTATGAATCCGTGAATGAGTTTATCGAAGTCTTCGGTAGAATGGGGTACAAAGAATGTAACGACGGCAATTATGAAGAAGGTTATGAAAAAATCGCCATCTATGTTTTAGATAACGTAGTTACGCATATGGCACGACAGCTTGATCGTGACACCTGGACCAGTAAAATCGGTGATTATGAAGATATCCTGCATAACCTCAATGGACTCGATGGCAGCGAATATGGGATCGAAAAGTATTTTATGAAACGAAATAATGACACATAAAATAGAGCTTCATTATCTTCCTCCATTCGATTTATAACCCATCTCAATAGAGGTAATGTCATGAAATACATCATGTTCGGTTTCGCTCTCCTCTTCCTTATCTGTTGCGCGGGTTGCCGTTCCACGCGCCCGGAGCCAGTTCCAGTTAATGAATCAGGCGCCGGCACGTCAACGGACTCGGCCGATATCAAAATCGAGGACGGCGCCGGCGCGCTGGTGATGAAGCTGGTCAAGGACGGCGCGGATTACAAGGTGAGAGACGAGAAGGGCAATACGATCGGCAAGCTGAAGGTGAGTGATGGCAAGGTTACCATCGACGATGCCGACGGGAAGAAGCTCGGTTCGGTGAAAAAGGACGGCGCCGACATGCTCCTCGACGACGCGGACGGAAAGAAGATCGTTAAGTTGGGCGCCCGAGATGGCGGTTACCGCCTGAAGGATAATGAAGAGAATACGTGGTTGAAAATCAAGCCGAAAGACGACGGATTCGGCTTAGACGATGCCGGCGGCAACGACCTGGGCAAGGTCAAGGGAAAGGGAAGCAGCGGCAAGCTGAAGATCATGGACGCCGCCGATAAAACGCTGTTTGTCATCGCCGGTCCGGTGAAGGCCGACGTGGCCGGCGTGCTGATCGTCAAGCAGCTCACCCCGCTGCAGCAGGCGGCATTTATCGTTGGCGGAGGGTTGTAATCGTGGCTGTAACGCGCTGCCAGGAAAATACCGGATTCCTCGTGCTGCACCGGTGTGAAAAACCCGCCGAGTTCGACTGCGTGTATTGCGGGCGCAGAATCTGCGCGGAACACGGCAAGCCAGTCGATGCGCAGTCCGTTTCGGCGAACGCGGCCTCGCAAACTACGCCGCCGCCGGTGGCTCCGCCGGCCGGAAATGCCGTGGCCCCGCCGCCTCCGCCGCCGGGCGCCCTGCAGAGCTATGCCTGCCTGACCTGCCTGAAAAACCGGCAGCAGCAGGCGGGGCAGCAGGGCATCACGCGCGGTTACGACGACCCCTTTTACCATTATCCCTATTACGGCAGCTACCGGCCGTATCACACCGGTTATTACTACGATTACTCCGACCGCGGCGTATTCGACCGCGAGCGCGCCGATGCCTCCGACCGGACCGATGCGCTCGGTAGTTGACATCCTCTATTTTGCCCCCGGCGGCGGCATGGGCCACGCCACGCGGGCGGCCGCCATCCTGCGCCAGGCGCGCCGGCTGGGAGTTGATTCCCTGCTGGCTTTCGTCACTACGCCGCGCGCGCTACCGCTCGAACACGAGGCAATTCCATACTGCCGGCCCGGCAGCTTCGCGCCGGAGAACCTGCGTGCGGAGACGCTGAAGCTGATTGAAAGCTGCCGGCCCCGCGTTCTGGCGGTCGATACCTTCCCCTTCGGCATCACCGGAGAGCTGGCGGAAATACTTCCCACCTTATCCTGCCGTAAAGTGCTGATCGCCCGCCGCCTTAATGCGCGGTGGGCGGCATGGGGGCCGCCGACATGGGAGGATTTCGACCGGGTGCTGCTTGCGGAGGAATGGGAGAACGAGACTGACAATGTCCGGCAATGCTCCCCTATTCTGCTGCGAAACGCCGAGGAGTTATTGCCGCGCGAGCAGGCAAAGGCGGTGCTGGGAGTTGCCGCTGATGAACCGGTTGTGCTGGGCATCAGCTCGGATGAGCCCGGCTGGACCGCCGGCTTTTTCATCCTGCTGCGCAAAGTCTGGCGGCGGCTGCGCCCGGCTGCCCGCCTGTGCCTGGCCTCTCCCGACCTGCCGGCGGGCGACTCGCCGCGGGTAGATCATTACCCGCTGGTCGAGCTCTTCAACGGCATCGAGTTGGTTGTCGGCCCGTGCGGCTGCAATCTCTTCCACGAGGCGCAAGCCTGCGGCGTGCCGGCCATCTTCCTCCCGCGCCCCCGGCATTACGACGATCAGTACGCCCGCGCCCGCAACTGCCCCACCGCCGCCAGCCCGGAAGAGCTGGAAGCCCTCCTGCGCGAACTGATGCCCACCCATTTGCGCCGGGAAGCGGCGGCATATGCGAACGGAGCACAGGAAGCGGCACAAGCAATATTGCGGATGGTAAATTATTCTCAGGATGGATAGGATAATCTTTATGCTGTTTCTCCTTACTATCCTATCCATCCTGAAAATAATTTTTAATCCGCTCATCCTCCGCTCTTGCCAGAAAGTATAGCAGCGACGAGAGGCGGTTGAGGTAACGGATCAGCAGGCTGCCGGTCAACTCGCCGTGGTGGAGGAGGGCCACCACGCGGCGCTCGGCGCGGCGGACCACCGCGCGGGCGATGTCCAGCGCCGCCCCCGCCGGTGTGTCGCCGGGAAGAACAAAGTCGGTCAACGGCGGCACGCCGGCGGCAACGCGCGCGATATCTGCCTCCAGCGCTTCGACCGCCGTCTCCGGCATACGCTCCAGTGGTGATGCCGGATCGGGCGACGCCACCTCCGCCATCACCAGCATCAACTCGCGCTGCGTCCGCTCCAGCAGCAGACGCGTTTCCGCGCTCGCCCGCGTCCGCGCCGTCCCGATGAAGGAAGTAGCCTCGTCCAGGCTACCCAGCGCCTCGATGCGCCGCGAATCTTTCGCCGCCCGCTCGCCGCCGGCCAGGTCGGTATATCCATCGTCGCCGTTCGTTGTGTACCACATGATCTTCGATTATACCACGAGAGTCCAATTTCGTTCCTTTGCAACGAACCCGCTGTTGCGCAATCGACCGGATAACCGCAAGGACTTTTTTGCCTGCATGGAGTATTTGGTTTAACAACGCCTGCCATCGACTTGCATCGGGGGGAAACAGTATGACTTGCCACCGGACTTCGCGTTTTCTGTTGTCCGCACTATTGGCGCTGGTGTTGACTGCCGTTGCGCGCGCCCAATATCCCTTCATCTTCCGCGACGTAGCCGAGGAGAGCGGCCTGCTGCCGGATATCGGCGGCATCGCCGGGCACGCCGCGGCGTGGGGAGATTACAACGGCGACGGTTGGCCGGATCTGTATATCGGTACATTCGGCGGGACTCCGGCTCCCTACGGGTCGAAACCTAATCAACTGTTCGTCAGTACCGGCGGCGGGCACTTCAAGCTTGATCCGCAGCAGGCAATCGCGATCGTAGGCCGGGCCAGCGGCTCGATCTTCGCCGACCTGGATAATGACGGCGACCTGGACCTGTACCTGTGCAACCATGCCATCGATCCTGAGCAGAACCGTGGCCAGGTGTATTACGCTACACCGAACAAACTGTTCCGCAATGATAACGGACGCTTCATTGACGTTACCGACGGCTGCGGCGCCAGCCCACCGCTGATGGCGATGCGCACCGCGGCGGCGCTCGATTACGATGGCGACGGGCTGCTCGACCTGCTGGTGGGCGAGGATTTCTTCCAAGGCGGCAAAAGCCGATCGCGACTTTTCCACAACCTGGGCAACCTCCGGTTCGCCGATGTAACCGAGATCGAGGGATTGCCGGGGAATGTCACCGGCTTCGGGGTGGCGGCGGGCGACGTGAACGGCGACGGCTGGCCGGACGTGCTGCTGGGCGGACGCAATGGCGGCAATCGCATGTTCATTAACGACGGCGACGGCCGCTTTAGCGAGGCGCCTCGCGACTATATCGACTTTTCCTGGCAATACAGCAAAAACTCGGAAAACACCGCCTGCGGCGTCTGCTTCGGCGACGTCAACCGCGACGGACGGCTGGATGCCGTCATCGGCTCGCACTTCTCCGATCCCTGGCAGACCGGCGGCGTGCCCGTCCGCTTGTACCTGAATATGGGCATCCGCGACGGCTGGCCGGATTTCGCCGACGCTACTGCGGCTGTCCGTCTGCCGCCGCTGCAGATGAAAAGCCCGCACGTCGAAGTGCAGGATTTCGACAATGACGGCTGGCCGGATATCTACACCAGCATCGTAAAATTCGCCAACAACCGCTGTTACCCGATGATTTACCGCAACATGGGCGTCAACAAGGATGGCATCCCGCGCTTTTACGAAGAGGCATGGGGCGTCAACAACTGGCCGACCACCGTCGATGTGAAATCGAACGAAGGAGATGCCTTTTACAAGCGGCTGTTGGTGGAGGAGCATTCGATCTTTTACGCGTCTGCCGCCCCGACCGTGGATTTCGACCGGGACGGCCGCCTGGACGTGTTACTGGCCAGTTGGTGGGTCTATTTCCCGACTATGCTGCTGCGCAACGAGACGACCGCCGGCAACTGGCTGCAGGTGGCGGTCAGGGGAGACGACCGGCAGGGAATAAACATGCAGGGCATCGGTTCGCAGGTGCGGATTTACGCCGCCGGCAAACTTGGCGCGCCGGAGGCGCTGCTCGGTATGCGGGAGATCGCCGTCGGCTTCGGGTATGCCTCCGGGCAGGAAGCCGTCGCCCATTTTGGCCTGGGAGAAGAGACGGCCTGCGACGTGGAAGTAATCCTGCCCCATGGCAAGGGCCGCCTCGCGCGCCGGGGGGTGCAGGCCGGACAGCGCGTCACCCTTTCCATCGCGGACATGCAGGAGTGACCACCGATAAGTTATACGAGAGAGCCTTGCGGCCGCGGGTTACCGATCATCTTCCCCATCGCTTCCGTCGTCACTTCTTTCCCGGAGGCTGCACATCCTTAGCGAGTCGTGGGCTATCATACGGACATCTTCGTCCTCGTCTTTGGCCAGCTCGGTAAGTGCCCGGTAGGCGACCGGATTATCTCCCCAGATGCCCAGGCGGGTGGTGACGGTGAAGCGCACCTCCGGGCTCGGGTGGGTCCGCATGGCGGCAATGCGCGGGATGATTGAGTCGTGGAAGTCGCCGTATTCGGCGATGGAGCAGAGCACGTCCCGCAGCGTTTCGATGTCCTCTTCCGTTTCCAGCATGGGCAGCAGCGTGGCCAGCGCTTCCTTGGGAAAGGGCGTGGTATCCTTCGCGCCCGGCACGCTGTCGATCAGCTTGTCGGCGTAGTCGCGCATGTCTTCCTCGCCCGTCATGCGCAGCCGGCGCGCCACCCGTAAAATCGGCGCGGTATCGCCGAGCCGGCCCAGGATGGAAACGCCCAGCTTGCGCTCCTCCACCACCGGGCTGGCGCACAACCCGCGCGCCGCATCCAGCACCTCTCGCGTGCCGCGTCCCTGCAGAATCTGCAGCGCTTCCATGTAGCCGCTGATGTTATCGGAAAGGGCCAGCTCGATCAGCTCGTCGGTGGAGCGTGGATCGGCCAGCCGCCGCTGCCACGCCACCGCGGAGTGATCCGCCCACTCCGGCGGTTCCTCATCGAGCTCTTCATCTTCCCAGAGGTTGTCGTCCATAGCGCCATCCTGAAAGTGAGATGCAATATTATACTCCGGCTGGCCGCTTATGAAAACAGCGCGCGCTCCCATCTTTTAGCCAACCGCTAATGCGGTCCGGACTCGTGTTCATAGGTCGGATAAGGGTCGGACATGTCGGACATGTCGGACATGTCCGAGTCCGACCCATGTCCGACCACCGATCCGAAACCGGCGAATTTTTTTATTGACAGGCACGAGGCGGTTCGGTATACTTTCACCCGTCGTGAGGCCACCGTAGCTCAGTTGGTAGAGCAGCGGTTTCGTAAACCGCAGGTCGTCGGTTCGAGTCCGACCGGTGGCTCCAGCTTCGGAGTTCGGAGTTCCAGCTTCGGAGTTCGGAGTTCGGAGTTCGGAGTTCGAAGTTCAGAGTTCGAAGTTCGGAGTTCGGGGTTCAGAGTTCGAAGTTCGGAGTTCTGAAAGTTTTAAGTTTAAAGTCAAAGTTCGAAAGGGTCTACGCAAAGTTTACGGAACACCCTAGCAGGGGAATTGCACGAAGTGCTAGAACCATAAAAAAGGCTAATCAAATTACCTTAGGAGGTTGTTATGTCACCATCTCACTCTCGCCTCCCACTCGACCGCTCGATACGGGAAGCCCTGGTCGCAGCCCTGAAGCTCAAAATGCCTCCCGGACAGCCGATGACGATTGATGTTATCGAGGAGGCCACCACGCTCCTACTGCGGGACCTGGGACCGCAAATCATGGAGGATTGCATTCAAGGGGTCGAGGAGACCCCAAAAAAGGGGGGCCTCCTCTCTGCTGTGGCCGCCCCACGGAGGACAAAGGGATAAAGAAGCGGACGCTCGAGACGCTTCACGGCCGTCTGTCCCTCCAGTCAGCTACCTGGTGGTGTGGGCGCTGTCGGACGCTGCACGCTCCGACCTGGGACCCGCTGGCGCTCCCTCCGGGTACGTTTACCTGGGCGGTGGGGGAACGCGCCGCTCATGTGGGCGCGATGATGCCATCCTATGCGCGCGCCAACGCGACTCTGTCCTATCTCACTCCCATTAACATGAGCGACCGCGAACTGGAATACTGCACGGAAGGTCTGGGGGCGTCCTATACACTCCCCGAATTGCCGCCCGGCGAGCGCGGGCCGCGGGCAGACGTGTTGTATGTCGCGGCTGATGCCGTGCAAGTCCGTTTTCGCGACGCCAAGCCCTGGCATGAAGAGAAAGTCTTTTGTGTCTGGCGACAGACGGGGGAGACACAGCACCCGCCACGCTACTGGACGGGCGACGGGCCGTGGGACACCCATCTCGCCGACCTCCAGACGCTCGCCGAGGCGGAGGGATTGCTGACGGCCGGCGTGGTGGTAATGCTCGGCGACGGCGCACCAGCACTGTGGACGCTGCTGACCGCGCTGGCCCCGCGAGCGGTGCAGGTGCTCGACTGGTATCATGCCCAGGATCATCTGGCAGAGGTAGCCGCTTTGTTACCGGAAGGGGATGCCTGGCACCAGATCCAACGAGTGCACCTGCGCGATGGGCAGAGCCGGCAGGTGCTCCATGAACTGCTGACACTCGCCCGCCATGCGGGAAGCGAGCCGGTGCGGACGGTGGCACGGTCCTGCCTTGGGTATTTGTGGCGACACCGCCGCCGGCTGGACTACGCCACCGCGCGTGCGAAAGGCTACCCAATCGGCAGCGGGCGTATCGAATCCGCATGTAAACAGGTAGTCCAGCAACGCTGCAAAGGGCCAGGCATGCGCTGGGAGCACTTTCATGCGAATGCGGTGCTACATGCGCGCTGTGCCTGGCTCAATGATGACTGGACGCGCGCCTGTCGCCTCTGGCGCGCCACCCAGTGCTTTGCTCCCCCGCAGGAGGTGAAGGCCGCCGCTTAATTCACGCTGCTTCAGGCACGTTCTCCCCGCACCCGATGGTTTACCACCGGTTATAGCCGTTCGCCTCCCGACATTTTGCCGATATAATACCTATGTTTGCTATCAAAATTTTCTCCGTAAATTTTGCGTAGACCCGTTCGAAATTGACAGTTGCCAATACGGGCAGATGCTGGTACAATGTACGATACGCGCGGAGAGGTGGCCGAGTCAGGCTGAAGGCGCCCGCCTGCTAAGCGGGTAAGGGAGCGTTAAACTCTCTTCCCGGGTTCGAATCCCGGCCTCTCCGCCAGACAATCAGACGAGCACCCGTAGCTCAGCGGATAGAGCGCCAGGTTGCGGACCTGGAGGCCGCAGGTTCGATCCCTGCCGGGTGTACCATTTCCAAAACGGTCCTGCGAGGTAACTCGCGGGGCCGTTTTTTCGTTATGATTTTCGCAAGCAAGGCAATTATTTGTTTGGCAGCAGGAAGGGAAGCAGGCGGTTGGTGGCGAAGGATGCTCTAAGCTGAGGTTTAGGAGGCGCCGATGCACTGAAGCGGCCGCGCAGGCCATGGCGGAAGATTTTATGTTCAACCTGACGGAAGCGGAAAAGATGGAACTGGTCGCAAATTGCGACCGGTTCACACGGCTACGGCATTCAACCGCACTGCCCCATGCTTTTACCGAACACGGCGCGCTCATGGCAGCCAACGTCCTGAACAGCCCGAAAGCCGTGGAAGTGAGCGTCTACGTCGTGCGCGCCTTCATCCAGCAGCGGGCGATGCTGGCGGCACATGCGGACCTTGCCGTTAAGCTGGAACGAATCGAAAAGAAACTGCTCGCGGGCCTATACATGCTGCAAGAACATGATGATCTGCTTACCGATCATGACAATCAGCTCGAGTATATCGTCGAAACCCTGCGCGAAATGCAGCAGCAGCACATACACAGACCGATCGGCTTCCGCTCCGGCACGGATATGGCGGAATAATCGACCATATCAGCAGCTTTCACCTTTGGAACCGATCACAAATTGTGATCGGTTCGTATGATCATATTGATTGGCGCGGGCTCTCGTTACGCTGCTTTGAACAAATAATACCCCCAAAGCGCCGCCACTTCGCGGGTGACCAGCAGGGGGAGCTTGATGAGCGGGCGGGTTTCGACGGCGGGGACGGTGTAGACGTCATAGCCGGCATGCAGGTAGGTCATCTTGATGCGCGGCAGGTGGAAGAACTGGCTGACGGCGAGGACGCGGCGGATCTTCCGCTGCCGGAAGAGGGGCGCGGTGTTGCGCACGGTGGCGCGGGTGTCCAGGCCGCGGGGGTCGAGGAGGATGGCGCAGTCCGGCACGCCCAGCTCGACGGCCATCCGCCGCATGGCCTCGGTTTCGTGCACCTCACCCATGCCCGGTCCGCCGGAAAAAACGAGCAGCGGGGCATAGCCGGCGTGGTAGAGCCGGCAGGCGGTCAGCACGCGATCATACAGCGCGAGGGAGGGCGTGCCGTCGGCATAAACACCGGCGCCGAACACCACGATGACATCCGCAGGACGGCGATAATCCGCCTTGCCGAAACAGTATATCTGCGCCAGCGGGAACGCCGCCAGCGATGCCAATACAGTGGCGATCAACATCCGGCGAGAACGACGATCCTGTGCCACCGGTAAGTTGCGCAGCACCGGATAGCCGATCACCAGCAAGGCGGCGGTCATCAACAGTGAAAAGGAGACCGATGGGCCGGAATGCAGGCCGCCGTTCGCCAGCAACGCGCGATAAGTGAAGGCATTGGCCAGCGTGACGCCGCCAAGCAGCGCTACCACCGCCAGGGTGATGCGCCTCCGACGGCGACCGAGCTGTGGAGACAGCGCATAGGCCAGCAGCCCGCCGGCGGCCGGCAGCAGCGCGATCCTCTCCGCGGTAGGCGGCAGCCAGCGCAGGTCGATCCACCACAGATTCCCGTCGAATCCCGGCGCCCGCAGCTCCAGCAACAGATTTAACAGCGTGAAGCCGCCAAGCGACAGCGCCAACCCGCGCGAGATAGCCGACATGTGAAGATGAAATTTATCTGCCATGCTCACACACTTTACGCCTGGCAGATTACATGGCGATGACAACGTGATGACGAATGGATGAAAAGTGCTTGGGTGCCTGTATCTTTAACGAATCCAATACCCAATCCTCAATCTCCAACCCCATTCACCATTCTTCGGGTGACTCTACAGGGTATACTCACGATCATTCGAATAAGGTATAATTTAATCGCTTTAATGAAGTCGAAAACGATATCACTTGTCATTCCCGGGTTGTTCGTCCTCCTCGCTCTCGCCGCGCTGGCGTTTTGGGTGCGGGGCGGGCGCGCGCTGCCGCTGCAATTACGCGAGCCGGGGCAGGATCAGGTGCTGGAAACCGCCCACTCCGCCGTCAACCTTGCCGGCGTCTTCACGAAGTCCGACGGCATCCCGGCGAAACTGCCCGGCATGTGGCCCGGCTTCCGCGGGCCGAACCTGGACGGCGTCAGCGACGAGACAGTTCCGCTGGCGCGCGCGTGGCCTTCCGGCGGGCCGCCGGTGCTCTGGTCAGTGGAGATGGGCGAAGGTTATGCCGGGGCGGCGGTGCGCGCGGGACGGGTTTACGTGCTGGATTACGACCAGGAAGGACGACGCGACGTACTGCGCTGCCTGTCGCTGACCGATGGCAAGGAGATATGGCGTCGCGCCTACCCGGTGAAGGTGAAACGGAACCACGGCATGTCGCGCACGGTCCCGGCGGTATCGGAAAAATATGTTGTCACGCTGGGGCCGAAATGCCATGTGCTCTGCGTGGACGCCATCACCGGCGAGTTCAAGTGGGGGATCGACCTGGCGCGGGAATACGGCACCAAGGTGCCGCCTTGGTACGCCGGCCAGTGCCCCATTATCGACGGCGATCGCGCCATCATCGCCCCGGGCGGCAGCGCGCTGATGATCGCGGTGGACTGCGCCACCGGCAAGGTGCTGTGGAAGACGCCCAATCCGAAAAACTGGCCGATGTCGCACGCCTCCATCATGCCGATGACCTTCAACGGCAAGCGAATGTATCTCTACCCCGCCGTGGGCGGGGTGGCGGGCATCTCCGCCGCTGATGGCCGCCTCCTGTGGCAGACCGAGGAGTGGCAGATCAAAATCGCCACCATTCCCACCCCCATCCCGCTGCCCGACGGGCGTATCTTCCTCACCGGCGGCTACAATGCCGGCAGCATAATGCTGCAGCTCAAGGCGCAGGGTGAGCAGATCACCGCGGCGCCGCTCTTCCGGCTGACGGCGGACCGGTTCGGCTCCGGCCAGCAGACCCCCATCCTGTATCAAAATCACATCTATGGTGTCATACCGAATGGCGAGCTGGCCTGCATCGACCTGAACGGCAAAACGCGGTGGACCAGCGGCAATACCCGGCGCTTTGGACTTGGTCCCTATACCATCGCCGGCGGGATGATCTACGTGATGAACGATACCGGCCTGCTGACGCTGGTGGAAGCCAGCCCAAACGGTTATAAACAACTGGCGGAGGCGCCGGTGCTGACCGGCCACGACTCCTGGGCGCCGCTCGCTATTGCCGGAGGGCGGCTGCTCGCGCGAGATTTGACGCGGATGGTGTGCCTGGATATACGAAAGCGATGACTAGCGTTGGGGACTGTCCCCGCCCCTCGCGAGCAAGCGACGTTTATGATTTCAAGCGAGCGGTGAAATCGAAATAGGGACTGTCCCCCCATGGACGAGAACGGCTCCGTTCGACAGGGACAGTCCCTACGATTTCGTTTCTGAGCGTAAAATGTGAAGACGGGCGCTGTTTTTACAGGCCGGGACAGTCCCCAACGATTTATGGATAAACGCCAGCGTAAAATCGAGCTATGGACTAAAATCAC
>Ga0172369_10005859_pt1 | contig 14946 bp, 13 predicted proteins | sample LakKiv25m_FD_114539 | JGI IMG/M metagenome (GOLD analysis project Ga0172369, IMG submission 114539) | Freshwater microbial communities from Kabuno Bay, South-Kivu, Congo - kab_022012_11.25m | ecosystem: Environmental > Aquatic > Freshwater > Lake | place: Democratic Republic of the Congo...
AGGGAGGCAATAGGGCCTCCCAGGTTCCTGGCATCTCTCCTCCTGCGCGCCACGCTCTCGACCCCCGCAGGCCCTCCAGGATCTCACCATCACGATCCCTTTGTATTGGCTTCCGGAACGCTAACACCGTCGACGCCCGCTCTAACGAGGTAACGAGGCTGAATCGCTTAGGGGGTGCGACCTCCCCTGCGGCCCACAGGATTCTCTGTGTACGCTTCGGATATATTGTTCGGTCGTCGTTGACTTCCTCCTCCATATCCGCAACACTTGATATGGCGGCTGGTTAGGCCTTACCCACACAGGGACTCTCACCCTGAAAGAGACGCCAAGCTTCGCCTGGCGCACTAGCCATTCTGAAAACTTATCACAAGATTGCTTCGCTTCGCTCGCTATGACGCGTCGATGGCCTTCTTGTCATTGCGAGACCCCGAAGGCAACGAAGCAATCTCAGCTCACGTCAATCGAGCAGCGAACACCTTGTCGAATTCGCGTTGACTTTGGAGAACCGCTATAGAGACACACTATAAACGTTTTGCTGTGAAGACTATTTCATTTTGGACAACCGAGAAATTCGTTCGCGAGTTTTTTCTCCATCGTCGGTATTCATATACAAAGGCAGCAACGCTGCCTCAGAAAAGATTCGACAAGGAGAAGGTTTCATGAAAAAGACACTTGGCTTTACAGTGAGTTTAATAGCTGTTTCTGCCCTCTTAGCGTCGGTTATCTGGGCCGGCCCATCCGGCATCGGAAGAGGATTAGGTCCTTTAGGGCCAATATGGAATGAACTCTCAAAGGACCAGCAGACCCAGATAAGTACCATGGGAATCGATTTTATGAAAAAGGCCAATGCCATAAGGAACCAACTTGGCCAAAAACGCATCGAATTAGCTGAACTTGCAAACACACAAAAGCTGGACGAGCAGGCGATTCAGAAAAAGCGTGAGGAGATATGGGCTCTTCAAGACCTTGTGGTCAAAGAGAGACGGTCGCTCGGTACGCAAATCCTAAGTGTCCTTACCGCTGAACAGAAAGAAAAGCTTGGAACTATGGGATTTATGGGCGGAGGATTTGGATTCGGCCCTTGCGGGATGAAAGGCTCGAACCGAGGTAACTGCCTCATGGGCGGAACCTTCTAACGGCGCGGCGGTTAATCTGCACCCTTGTGACATGCTGCGCCTCACCCCCCTGTAGCCGCCCAACAGCAGCCCAGGGGGGTCGCTGTTCTAGGCCGTAGCGGCCAACGTGTCTACCCCCAAAAAAAATAACGAGATTTAGTGGTCGCTTTCGAGGAGGTATTGTGAGAGAGGGCCGGCTAAGTTAATACAGAGGCGGAGGCCTCTGGCCGCGGGCCATTCTCGAACAACTGCGCGGCTGCGCTACTATATAGCGATTCTCGAAGGTAAACGCGAATTGCAAGCATTAGTCGCCTTGTTATTCCCGTGAAAACGAGACGCCAGGATCCTGATCGCCGGATCACGTCGGGCATGACAAGGCATCCCCTGAACCGCTAATTCCATAAAGCGCCAACATCTGAAAGGTGCTTTGAACGGTCATGAAAGACCTCGCAAAGTCAGTCTTTGATTCCGAAAGAAGTTTGTAGCCGTTCTCAAAACTTGCCACGAGATTGCTTAGCTTCGTTCGCAGACACCTCGATGGTCTTCTTGTCATTGCGATGAGCAGGAGGCCATGCGGCAAGCTGTGTTTACATAAGTATCTCGTCGCTGCTAAGGTTTGTGGATGAATTGCTTTGCTTCAGTCTGAATTATGCAAGGTGAATTGTCGTCATCCTGGGCGCAACGGCTAGCACAGGGTACTCCGTAGGGTCCGCCCTTCACAGGATCTTGAAGACCAGACCTTATTGGCAAACGCCTTGTCTGGTCAGGGCCGACCGAGAACGCGAAGAGCCCCTCCTTTGAGGGGCTCTTCCTCATTGTGTATGTGCTTTACCTCGTCAGGCCCCGGCTATGAGGAGCCTTCCGCATAAGCGATCTTATTTCTTTGGTGCGGGCTTCTTGCCTGCCTTAGGTGCGGCTGCGGCCTTGGCAGCAGCGGGCAGCTTAACTCCACAGGAAAGGCACGCGCCTTTTGCCAGAACCCAGAATTTGTCAGGAGCTGGTTTCACTTTGGCCGCCGGCTTCGGCTTGTCCGGGCACTTGGCAACCGTTAGCCATCTGCCGGAATACTTAATCGGGGGTACACAACACGGACCGCACAGGGGGACTATACCTTTAGCCGTACCCGCACACAATACAGTATTCTTGCATGTTACTTGGACTTTGGGCATCTCAAAGCATCCCCACTCAACACCAGCAAACACCGTTCCCGCCAGCGCCAGAGCACTCACCAGAACCACCAACGTTACCAACGACTTCTTCATCCTAAACCCTCCTTAAATGAAGCATACTCCACAATTAGAGCTGTTAGACCACATATTATATTTACCGTAGCACGCGACGACCACGCTTGTCAAGAAAAATCCCACTCTGGACAACGTCCCTTACAACCTTCCGCTTACCCCTAGCAGGCCTCCCGCCGCTTTTGCACCGCGTGTGTATAACTGTGTATAGTAACTAGGTACCGATTGCAAGGAAAAAGTCACACCTGAGCAATTTTCGTCAAATTTTTCAAGCCCCGGCATCGAAAAAGATAAAAACCATTGATGAATGTGGCGCTTACCGAACTCGATTCTACCTCCTCTCTACCGCTCCAGTCCCACATACTAATTGTCGAGATCTCGCTAGAAAAAAAAGACGCACATGCCCTGCCCATCATTATGCCTGCGGGCTCAGGATGACCAGACGTGAAATCCACTGATAGATATCGAGTCTTGGAGTGTGGCGTCGGCGTCCATTACGCATTCCCGAAATTAATACCGGCCGCCGTCACGAACGGCTAGCCATGATGCAGTACGTTCATCCCCACTCGACACCATTCGGGAGGGCCAGTCAACGCGCTCAAACCTTTAACAACACTGTTTTTACCACGGGTTTGCGTCCGAGGGCTTTGTTGATACAGCGCCTTACGACAAGCCGGATCTCCTCCTTTGCAGCCTCCCACTGCTCCATGGTGCAGGGTGCAAGATCCGATAATAGCTCATTCAGATCTCTGGTAATGCCTTCATGCAATTCTTGGGCAGCATCCTCAAAGGTGACACCTATGGAATGGACCTCCGGCTCTGACGCGAGCTTTCCGGTTTCGCGCGATACTCCCAAAGCTACGACGATCAAACCAGTCTCGGAGAGCGCTCGACGGTCCCGTAGCACATTATGACCTATGTCTCCCACTCCTTTGCCATGCACAAAGACGCGTCCTGCCTCCAACTGTTTTGTCACTGCGATTCCGTCCCGTGAGACCTCGATCATGTCCCCATCAGTTGCCACCAGAACATGATCCTTGGGAACGCCTTCCTCTATAGCTATATGGCCGTGTCTCAACAGGTGCCGGTATTCGCCGTGAATTGGGATAAAACAAGAGGGTCGAACAAGTCTTATCAGGTACCTGAGCTCCTCTTCACTGGCGTGGCCAGAGACATGCACGTTCGAGACTTTCTCATACATAACCTGAGCACCGCGTCGGCAAAACTCATTAATTATTTGATTGATGGCCTTCTCGTTGCCTGGTATGAACCGCGAAGAGAGCACAACTGTGTCCCCAGGGTTGATCTTTAGATGTTTGTGTTTATCTAGGGCCATCAGGGATAGTGCGGACATCGGTTCGCCCTGTGACCCCGTGGACAGGATGGTCACCCTTTGATCAGGCATGTTTCCCAGGTCTTTCATCTCCATCAGCGTATCTGGCGGAATATCTAGGTAACCTCGTGCATTGGCAATACGCGTGTTTGCCACCATGGATCGGCCCACCAGCACCACCTTACGTTTCATCTCATGGCAAAGGTCCAGGACCTGCTGGATGCGATGGATATTGGACGAAAAAGTGGCTATAAGGATTCGACCGGGCGCCTCCCTAAAGATAGTTTCGAACGCCGGCCGGATCATGCTCTCCGACAGCGTCGCGCCACCTTGCTCCGCGTTGGTGCTGTCAGACATGAGCACCATAATCCCCTTGCGGGCAAAGGATGCTATCTTCTCGAGATCACAGGGGCGTCCGTCGATGGGCGTCGGATCCAGCTTGAAGTCTCCGGAATGCATGAGAATCCCAGCAGGCGTGGTTACGAGCAGCCCCACACCGTCGGCAACAGAGTGGCACACAGGAACGAAACAGATGCGAAACGGCCCGAGCTGCAAGTCTTCATGAGGGCCAATAACGGTGCGCGTCGTCGAACCAAGGAGGTCGAACTCGTCCAAGCGGTACTCCACCAATCCCATGGTCAGGTTTGTGGCGAAAAGAGGAGCGTTGATTTTTTCTAGGACGTATGGCAGCGCTCCTATGTGATCTTCGTGCCCATGCGTGACCACTATCCCTCTGATATTCCATCCCTGCTGCAATAGAACGTCGATATCCGGTAGCACTAGGTCCACCCCAGGCATCGAATCGTCGGGAAACATGAGCCCAGCGTCAATGACAAAGGCTTCGCCTCCGTACGCCACTGCCATCATGTTCATGCCAATCTCGCCCAACCCCCCCAGAGGTAGGATCGTCAATTTTTCCTGTACCTGTTCCGTCATGTGCCCATCGCGATAGAGTTCAGTGGTTCTGAAAATTAATCACGGGATTGCTTCGCTTCACCCTCGATGCCGCCTCCGGGCCTCTCGTCATGGCGTGGGTCGGAAGGTGAAAAAGCAATATCAGCTCACACCAATCGAGCAGCGAAGCCTTAGGGAATTCGCGTTTACTTTCGAGAACTGCCATATCTTCTAATTCCAACGCATGCTGGAGCCCAACAGGCATGTCTTGGATGTCGGGTCGAGCCAGCATAACAACCTTACGCCGTGCCGGTAATAATCGATAATGTATTTGTCCACGCAGCGACCCACAAGGTTGACGATCGTTATCAGGACTTGGTTATGCAACTCCCCGCAAGAACTTCCGGAACTGATAAAATCCCTATCCTTGCGGTGGCGTTTATCCAACTAGCTCGGCAACCATGTCACCTACTTGGTCGGTGGTGTATCCCATGTCGCCAGCGCCAAGTCCCGACAAACGCTCGCAAATTACCTGAACCACCGCATCCTCGACGGCCCTTGCCGCATCATGCTCTTCCAGGTTGTCCAGCATCAAGCTGCCAGCTAGGATACACGCCATGGGATTTATGATATTTTTGTCCGTGTACTTCGGCGCGGAACCCCCAATGGGTTCAAACATGGATACATCCTGGGGGTTTATGTTCCCCCCCGCGGCAATGCCCATGCCGCCCTGGATGCTCGCCCCAAGGTCAGTGATAATGTCACCAAACATATTGTCGGTAGCGATAACGTCAAACCATTCGGGATTTTTCACTATCCACATACACACTGCGTCCACATGGGCATAGTCGATTTTCACTTCCGGATATTCCCCAGACAACTCTCGGAAAGTCCTTTCCCACAGGCCCCACGCGTAAGTCAGGACGTTTGTCTTGCCGCATAACGTGAGTTTTCGTCTAGGTCTTGCGGCTGCCACCTGGAACGCATAGCGAAGCAGCCGCTCCACACCTTTGCGAGTATTGATGGATTGTTGAACTGCTACCTCGTCCGCCGTCCCTTTCTTAAAGGCGCCGCCTGCCCCAGCATAGAGCCCCTCGGTGTTCTCTCTAACGACGATAAAGTCTATGTCTGCAGGCCCCTTGTCCTTCAATGGCGTGTCAACACCCGGATATAGCTTAACCGGTCTTAGATTAATATATTGATCAAGCTCGAAACGTATCCGGAGCAGTATTCCTTGCTCCAAGATCCCGGGCGGCACATCAGGGTGTCCGATCGCGCCCATATAAATAGCATCCACCTTCTTCAATTCATCAAGCACCGAATCCGGCAGCGTTTCCCCTGTACGGAGGTAGCGTTCCCCGCCTATATCAAATTCTAGGAAATCAAGGGGAAAACCAAACCGGCTTCCTGCTGCCTGTAACACCTTCTTGCCTTCCCGTATGACCTCAGGGCCTGTACCATCCCCGGGTATAATCGCTATCTTATATGTCTTCAGCATAATCCCCTTTCATATAAGACTCTTTTTCTAATGCATTCCCCATGATAGAAATTTTATATTATACATCTTTCCGCTATTTATTGCTTGACAAATCAGCGCGACCGTCTATTTTGTTGCGTCATCCGGTGTCGGTATTTGAGAGGTATGGGAGTCCACCGCTTACCCCTGCAGTTTTTGCCCTTTGCAGGGGTTGACTTATTTTAGGGATGCATGCATACTATCAAGGAAAGGCCGTCTTCCATTTGTATCATGACTCCCCCCCCTTGATACCTTACCGGAGACGGTCTTCATTTTTTGTACAATGGTATGCAGCATTACAAGCACATTGCGTCATAACAAAGCAATATCACTTGCTTTTCTTTTTTACAGCGGACCGTTTTTCTCGTTGACAATCACCGCCCTTTGGACTATGAGCCTTGCCATATCAGAACATTCGGATCCAACATATCACCGGAGAACCGTCATGCCCCATAGCCATTTATCCAGATCCCAAGCGCGAGAGGTTCCCAAGCGAACAGTCAGGGATGATCCCCAATACAAAGAGATCAAGAAGATGATTGAAGACTTCCCCCCTGAAAAGATGGACCTACTTAAGACTTATATACAGCGTTGGCTTCGGCCGCATTGAACGCTGGCTACCGGTCCCCTAGCGGCCCCCAAGAGTAATGACGAATTGGAATACCTACACTCATCTCAGCTTATGGCCATTTTAGAAACTTACCACCAGATTCCTTCGCTTCACCCTCGATGACACCTCGATCTTACCATTGTCACTGCAAGGCACCGACGGCGACAAATCAATCTCAGCTCACATTAATCGGACATTAAGCCCCTGTCGAATTCGCGTTTACTTTCAAGAACTGCTATATGCCCGCAAAAGAGGCAGTCCAGAGTAGATTTTCCGGATGCCAGATCAACTTCAGTACGGCAACTCTCAGATTTTGTTGGCAATAATGGCAGAAGTCTCCATCTATAAAACAGCTTTCGGGGATCATGATTGAACGCATTCGAGGCTTTCATCTACACTGGTGTTTCTGAAATGACGCCTTTTCCTTTGGTAGTGGCCATATATACTAAGAACGGTGTGTCATTCCCACTCGATAGTGCTGGGCGGCTTAGAAGAAATATCATACACTACCCTATTGATGCCACGAACTTCGTTGATAATGCGATTAGATATGGTTGCCAACACATTTTGGGGAACGGGGTACCAGTCAGCGGTCATACCGTCGGTGGCCTCCACTGCCCTCAATGCCGCTACATGCTCGTATGTACGCTCGTCTCCCATTACACCCACGGAACGCACGGGCAGCAAGACTACGAAGGCCTGCCAAATATCCCTGTAAAGACCTGCCTTGCGGATTTCGTCGATGGCGATGGCATCAGCTTCCTGTAATAGAGCCACGCGTTCACGGGTGACTTCGCCGAGGATTCTCACGGCAAGGCCTGGCCCGGGGAATGGATGACGCCACACAACAGAGTCTGGCAATCCCAGTTCTTTTCCGAGCTTTCGCACCTCGTCCTTGAATAGCTCCCGAAGGGGCTCGATGAGCTTTAGGAGCATGCGCTCAGGCAATCCCCCCACGTTGTGGTGGCTCTTGATGACAGCCGACGGCCCGCCCTTGAACGACACGCTTTCGATCACATCAGGGTATAGCGTGCCTTGGGCAAGGTACTCTACCCGAGGAAATCTGGAGGCTTCTCCTTCGAAGACCCTTATAAATTCTTCACCGATGATCTTGCGCTTTTGCTCGGGGTCTGTGACACCCCTAAGGCTATCGAGGAATTGCGCCTCAGCATCAACATAATCTATCTCAATGTGAAGTTGATCCTCAAACAGACGACGAACCTCCTGCACTTCATTCTTCCTCAGCAGGCCGTTGTCCACAAAGATGGGGTGCAAAGCAGAACCGATGGCCCTGTGGAGCAGCGCGGCCATAACAGAAGAATCTACCCCGCCGGAAAGGGCCGCCACCACATGATCTTCGCCGACTTGAGCCCGTACCCTATCAATAGTGTCAGCCAGAAAGGAACTCATGGACCAATCGGCCTTAAGCCGCGCTATATTGAAGAGGAAGTTCCTCATGATGGTCGCGCCATCCGGCGTGTGTACCACCTCAGGATGAAACTGCACTCCTACCACGCGGTGATCGTCGCTTTCAATGGCCGCCGCCGGGGTATCCCCCGTGCTAGCCGCTACCGAGAAGCCCTCGGGAAGGTCTATGACCTTATCCCCGTGGCTCATCCATACACGCGCCCCTGGGTGTAAGCCCTTCAGGAGGGCGGATTCCGCAGACACGGCTGTCAGCGTTGCGCGGCCGTACTCCCGTTGGGAAGCAGACTCAACCCTGCCGCCGAGAGTGTGCGCGAGAGCCTGTAATCCGTAGCATATCCCGAGGACGGGCAGCCTCAGTTCCAAAAGCCGGGGATCGAGCTGAGGAGCACCCTCGTCATAGACACTGGCAGGCCCACCGGACAAAACTAGCGCAGAAGGCGGCTTCTGAGAGATCACGACCATGCCTCTATGATAGGGGTGTATCTCCGAGTACACCCCCTGCTCACGAATGCGTCGGGCTATGAGCTGGGTGTATTGGGAACCAAAATCAAGGATTAGGACGTAAGGTCGAGCCATTGCACAAACAAGCCTCCAAGTAATTGCCAATTTTTCATATTAACTCATTGCCAGTTATCCGCGGCTCTCATTAGCACTTAGATTTCGACCACTCATATTTAATGTACTCACCGCACCCGATTCCGATTCCAGTACTTCCTGAAAATTTGGTGGAAGAACTAAAAAGGCCGGGGCTTTTACCCGGCCTTTATCCGTCTTTCGTTTCACCAAAAATGTGGCGTTTGAGTTATCAGTTATCGGACAACTTGCTTCTTGACCATCTCGTAGGCCAGACCAGGGGTCATGCAGGGGTTGCAACCCGGGGAGATGACCTGAAACTTCTCTGTGTTGCTCACGAGTTTCGAGTTAGGCGGCATGGGAGGCGGTGCGCCCCACGCAATAGGTCCAAGACACGCGGGCGCCACGAACTTGGGCGGCTGTACCTGCACCTTCATTTTGCAGGTTGTTCCCTTCAATGTGCCCCAGGGACGGAAGCCAGCGGTATATTGCTCGCAGCCCTTCATGAAGAAAGAACCAATTCCGCCAGGGGTGCCGCCGGTTGTTCTGTCAAAGGTGTATGTCACCTTCATGGGGATCATTATCATGTCGCCAGTAGTCGCACATCCCGGGCTCATTCCTGAAACCTGAGCCGATGCGCCGACTACCATCGCCATGACCAGTGCCATTGCGCCGAGCACGACCATCATTCTTTTAACCATACCCGAATCCTCCTTTTATTAGGCCCCACAACTTACCAGCGCGGAACCGAATTCGATATTATAGACAAATATAACCTGATTGCCATCTTGATTATCAGAATGAACCTGATAAGTCAAGATTTTTTTTCCGGTGCCCTAGCTGTTTGTCCGGAATTGATAGCAGCATACCAGAAATTCCTCCCGAATCAAATATTTTTTCAACAAAAATTCCCAGACTTGCAGGGTGCCGGACAATAGCCTGCGGCTCATCCCTGGGCGTGCAAACGGCCTCCACTCCTGCGCCTCCACTGAATGGCCGATACAGACGCCAGCACATGATCATAATAATATTTCCCGAGGGTCTGCCAGACACCCCGCAAGCGCGCTGGCAGCAGCCACCGCGGGGGACGCCAGTATCACCTCACTCTCCGCATGACCCATGCGACCCACGAAATTCCGGTTCGTGGTGGACACTGCGCGTTCGCCCTTGCCCAGAATCCCCATGTAGCCCCCAAGGCACGGCCCGCATGTAGGGGTAGAGACCGCTGCGCCAGCGTCCATAAATACTTCCAGCAGCCCTTCTGAGAGCGCCTGCCGCATGACAGTGGGAGTGGCCGGAATAATGATCACGCGAAGGTTTCTCGCCACTTTACGCCCTTTGAGCAAGCGAGCAGCTTGCCTGAGGTCCTCTATCCTGCCATTTGTACAGGACCCGATAACCACCTGGTCAATGTTCCTCCCTTTCACCTCAGAGATGGCGCGGACATTGGACGGCAAAAAGGGTAGTGCAACCATCGGTTCCAATGACCCCAGGTCCACTTCCATAACATCGGCGTATGGCGCATTTGCATCGGCTTGATATACCGTGTAGGGCCTGCGCGCTCGCCCCTGTACATAAGACTCCACCGCCTCGTCAAAGGGGAAAATACCGTTCTTAGCGCCGGCCTCCACAGCCATATTGGCAATGGTGAAGCGGTCTGCCATCCCGAGACCTCCAACCCCCTCGCCGAAAAACTCCATGGCCCGATAACTCGCCCCATCTACCCCTATCTTCCCAATAATATAGAGGATCACGTCCTTGCCAGAAACCCAAGGTCCAAGCGCACCTCGCAGCTTAAAACCTATGGTCTCCGGGATCTTAAACCAGCAGAACCCGGTGAGCATAGCAGCGGCAAAATCAGTGCTGCCAACGCCTGTGGAAAAGGCGGACAACGCGCCGTAGGTACACGTGTGGCTGTCTGCCCCTATCACTATGTCGCCCGGCCCCACAAGCCCCTGCTCAGGAAGCAGCACGTGCTCTACCCCCATGCTCCCCACGTCGAAAAAATGGGTCAGCTCCACATCTCGGGCAAAAGATCTCGACTCCATGAGCCGAATTGCCGAATCGATATCCTTGGCTGGATTGAAGTGATCCAGCACTACAACGACGCGGTCAGGATCAAACACCCTCTCGCCAGCGGCTTCCCGAAAAGGCCCTAACGCCAGCGGCAGTGTTATGTCATTGGCTAACGCTATATCGATTCGAGCTTGTATTAACTCCCCTGGCCGCACGATATCGCGGTCGCAGTGAGCAGCCAGTATCCTTTCTGTCAGGGTCATACCATCTGTCATCAGGTTCCTTTCCGCCTCTTAGTAAAATAATGCTCCAGCGCCTTCTGCCACGGTCTCAGCCGCATGCCTGTAACCCTTTCAAAAAGCGAGGTGTCCAGGACTGAATAGCGCGGCCTCGGTGCTGGGCGGCCTAGTTTTTCCGTATTGATGGGCTTCACCTCCACGCGGGATAAGCCGCCCCTTCGAAGGATCTCAACAGCAAAGTCGTACCATGTGGCATCGCCCGCGTTGGCCACGTGATACGTGCCAACGAGCCTGCGTTTGCAGATTTCCACCAGGGCCTCTGCGAGGTCTTGGGTGTACGTGGGCCGGCCTCGCTGATCGTCAACAACCTCGAGGGTATCCCTCTGCGACGCTGCTCCTAGAATGGCTTCTACGAAATTCTTTCCGTGGGGCCCGTAGAGCCACGACGTCCTGACTATGCAGTGGCGATCCGGAATAACCTGCCGGACACGCGTTTCCCCCTGTTCTTTGCTCTTGCCGTAAACGCTCATTGGAGCCCGCTCATCGTCTTCCCTGTATGGGGAATGCTTGGAGCCGTCAAAAACGTAGTCTGTGCTGATTTGCACCAAAAAATGCCCATTTCGGGCGGAAAAGGCCGCCAGATTCGCCGGACCTTGGCCGTTGACTCGATAGGCTTCATCTACCCTAGTTTCACAGCCGTCAACATCAGTCATGGCTGCGAGGTTGGCAATTACGACCGGCTCACGATACCTGCCGAGGCATTTATTAATCGAATCTATGTCTCCAATATCTATGTCAGGAAGATCAAGGCCCACAACGCGCTCGAATGCCGGCTCAAAAACCGGAACGAGATCCCGGCCGAGCATGCCGGCTGCCCCGATAACCACTACAATGTTCCCTTTGCCCATGTCGTCTCCCTTTGCATGGTAATACTTGAAAGAAAGTCGCTCTTTCATTATGATTTATAGCAGCAGCGTCCCTTCTCTCACTCAGTTATCAATTGGATATATCGCATTCCTGGCAGGAGCATGCAAGGCAGGCAGCGCCCATGATATTCAGAGAGGCCGAAGGTAGAGATATCCCGACCCTTAAGAAGCTATTCTCCGAATGGATTTCCCATGAATCAACCATCCCGGATTATCTTGAAATTCTGAGTCACTCCCCTGCTGGCGAAGGTGGCGCTGACTGCCGACTCCTGGAACAAGGCACCGGGATCCTTGCCGCAATATTGTCCGTTCCAGAGCGAACGGACCGCAGGAAGATCGTCGCGTTTTCCACCGTCACTGCGTGGGATGACCCCCGGCTAAAGCGCTTCATGGAACAGCAGATCATGGATTGGGAGGAGCAAAGGACGCACCGCGTTGGCTTCCGCGTGCCTGAAACGGCTGACCGCGGCCTGCTAGGACTCCTACGTTCGGTAGGTTTTTTCTCCGAAGGACTGTCATCATCACTCCAACTAGATAAACCCGCACGCATTCACCTATGTAAACATTTCCTGTATCAGACTCAGGATGAAGAACGCCTCCTGGACTTCCTCAAGGATGTGTTTCAACGGCTCGGATACGAAACCAGAGATGAGGAAAATGCCTTTAGCTTCCGGCCCTCGCCGACCCTCCTGCTCCCTTTCCTGTTCGCTCCATGGCATAGGATCTCCCGCATAGGGCGAGAGGTAATTCTCCAGCCGCCAGTAAGACGCATCGAACTCCACGAATTGGAAACTGTTTTCTATCCCCTCCGTATCCAGGGTATCGACGAAAAGCCTCTTCTCCTTATCATGAACGCCAGAAGCGCGTCTCGATTGATCGATCTACAGCGGCCCGATTTCGACCAGAGGAGTCTATTCCCCCAGGCCACGGTATGTCGCAGCAGGACTATCCACCTCACTGACATTACCTGCACCCACCCCTCTGCTGCGCGCCTCATCCGCAAAGGCCTTCCACTGCTGTTTTATGTCCATAGAATCGGCGCGGTCGGCTGGGCCAGGGTGGACGACTGGGACCTGGATGAGCCCGATAGCTTTTACCAAAAATCTCCGCAATCCGAGGAATGGGACCCGCACGAATTAGTTCTCCACTCTGCCTCATCAGGACCTATGGCAGGAAAATTGCTCGCAGTGCGCTTCCATTGGTTCAGACCTTTTAAGAGAGCAGTGAGCTTAGATCGCATGAAAGCGCTGGATAAGTCTTTCCATCCCCAGCGAACTAGAATCGTATCGCCTCAATTGTTCAGCGCTGTGCTCGAGGCAGGAAACGCAGCATAGGGCGCCACACATACCGTTCACACCTGTGCCGGCCTTGCCGGCAAGGATAGCATAGGCTCTCTAGGCTATAGTGATTGCCAAATCAAATATCCGATCGAGGGCAGCCTCTCCTTGACAGGTCCTATCAACTAGGATTGCCGTATAAGCCTCCTGCCCCTAGCAATGACGCAGCCTCGCTTTGTGTAATTGCGACCAAAACGAAGCGATCTTGTTATTAATTTGGCAAATCGGCATAATCAAGCAGTGGGCTGCTTGTTTTTGTTTCATGTCATTTCCGGCTACGCGGGAATCCAGGCAAAGCGACTCGGCGCCCTTCTTAAAACCGTATATAACGCGCCACACACGGTTGTTTCAGCCGTTGCGACCATGGGCTGGAAGGCGTGAGATCTGTGGTTCCTCCTTACCAACTATGCCCAATCCAAGGAATTGAAGAAATGCAGCATACCGGCATGATCTACGAATACAAAGGCATCAGACCCCGCCTAGGAAAGGATGTTCTTGTAGCTCCAAATGCAGTGATCTTGGGCGATGTGCATATCGGTGACGCGTCTAATATATGGTTCCACACCGTAATACGCGGGGATGTGAACTCGGTGCGGATAGGCTCCCACACAAATATACAGGACCATTGCATGCTCCATGTTACTGCGGACCGGTACCCCCTTTTCGTAGGGGACAGAGTCATCGTTGGGCACCGCGTCGTACTCCACGGCTGTACCATAGCAGACGACGCGCTTATCGGCATCGGCGCGCTGGTCCTGGATGGGGCCGTAGTGGAGGCCGGTGCTTTAGTTGCTGCAGGGGCGGTTGTCCCTCCCGGCGCCGTTATTCCGGCCAACGCGGTTGCCATGGGATGCCCCGCGACGGTTAGGCGCTCATGCTCCGCAGAGGATAGGGCGTACCACAACGCGAATCTCGCCAAGTATGAGGCATACGCGCATCACTTCTCCGAATGGGTACATAGGATCTCGGAGGCCATCTAGCCCTGAATGGGTCCGTGAGGCGAATCGCTATTCGTCTGTCCCATGACGCATCTGTTTTGACAGGCTAATTCCTCGATCTAAGTATATCTATGGCAAGCCGTATCCCGAGAGACCGAAAACGACAACAACGACATTACTGTGTTTGTGCAGGGGCATATCGCATTAACACAACTTTCGGACGCCTTTGCTGACACATAGCCCACCGTAGGTAGTGGAAAATCCTACCGCATATAGTTATTCCAGAAACTGAACGCGAATTGCATGCATGTATCTAATTGTCATTCTCGTGAAAATGGGAACCTAGGAATACTTGATGTCTGATCACGTCCGGCATGACAATCCGTGGCCTGAAGCGTTAATTCCATAAAGCACCAACATCTTCATGGTACCCTGAACGACCACGGTGGACCCAGCAAAAACAGTCTTTCATCCCGACTGCAATTTAGAGAACCACGGTCATACCGACATTGCTTGATCGGGGTCGGCGCCTTGCAATGAAAGACGGTGAGCGAGGTGATTCGATCGCGTTACAAGTCTCGCCAGTGGCTCTGGGTCGCGCTATTGGCCAAACCTCTCGATCAACTCACAGGCTTCGTCCAGAGAAACGCCTCTCGCTAACACGACCTTATTACGCACCTTTTCGCCTGAAAGAATGACCAGTTGAGAAGGAGCGACTCGCAGAGCCTTGGCAAGCAGTCGGAGCAGCTCCTTGTTTGCCTTGCCTTCCACAGGGGGCGC
>Ga0172369_10005860_pt1 | contig 14944 bp, 13 predicted proteins | sample LakKiv25m_FD_114539 | JGI IMG/M metagenome (GOLD analysis project Ga0172369, IMG submission 114539) | Freshwater microbial communities from Kabuno Bay, South-Kivu, Congo - kab_022012_11.25m | ecosystem: Environmental > Aquatic > Freshwater > Lake | place: Democratic Republic of the Congo...
GACGACGGCGCCATTGAAGTCATCACCGCCGTGACTGACTTCGAGGCGGTCAAGAATGCGCTGGAAGCCGCTGGGCTGACGCCAGACGACGCGCAGGTGACCATGCGTGCCGAAAACCCGATTGAGGTCACCGGCGAGGACGCCGTGCGCATGCAAAAACTGCTGGATGCGCTGGAAGACCTGGACGACGTGCAGGACGTTTATCACAACGCCGAACTGGATATTGAATGAAGATTCTGGTCATTGGCGGTGGCGGGCGTGAACATGCTCTGGCCTGGCGACTGTCGCAATCGCCTCGCACGCACAAGATCTATGTAGCTCCGGGAAACGGCGGTACAGCGGTCGACCCACGTTTTGAAAATGTCCCCATCATTGACGTCAAAGCGCTGTGTGCCTGGGCCGTAGCGCAAAAAATCGTGCTGACGGTGGTGGGCCCCGAGGTGCCATTGGCTGCAGGCGTGGTCGATGAATTTCGCAAAGCGGGCTTGCGCATCTTCGGCCCCACGCAAGCCGCCGCGCAGCTGGAAAGTTCCAAAGCGTTTTCCAAGGCGTTCATGAAGCGGCATGGCATTCCCACGGCCGACTACGAAACCTTTTCCGACCCCGCTCTGGCGCATGCCTACATTGACCGCACAGGCGCGCCCATTGTGGTCAAAGCCGACGGCCTGGCCGCCGGCAAGGGCGTGGTGGTGGCCACCACGCTGGCACAGGCGCATGAGGCGGTGGACTTCATGCTGGTGGACAACACGCTGGGCGTGAGCCACAACGAAGGCGGCGCCCGGGTGGTGATCGAAGAATTCTTGCAGGGTGAAGAAGCCAGCTTCATCGTGATGGTGGACGGCAAAAACGTGTTGCCGCTGGCCACCAGCCAGGATCACAAGCGCTTGCTGAATGGGGACGAAGGCCCCAACACCGGCGGCATGGGCGCCTATTCCCCCGCACCGGTGGTGACGCCCGACGTGCATGCCCGGGTGATGCGCGACATCATCGTGCCGACCGTGCGCGGCATGGAAAAAGATGGCATTCCGTTCACCGGATTTCTCTACGCCGGGCTGATGATCGACGCGCAGGGCAAACCCAAGACACTGGAATTCAACTGCCGCATGGGCGACCCGGAAACGCAGCCGATCATGATGCGGCTGAAAAACGATCTGGTCGATGTGATGATGGCGGCCACCGAACCGGGGCCGCACGGCAAGCTCGATCAGGTGGAGTTGAAATGGGATCGGCGCACTGCCTTGGGCGTGGTCCTGGCCGCGCATGGCTACCCGGCTGCACCGTGCAAGGGTGACGTCATCACCGGCATACCGCCCGAGACAGAAGACGCCTGTGTGTTCCATGCCGGCACCACGCTGGCCGACGGTCAACTGAAAACTTCCGGCGGGCGCGTGTTGTGCGTGACAGTATTGGCCGAGACCGTGCGCATGGCGCAACAACGTGCCTACGAGGTAACCTCGTCGATTCGATTTGACGGCATGCAATACCGCACTGACATCGGCCACCGTGCCATCAAGGGCGCCGCAGCGTGAGTGCAACGGCCAAGGTCGGTGTCTATCTGCGCTCGTTGCAGGAGCGCATCACGCAGGCGGTGAGTGCGCTGGACGGCAAGGTTTTTCTGCATGACGCCTGGCAGAAGAATCCGGACGAACCCTTGCAGGGGTGCGGCATCACCCAGATTCTGGAAGACGGAGCGGTCTTTGAACGCGCCGGCTGTGGCTTCTCGCACGTCAGCGGCCCGAAGTTGCCGCCAGCTGCCACTCAGCATCGCCCGGAATTGGCCGGGGCACCGTTTGAGGCCATGGGCGTGTCGCTGGTGTTTCATCCGCGCAACCCGTATGTACCGACGGTGCACATGAATGTGCGCATGATTTCGGCACGGACTGCGGCGGACCAGGAAGTGTGCTGGTTTGGTGGCGGCATGGATCTGACGCCGTATTACGGCTTTGACGAAGACGTGGTGCACTTTCATCACACTTGCCACGACACCTTGCAGCCCTTCGGTGATGACAAATATCCGCGTTTCAAGAAATGGTGCGACGACTATTTTTTCTTGAAGCATCGCAACGAGCCGCGTGGCGTGGGCGGCATCTTTTTTGACGACTTTGCTGAACTTGGTTTCGAGCGCAGTCTGGCCATGATGCAGGCAGTGGGCGATTCATTTCTGGGGGCCTATCTGCCGATCGTGCAACGGCGCAAGGACATGGCCTATACCGAGCGGGAACGCGACTTCCAGTTGTACCGCCGCGGCCGTTACGTGGAGTTCAACCTGGTGTGGGACCGGGGTACACACTTTGGCTTGCAGTCGGGCGGGCGCACCGAATCGATTTTGCTGTCGATGCCGCCGCTGGTGAGCTGGTCTTACCAGCATCAGCCCGAACCAGGCTCGCCCGAGGCTGCGCTTTACAGCCAGTTTTTGCCACCCAGGGACTGGGTTTGAGGGTGGTGGGTGCGCAGCGCGTCGGCATTTTTGGCGGAGCTTTTGACCCGCCGCACCGTGCGCATGTTGCCCTGGCACGGCTGGCCGTGACGCAGCTCCAGCTGGACCACTTGCGCATCATCCCCACCGGGCAGGCGTGGCACAAGCCGCGACGGCTGTCGGCGGCCAGCCACCGGCTGGCGATGGCCCGGTTGGCCTTTGCCGAGGTGGCGGGTGCCGAGGTGGACGAGCGCGAAACTCGCCGTGCGGGACCGAGTTACACGTATGAAACCTTGCGTGAGTTAAGAGCCGAGTTACCGTCGGCGCGGTTGTATTTGATCATCGGTGCCGACCAGGCGCGCGATTTGACGCACTGGCAGCAGTGGCAGGAGATTGTTCAGTCAGCTACAATATGCGTAGCTGAGCGCCCCCATTTGACAGGGGCTCAAGTGCAATTTGATGCTGAGCTTGCGTATCCCCAGCATTTCTTGCACCTGCAAATGCCTGCGCTTGACATTGACGCCACGGCCATCCGGCGCGCTTGTGCGGCGGGGCAAGACGTGTCGTCACTGGTCGGCATGGACGTTGCGCGTTATATTGCCGACCACCACCTTTACCCAACTGTTTCATGATGAATACTCCTTTTGCATCTTCCGCCCCACGCAGCCGCGCCAAAGTCGTTGCCAAAACACCCAGCGCCAGCGCGGTCAAGAAGGACGTTCAAAAATTGCAACGTGCGGTGGTCGATGGGCTGGAGGACGTCAAGGGGGTGGACATCGTCGTGTTTGACACCGAGAGCCTGTCGCCGCTGTTCGAGCGCGTGATTGTGGCCAGTGGCACATCCAACCGGCAGACCAAGGCGCTGGCGGCCAGTGTGGTGGACGCGGTGCGCGACGCCGGTTTTCCCAAGCCGCGCGTCGAAGGTGAAGACAACGGCGAATGGATCATTGTGGACTGCGGGGCCGTGGTGGCGCACGTGATGCAGCCGACCATTCGCAGTTACTACAACCTGGAAGAACTGTGGGGCGACAAGCCGGTGCGTTTGAAGCTGGGCGCGGCCAAGCCGGTGGTGGCCCGAGCGGCGCGCCAGCCCGCTGCACCGACGCAGCCTGCACGTGCGGCCAAACCCGAGTCCAGCTTGCGCCGATCCAGCGCCGCCAAGAAGGGTGTGGAGGCGGCTTTCCCGTCCAATGCACAGCTCAAGAAGCAGGCAGAGGCAAAATCAGGTGCTGCCAAAAAGAGTGCTGCTGGCCAAGTATCCAAAAGGGCTGGAGTCCAAAAAAGCTCTGAAGTTTCGGCCAAGCCGCGCATCAAAACCGTGGTGGTGAATGCGCCTGCCAAACCCACTGTCAAGAAGGCAGCGGCCAAGAGCGCCCCAGCCCGATCCGGGGCACGGCCCCCACGCGCGGCCGACGCTGGCAAAGCGACCAAATCGGCAAAGCCCGCCGCCCGCAAAGCCTGAGCGTGCGCCTGATCATCGTTGCGGTGGGCCAGCGTGTGCCCGACTGGGCGCAGACCGCCTGGGACGACTATGCCAAACGCTTTCCCTTTGAGATCAAGGCCGAGCTCAAGGCGGTCAAGACCGAGCCGCGCGGCTCCAAGTCGCTGGAGACCTTGTACGCCGCTGAGCGCGCGCGCATCGAAGCCGTCATTCCCCGGGGGTGCCATATTGTGGCCCTGGACGAGCGCGGCGCAGCACTTACCACGCAGGCCCTGGCGGGCAAACTCAAGGGCTGGCAGTTGGCAGGGGGCGATGTGGCGCTGGTGATTGGCGGCCCGGATGGGCTGGACCCCGCGTTCAAGCAGGCCGCACACGAGCGTATCCGCCTGTCTGACCTGACGCTGCCACATGCGTTTGCGCGCGTACTGTTGATCGAGCAGTTGTACCGCGCCTGGTCGATCAATGCCGGTCATCCTTATCACCGTGAATAAATTCGTTTATCTGGCTTCGCAGAGCCCGAGGCGGCGCCAATTGCTGGAGCAACTGGGCGTGGCGTATGAGCTGCTGTTGCCCGATGCCGATGAGGACGCCGAGGCGCTGGAAGCGGTGTTGCCGCGTGAAGCGCCGCTGGCTTACGTGCAGCGTGTCACGCAACTCAAGCTGGATGCGGCGCTGGCGCGGCTGCAGCGCCGCGGGCTGCAGCCAGCGCCGGTGCTGTGCTCGGACACGACGGTGGCGCTGGGGCGGCAGATTTTGGGCAAGCCTGCGGATGCGGTCGATGCTGCGCGCATGTTGCGCATGCTCTCAGGCACCACGCATCGGGTGCTGACCGCCGTGGCGCTGGGCACGCCGACGCTGAGGCACAGCGCGGTGTCGGTATCGCGGGTGAGGTTTGCACCCATGACGGACGCGCAGATACGGGCCTACGTGGCCACGGGCGAGCCCATGGGCAAGGCTGGCGCTTACGCGGTGCAGGGTAGGGCGGCGGCGCACATCGCGCACCTCAGCGGCAGTTACACCGGCATCATGGGGCTGCCGATGTTCGAGACCGCGCAACTACTGCGCGCGTTTGGCTGGACTGTCTAGCCGCTACAGTACGCCCCCTATGCAAGAAGACATTCTGATCAACTGGTCGCCGCAGGAAACCCGGGTGGCCGTCGTCGAAGGCGGCGCGCTGCAAGAGCTGCACGTGGAGCGCTCAACGGAGCGCGGTCTGGTGGGCAATGTGTACCTGGGCAAAGTGGCGCGGGTGTTGCCGGGCATGCAGTCGGCCTTTATCGACATTGGTCTGGAAAAAGCGGCGTTTTTGCATGTGGCCGATGTGTGGCACCCCCCCGCCGAAGGCGAAACCCTTTCGATGGCGCGCAGCACGGCAGCGCAGAAGCCGATTGAGAAGCAGGTGTTTGAGGGACAGAGCCTGGTGGTGCAGGTGATCAAGGACCCGATCGGCACCAAGGGCGCACGCTTGTCCACGCAAATCAGCATTGCCGGACGCATGCTGGTATTTTTGCCACAGGACGACCACATCGGCGTGTCGCAAAAGATCACACCGCAGCAACGCGAAACCTTGCGCGAGCGTGTGCAGACACTGGTGGGGACAGCGGGGGGTGGCTTTATTTTGCGCACCAACGCCGAAGACGCCAACGATGAAGAACTGGCCGAGGACATTACCTACCTGCGCAAGTTCTGGGCGCGGGTCAAAGGCAACGCCACCCTGATGCCTGCACCGTCGCTGCTGCATCAGGACCTTAGCCTGATACAGCGTGTGCTGCGTGATCTGACCACCGAGGCCACACAGACCATCCGCATCGATTCGGCCGAGCAGTTTGCCTTGCTTAAGGCGTTTGGCGACGAGTTCATGCCCAGCGCGGCGCAGAAGTTGCAGCACTATAAGGGCGAGCGCCCCATTTTTGACCTGCATTCGATTGACGAGGACATTGCACGAGCGTTGGGGCGCCGGGTTGATTTGAAGTCTGGCGGCTACCTGATCATCGACCAGACCGAAGCACTGACCACGGTGGACGTGAACACCGGCGGGTTTGTGGGTGCGCGAAATTTTGACGACACCATTTTCAAAACCAACCTGGAGGCCACGCAGGCGATTGCGCGCCAGCTGCGGCTGCGCAACCTGGGTGGCATTGTGGTGGTGGACTTTATTGACATGGAGCGCGAAGAGCACCGGCAGGCCGTACTGGATGAAATGCGCAAGCAGCTCAAACGCGACCGGGTCAAGACCATGTGCGGCGGGTTTTCACAGTTGGGGTTGGTGGAGATGACGCGCAAGCGCACGCGTGAATCGCTGGCGCACATGCTGTGCGAGCCTTGCCCCACCTGCAGTGGGCGAGGCAGCGTGAAAACCGCGCGCACCGTGGCCTACGACATCTTGCGCGAGATTCTGCGCGAGGCGCGCCAGTTCAACCCAAAAGAATTTCGCATCGTCGCCTCGCCGACGGTCATTGAGTTGTTTCTGGACGAAGAGAGCCAGCGCCTGGCGGGCTTGAGCGAATTCATCGGCAAGCCCATCGCGCTGCGTGCCGAGTCGGGCATGGGGCAGGAACAGTTTGATATTGTGTTGATGTAGGCGCCTGCGGAGTCGACGTCTTGCGCATTGCAGTTCTCAGCAGAAATTTTTCGGCCCAAGGGGGAGGGGCTGAGCGATATGCCATCAAATTGGTGGAGCAATTGGTTGCCCGGCATGATGTTCATGTATTCGCGCAAAGCGTGTCACATTCCTGTCCGGGTGTGACTTATCACACCATTTCTGGTCTCCCAGGTTTCAAGCCACGCTGGATCAACCAACTATGGTTTGCTTTTGCCACCTGGAAGGCAACTCGGCAAGGGTTTGACGTCGTTCACTCGCACGAAACCAGTTGGCATGGCGATGTACAAACCGTCCACGTGCTCCCTGTCCGGCATACCTTGTTTGTAGGGCGTAAGGGCGCCGTCCGTTTCTTGCGTTGGATGAAAGTGCTGGCTAGCCCTAGGCTGTTGGCTTATCTGTTTCTGGAGCGTGCGCGTTTCACGCACATGCCAAGCCGTACAGTAGTTGCGACATCTGACCTATTGCGGCAAGCTTTAGAGAGCAGTTATCCGCATTTGCGAGGCGAAACAAAGGTTGTGGCGCCAGGTGTTGATTGCGCAACGTCACCGGCTGCCGTAGAACAACGCGCATCGATTCGCGTCCGGTTGGGATTGCCAGTCTGCGGGCATGGGCTTTTGTATGTTGGTAACGACTTTCTTAAGAAGGGGTTGCCGACGTTGCTTCATGCCATGCCGCTGCTTCCTTCTGACTATTGGCTTGCCGTTGTTGGTCAGGGCGAGCAAGCGGTAGCCATGTATACGCTTGCCTCCAAGCTGGCGTTAGTAGGGCGGGTTCACTTTTTGGGTGCGCTGGCGGATGTGGAGCCTGCCTACATGGCAGCCGATTGTCTGGTTCATCCGACGTTGGAGGACACTTACGGCATGGTGGTACTCGAAGCCATGGCGCACAAATTGCCGGTGGTGGTCAGCAATGCGCGGTATTGTGGAATCAGTGCAGAACTGACAGATGGTCTGGAGGCATGTTTGTTGGACGATCCTGAGTCCGCGCCTGCCGTGGCACAGCGTGTACTGCATGTTTTTGAGGACGTGCATTCCACTGAAAAAATGACCAGGGAAGCGTACCAATTCGCATCAGAACGGAGTTGGACACGTGTTGCTGAACATTACGAGTTGTTCTATCAGCAAATGACGACAAAAAATAAGCCACGTTGGTTGGTTCTGGCACATGCTTTCAATATGGATGGGCGTGCTGCCAGTCAAACCATTACGGACAAATTGCCTCACCTTGAAGCTGCAGGCGTTGAAGTGGTTGTATTGAGCGGTGTTTCAGGTCGAAAGGATCGTCACTATGAGCACCACCAGCTTTGGCCTGTGGGGCCGGCGGGGGTGCGATTTGAAGCTCGGCATGTGTTGCAACGACGTTTGGGTAAAGGTCTTCTGTACAGAATGGTCTTGCTGGTGCTGACCCTGTTTTTATTACCGCTCATGTTGATGGAGAAACTGTGGCGACCTATTGAAAGCTCTTGGTCGTGGTGGTTCAGTGCGTATTTGAAGGGGAGGGCAATGGCGCGGCAGCGGCCGTTTGACCTCATCTATTCCACTGGTGGCGCTTATGCTGCGCATCTGGCTGGCCGTGCACTCAAGCGTAGCCTGGGAATTCCTTGGCTGGCGGAGGTGCATGATCCCTTCCTCACGCCCGGAACGGCACCGCACACGGCCCAGCAGAAGATGCAAGCGAAAGTGGAAACCCTGATCTGCCGCGAGGCCGATGTGGCTGTTTGGTTTACCGAGCAGGCCCTGGCCAGTGCGCGGGTACGCCATCCTGAGCTGGGTGACCGCGGCAGGATGCTGCTTCCGGGTATCGATCAGCCGTTCAAGGAGTTGCCGCCCTACCAGCGGGGTCCGAAGTTTGTTGTCGGCCATTTCGGTTCGCTCTCGGCGACACGCAACCTCGTGCCCTTCATCGAGGCGTTGGAGGCGCTGCAGCACATCCGTCCCGACCTCGTGGCGGCGATTGAATTGCAGGTCACGGGTGGCCCGCTGGACCCCGTTTCCGCTGCGCGCATCGAGTCGTCGCCCATAAGAGGTTGCATCCGGCATCTTGGTCGCATTGAGGCAGATCCCATCACGGGGTTGTCCGGCCGTGAGCAGATTTTGCGCCGCATGCGCAGCGTGGACGTCTTGCTTTTGTTGCACGGCCAGGAGCCCATCTGCGCCGAGTACATTCCCTCCAAGCTCTACGAATACCTCTGGATGCAACGTCCCGTCCTGGCCACCGTGCACTGCAACCCTCAGATGGCGGCCATCTTGCGAGGTCAGGGGCACGTGGTGGTGGAGACTGGGCAGGGGAATGCGAATTTGCGCCTCGCTGATGAGTTGCTGAGCCTGTATCAGCGCTGGCACGACCATGGGCTGCCGGACAGCGGTTTGTCCAGCCCGTACACCACGCAGGCTGCGGTCGAGTATCTGTTGTGTTGGACAGGGGTGAAAGCGGAGCGACATTCATGACTGGCGTCCCTCTCCTGTCGGTGGTGGTTTTAGGCTTTCGCAACTTTGATGTCACTACGCGTGCCTGTTTGGATTCGTTAAAGCCGTGGCTTCCCGATCCGGAGATTGAGTTGCTCGTGGTGGACAACGGTTCGGACGACGATTCGCCGCAGAAGACCCGGGTTTGGTGCGACGCTCATCCGGGTGTTCATTGCCTCATCAGTGACGTCAACCGAGGTTTTGCTGGTGGCATGAATTGGGGGGCTGAGCGCGCCCGGGGAAGGTGGCTTGTGCTTGTCAACAATGACACGTTGTTCCCCGAACACACCTTGGATGCGCTTAAGCGCGTGGTGAATGAAGTTTCACCTGAAGTAGCTATGTTGGGCCCTGTGACCAACGCTGCTGGTAACGGGCAGCGCCTGTGGAAACCCGGTGCAGGCTTTGAAGAATGGTTGCAGATCGGGGCCTGGCTGAACCGGCATCCAACCCATGAATTGATGCCGGCCTATCGCTGCGACTTCTTCTGTATTGCGATCCGACGCGATGCCTGGGACCAACTTGGTGGCTTGGATACAGCTTTCGGCCTAGGTTACTACGAGGATTTTGACTTTAGTCTGAGGGTGTCAAAGGCCGGATACCGGCAAATGATCACTGAGGACGTCTTTGTGTTGCATGTGGGCAGTGCAACTTTTCGGCATGACAAGACCGCGCGCAACCTGATCAAACAAAACAAGAAACTGCTTCTATCCAAACACTCTGACGCGAAATTCGAGCACACGCGTCTCGGAAATCTGATGGTGATGCTGGAATATCAACGGCTCAAGGCGGCGAATTGTTGGAGTGAAAATTTGGAGATGCGATGGCAACTGAGGCATGGGGCACTCGAAGGGGATGCGCCGCGCAGCTTGTTGAAAAAGTGGTTATGGAAGAGAAAGATTACTCCCCTGCTATAAAGCAGTCGCTGCGTGAACCGTTTGTTTGGGCAGCGGTGTTGGCAGGCGTTTATCTCGCGGTTTTGCCGATGTCCAACACAATAGCCTTGCGCTCTGCAGCATTGGTAGGCTTGTTGCTGGTGCTGGTTAGTCAATATCGGGCCATAGAGGCCGTGCGGCACCTTGGTTGGTCAGTGGCCGTCTGGGCAATTTATCTCATCCTATTTCCCATGTTTTCAAATGATCACGTCGTGGCGTGGCAGAGCTTTACAGGTCAATGGGGGCGTGGATTGCTGGCGATGTTGGCTGGTGCAGGAGCAGCGACGCTCTGGACCATTAGCAAGCCTCGCAAGGATATTTTTGTTTTGGGTGTTTTAAGTGCGGCTCCAATTTTTGTTCATCTCATACTGGTTACCTTCCAAATCATCGAAACGGGAATGATTCCATGGGGGTATTGGGGGCGTGAAACACACCATGCAGATCTTGGCTATGCAGCAGGACATGCCGTCTTGCTTTTGTCTTCCGTTATGGTCTCCGGTGGAAAAAACAACAGAATTTGGCCCGCGACCATCATACTCTGTTGCGTATCAAGTCTAGTGATCGCTCGTTCGAGGGCGGGGTTGGCGTTTGCGGTGTCTTCGGTACTGTTGGTATTGCTGCTGGCTTATTTAAGACCTGGAGCAGTTCAGCGAAAAAAGCGTTTGACAGTCATCGCTGTGTCTTTGCTTTTTGGGATTGCAATTTTCGCTTTGGCATTCAAAACTGATCCACGTTGGAACTCAACGCTGGACAAATTGTCCGCTGGATTTTTGGGGAACGCCATGCAGATCCAATGTGAGGGCACAGTATTGATCGAGGCAGAAATAGTAAAAAGATTTGTGAGTGAGGATCAAAAAAATACCCTCATCGATAGTGTCCGCAGTGGTGATGCCTCTCGCATTACTGCTTTGCGTGCTGGTTTGGAGCTAGCGCTGATGAATCCTTGGGGAAGTGACGGATCGCGACAAGCTTTTGCGCGCCTGCTGAGGCGGGAGTGTGCTGAGCCCGCTATTCAAATGGCTCACACGCACAATGGATGGGTGGATACCGTGTTGGCTATCGGTTGGGTAGGGGGAGTTCTCTACTTGATTGTGCTGGTGAGCTTTTTCCAAAAGGGAAAGCAAAGCTACCAAGCGAACGGACCAGTTGTGAATCCTTGGTGTTTAGTGTTGGTTGCACTCCCCGTCTTTTGGCTGATTAGAGGACTGACAGACTCTGTTTATCGAGACCACATGTTGGAGATGCAATGCTTTTTGATGGCCTACGCGCTGGTACGCGTAGAGTTTTTCAAGGCAGTCCTCATCAAGCGGAAATTAGATTCGGCCTAACCTGCGCCGCAATCTTCGCCCAAAACGTGATAGCAAGCTGCCGCCTTCATTGGGCCAGTCCATCTCGCGCTCCCATGCCGACTGGTAGATGACGCCGCTGTATAGTTTGGACAGCATCTCATTGCTGACGCCTTTACGGGCATCTTGGTCGTGTTGCCAGGCGTAGTGGTAGACCTTGAAAAATGACTGGCACGGGTATAAGGGGATGGCTCGGTATGCCAGCAAGGCTTCACCGTACCAACGGGATTCCATGGGGAATTGAACAATCGCGTCCAGCAGATTTATGCCTTTGGGCTCGAGAAACCTTTGATGCAGGCTTTCCCAGACAGATCGATGCCATGCGAGTGGAAATGGGCCAAAAGCGTAGCGGCGTCCCTCCCGACCGAACAATGACTGGATTGTTCTTGACTCACGCAGGAAATCGTTCAGCACGTGTTGCTTACCCAAGCCCAAAGCGTGTTCCAACACCTCCCGGTTTTCGTCAAGCACAGTGTATGGAACGCCGTCGGGAGCGAGATAGTCGTTCCGAAAAAATGTTCGGATGAAGAAGGCATCAGAATCCAAACACAAGTAGCTTTCGGCGTGTCCGAGTCGCCAGAATTCAGACTTGACAATTTGCTGCGAGATATACCCTGGCAGGCGTCCAAACTCGACGAAGTCGATTTGAGGATTCGCGGCGATGATGGATTCGTCAGGCAAAAACGTGGCACCCATACCTGAAAGCTGCGATTCGAACAGGGTGAGGTCATTTCTTGGTACAGAAATAAAAAACGGGAGTTGGTCAGCATTGAATCTGGCCACCGAATTGGCCAGCCGTTCCACACGCTTCAAATCTGTGCGGTAGCTTTTGCAGTAAAGAGCCAGCGGAACTGCCATGTCCTATGCTTTTTCAGTCGACATGTCACGGCCTCGCTGGGTCGTGGGTGAAAGTGGCTTTAGAGCGACCACCATAAATTGGCGAGCAAGCAGGTCGCCGATACCGAGCATCGTCAACAACCTTTTCTGCCATCGGGTCGTTTCAGTGCCTTTCACATGCGTCACCAAAGCCCCACTGCATTCAGCCAATGCAATTGCGGATTTCCGAGTGAAGAAACGCAAATGGGTGCGGTCCAGTATCCCTGCGTCTGCATACTCGAACTTGCCGCGGAAGGCTAAGTCGGTAAGGACATGGTAATTGCGAAGATTGGGGACACTGATGATGATGTTTCCCCCGGGTTTGATGAAGGGATCAAGTCGACGAACCGTCGCCCACGGATCGATCAAGTGTTCCAGGACATCCAAGCAGAGCAACAGATCCAGAGACTCAGCGGGGATTTCTGGTAACTGATTTTCAATGTTGATCTTCCAAAAGGCGTCGATGGTAAGAGCCGCTGCCGGATCCAGTTCTGCAAAGGGTTCCACGCCGGCTGCCCAGGCGCAACGGCCGGAGTTCTTGAGCCACTGCAAGGTGTGTCCACCTGAACAACCGATCTCGAGAACATGCATTGGCTCTCCGGTCGGGGGCGGGAGAAGAGGTTCGATCTCGGTACGTACATGTGAAAAATACGCTGCGTCCTTGCTACTGTAATGCTCCATTTGGCGTTAGCCTCGCCGATCTTCGTAAGTTGTTGCGATCTTCAACGCGAAGTGCAGTAGATGTGTGGCCTGCGCTACCAAGACCCGGCGCAGCTGCATTGGGTTGTCGCCCGGGTGAGTGCGACCGCGACGCGTAGTTGTGGCCTTGACGTAACCAGCCTCTCGAACCAGGGCGCAGTGTTCTGGTTGGTAGCGTCCGTAGGGATAGCAGAAATGGCGGACTTCGTAGTTCAGCGCGCTTTCGAGCTCTGCCTTTGATCCAGCGATCTCATCCAGCGCTTGTGCCTTGTCAATGGCAGTGAGGTCCGCATGGTGGCGGGTATGCGACCCAACTTCCATGCCCTCAGCCAGCCACTGATGCAAGTCTGATGTGCTCATTAGCGGCTTTTGCGCCACGAGGCCTTTGTCCCAACTGTTGGTGCCCCCCATCAGGCTGCTGACGACATAAATGGTGGCTGTGAAGTTGTGGCGTTTGAGCACCGGTAGGGCCTTCTGTAGGTTGTTCTGGTAACCGTCATCGAAAGTGATGCCGACGACCTTCCCCTGCTTTACGCCATTCAGATACGGCTCCAAGTCGCGCATGGAGAGGCCACGGTACCCCATGAGCTGCAACAGCCACATCTGCCGTGCAAAAGAGGCAGGCGAGACGACCAGCCCCCGCAAGGGGGTACCGCTCGGTGGCGGCGCGTCGATCTGGTGATACATGAGAATGGGAATGGGCATGCGAAAACTTCCGCCGGTGTCTGTGGCGTTCGACCTGGACACGGCACCGCGGATCATGTCTGTGCGTGTGTCAGGTTGGCATAGTAGCCGCCGACGGCCAGCAGTTCGCGATGCGTCCCGCGTTCGACAATACGGCCTCGGTCCAGCACCAGGATGCAGTCGGTATGCTCGATCGTGCTGAGCCGATGCGCGATCACCAGGGTCGTGCGGTTCTTCATCAGCGCGGCCAGTGCAGCCTGCACCTGACGCTCGGATTCGGTGTCCAACGCGGAAGTCGCTTCATCAAGAATCAGCACCGGGGCGTCCTTCAGCAGGGCGCGGGCGATGGCAATGCGCTGACGTTGTCCGCCGGACAGGCGGGCGCCGTTTTCGCCTATGGGGGTCTGTAGACCTTCCGGCAACTGCTCGATGAACTCCCACGCATGGGCCGCCTTAGCCGCACGGATCACATCGTCTCGGCAGTAGGACCCAAGCGTCCCGTAGGCGATGTTGGCCTCGACCGTGTCATTGAACAGAACGACCTCTTGGCTGACCAAAGCGATGTTGCGGCGTAGGCTGGCCAGGGTCAGATTCCGAATATCGATGCCGTCGAGCAGGATATGGCCTTCGTTGATGGGATAGAAGCGTGGAATAAGCGCGCTAATGGTTGTCTTGCCGCCACCTGACGCGCCAACCAGGGCGATGGTCTGACCGGGGGTGACGTTGAAGGAGATGTCGCTGAGCGCTGCTCGTTCGGCACCAGGGTATTGAAAGCCGACATGCTCGAAAGTGACCTCGCCGCGCGCCCGCTCCAGCGTCTGCCGCCCAGAGTCGGCCTCGCCGGGCTGGTCTAGTAGACTGAAGACGCTTTCGGCCGCGGCCAGTCCTTTTTGCAGCAAGGTGTTGATCGTGGTCAACTGCTTGAGTGGTGCGATCAGCAACAACATGGCGGTGATGAAGGAGACGAAGCTTCCGGCGCTGGCACCGGCCTGGCCGGTGGTGCGGCTCAGGGCTAGGTAGGTGATCAGCGCCACGGCAATCGAGGCGGCGATATGGGTGATCGGCGTAGTGGCTGAGGCTGGGATGGCTTCACGCATCTGTGCACGTCGGAACTGCTCCGTTGCCTCCAAGAAGCGGCCGGTCTGGTGACTCTGTCCACCGAAGATCTTGATGACCTTCTGTCCTTTGGAGGCCTCTTCGACGTTGTGGGCGATCATTCGCATGGCTTGCAGACTCTTCTGACTGGCGGCCCGCATGCGCTTGCCGAACGCCTTGATGGTGTAACCGATAACCGGCCCGATGGTCAGTGTGATCAAGGTCAGCTTCCAATCCAGGTACAGCAGGTAGGCCAACAGTGCAGTTGCCGTTAAAGTCTCACGTACGAGGGTCACCAGCGCACTTGTGGCGGCCTCCGATACATGGCTGACGTCATAGACCAGTCTGGAGATCAATTGGCCGGTCGAGTGTTGATCGAAATGCGGAC
>Ga0172369_10005863_pt1 | contig 14936 bp, 8 predicted proteins | sample LakKiv25m_FD_114539 | JGI IMG/M metagenome (GOLD analysis project Ga0172369, IMG submission 114539) | Freshwater microbial communities from Kabuno Bay, South-Kivu, Congo - kab_022012_11.25m | ecosystem: Environmental > Aquatic > Freshwater > Lake | place: Democratic Republic of the Congo...
ACATGGAATACCTGCTCACCCATACGCACATACTGGAATACCGCCGGATGCTGGCCTTCACGCTCATCATCGACCACTTCCGAAATACGCAGACGGATGGTTTTTGGCATGGCATTGCACATCAGGGCAAAACGCTGGTCAATTTCATCACCTTCAATGACCAAGGCAACGCCCTGATTTTGCTCTGGATGGGTAACACGATATACCGGCAGTTTTAGATCATGCCACTCGACATGATCGACTGTGGTGGAACTGTCCAGCGCCGACAGGACAATATTCTGCGGAATCAGCATATCTTCCTGATCATGACATTCCACAATATAGGCATCAATAAAACCGGTCGAAACGGTAATCAGATGTTGCAGTTCCTGCTGGCTAATCTGGTCGATTTTGCTGGTGCTGTTGCTTTGACTCATGCTTTAGCCTCACTGCTATGCAAAATGTTTTCAATATTGGCAAGCAATTCTGCTTCCTGGAACGGTTTACCCATATAGTGCGATACCCCCAAGCTAAAGGCACGTTCGCGGTGTTTTTCACCGGTACGCGAGGTAATCATGATAATTGGCAAGTCACGATGGATGTCATGGTGGCGTACCAGGTTGGTCACCTCAAAACCATCCATACGCGGCATTTCAATATCCAGCAGCATCAGATCCGGTTTAACATTTTCCAGCTGCTCAATCGCATCAACACCGTCTTTGGCCGTGACCACATCAAAGCCCTGACGCTCGAGCAGACGTGACGTGACCTTACGTACGGTCACCGAGTCATCCACAATCATTACCAGACGACGGGTATCACGACGCTGTACTTCACGCGGCTCCATCACATGCTTGATGCGCTGGGTGGCCTGAATCTGACGGGCAATATTCTGACCATCCAGAATCAGACAGACCTGACCATCACCGAGAATGGTCGCGCCGGCAATCGAGCTCACGCTGGAGAACTGCTGACCAATCGGTTTCATCACAATCTGGCCATGCGAACCAATCAGCTGATCGACCAATAAGGCAATGGTCTGACCGGTATTGCCTTTAATCAGCAGCACCGGCAATGAATGCGCGATATTGCTTAAACGCGGCAATGGCTGGTTGGCGACAAACTCGGACAGATAGCGCAACTTATAGTTCTGCTGATCAATCTTGAAGTAGTCATCTTTACTGCTGAAGTAACTTTCCAGTGCAGAAGGCGAAATTCGTACAATACGGTCAATTTGCGCCAATGGAATCGCGAACTGCTGATCGCCAACTTTTACCATCAGGGCATCGGATACCGCCACTGTGGTCGGTACGCGAATACTGAAAGTAGTGCCTTTACCGAGTTCAGAATCGACCTCGACATGGCCGCCTAGCGCTTTAATTTCGCTTTGCACCACGTCCAGACCGACGCCACGACCCGAAATTTGGGTCACGGCTTGTGCGGTACTAAAGCCCGGATGGAAAATCAGCTGCAGAATTTCTTTCTTGTCCAGCTGCTGTTCTGGCTGAATCAGGCCAAGGCTCAGGGCTTTGGCGTGAATCTTGGTTTCATCAATTCCTTTACCATCATCGGTAAAGCTAATCAGTACATCAGTGCCCTGACGGCCAATGTTCAGCTCAATCTGGCCCACTTCCGGCTTCGCAGCCTGTTTACGTACAGCAGCATCTTCCAGACCATGGTCCACCGCATTACGCAGCATGTGTTCAAACGGCGAAATCAGGCGTTCCAAAATGGTCCGGTCCAGTTCGCCTTCGGTATTGTGCACCACCAGCTCGGCAGGACGGTTTAAGGTCGATGAGGTCTGACGCACAATCCGCTGTAAACGTGGCAACATGCGCGAGAACGGTACCAGACGGGTGCGCATCAGGCTTTCCTGAATTTCTGCCTGAATCCGCGACTGTTGCAGTAACAGACCTTCAGCATCACGAATCTTGTCCGCCAGCGTGGTCTTAAAGTCCACCAAGTCCGACGCCGATTCCGCCAACGATTTCGACAGCTGGTTCAAGGATGAATACTGGTCCATCTCCAGCGGGTCGAAGTCGGTATAGCGTGAATGTTCATCACCATGTTTGGCAATAATCTGGCTTTCCAGCTCGCCTTCCATTCGGCGTAACTGATCGGCCAGACGTTTAATCGCCAGTTCCATTTCATTCAGGGTACCGCCCAGCTGACCCAGCTCCATCTCGATTCGCGAACGGTTAATCGCGTTTTCACCCGACAGGTCAATCATCTTCTCAACCAGATCAGCCGAAATACGGATCATCTCATTGCTGTTATCCAGCTGTGCGGTTTCGCTCCATTCGCCCTGCATGGATGGCGGCTCGGCACCATCACCCTGCACAAATTCGAAGGTTTTGCTTGGCGCCAGCAAATCGGTGGCATTAAAGCGTTCTGGCAGCTGTGCCGTCGCATTGACGTATTCAATCGACTCCAGGCTGGCTTTCAGGCTGTCAAAGTTGCTGTAATCGCGCTGGAAGATGGCTTCTTTTAACCAGGCCACAGTGGTGTTGAGCAAGGCATCATAGGCATTGGAATTAAACTGATGCACTGCGAACTGTTCAAAGGTATTTTCCAGCTGATAGGCAATCACGGCCACCGGCTCGATTTCGGCCATACGCGCGCCGCCTTTCAGACTGTGCGCAGCACGTTGTAACTGCAGCAAAATGCTCCGGTCACTACGATGGTCAAACCACTGCTTTAACAGGCTTTCTGTAGTGTCGAGCAGCTCTTCGGCTTCTTCCAGGAAGCTTTCTTCCACGATCGAATGCAGATTATCTTCGCTGTCATTTGTAGCAGATACCGCGTCTGTAGGGATGGTTTGCTCGGCCAGGGTCGGTACATCTTCCAGTACCGGTTCGCTGCTAATATCTGGCTGCTGCTCATCTTCAGGCACAGCATAGGCTGTTTCTGCAGGTGCTGGTTCCAGCTCAAACTCAAGTGCAGCTGCATCAGACTGTTGTACATCTGCGCTAGAGGTCGCTTCAGCCGCCACTGCCAGCGATTCAGCTTCAACCAGTTGACCTTGGGCCAGTTCGCTAATATTTTCCAGAATCGCCAGTGATTCTTGCGCCGGATAATCGACCTGCTGTTCACGGATGGTCTGGATACGGTCCGCAATATTGTCCTGAACCAGACGGATAATCTGAATCAATGCGGTCGATGCGCTCATCTGACGGTTAATGATGCGCTCATAAATGGTTTCTAAATGGTGCGCAATCAGACCGATATGGCTGGCTGCAATCATGTTGGCACCACCTTTTAAGGTGTGCAAATGGCGCATCAGATTGTTCAGCGCAGCAGTATTGCTCGGGGCTTGGCTCCAGCTGTTAACATCCTGGTCAATACCCGTAAGTAACTCTTCGGCCTCTTCCAGGAAAATGTCCAGCAGGTCTGGATCAAAGTCCTTATTGGCTTCAGCGCTATCCATGTATTGACGGTCAGCTTCCAGACGCTGTGACAATACGGCCAGATTTAGCCAGGCACCGGCTTCAGCCGTTTCGGTGACAGCTTCTGTGGTATCAGTTTCTGGGCTTAGTGCTTCAATATCCTGCTGTACAAAGGCACTCAGGTTATTGATGATCTGCTGGGCATCCTCGCTTAAGCTGACGCGTTGCCCGGCAGCCAGGGTATCAAACAGATGGATAAATTCCTGATGCGCCTGTCCAAATAATTCAAAGGCATAATCGCTATGCAGCAGGCTTGGCTTGTCCAGCAAGGCCGCATAGGCCAGTTGTAATTCCTGGGTAAAATCATGAATACCCTGAGAGGCGCGGTTATCGGTATGCTCTACCAGCAGCTTCGCCTGATGGCTCAGGTTCTGGATATATTCCGGATATTCAGCCTGCGCACGCTGGTCAAATTCGAACTCAGCATCGAGCAACTGATCAATATTCAGTTCAATCAGCTTGGATACCAGACCTTGCGGATTCACTGACTCATCAACATCTTCCAGGCTAAAGCCGTAGTTCTGCCATGCAGTATTGAAGGTCTGATAAATCCGGTCCATGCCGGCACTGTCATTCTGCGGCAACAGATGTAAATAATCCCGCACAAATTCAGCATATTGCAGCAACAGTGCGGTTTCTTTAGAGGTCGATTCAATTTCATCCTGCAACAGGGTCTTGAACAGGTTTTCTACCTTGGAGCTGGCATCAAAAATCTGCTCGATGTGTGCCATGGATGAACTGCCGCGCAAGGTATGCAGGGCACGAATCAGGCCATTGTAATCTTGGGTTTTCAGCTCATCGTGTGCCAGGAAGCGATCCACCGTTAACAGGTGTTCTTCTGCTTCTTCAATAAAGATGGCCAGTGTTTCAGCTGCTAGCGGATCTTCTTCAACACTATCAGCCACAGCCAGCTCGGTGTCTACAGCAACCTGCTCATCAGTGCTTGCTGTATCAAACTCTAGACCAGTAATACTGTCGCTGGATGTTAAGCTGCTCGCCAGTTGTAGAAGTTCTTCTAAGGCCGGTTCAGGACTTAAATTTTGTTGTAATTGTTGTCCTAACAGCACCAATGGACGCAGGTCCAGTGCCATCGGCTGAGCATGTTTAAAGCTTGGATAAAGTTTGTATTCAAAGACGTTCGCCACCGTGGTTGCAAACTGCTGCACCTGCGCTGACAAGGTCAAACTACCGGAAATGACCCGGTTTAAGGTATCTTCAACCGTCCAGGCCAGCTCCCCTGCCGACTTGGCCCCAACCATACGTCCCGAACCTTTTAAGGTATGAAAATGACGGCGAATGGTGGTTAGCGTTTCCTGATCGTTAGGCTGCGTGGCCCATTGAGCCAACAGGTCTTTTAGCTCAACGAAGATTTCTTCAATTTCTTCAACAAAAATTTCTAGAATTTCTGCATCTTGATCAAGATAACTATCTTCAGGAAGCGCAGTCGTTTCAACTAAATTTTTTAATATTTCTTTCATAGCTAAGGCTTCTTATGTTTTCAGCGCCCAGCGGCACTCAAACTTAATTGTAACCATCACGTGTAACCTAACCCTGAAGTTAAGCTGATCTTGTCGATGCTTGGCTTGATCTGTGTAAAACAGAGAGCTTCCCGAAAGAAGCTCTCTGTGGCTTCCTTAGTCCGGAAGTTTAAAGTCGGTTACAGATTCACGTAATGATTCCGCCATGCTGGCCAGTTCAGAAACCGAACGTGCCGTATCGAAGGTTGCTGTCGTGGTTTGCGAGGTAATTTCCTGTACGACGTTCATCGTGGTCGCAATATGACCCGCCGAAGCCGACTGCAGTTTCGCAGCGTCAGAAATGTTGGCAATCAGTTTCGCCAGGTTATTCGATACAGTCTGAATTTCATCCAGTGCCACACCGGCATCCTTGGTCAAGTTCGCACCACGAACAACCTCAGAGGTGGTTTGTTCCATCGAAATTACCGCTTCGTTGGTATCGGTCTGAATGGTTTTAACCAGGGTTTCAATCTGCTTGGTTGCAGATGCTGAACGTTCCGCAAGACGCTGTACTTCGTCGGCTACGACCGCGAAACCACGACCTGCTTCACCGGCCATCGACGCCTGAATTGCTGCATTTAAGGCCAGAATGTTAGTCTGGTCGGCAATATCGTTAATCAGGGCAACGATGTTACCAATTTCCTGCGAAGATTCACCCAGACGTTTAATACGTTTCGAGGTTTCCTGAATCTGCTCACGAATGATATCCATACCCTGAATTGAACGGTTTACAACTTCCGCACCATTCGATGCAATTTGTACTGAACGTTCCGCAACCGCTGCAGATTCTTCGGCGTTGGCAGATACCTGGTCAATCGACATCGCCATTTCGTTAATCGCGGCAGATGCACCGGCAATTTCCTGCGCCTGGTGCTCAGATGCTTCGGCCAGCTGGTTGGTAATTTCCTGAGTATTGGCGGTATAACGCGCTACTTCGTGAGAAGTTTCATGAATACGCGATACCAGGTCACGTAACTGGTCAATTGCGAAGTTAATCGAGTCGGCAATCGCACCGGTAAAGTCTTCCGATACGGTCGCGTATGAACGCAAGTCACCATCCGCCAGGTCGGCAATTTCATCCAGTAAACGTAAAATCGCGTTCTGGTTACGGTCATATTCGTCTTGCAGACGGGTTACACGTTGCTTATCGGATTGACTACGTAAAGTCAGTAATTTGAATACCAGTACCAGGAAGACCAATAAGCTGGCAATTAACAGTACGGCCGGAATAATGACTGCCGGGCCTGCACCGCTAGATAATTTGTTTAACTGGTTTAACAGCTCATCTGACTGACTAAAAATGTCCGATGCAGCCTGACGTACGCGTACAATCTGCGCCGAGTTATTTAATACCGTTGCCGATGCAGATTTTAAAACGTCATCATATTCAAACTGGATGCCTTCTAAAGCTTCACGTAGGCCTGGGTCAGCAATACGCTGTACACCGAGCTCTGCACTACCGTTCAGCTGGGCATTTAAGTAAGCACCGAATGTTTCGGTATCGGCACTGAAGTCATCAGCAGATTCACGCGAGTTTTCTGAACCGGTTAATACCGAGCTGATTGAACGCAGGATACGTTCTGCAATGAACACCTGGTTCTTGGCAATAACCACCTGGCTACTTGGCATGTCCTGACGTGCCATCTGGTCAACCATCAGGTTATATTCAGCCTGAATCCCCGGAATGGTTTCACTGATCGCGATGTTGGTGTCATACAGTTTGCTAATAATAGCCTGTTGCGAGCTGATCGCATCAATATTCTGAGAAACTTTGGCCCAGTCGGCTTCGACTTTTTCCAGCTCGGCCGAGTTACTGCCAATATCTTTTACCGTTTCCAGATTTTCTTTAAAGCTTTGTTGTGACTGGGTCAGCTTCTGGATCGATTCTTTGGTGCCTGAAGCAGTGGCTTCAGTGGCCTGACGTGAAATGGTCTGCGATAACAAACGTAATTCACCCAGACTCTGGGTTAACTGGTTGGTACGCGGTACGCTATAGAATAAAGACAAAAGACTGATAATCGAGACCAACAGCGCAACTGCGGCAATGAAAATAAGTGGCTTTGATTTATTGGTATCACCGAATACACGCGCAAACTGGTCAATTTGCGTCTGTAATTTTGCGACCGATGCCGAACCGCTTTTGCGGTTGGTTCCATCGCCTGAGTTTTTCTTTTTAAGTTTAAAGCCCATGCAGCTTCTCCCCGATTTTCGCCTTTATATATGCGTACGCGATAGTTAATTTATAAATTTTATAGATGCGTTCATAAATTTTGGGTTTTGCAATAAACGACTAAATAAGAAAATATGCCATTGCTGGTTATGCTGGTGGAAATACCCCTGACAATATTCTTGTAAATTACTATCTAAATCATTGTGTTTAGAAAAGAAACTTTTCTTATTAAAGTGTTGGATCCCCAAAACTTGATCTACAACCAAACCGACATAATGGTCTTGATGACTAATACACATTACTTTTTGAGTCGGTGAATAAGCACTGCTATGTCCAGAAACATAATGTGCCAAGTCTGAAACTGAGAGTAATCGGCCCCGGATATTGGCCAGTCCCATCACCCAGTTCTGGGTGTTAGGTACCGGCGTATATTTTGGTGGATAGATAACCTCAGTGACTTCCCCCAACGGGGCAACGAAATATTGCCCCATCATCTCAAACGCAATGCCAGACCATCGGTTTACTTCATTTTCAGTTGTAACGTAGTTTTTATTTCCCCGTTTAGACAACCGAAGTAATTCGATAAATCCATTTGCGGCCATAAGTTATCCTGCATTCAGGTGTTGATTAATAACGTCTATTAATTGTTGTTCATCTACAGGTTTAGTCAGATAATCGCTGGCACCCTGACGTTTCCCCCAAACGCGGTCAGTGGCTTGGTCTTTGGTACTCACGATCACAATTGGAATATGCTTGGTGGTATCCCCACGGGCAATTTGACGGGTTGCCTGGAAACCGTTTACACCCGGCATCACCACATCCATCAGCACCAAGTCAGGAAGCTCGGCCTGTGCCATGGTCACCCCGTCTGCACCATTGGCTGCTTCAAGCACTTCAAAACCATGCTTGGTCAGAATTTCTTTGAAGCGGAATGTTTCTGTTGGAGAATCATCTACAATTAAAATACGTGCCATCTTTATATTCCCCGAGTTATGCGCTTACGTGATTACGAATCGCGTTTAAAAGCTCATCTTTACTAAAAGGTTTGGTTAAATATTCATCTGAACCCACCACGCGGCCTTTGGCCTGATCGAACAGACCATCTTTACTGGACAGCATGATGACTGGAATATTCTGGTAGTTTTGCGAGTTTTTAATTAATGCGCAGGTTTGATAGCCATCTAGACGTGGCATCATGATGTCAACAAAAACGATATCCGGATTTGCATCGGCAATTTTAGACAATGCTTCAAAACCGTCGACGGCAGTGACTACTTCATAGCCTTCACGCTGTAATAAAGTTTCAGCTGTACGACGAATGGTTTTTGAATCATCAATCACCATGACTTTTAGATTTTGGAGTTTATCGTCCATTTAATGACCCTTCCCATTTTGTTTGTACAAGCAATTCGGTGTAGTAGAATTTTATTTACATAATTATGGTTATTTTTAACATATCTTTACTTTAGGTTTCAATGAACAGTTTTTGCCCAAACCTACACTTTATAGAAACTTTGTATAACTGCTTCACACTTTTTCATGACCATTGATTTTTTTTTGTCTATTGTATTTTTTAAATTTCTGATTCTGGTCTAATATAACAGTTTAAAGACTTAAAAATAAGTAATTTAGTCAACTTTATCTCGGGGAAGCTTGTGCGTACTTTTTTTCAAAAAGCTCTCACAAAAAGGGCGCATACATCATTGTTCAGTAAATCGTTGCTGGGTCTGCTGCTGGCTTTACAGATAGGACAGCTGTCTGCCAATACCGACAACAAGCCGGCGTGGTATCGCTACTACGATAAAAACGGCGTGGCCAATATCAGCAGCAATGTTACGCCAAACCATATCCGCTATGGCTATGAAGCACTGGACCGCAATATGCAGGTGATTCAGCGTGCGCGTCCCTATAATAGCGAAACCGATGCCCGTCAGGCGCCACAACGTGCCGCGCAGGCCCGTCAGCGCGAGCAGGATTTAAAACTAAAACAGGCCTATACCAACAGTCATATTGCCACCCAGCAACGTGACAATGCGCTGGCACATATTAAAAAGCAGATTGCCTTTCAGCAGGAACAGTTAAAACAATTACAGAATGACCGGATTGTGTTTAAACGTCAGGAAATGGAATATCTGCGCAAAGTCAAACCGGTACCGGAACAGCTGAAAAACAATTTAAACAACAACCTGACCAACTTAAATCAGAAAAGACAGCAGATTCAATCGTTACAAACGAGCTATCGAAAAACACAGGCAGAATACGACAGAATTATTACTCGCTTAAAAGCAATTGAATAAAGTGAAGTTTTTAATTGAATTGTCATGTGACAAGAAAAATAAGGATAAATATGCATGCGACCAGCACCGCGTATATCACATACTTCTACCCGTTTTCGCACGCCCCTGCTCGGCTTCAGTACACTTTGCCTGTGTCTACTACTGACCGCCTGCCAGAACTCAGAACCGGAACAGGCCCGTAGCGAAGCAGAGACCATTGAACTGATTCAGGATGATGTGGTGGCCGTGCAAACCGGCGACTCGGTGTCCAAAACTGCCTTTACCGGCACTATTCGTGCCGTGCAACACAGCAGCATTCAGGCACAGGTCACGGCCACCGCCAGTGCAGTCAATGCGCAAGTGGGTCAGCGGGTTAGCAAAGGTCAGGTGCTGGTCCGTTTAAACAATCAGGATAATGCCGCGCGTCTGGCGCAAGCACGCGCCAACCTTGCCTCCACGCAGGCACAAGCCAATCAGGCCCGGGTGATGATGGAGCGTAAACGTCGCCTGCTGAATCAGGGCTTTATTTCCAAAGTTGAATATGAACAAAGTCAGGTCGATTATCGTGCCCAGCTGGAAAATGTCCGTGCCCAGCAGGCCAACGTCGATATTGCCGAAAAAGCCGATCGCGATGGCACCATTCTCAGCCCGATTAGCGGGGTGATTACCCAGCGTCAGGTCGAACCTGGCCAGACGGTTTCTGCCGGCCAGACCCTGTTTGAAATAATCAATCCGGACCGGCTGGAAATTCAGGCCAAACTGCCAAGTGACCAGCAGTCTGCACTCAAGGTCGGTCAAAAGATTGAATATAAAATTCAGGGCAATCCGGCCCAACTGACCGCCACCTTAAGCCGGGTATCCCCGATTGCCGATCTGGCCAGCCGTCAGATCGAGTTTTTTGCCACACCCAATGAATCCATCAACTCGCTCAGCATCGGCGCCTTTGTTGAAGGCAATATTGTTTCATCCAACTCGATTTCTGGTCAGCTGATTCCTTTAGACACCATTCAGGATATACAAAACAAACCTTATGTCTGGGCCATTCGCCAGAACAAGATTGTCCGGATCGATATTAACGTGCTCGAGCAGCGCTATAGTGACAATACCGCCATTGTAAGCGGATTGCAGGCCGGCGATTTAGTGAGTCGGGTTAAATTTAGTCCGCAGAATGAACAGCAACCAGTCAGCATCAGCCAGACCGCCGAAAACGCCTCAGGATAGAAAACTATGTGGTTTACCCGAATTAGTGTCAAATATCCCGTTTTTACGGTCATGATGATGCTGTGTCTGATGGTGCTGGGTCTGGCCTCCTGGCAGCGTATGGGCGTTGAAGAATTTCCGGATGTCGATTTCCCGTTTGTAGTGGTCTATACCAACTATCCGGGTGCTTCGCCGGAAACGGTTGAATCTGAAATTACCAAGAAAATGGAAGATCAGATCAATACTATTTCCGGTCTTAAACAGGTGATTTCCCAGTCCAGTGAGGGCCTTTCCACCATTATTGCCGAGTTCAATCTGGATGTATCTTCTGCCGTAGCAGCGCAGGATGTACGCGATAAAATTGCCAGTGTCACCGCCGAATTCCGCGATGAAATCCAGGACCCGGTGGTGGAGCGCTATGACCCGACGGCTAACGCGATTATGTCGATTGTGTTTGAATCCGAGCAGATGTCACTGCGTGATTTAAGTGCTTATCTGGACCAGCGCATTGTGCCACAACTGCGCACCGTACCGGGGGTGGGAACAGTCAACTTACTCGGTGATGCACAGCGCCAGATCCGGATTGAAGTACAGCCGGAAAAACTGCAAAGTTTCGGGATTGGCGTAGATCAGGTCATCAATACATTAAAAGCAGAAAATGTTGAAGTGCCGGGCGGCACCCTGAAACAGGCCAACAGCGAACTGGTGGTTGAAATTAATTCCAAGGTCATCCATCCGCTGGCCTTTGGGGACCTGATTATTGCCAATAAAAATGGCGCACCGATTTATCTGAAACAGGTCGCCGACGTTCAGGACAGCCAGGCCGAACTGGAGTCCAGCGCCTTTTTGGATGGCAAAACTGCGGTTGCGGTGGATATTCTGCGCAGCTCGGATTCTAATGTCATTGAGGTGGTCGATAATACCTATAAAGTGCTGGATGACCTTCAGCAACAGTTGCCTGAGGGCACCACAGCCAAAGTGGTGGTCGACAGTTCCAAAGGCATTCGCGGCAGTATCCGTGATGTGGCCCGCACCATTATTGAAGGTGCAGCACTGGCGGTTCTGATCGTCCTGCTGTTTTTAGGCTCTTTCCGCTCCACCGCCATTACCGGCCTGACCCTGCCAATTGCCCTGCTCGGCACACTGACCTTTATCTGGGCCTTTGGTTTTACCATCAACATGATGACCCTGCTGGCCCTGTCTTTAAGTATTGGCCTGCTGATTGATGACGCGATTGTGGTGCGGGAAAATATTGTCCGCCATGCCGATATGGGCAAAGACCACGTTACCGCAGCGCTGGATGGCACCAAAGAAATTGGTCTGGCGGTTCTGGCCACCACCCTGACCATTGTTGCGGTATTCCTGCCGGTGGCCTTTATGGGCGGGATTATTGGCCGTTTCTTCTATCAGTTTGGGGTCACGGTCAGTACCGCAGTTTTAATTTCCATGTTTGTCAGCTTTACCCTGGATCCGATGCTGTCGGCACACTGGGACGAGCGTAAAAATCCCAACAAACAGCCAGGCCGGGTGAAACGTTTTCTGAACTGGATTTCCACCAAACTGGACAATCTTAGTCATGTCTATGAAAAGCTGCTGAAACTGGCCTTACGCTTCCGCCTGATTACCCTACTGATTGCGGTGGCCTCGTTATTTGGCGCACTCGGTTTATCCAAACTGATTGGTACCGAATTTGTACCGGTACCGGACAAAGGTGAAATCCGGATTAAGTTTGAAACTCCGGTGGATGCCTCGCTGGAATATTCACAAGCCAAACTGAAACAGGTCGATCAGATTATTCGCCAGCATCCACAGGTTATTTCTACCTATGGTTCGGTCAACAGCCTGACTGACCGCGGTAAAAACCATGTCAATTTACGCGTGCGGGTTACACCGCGAAATGAGCGTGAACAAACCCTGACCGAGCTGAACAATGAATTCCGTGAACGCCTGCAAACCGTGGCTGGCATTCGCGTTACTTCGGTGGCCTCGGCAGATGAAACCGTATCGGGCGGGCAAAAACCGGTGATGATTTCGATTAAAGGGCCGGATTTAAACCAGCTGCAACAGATTTCCGACCGCTTTATGCTGGAAATTGCCCAGGTAGACGGTATTGTCGATCTGGAAAGCTCCTTGAAAGAACCGAAACCAACACTGGAAGTGCAGATCAACCGGGTACTGGCCAGTGATTTAGGCCTGTCTGTGAACCAGATTGCCAACGTGATTCGTCCGCTGATTGCCGGCGATGACGTCACCACCTGGCAAGATGAAAACGGCGAAACCTATGATGTAAATGTCCGTCTGACCGAAGACCGCCGCAGCCTGCCGGGTGATGTCCAGCAAATGTCGCTGACCTCACAAAAAACCGATGCCAATGGTCAAGCCATTCTGGTGCCGTTGGCCAGTGTGGCCAGCTTTGAAGAAAATCTTGGTGCCTCACAAATTAACCGTCGTGATCTGGCCCGTGAGGTTCTGGTCGAAGCCAATACCGCAGGTCGCCCAGCTGGTGATATTGGCCGGGACATTGAAGCCATTCAAAACAACTTTGAATTGCCACCAGGTTACAGTTTCGACACCCAGGGTTCCAATGCCGATATGGCTGAGTCCGCAGGTTATGCACTGACCGCCATCACCCTGTCGATTGTGTTTATTTATATTGTGCTGGGCTCGCAATTTAACAGCTTTATTCACCCAGCTGCGATTATGGCCTCGTTGCCACTGTCGCTGATTGGGGTGTTTTTGGCGCTGTTCCTGCTGAACTCCACCATGAACCTGTTCTCGATTATCGGGATTATCATGCTGATGGGACTGGTCACCAAGAACGCCATCCTGCTGATCGACTTTATTAAAAAGGCCATGGACAGAGGTGAGCCGCGTTATGAGGCGATTATTCAGGCCGGTAAAACCCGTTTACGCCCGATTCTGATGACCACCTCTGCCATGGTGATGGGCATGGTCCCACTGGCACTCGGTCTTGGTGAAGGCGGCGAACAGAGTGCGCCCATGGCCCATGCGGTAATTGGCGGGGTGATTACCTCGACCCTGCTCACGCTGGTGGTGGTGCCCGTCATCTTCACCTATCTGGATGATTTCAAGAATTTCATGCTGCACCAAAGCCGCAAACTGATGTCTTGAGCCAGAAGAAAACACAATGAGGTGACATTCCGAATGTTCACCTCATTTTTTTATCGTATAATCTCTGCTTTCACGATTAATTATCAGGACAGTTTCCATGCGCGCGAGTCGCTTTTTGTTTGCTACGTTAAGAGAAACCCCAAATGATGCTGAAGTGATTTCACATCAGCTCATGTTACGTGCGGGGATGATCCGTAAATTGGCTTCAGGTCTGTATACCTGGTTGCCGATGGGGGTACGCGTATTAAATAAAGTCGAAGCGATTGTCCGTGAAGAAATGAACCTCGCCGGCGCTTTAGAAACCTTTATGCCGGTGACCCAGCCTGCATCTTTGTGGGAAGAATCGGGCCGTTATGTGCAATATGGTCCGGAATTACTGCGTTTTACCGACCGTCACAACAACCCGTTTGTGCTGGGCCCAACCCATGAAGAAGTGATTACCGATCTGGCACGTACTGAACTGAAAAGTTACAAGCAGCTGCCAATGAACTTCTATCAGATTCAGACCAAATTCCGTGACGAAATCCGTCCACGTTTCGGGGTGATGCGTTCACGCGAATTCATCATGAAAGATGCCTATTCTTTCCACGCCGATCAGGCTTCTTTGCAAGAAACGTATGATGTCATGTATGACACCTACTGCCGCATCTTTAGCCGTCTTGGTCTGGATTTCCGTCCGGTACAGGCCGATACCGGTTCAATTGGTGGTTCAGGTTCCCATGAATTCCACGTTCTGGCAGACAGCGGTGAAGATGATATCGCCTTCTCGACTGAATCGGATTACGCAGCCAATATTGAAATGGCAGAAGCGATTCTGGTCGGTGAGCGTGCAGCGCCAAGCCAAGCCTTAACCGTTGTAGATACTCCAAATCAAAAGACTATCGCGGATGTATCAAGCTTCCTCGGTACGGATCCTGCACATTCTGTTAAAGCTTTACTGGTACAAGGCATTGCCGATGAAAACGGCAATATTCCAGTGCTTGCCCTGTTCCTGCGCGGTGACCATGAACTGAATGAAATTAAAGCTGAAAAACATCCTTTAATTGCAGCGCCACTGACTTTTGCCACTGAAGAGCAAATTGCTGCGCTTGGTCTGACCGCTGGTTTTGTGGGCCCACAAGGTCTAGTTGAAAAAGGCATGACCGTAATTGTCGATCGTGCTGCTTCTGTCTTGTCTGACTTTGTTGCAGGCGCCAATGCCGCAGATCAACACGCT
>Ga0172369_10005865_pt1 | contig 14933 bp, 10 predicted proteins | sample LakKiv25m_FD_114539 | JGI IMG/M metagenome (GOLD analysis project Ga0172369, IMG submission 114539) | Freshwater microbial communities from Kabuno Bay, South-Kivu, Congo - kab_022012_11.25m | ecosystem: Environmental > Aquatic > Freshwater > Lake | place: Democratic Republic of the Congo...
ATCACCTTTTCCGCCGATCAAAAGCGGTTCGATCAGGCCTTCCCGCTTCAACTTAACCGCAGCTTCGATCACCCTGGGATCGCTGCCTTCGCCAAAAACGATGCGGCGGCGCCTGGATTGGGCGCGCAGGCGCTCAAGTTGGCGATCGAGGAATTGCTGTGCTGAGGCTGGCGGTACCATCGAAATAGCAATTGTACCGCCGCGGGCGGCACAGCCGTTATAATTCGATGTGTCCGGCTGCCACCCCGGCGGCAATGGCCGGCAGCACTCTGGAAGGGATTAATCATGAGGAAAAAAGTAACTGTCGTAGGCGGCGGCAACGTTGGCGCGAATTGCGCGCTGCGCATTGCCAACAAGGAACTCGCCGATGTCGTTCTGGTCGACATCGTTGAAGGCGTACCGCAAGGGAAAGGGTTGGATCTTCTCCAGTCCGGTCCCGTCGAAGGCTATGACGTGATGGTGACCGGCGCCAACGACTATGCGCCCACCGCCGATTCCGACGTCGTTGTCATCACCGCCGGCTTCCCGCGCAAGCCCGGCATGAGCCGCGACGACCTCCTGATGGCCAATTACGAAATCGTCAAGAACGCCACTGAGCAGGCGGTCAAGCATTCGCCCAACTCGATTCTCGTGCTTGTCACCAACCCGCTCGACGCCATGTGTTGGGTGGCGCACCAAGTTTCGAAGTTTCCGAAGAACCGCGTCATCGGCATGGCCGGCGTGCTGGATACGGCCCGTTACCGCACATTCCTGGCGATGGAACTGGGCGTCTCTGTGGAGTCGATTTCCGCGCTGGTGCTTGGCGGCCACGGCGATACCATGGTGCCGCTGCCCCGGTTGACCACCGTCGGCGGCATCCCGCTGCCTGAACTGCTGGCCCAGGAGCGGATCGACGCCATCGTCGACCGCACCCGCAACGGCGGCGCCGAGATCGTCAAATTCCTCAAGACCGGTTCGGCCTACTATGCGCCGTCGGCAGCCGCGGTTGAAATGGTCGAATCCATCCTCAAGGACAAGAAAAAGGTGCTGCCCTGCGCGGCCCTGGTCGAGGGCGAATATGGCCTGAACGGCCTGTTCGTCGGTGTGCCCGTGAAACTCGGCGCAACCGGCATCGAGAAAATCTATCAGTTGTCGCTGAACGAGACGGAGAAAGCGCAGCTTGACAAGAGCGGCGCCGCCGTGCGCGAACTCATCACGGTTTTGAAAGAGAAGGCCGGCCTGTAACTCGATTCTGCCCGGCTCCGTCCCCCCGGCCGCCCCGTTCAGGGCCGGCCGGAGGGGCTGGTTCGCCAGTCGGGCGCGCTAGACTCGCATATGCCGTCCCGAGACATGCCCACTGACCCGGCGCCGGCCAACCGGCCGCCGGAGATCGACCCCCGCTACGCCGCCTTCCAGTTGAAGGTCCGGCCTTCGCCCATTCACCGCTGGGGCGTCGTGACGGCCGAGTTCATCCCCAAGGGCCGCAAAGTGATCGAATACACTGGCGAGCGGATCAGCCGCGTCGAAACGGCCCGCCGCGCCCGGCTCAGCGCCAACCTGAACTACCTTTTCACGATCGACAACTATTGGACGCTCGACGGCGCGGTTGGCGGCAGCGGCGCCGAGTTCATCAACCATTGCTGCGATCCGAACTGCAAGGCGCTCATCCTCAACGGCCGGATCTACTATTATTCGAAACGCGACATCCCGCCTGGCGAGGAACTGACTGTCGATTACCGCTTCGACCACGACGTCGAGCAGGTCCCGTGTTCTTGCGGCGCGCCCACATGCCGCGGCACGATCAATCTCAAACGGGAATCTAAGCGGGCGAAACGAGCCGCCTCACGCCAAGCGAAACGCTCCGGCCGGTAACGACGCCAACCTGCCGGTTTGACGGCATCCGAGCAGCCGACAAAAGTCTCCTAAAATTAACTACTTAACCCGCGTTATGGCATCTGGCGGCGGGTCGCCCTGGCGTCGGGCCTCGCATCTTGACCGCCATCGCGCCGCCACTCCCGGCAAGTTTGTCCGGGCGGCGGACCATCAAGAGCGAGAAAATCCTGCCGCGCGCGCCACTTCTCTATTGGATTCGCGAAGCGCCCGGCGGCGCTCAAATAGCGGGCGGCCGTTATCCCTTTACACGGGTCCACTCTCAAGTCGATGAAGGTGTGAGGGCCGTCAAACTCCTCACCCCACGCTGCGTGCCGGGCGCATTCGCGAATCCCAGTTCCGTTCCGGCGGCCCACCCTGCCGGCCAGTTCACACATTAGCGGGTGTGGCCGCGGCAAACGCTGGACGCAGTGCGCGGTGGGGCGTTGGCGCGCTTCGGTACGGAGTTCCGCCGGATGACTGCCAGTGGGTCCGGAAAAAGGTGTTTCGTTCGGCGCAAGCTGCGGCGCTACTTGCGGAGGAATCCGAAGAGGTTGCTGAGGGACGACGTCCTCGGACTTTCCGGCCGGATCGTTTTGCCTGTCAGCTTTTCCACCAGCGATTGAATGCTCCGGCCGACGGCAGTGGCGCCGGACACGGCGCGGCCTTCGACGAGCGAGCGGTTGATGCTCTCATAGTCGCTCGGAATGGTGTGGTAGACCTCGGTGTGCAGCGCCGCCTCGATGACTTCCTGGCTCAAGCCGAAATCCTGGCTGAACCGGTTGACCACCACCCGCACCTTCGACCGTTCCACCCGGTTGCGGTCGAAGTAGGCCAGGGCCTTTTGCGCCGCCTGGAGGCTGGACAGTTCATTGGTCGTCACCAGCAGCAGTTCATCGGCCTGCCTGGCAATGGACAACGACCAAGGGCCGTAGGGCACATTCGTGTCCGTGATGACCAGATCGTAGGTCATCGCCGCAAACTGGAGCACGGCCGAGGCTTCGCTTTGCAGGTCGACGCCATGCGCGGGCTGTTCCGGGGACAATAGCACGTCGATGCCTTGCCAGTTGGCCACCAGGCCCCGCCAGATATCCTCGTCGAGCGAGTGGTGCCTGGACAGGGCGTCCACGAAGCTATAGCTGGACTTCAGTTTAAGCAGAAATGGAATCGTGCCGGTCAGCGGGTCCAGATCGGCCAGAAGGATCCGCCCCGTGCCTGCCTGAAGGGCGTGATAGGCCAGATTGCACGAAAGCGTGGACGATCCACATGCGCCTTTGGCCGGAAACATGCTGATCAGCTTGCCGCTGCGGTGTCCGCTGCCGTGCGTGGCATTCAGACGTTCGACCACCGAGACAAACTGGTCTTCGCCAAAAGGCTGGATCAGCACCTCCGTTGCGCCGGCCCGCAAGGTACGCAGGATGAAGTCCGGCTCACTTTGGCCGTGAACAGCCACCACCGGGAGCTTGGCGTTGAGCATGGCCAGGTCGCTCAGCAGAGCTTGCGCCCAATCGTGATTCGTGGTGGCGTCGACCAGGCAAAGCGTGATCCCGTAATCGGTCAGCGCCTCTTCGACGACGGCGCGGGTCGGATAGGACTGCAACTCGTTGACGGGAGAGTAAGGAAGAAGGTTTGCGATCAGCGTCTTCAATCCCGACCGCATCTCCGGGTCGGGTACGATCAGCAATATCTTCCACTGTCCCAGTTTCTTTGGCGCTGCCGCCACGATTTCTCCCGTTCGCTTGTTGGATGACGGCCCGTACCGCGTCGGCCCGTCTCATTTGGTCTATCGTCGAGCCGGGAGGAAAACTTGAGAGCTTTGGCGCGTTTGAGCGACTAATCCGTCGGATGGCCTTTCGGCTCATGTTTTGCCGGACAAGCCAGCAACTGTATGACAAATCACGCCATGCTCAGGACCATCGGGCTCGTCGAAACGCAGCCGGCGACCATCGAGGGACTCCGCAAGATCGTCCACGAGGGCGGCGGTTTCGCCTGCCGCTGGAGCGCCGGCAGCCTGGCGCTCGGGATGCAGATGCTCCGGAAGGAGCCAGTCGACATTCTTCTGTTGGACAAGGCGCTCGGGCTCCAATCCGTGATCGACGCCCTTGCCGCAGCCGGATCAATCCCTGGAGGCAATCCGGACGCCATCGTCTGGGGCACGTCCATGAACGAGACCGAAGCCCTCAAACTTCTGCAGGCCGGCGCCCGCGGCATCCTGCGCAAGACCGCCGACGCCGGCACCATTCTGTCCTGCTTGAGGACCGTAGCCGGCCATGCTTCCTGGATGGAGGATTGCGTCTTCCGCGAAACCATCCGCGACGGTTCGGCCGAGCGTACCGATCTGACAACCCGCGAACGCCAGGTTCTCGAGTTGGTCGAACGGGGTTTGCGCAACAAGGCGATCGCCACTGAACTTGGAATCAGTCCCGGGACAGTAAAGATCCACCTCAAACATATCTTTGAAAAGACAGGGGTGCATGGCAGGTACGGACTGGCGCTCGATGGGTTCCGCCGCAAGGGAATCCGCGAGCCGGGCGGCGGGGAACCGGCGGAAATCACGGCTGCCTGAGACTCCTGCCGGAACGAATGCGAGGCTACAGCCGCCGGCCGTGCCGGTCCTGCGTGGTATTCTGACTAACGTGTTGCGAACTCCTCTGGTCGCGCTGGGAGTCCTGACCGTTGTGGCCCTGACGCTGGCGCCGGCGCAGTCGAGCCGCCAGGCTCCGAATCCGGCTGGCACGAGTCAGATTCCCGCGCTCGCGCAAACCGTCTCCTCCGAGTTGAAGCGAAACCTGGACTTGCTGGCCAAGGCAGAGCCCGGCGCTTACTACATTTCGCTGGAAATCACGGAAATCGACGCCTGGGACATGACGGCGAGCCTGGGCGCTCTCACTAATTCCAGCGGCATGAAGCGGCGCCGCCTCGACACCTCGGTGCGCGTCGGATCGCCCGCATTCGACAATTACCGGGTCGCGGGCGGCGACCGCCCGATCATGTCCACCTCCACCGAACTGCCCATCGAGGACGATCCGGCGGCGTTGCGGCGCATCGTGTGGCGCGAGATTGACCGCGCCTGGCGCGCCGCCGCCGAGCGCTATGTGAAGGCGCGAAGTTCGGCCAACCTGGCCAACACCGAGGCCACGACGGCCGATTTCTCGTCGGAAAAGCCGGCCACGGGCTCGGCCACTGTCCCGGCCTTTAAGTTCAATCCTTCCGATTGGGAGAATCGAATCCGGAAGCACTCGGCCGCAGCAGGCATTTACGGCGTGCTGAGCTCCAGCGTCACGCTGAACGTCCGCCGCGAAACAAGAACCTTTGTCGATTCCGAAGGCGCGCAACTGACTCATGGAAGGAACTTTGCGCGTTGGGGCGTGGTGTCGCGGGCCAAGGCCCAGGACGGCCAGGATCTCGTGACTTCGGAGAGTTTCGAGGCCTCCGATCCGTCCGGACTGCCCAAGGACGAGGCGCTGGCCGAAACCGCCAAGGTGTCGGGCATGCTCGTCGCCGCGTTGCTGAAAGCGCCACCCGTCGATCCCTACGTCGGACCAGCCATCCTGTCGGGCAAGGCGGCGGGTGTCTTCTTTCACGAGATCTTCGGGCACCGCGTCGAGGGCCACAGGCAGAAGGACGAGACCGAGGGTCAGACTTTCACCAACAGCCTCGGCAAGCCTGTCTTACCGCCGTTTCTTTCGGTGCTTTTCGACCCGACGCGGCGGACCGCCGCAGGCGCCGATCTGAACGGCTGGTACGCCTTTGACAATGAGGGCCGGCCGGCCCAACCGGTGAGGGTCGTCGACCAAGGGGTGCTCAAGAACTTTCTGGTTTCGCGCGAGCCGATCAAAGGATACCCCTCGTCCAATGGCCACGGCCGCCGCCAGCCGGGCTTCGAGCCGGTCGCCCGGCAGTCGAATCTGATTGTCGAATCGTCCAGGCGCGTCAGCGACGCCCAGCTCCGCCAGATGCTGATCGATGAAGTGGTGCGTCAGGGGAAACCCTATGGGCTGTATTTCGAGAGCGTTACGGGTGGTTTTACCACCACCCGCAGGCGTGGGTTGCAGGCTTTCACCGTCATCCCCCTGGTGGTTTTCCGCATCTATCCAAACCGGCCGCCGGAACTGGTCCGCGGAGTCGATATCGTCGGCACGCCGCTGGCCAGCTTTGAGAAGATTCTTGCTACCGGAGACAAAGACGGCGTGTTCAACGGGTATTGCGGGGCTGAATCGGGCCAGGTGCCCGTGTCGGCGGTCTCTCCGGCGTTGCTGGTATCCGAGATCGAGGTCCAGCGCAAACCGACCCCGACCGACCGGCCGCCGCTTTTGCCGCGCCCGATGGTTTCTGGAGAGATGCCATGACACGCCGTATCCTGGCGGTCCTGTTTGCTCCCGTTTTGCTTGTTCCGCCGCTGGCGGCGCGGAACTCGAGCGCTGGCGCAGCGCAGGCAAGTGCGGCGCAGCATGCCGGAACGCAGAGAGCCGATGCGGCCGCGGAAAAGCTGACGGCCGCGGTCAATGCCGATCCAATCCTACGCGCATCGCTGGAGGAACTGGCCAGGACGCGAAACCTGCGTCTCATGAGCGACCCGCCCTATTTCGTTGAGATCGGGGTCGAGGATGCGCGGACCTTCAGCGTCTCGGCTTCATTCGGCGCGGTCTACGACTCGAGAGAGAACCGCTTCCGCCCGGTCCGGGCCGCCGTGCGAGTCGGCCGGGCGGACTTCGACAATACCGGTTCGATTTACAGCGACTATTACAGCGGCACCCGCTACGACTCGCAATTGCTGCCGCTCGACAATCAACTGCTCAGTCTACGCGGCGCGCTTTGGCTGACTCTCGACCGTGCCTACAAGACCGCGGTCGAGGCGATCGGCCGCAAGACCGCGGCGCTGCGCGGGGTGACCGTACAGGAGAAGTTGCCCGACTTCAGCGCGGCGCCGCCGACCGTCGTGCTCGATCCCGTCAAACCCGTCAGCGTCGACAAAGGCCAGTGGACCCGCCGCGTCCGGAGTCTTTCGGAAATCTTCAAGGCCTCGCCTCAGACCGCGGCCAGCGTCGTCGAGTTTCAGTCCACTCATTCGGCTTCCTACTACGTCAACAGCGAAAGCAGTCTTGTCCGCGTCAACGATCAGATTGCCTACGTGCATGCACGGGGGAGCCGCCAGGCGGGTGACGGCTCGGTTGTCTACGATGGCGAGACCGTCGTTGCCCTTTCCCCGGCGGCGCTACCCGCCGAGCCGGTGCTGGCTGAGACGGTTCGTTCGGTTGCAAGCAACCTGGACCGCCTGGCCGAGGCGCCGCCCGGCGAGACCTATGCCGGGCCCGTGCTGTTCGAACCGCGGGCCGCCGCCCAGATCTTCGGCGAGATCATCGGCGCGCACCTTTCCGTGGTCCGGCGCCCGGTGGCCGAAGCCGGCCGGGCCGTTCCGTTCGGCGGCAGCGACTTTGAAACGCGGCTCGGCGCACGCGTGCTGCCCGAGTGGATCGATCTCACCGACGATCCCACGGCGGCTGAATACGAGGGTCAACCACTGGCCGGAGCCTATAAGGTGGATGCCGAGGGCGTGACGCCACGCCCGGCCGCCGTCGTCGAAAAGGGGATGCTCAAAACGCTGCTCACAACGCGCCAGCCGGTTCGCGGCGTGATGGCGTCCAATGGCCGGGCGCGGCTTCCCGGCGCCTATGGCATCCGCCAGCCCCGCATCTCGAACCTGTTCGTGAAGGCGTCGAAATCCGAGCCGATGGCAGCGCTGAAAGCGCGGCTGATGGAAATGGTTAAACAGCAGGGCAAGCCCTACGGCATCCTCGTCCGCAAGATGGACTACCCCTCGCATGGCTCGATCGACGATCTGCGCCGCCTGAGCCAGCGGACCTCCAGCTCGGGCGGCGGACGTCCGGCCAGCAATCCGGTGCTCGTGTATCAGGTGTTTCCCGACGGCAGAGAAACGCTGGTTCGAGGCCTGCGGTTTCGCAATCTGGGCACACGCGCGTTTCGCGATATCCTAGCCGCTTCGCGCGAATCCGCGGTTTTCAGCTATATGGACAACGGTCTGCCGCTGGCGCTGTCCGGGGCGGGCAGTAGCGTCGTCGGTTGCTCGGTCGTCGCTCCTGGCGTACTGTTCGAGGATCTTGAACTTGAACCAGCCAGCGACGACGCGCCGAAACTGCCCATTGTTCCCCCGCCGCCCACGAACTGAGCGAACATGACATGGGTCTGATCGGACGAACACTGTTTGTCGAGATCATGGCCAGCGCCATGCTGGGGTCCGTTCTGTTTGTCCTGGTCCTGTTCCTGCAGAAAGCCGGCCAACTCTTCTCGATCCTGGTGAATGCGACGACCACGCCGGCCAACGTGGGCTATCTTTTCCTGCTGCTCCTGCCCGCGACGCTCCCGCTCACCATTCCGCTCGGCGTGCTTTCCGGAACCCTGATCGCGCTGTCGCGGATGTCGAGCGACGGCGAGATCGTCGCCCTTCGCGCCTCGGGCGTGCCAGCCCGGCGGCTGGCCCTGCCCACCGCGGCATTCGGGCTTTCAGGTGTCTTGCTCACCGCTTTCTGTTCCCTGTGGCTGACCCCGTGGTGCAATACCGAGACCATTCGCGTGTTGAACGAACTCGGGGCGGCCCAGGTCACCGCCGAGATCCAGCCGCGCGTGTTCGAGGAGAGCTTTCCGAACACGATTCTGTATGTCGGCGACGTCCTGCCGGGCCAGCCGGTGCGTTGGAGAAACATCTTCATCGCCGATATGACTCCGCCGGGCCAGCGCAAGTCGATGGGTTCCGATGAACAGGGCGAAGGGCCGCGCGTGACCCTGGCCGGCGAGGCGGTTGTCACGCCGGATCCGGCGCGCAACCGGCTGCAGATGTCGATGCTGCGGAATAACACCTATGAGGCGGGTCCCAATCCGGAGACCTACTACCGCGTCGGGTATCCGAAGGGCGAGCAGATTCTCGAAGCCCGCGAACGCGGCCAGGTGAAAGCCAAACTCTATTCGGCGACCTCGACCGTGGACCTGCTGCCCGACGTCGGCAAGTCCGCCGAGGCGAGCATCGAGTTTCACCAGCGGCTGGCTCTGCCGCTGGCGTGCCTGCTGCTCGCCATCACCGGACTGCCGCTGGGCGTCAGTTCAAGGAAGGGAGGCAAGTCGGGCGCGTTTGTCGTCACCGTGGCCTTCGCCTTCTTCTACTACATGGCGCTGGTCAGCTTGATCGGTCTGGCGCGGGAAGGCCGCCTGAATCCGGCACTGGCCGTCTGGATACCCAACATCTTTTTCGCCATCCTCGGCATGGCCGCCCTGATCCGGCTGGAAAAGACGGCCGGACGCGATCTGTTCGGCGCGGTGAAGTCCTGGGCGGCCGTGCACACCGGCCGTATCGCTTCCGCCTTGCAACGCGCCACGGCCCGGCCCGGCGCCTATAGCCGGGCTGCCGCCCTGCCCTCGGTTATCGACTCGTTGATCCTGTCCAGCTTCCTTTTCTACTTCTCGATCCTGCTGGCCAGCTTTGTGCTCCTCACCGAGGTGTTCAACTTCTTCGAACTGCTCGGCGACGTTTTCAAACAGCAGATCCCCATGCCGGAGCTGGTCCGTTACCTGGTGTTTCTGGCGCCCAAACTGATCTCTGATGCGGCTCCCGTCAGCATCCTGGTGGCGGTGCTGGTCACCTTCGGCGTCATGGCCAAGAACAACGAAATCACGGCGTTCAAGGCGTGCGGGGTCAGTCTCTACAGGCTGGCCGCGCCGGTGATGGTGGCCAGTGCGTTGATCAGCGCGGCGCTGTTTGTCTTCGACCACTACGTGGTGACCCAGGCCAACCTGATCCAGGACGCCTTGCGAAACCGCATCAAGAACAAGCCCGTCCAGACCTACTTGAGCCCGAGCCGCCAGTGGATTTTCGGACGCGGGTCCAGAATTTATTACTACAAGCTTTTCGATCCCGCCCAGGAAATGCTGGGCGACGTCAGCGTTTTCGAGTTCGACGACAAGGCGTTCACCCTGAAGCGGCATATCCGCGCATCGCAGGCGCGCTGGGAGCCGAGGTTGAAAACGTGGGTTTTCCAGGATGGATGGGCGCGCGAACTGCAACCCAGAAACGACCGGTTCCTCAGCTTTTCGGGCGAGACCGCGACCTTCGCTTCGCTCGACGAGCCGCCCTCGTGGTTCGCCAAGGAAGTGAAGACCTACAAGCAGATGACGTTCGAACAGTTGCGCGACTACATCGCCGAGCTTCGCCAGAGCGGCTTCAGTGTCGTTCCGCTGGAGGTTCAATACCACCGGAAGTTCTCGCTGCCTTTGTTCGCCTTCGTCATGGCGTTGATTTCGGCGCCGTTCGCATTCCTGACCGGTAGCCGTGGCGCCATGACCGGGGTCGGAGTCAGCCTCGTTATCGCAATCGCATACTTTTCGCTAAACTTCCTTTTCGAACAGTTGGGCACAGTCGGGCTTTTGCCGCCGCCGCTGGCCGCCTGGTCGCCGCACGCCGTCTTTACGCTGTCGGGCGCGTACCTGCTGACGCGACTCAGGAGCTAGTTGATGAAGCTGATCATCGGGCCGCCGGGCTCGGGCAAGACGACGCAAATCCTGGAATCCGTGCGCGCCAGGCTCTCATCCGGAGACAACCGCTTCCGCCTGGTGGTTCCCACGGCCACCATGGCCGGGCACCTGCGCAACCTGCTCGCGCGCGAAGGGCTTGTCGTTCGTCCAAATTCGATCCTTACCTTGTCGGGGCTGATCGCAGAGATTCTGGGGCCAAAGAGAGCCATCTCCCCCACTGGACTGACGTTCATCGTCGAGGAGGCGCTGGCGCGGCTCCGCCCTGCTTCCTTCCAGACAGCGCTGGACGCGCCCGGCCTTCCGGCTGCCGTCGCTTCGGCGATCAATGAGCTCGCCGGCGCGGGCTGCGGACCCGATACGTGGTCGGCGCTTGGCTCGATGCGCGTCTGGACGTCGCCTATGATGGCCGATCTTGGGCGGGTCTATGCCGAAGTGGACGCCGAGCTTGCCAGGCGCGGGCTGGCTCTCGCTCCGGGTCTGCTCGCAGAGGCCGCCAAGGCCGTCGCGGCCGGTGCGCTCGACGATTGTGAGGAGCTTCATTTTGACGGGTTCTTTACCCTCTCGCCCGTGGAACTGTCCTTTCTTCGGGCCGCCTCCCGCCGGTGGAAACTGACGCTGGCGCTGCCCGAATGGCCTGGCGCAGCCGCTGCCCGTCAGAGCCTGTTGCAGGCCGGCGCGGCGGAGACTCGCATGCACCCGGTCCGGCCCGCCGCGCGGATGGAATTGTCCCCGGCAGCCACTAGCCACGGCGAGGCCGCCGAGATCGCCCGCCGCATCCTCGGCCTGCAAGAGCAGGGCGTTTCGTTTGGTCAGATCGGCATCATCGTCCGTGCGGCCGGACCCTTTTCCGGTCTGCTCGCATCCACGTTGGCCCAGTACGGCATCCCCGTCCGGTCATTCCTGCCCGAACCGCTGGCCGCGCATCCGGCGGCGCTGTGGCTGGCGGCGCTGGCCGGGACGGTCATGAGCGGGTGGGAGCACGACAGCGCGCTGGCCTTGCTGCGCAACCCGTCGTTTGCCGCGGGGATTTCGCCCGGCATTGGGGAGTTCACGTCGCGGGTGATCGCTGGCTTGCCGGCATCCGGCGCCGGGCGCTTGCAGTCGATCGCCTCGGAACTGATGGGCGCATCATCGCTTCAACGGTCGCTGGAGACGCTGGCCGCCACCGGCGCCTGGGCCGAGCAGGCGCGTGCCCCGCGCGACTGGGCGCGCGCGGCGGCATCGCTGCTTGAACTTGCCGTACCCCCCGACGCCTCGACACCCGGCTCGGTTCACCTCTCGCGCATACGCGGAGCCGCGATCGCCGCTCTCAGGAACTCGCTCGATGAGGCGGCTGGATTTTTCGGAGACCAGCCCGTCGCCTTCGATGTCTTCTGGCGCCGCGCCTGGCGGTTCATCGAAGCAGCGGAAGTGCGTGTGGCGAGCACTCGCCGTGACGCGGTTGCGCTGGTTGACGCCTATGAGGCCAGGCAATGGGAGTGGCGCGCCGTCTTCGTCGCCGGGCTGCTTGAAGGCGAGTTTCCACGCCATGCGCGTGTTGATCCCATCCTGTCCAACGGCCTGCGCATTCGCGCCAATGCGGCCGGGGTCGCACTACGCACACGCGCCGACCGCGACCAGGAAGAGCGTTTCCTGTTGTCGCTGGCGCTTTCCCGCGCGACCAGCCTGACCGTCCTTTCCTATCCGCGCTTCGACGGCAACGGCGAACTCAACCTGCCCAGCTTCATTCTTGAGTCCCAGCCGGCCGCCACGGTCGAACCCGTTGCCGTGCGGATCCGCCCGCAGTTGCGCCTACCGCTTGCCGCTCCGCCAGTCCTTCAATCGGCGGAGGCTCTGGCGGAGGTTCGCCGGATTCATGGCGAACACTCGGGTACGGCCCTGGAGGAGTTCCTCCAGTGCCCCTTCGTCTTTTTCACCCGGCGGACGCTCCAACTCGGCGACCCTCCCGCCCGGCCGGCGGAACGGCTCGATATGCTCGCGCTCGGTTCGCTGGTCCACGGCGTCATCGCCGAATGGCACAAACTGGGGCGCGGCTCCATCGACGCCGTGTTCGATTCGCATTGGCGCCGGCTGGTCAACCGCCTGCGCGTGCCCGATGGCTATCATTCCGAGTTTGAACGGCTGCGGGCCTTGCGCGCGCTGCAATACTACGCCGCCGATCCCCAACTCGAGGCAGGCTTCCAGGCCAGGTTCGAGACGCCGGTGCGGATCGTTCTGCCGTCGGGGGCGACAGTGAAGGGCCGGATCGACCGCTGCGATGTGGACCAAACAAATCTCTGCCGCATCATCGACTTCAAATACTCCCGCGCCTCGCGCCTGCAGCGGCTGAACAAATTGGACGGCGCCGGAGCGCTGCTCCAGCTCGGCCTCTACCTCGCCGCCGCCCGTGAACTTGGCCTCACGCCCGCCGCCGCCGCTTATGTCCCTTTGAGGTCGGCTGAGAAGTGGAGGTTCAAAGACAACACGGATGAGATGATCGATTCCGCCATCCAGCGGGCGGATTTGGCTGCCCAGCGTATCCTCGGCGGCGACATCGCGCCCCGGCCGGTGATCGGCGATGTTTGCGAGTATTGCGATCTGGCTGCTGCCTGCCGCATTGTGGAAAGCCGGCGCGGGCAGGGAGCCGCCGGAGCGGCGTGAGCGGTGTGGCCGGCCTTCGAATCGCGATACACTCGTTTCGATTCACCGCGAAGCGAATCTACAGGAGCCGTTCATGCGTTTTGCTGCTGCGATCGTTGCCTTGCTTCCCCTGCTGGCCGCCGAGATGCCCGTCCTGACCCCCAAGCCCGGCCCGGAACCTCGAATCAATGGGCCGCGCATCTATGGGGTCCGTCCCGGCAAGCCGTTCCTGTACAGGATTCCCGCCACCGGGGTGCGTCCGATGAAGTTCGAGGCCGCCGGATTGCCTGCATCGATCAAACTGGACGCCGCCACGGGCATCCTCACCGGCAAGGCGCCCGCCAAGCCCGGCATGTATAAAGTGACTTTTCATGCGTCCAACGCGCACGGCAAGGCGTCGAGGGAGTTCCGGTTGACCGTCGGCGATACCATCGCGCTGACCCCGCCGATGGGTTGGAACCACTGGTACACGCACTATGACCGCGTCTCGGACACGCTCTTTCGCGAAGCCGCCGACGCCATGGTGGCCTCTGGCATGGCCGACTACGGCTACAGTTACGTCTCGATTGACGACTGCTGGATGATGAAACCCGGGTCGAAGGATACGGCCTTGAGTGGCGAGCCGCGCGACTCCTCGGGCCGCATCCGCCCCAATCTTCGCTTTCCCGACATGCCCGGCCTGACCGCTTATATCCATGCCAAGGGGCTCAAGGCAGGCATCTATACGGGTCCCGGCCCGCTCACCTGCGCCCAGTACACCGCCGCCTGGCAGCACGAGGAAAGCGACGCCCGCACCTTCGCCGAGTGGGGTTTTGATCTGCTCAAATATGACTGGTGCTCCTATGGCCGCTTGGTCAAGCCGGTCACCCGCGAGGACTTCACCAAACCCTACGCGTTGATGGGTGGCCTGCTCAAGAAGCAGAACCGCGATATTCAGTTGAATCTCTGCCAGTACGGCATGGGCGAAGTATGGAAGTGGGGCGCCGAGGTGGGTGGACAATCGTGGCGCACCACCGGCGATCTTGGGCTCGAGAAAGACACCCGCCTGCCGGGCTTCTATTCGATCGCTTTCAAGAACATGGTCCTATCGGACTACGCCGGCCCTGGCCGTTGGAACGATCCCGACTACATTCTGATCGGCGTCATCGGCAATGCCCACAGCCAGGGCGTCCCGCCGAAGCAGACCACGCTCACGGCCTGGCAGCAGTATAGCTACATGTCTCTTTGGTCGCTCATGGCGTCGCCCTTGTTTTTCTCCGGCGACATGGCCCGGCTCGACGAGTTCACGCTCAACGTGCTCTGCAATGCCGAGGTGATCGACGTGAACCAGGACCCGTTGGGCAAACAGGCGCGGGTGGTTCGCAAGAACGACGACGAACTGGTGATGGTCAAGCCGCTCGAGGACGGATCTGCCGCGGTCGGGTTGTTCAACCTGAGTGAACAGCCGCGGCGAGTGGCGGCGTCGTTCAGTGACTTGAATCTGACTGGGAAGAAACGGGTCCGAGATCTGTGGCGGCAGAAGGATACGGAGCCCGCGGCGGGCGAGGTTGCGGCGGAGGTCGAGCGGCACGGCGTCGTACTTTACCGCCTGAGATAACTCGGGCCGGCGTTGGCTACCCGCCGGACGGGTTGACCAAACGAACTCCGCACCGGTCGAAATCGCGGGTGCGGCCCGCCATTTCCACTTCGAGGATGTCCCGCGCCGCGGCGGCGAGCGCGCGGGTTTCTTCTTCCATCGAGCGCCCATTTGCGGCAGCGCGAATGGCGCAGCCTGGACTTGAGCGATTCGTCAAGCTTTCGGATGGTTCGGACAGCCACGCCGTCATGATGGCCCTGCTGTCAACGACAGCAAGGCTAGCGCAGCGTCTCCTCCAGGACCACAGCCAGGCTGCGGCCGTACTGGAGACGGTCTTCGGTGAGGGCGC
>Ga0172369_10005868_pt1 | contig 14923 bp, 12 predicted proteins | sample LakKiv25m_FD_114539 | JGI IMG/M metagenome (GOLD analysis project Ga0172369, IMG submission 114539) | Freshwater microbial communities from Kabuno Bay, South-Kivu, Congo - kab_022012_11.25m | ecosystem: Environmental > Aquatic > Freshwater > Lake | place: Democratic Republic of the Congo...
TGCTTGCGGGAGTTATCTACGCCGCAGGGCAGATTATGGGTGCTGAGACTCGTGCACGTGCAAACGTATGGGCAACTGCGTGCTTGACTGGTGCGCTTATTGCGGTATTGATTGCGGCGATTGCGCCTCCGATGCTCAATGCAATATACAGCGGGCAGGGAGATTCCGGCATAAGCGCTGCAATATGCAACGATGTCTAAGTTTGTTTTGTTCTTTTTTATTTTTCTATTTTTTTCTTTTCCTATTTGAGTAGCCATTATAAGCCCTAAACAGGAGTAATTGATATGGAGGACAAGATTAACGGGGCAAAGGCAAACCTGCTTTCTGCAATTCACCTTGAAGAGAGGCTGAAGGTGGCAAAATCCCTTGTCCCGCCAAACGCACAAAAAATCCTGGACATTGGGTGCGGAGAGGGTTATTTTCTTGGGGAAATTTGCAAGGAAAGAAAAATAGATGCGTTTGGGGTAGACGTATCGGAAAAAAATCTTGGGTGCGCAAGGTTAAACGCCCCAAAGGCAAAGTTTCTGCTGCGCGATGCAACCAATACTGGCTTTAGGGCAGGGGAATTTGATTGTGTGAGCGCGCTTGAGGTAATAGACCACATTGATGAACCAAGACTGGTGCTTGGGGAAGCAAGAAGGATTTTGAAGAAGGGCGGGACGCTGGTGCTGAGTTTCCCTGAATCAGGAGCAGTGTGGGATAGCGTGTGGTGGGTTTGGACGCGCACGCTTGGAAGAAGATGGTATGGGGAACATGAGCATTTTTTCAAGCTTGAGGAATTTGTTAAGATGCTGGAGGGCGAGGGCTTTGCAACAGGCAGTTCAAAGACGGCTTTTTTTGGGATGATAAATGTCATAAGCGTTACAAAGGTGTGAGATGTGGGAAACGGCAACATGCATGGGCACATTCTGGCGCTTGCTGCATTCACGATAATTGCGCTGCTGTTCACGTATCCGTTGATATTGAATTTTACGAAGGCAGTTCCGGGGGAATTTGACACGTACTGGTTTTTATGGGAGATATGGCATTTCGGGCACCAGCTTGGAAGCGGGAATAGCCCGTTTTTTAGCACACTTATTTACTATCCATATGGCACGAGCCTTTACCTGTCAACGGTTGTGCCGCTGCTCTCTCTTTTGTCAATCCCGTTGCAGTGGGCGTTTGGGCTTGTTGGCGCTTACAATGCACTTTATCTGGCATCATACGTGCTTTCGGCATACTTTGCATACCTTCTTGCAAAGGAGGTAACAGGGGATGCAAGGGTGTCCTTTGTGGCTGCGATAATATTTGCATTTGCGCCGTACCACTCCGGGCATGCGTTGAGGCACCTGAATCTTATGAGCACGCAGTGGATTCCTCTTTTATTCCTTGCATATTTGAGGCTGAGGAAAAAGGGGAGCAACGCAAATGCGCTTTTCCTCGGGATTTCGTTTGTGCTTGTTGGCTTGAGCGAAATGATTTACCTTGCTATTTGCCTTATTGCGATAGCGTTTGACCTGGTTCTTGATTTGAAAAATGAGAGGAAGAACAATTTTCCCACAGTGAAGAAGGTTGCGCTGGCACTGGCGCTTTTTGCAATAGTGGCATCGCCTTATGTGCTGGGCATGGCATCAGACCTGCTTTTTGGGAGGCATCATGCAACCTCGCCTTTTTAGATACTTGCATGGGCACACACATACTCTCCAGATATTTTGGCATTTGTCACTCCCCCTATGACAAATCCTCTTTTCAGCGGCATTACAAAACCTGTTTATGAAACACTGGAATATACGCACTGGCACATCGCGGAATATTCGGTGTATATGGGGATTGTGGTGCTTGCACTCGTTGTTTGCAGCATTGGCATCAAAAGCGCGCAGGCGCGCTGGTGGAAGGCGATATTGGCAGGCTCGCTTGTGATGGCGCTGGGGCCGTTTGCAAAATTAGCTGGAGTCTCAATACCAATAATACTGCCTTACACCGTGCTTGCAATCCTGCCGTTTGGGCACCTGCTTAGGGTGCCTGGGAGGTTTGATGCCATTGTGATGCTTGCTGCCGCAATGCTTGCCGCAATTGCGCTAAAGGAGATATTGGAAAAATTCCTTAAAAGTGAAAATGCCAGGTGGATTGCTGCTGCGGCAGTATGCTCGCTTGTGTTGGTGGAATTTTATTCTCCGCCGGTTTATTTCCTTGATTTGTCGCACAGCGCGTTTTATGGGGAAATAAGACATGAGTGTGGGAACTATTCGCTGCTGGAGGTGCCATACGAACCAACGTGGTTTAGCGAGTACGATGCCCGAATCATGTATTTGCAGACTATTCACCAAAAGCCGCTGGCAGGCGGGCTGCTCTCAAGGCTGCCATTGCCCATACTCGAGAGTTTTGCAAATACTTCGTGCATGCAGCATCTTTTCAGGCTGGAGGCGGAAAAATGCAATGGAACAAGCGAGCTTTCAGGGTATGGAGTGAAATACATAATAGTGAACCGGCAGAATGGGATGTTTGATGAAAACTACACGCAAAGAGCAGCATGGAGCATGGAAAAGCTGCTTGGGAAGCCTGTTTACACGGACGAATTTATTTTGGTATACAGGGTGAATTGACGGGTTGCAAGAAGCGCCGGGAAGACATACCTTTTTATATGCTCCCTGCGTAATATTTGCGTGCATTTTTACGTCTGTAAAGAGAGCCTTTTAAAATGGGGAAAATGAGCTGAAAATTGGTGTGTTATGAGCGAGCAAAATAGCCCTGCCACTAGCGGTTACACTGCCAAAGACATACAGGTACTGGAAGGGCTGGAAGCGGTAAGAAAACGCCCTGCAATGTACATTGGGGACACAAGCGCACGCGGGCTGCACCACTGCGTGTATGAGGTGGTGGACAATTCAGTTGATGAGGCGCTTGCGGGCTATTGCAGAAGCATTCTGGTGAAAATAGGAAAGGATGGGACGATTTGCGTTGAGGACGATGGGCGGGGAATACCTACTGAAGTGCACGAGCAGACCGGGAAGAGTGCTCTTGAGGTAGTAATGACTGTTCTGCATGCAGGCGGGAAGTTCGATAACAAGAGTTACAAGGTGTCAGGAGGCCTTCACGGAGTGGGAGTATCGTGCGTGAATGCGCTCTCGGAATGGATGGAAGTAATATCCATGCGCAACGGGAAGAAATATTTCCAAAGGTATGAGAGGGGAAAGCCTGCTGGGGCTGTAAAGGAAATCGGGGAGGCGCAAAAAACAGGCACAATTGTTACGTACAAGCCGGACTCAACTGTTTTTGAGACTACGGAATATTCTTTTGAGACGCTTTCAAACCGCTTAAGGGAGCTTGCGTATTTGAACAAGGGGCTGGGCATTTCCCTTGAGGATGAGAGGACAAATGCAAAAGAGGAGTACAGGTTTGAAGGCGGCATAATGCAGTTTGTGGAGCACGTGAACAAGAACAAGACGCCTGTTGGGAAAATTATATATTTTGAGAAAGAGGCAGAAGGAGTGAGCGTGGAAATTGCAATGCAATACACGGAAACATATACTGAAAACATTTACACTTTTGCGAATAATATCAATACAACGGAAGGAGGGTTCCACCTTGTGGGATTCAAGGCAGCCCTCACAAGGAGCATAAATGATTATTTGAAGCAGTCAAACGGGAAAGATAAAGAGGCAAAAATAAGCGGCGAGGATTTGAAGGAGGGGCTTACTGCAGTAATATCCGTGAAATTGCCGCAGCCGCAATTTGAGGGGCAGACAAAAACAAAGCTTGGGAATTCAAACGTTAAGGGAATTGTGGAAAGCATCACAAACGAGAAGCTCTTTATTTACCTTGAGGAAAATCCAACGGATGCAAAAAGGATTATAGACAAAGCATTGAATGCCGCGCAGGCGCGCGAGGCTGCGCAAAAGGCAAAAGAGCTCATAAGAAGGAAAGGGGTGCTGGAAACAAGCGTGCTTCCTGGCAAGCTTGCGGACTGCTCAGAAGAAGACCCTGCAAAAAGCGAGATTTACATTGTGGAGGGGGATTCCGCAGGGGGCTCAAGCAAACAGGGAAGGGACCGCAAATTCCAGGCAATACTGCCGCTTAGGGGAAAAATCCTTAATGTGGAAAAGGCGCAGATAAACAGAGTGCTGGACTCGGAAGCAATACGCTCACTTGTGATGGCACTTGGGACAAACATCGGGACGGACTTTGACATTTCAAAATTAAGATACCACAAAGTGGTGATAATGACGGATGCGGACGTGGACGGCGCGCACATACGCACGCTTCTTCTTACGCTATTTTACAGGTACATGCGCCCGCTTGTGGAAAAGGGGCACGTCCTTATTGCGCAGCCGCCGCTCTTTAGGGTGAAGAAAGGGAAGGAAGAGAAATACGTTTATACGGAAGCGGAGCTTGAGAAGGAAAAGGAGAGGATGGGCGAAGATGCGGGCGTGCAAAGGTACAAGGGGCTGGGTGAAATGAACCCGCAGCAGCTTTGGGAAACCACAATGGACCCGGCCGCAAGGACGCTGCTTCGGGTTACGATAGAAGATGCGATGAAGGCGGACGAGCTTTTCACTATTCTTATGGGCGAAGTTGTGGAGCCCAGACGGCAGTTCATAGAGGCGCATGCAAAAGAAGTGAAGAATCTGGATATTTGAGATGGGTTGGATGGCAGACGAAAAAATACAAAATCCCAAGGACGTCGAGTATGCGCACGGAAAGATTACGGAACGCTCCGTAGAGGTTGAGATGAAAACCTCCTACATGGACTATGCGATGTCGGTTATTGTGGGCAGGGCGCTTCCTGATGTGCGCGATGGGCTCAAGCCCGTGCACAAGAGGATTTTGTATGCCATGTACGAGCTTTCAAACACGCACGACAAGCCGTACAAAAAGAGCGCGCGCATTGTGGGAGAAGTGCTCGGTAAGTACCACCCGCACGGGGATACTGCGATTTACGATTCGCTTGTGAGAATGGCGCAAGAGTTCTCTATGAGGTGTCCATTAGTTGATGGACAGGGGAATTTCGGTTCTATTGACGGGGATAATGCAGCCGCAATGAGGTATACTGAGGTGCGCATGAGCAGGATTGCGCAGGAAATGCTCACGGACATTGAGAAGGGAACTGTGGACTTTGCGCCGAACTTTGATGCCACCCTTAAGGAGCCCCTTGTGCTTCCTGCTGCAATACCGAATTTGCTTGTGAACGGGTCTTCGGGAATTGCGGTCGGGATGGCGACTAATATTCCCCCGCACAACCTTGGGGAGATTGTAGATGCGCTTGTGCTCATGATAGACACGCCCAGCGTAACGCTTGAGCAGCTCATGGAGAAAGTGAAGGGGCCGGACTTCCCGACGGGGGGCATAATATGCGGAACAGTCGGGATACGAAGTGCGTATGCGACTGGGCGCGGAAGCGTGAAAGTGCGTGGAAAGTGCGAAATTGCGCAGAGCAAAAAGGACAAGGCTCGCAAGAAAATTGTAATTACGGAATTGCCGTATCAGGTGAACAAGGCAGAGCTTGTGAAGAAGGTTGCTGAGCTTGTGCGCGACAAGGTGCTTGAGGGCATAAGCGACATTGCAGACCGCTCGGACAGGACAGGCATAGAGGTTGAGATAGAGCTTAAGAGGGATGCAAATGCGGAAGTTGTGCTAAACCAGCTTTATGCGCACACAGCACTTGAGAGCACGTTTGGGATTACGAACTTGGCGCTTGTGAACAATGAGCCAAAGACAATGGGGCTCTCTGACATGCTGCGTGAGTTCATAAACCACAGGAGAACCGTTGTGAGAAGGAGATGCGACTTTGACCTTGCACAGGCAAAAGATAGGAAGCACGTGCTGGATGCGTTCAAGGCAGCGCTTGGAAAAATTGACGAGGTCATTAAAACCCTTAAGGCTGCGCCAAACTCCGCCTCTGCAAAAGAGGCGCTTGTTTCGCTTCTCTCAATTGATGTAAAACAGGCGGAAGCGATACTTGAGCTTAAGCTTGGAAGGCTTACTGCGCTTGAACGCGATAAGATAGATGCGGAACACATTGAGCTTTCAAAGAAAATAGAGTGGCTCGTATCCGTGCTTGCGGACGAGGCAAAAATATTTGCGATTGTGAGGGAAGAGCTGCTTGTGATAAGGAAGAAATATGCGGATGCACGAAGGACGAAAATAGAGGCTGCTGCGGATGATGATATCGGGATTGAGGACCTTGTGCCTGATGAGAAGGCGGTTGTGATAATTACAAAGAGCGACTATGTGAAGCGCGTTGGGCTTGAGGAGTACCGCGTGCAGGGGCGCGGCGGGAAAGGTGTAGTGGGCACGGAAATGAAGGATGAGGATGAAGTAAAAGACGTTCTTGTGTGCAACACGCACGACTATTTGCTTTGCTTTACGCATGATGGGACAATACACTGGTTGAAAGTTTACAAGATACCCCAGACCGGAAGGTACGCAATGGGCAAGGCAATTGTGAACCTCCTGAATGTCAAGGATGGGAAGCTTGCTGCTGCAATACCCGTGAGGGAATTCAAGGAAGGCGAGAACCTTGTGATGTGCACAAAGAACGGGGTTGTGAAGAGGAGTGCGCTCACGGACTACTCCCGCCCGAGGCAAGGCGGCATAATTGCAATTACGCTTAAGGAAAAGGACGAGCTTATTGAGGTGCGCAAGACTGATGGGAAAAGGAGCATAATAATAGGCACAAAGAACGGATATGCAATACGATTTAATGAAGAAGACGTGCGCGAGATTGGGCGTACTGGGCAGGGGGTGCGCGGAATTGAGCTTAGGGATTCTGATGAAGTAGTCGGAATGGCGCTTGATGATGTGAAGACGCTTCTTACGGTTTGTGAGAACGGATATGGAAAGCGCACAGAACTTGAGGAGTACCGCTTGCAGGGGCGCGGCGGAATGGGAGTGATAAACATACAGGCGGACGAGAGGAACGGCAAGGTTGTTGCGCTGCGCGCTGTAGAGGATGGGGATGAGATAATACTCCTTTCCAACATGGGCAAGGCGATAAGGATACCTGCGGACGGGATTTCGGTTGTGGGCAGGAATACGAAGGGAGTGCGGCTCATGAGGCTTCAGGAAAAGGAGAAAGTCGTTGCTATTGCGATTATAAAGAAGCAAAATGGGAATGGAAATTCAACGCCTGCAAGTGCTGAACCTGCGACTTCTCCTGCTGCGCCTAATGCGCCTGTTGTAGAAGAGAAAAAATAACAGGATGCCAAAATCAGAAAAATATTTAAACTGCAAAAATCCATTAGGAATATGGGCATTAACACCACAGTGAAGCTCGTTTTTGAAGAGAAAGTTGAAGACAGGCAGCTGATTGAACTGCTTGAGATATTCCGTGAAAACTCTGGTGGCAAGTTAAACCTGAATGGCTACAATTGCAAAGGGGAAAAGCGCGGGAAAATTGACATTGTTGGCAAGAGCCCCAATGGGATTGGGGAATTTTTGCGCGATTATCCTACCTTGTATTTCAGTAGCCCATATGATGAAATAGTTGAACCGAATGGAGAAAAGGGAGTTTATTGTTTTGAAATAGGGAGGGGAGACTATCTTATCGGCCTCTACAGGATAGGAAAACCTGGTGCAAAAGTAATGCAGGAAATATCAAAGGAGATTTGCAGGCGCATGAACCCGATTTTGTATTTTGTAACTTTTTTTGGGGATTCTTACGACGCCGAATTTGAATATCGTTCTGACCCATATGGCTATTGCTCAATTGAAAGTTTCTGGGGCAGTGAGCACGGCGGGAGGATAGAAAAGCGGCATTTGGACAAGTACAATGAATACCTTGGCACAATAAAAAAGGCGTTTGGGGAGAAGGAACTTAGGGGCATTATTGAGGACATTGATACTTCAGGTGGCATAGTAGATATGCTGAAAATAAACAACAGTTACGCATTTGAACGCTGGACGACTTCAGACCCTGCTTATCCCAGGCATTTTGTATATAAGGAATTGATTAAGCGCGGGATAAAGGTTGATTCAAAAGAACCCCTTGAATGGAAGCCGCGCATTTAGAACAGATAGGAGCGAAGCACGCTGGTGCGCTTGAAATGCGCTGCTTTTGAGAGGACAGGAACAAGAAGAACTATTGCAAAGGAGAGCGAAAGCGCAAAGAACGCGATTGAATTTGCATGTTGGAGCGGTATGGATGGATGTGCGCCAAGCGCATAGTCCACAAAATCATTGAGCAAAAACCATGCGAGAAGGAAGAGGAGTGCAGTTGTGCCGACTTTCTTTGGGAAGAGGAGGAAGCCCTCAACCGCCATCCCAAAATGCCCGAGCATGAAGATGGAATACATTAGGATGTCTGCTGCGGAGAAATAGTAGTTTCCGTAGAAGAAAAGAACAAGCATTGTCCATAAACCGTACTTGAGCGTGCTTGCGGAAATTATGAGCCTGAAAAATTCGCTTTTTATTTTTCCTAAGAGAAGGAAGATGCACAGGAAAATGTAGAGAGGGCAGTCTGGAATGAAAATCCATAAGAGCGGGGAAGAGGAAGAAAGCTGCCCTGAGTAAAACCACAAGCCAACGAATACTGCTGCAACATTGAGAAGAAGGACAAGCGGGAAAAGGATTCCGTGCTTTTGCGATGGGATTTGCAAAGAGCCTTGCTTATTTTCCATATTTCTCACAGTTTTTTCAGCACTTTGCAGGGAATCCCTCCTGCCAAACAGTTTGGAGGGACGTCGGAATTAACCAAAGACATTGCAGAGATTTGGGAATTTGAACCGATGCTAATGCCTGCCAGAATAGTGCTGTTTGCACCTATGAGCACATTGTCTCCAAATTGTACTTTCCCTTTGTTTGCGCCTTTTATGAGGAACTCGTGCGTGAGGATTGTTGCGTTAAAACCAATTATGCAATTCTCGCCTATTTCAATAAGCTCGGGGAAAAAGAAATCGCACGTTGCGCCGAATGCAAACGCGGTATTTTTGCCTATTTTCATCCCGAGCGTGCGGTAGAGGGGATTCTTCAAGGAGAGAAAGGGCAGGTAGCGGCAAAGTTGGATTACAAGCACATTGAGCACGATTCTTATCGGGTTTCGTGCCTTCCACATATAATTAAGGGAATTCCTGTTCTGCATCGGAATGTCCAGTTTCTCAAGACGCCTCATTTTGATTCTCCTTTGCGCGCGTTCCTTGCGCGCCTAATTCTCCTTTATTGCAATGTATATTAGTGATGCCCCTTCCGCCATCTTGTCTTTTATGTGGGAGAGGAATGCGTTCCATTTGGGAGTGCACACCGCACCTGCAGGGCAGTTTAGGGCGTCCGTCCATTTTTGCACAAGAAGAGCGTCGTTTGTTGCATTGAGCTTTTGCTCGTATTCAACTATTTTGCTGTAGGTAGGGATTGCGCTTGTGTTGAAGAGGGCATAGTAGCCGTTCAGGATGCCTATGTATGCATCGTATTTTGCAGTTGAGGCAGTTATGCGTTCAATGTATGCGCCCCTTGAGTCCGAACTTGAGCTTGCTGCCGCGAGCTGGGATTTGCAGGTTGATGCCTCGCTTGAAGCGGCTATTTTTTCATTCAGGCAGTTTGCGTAGTTCTGCTCTGCTGCGGCTGTTTTTGATTCGTATGCGGGGATTTGCAGGCGCAAATCCTCCAGTTGCTTCTGGTATGAATCCCTCTGGGAGATTGCCTGCTGGTATTGCTGCGCATCCACCTTGTCCGTGCAGCCGTAGAGGAAAACAAACGAGAGGAGGATTACGAACAACAGTTGGGATTTCATTTATGCCACCTTATGGTTCTAAATGCGGGCTTGTTTTTTAATACGTGCGCCCTTTTTGCCCCCTCTTTTGCATCCTAGTGTTAATTTCATGCTAACAGTGTTAAGACCGTGCTAACATTTATAAAGAAGATGTTAATACAATATGAACAGATATCCATGGATGAGCTGAAAAAACCCCGCAAAAAGGACAGGGTAGTGAAGGTGCAGGTAATTGAGCGGCGCGGGGAGGGGGCGGATGAGGAGCTTGTGAAGCTGTGCAAATACATGCGCATAATGTCGGACCGCGACACGGATGCTACCGTAACGCAGGTATTGAAGACAATGATGATTGCAGGGCGGGACAAGCCGGTTGGGGGAAGCGAGCTTGCGAAAATGTCGGGCCTAAACCGCATAACGGTGATACATCATCTTAAGAGATTGGAAATCGCAGGGGTTGTGAAAAAAGAGGAAACAAAATACATAATGCAGCCGAAGAATGCGGGTGAGATGCTCCTTGAGTTCAAAAGCGACATGGACAAGATGTTTGCGGAAATGGATGACCTTGCGCGCGAAATAGACAAGGAATTTGATGGGATGCTTGAGGAAGGCGCTGAGCGGGAAGTGCTTGCACCCATTAAGAAAGAGAGGAGAAAGCGGGAGTAAAGGATATTTTCATAGAGTGATTGCATGGACGACAAAACAAACCCTAAGGAAAGTGCGAAGAAAATTGATGAGAAAAACTTTGCAAAAAAATCAGATGAGAAGGCGGGAAAGAATGCGCAGGCAGGAAAGGAATTTGATGAGCAAAAGGCGCATGCTGGGCAGGACGTGCATGCGCAAAAGGAAGGCAAAGCGAATGCTGGGATGGAAAAGCGGGCGGGCGCCGGAAAGGACTTTGATGAGCAAAAAGAATTCATAGAATGCGCGGATGAGGAAGGGCAGACTGAGGATTCCGTAAAAGCGCAGGTATCTGCGCTCAATGAGAGGATGCTGCGCATTGCTGCGGAATACGAGAATTTCCGCAAGAGAACCCTGAAAGAGAAAGAGGAGCTTGCGCTCAATGCGAAGGCGCAAATGCTTCTGAAAATAATACCGATGTATGAAGAGGTTGAAATGGCTGCAAAAGCTTCCGAGAAGGAGAAAGAGAATTCCGTTTCAACTGGCGTGAAGATGCTTGCTGCAAAATTTGGCAAGATGCTTTCTGATGAGGGCGTTACCAGAATGCAGGTGCTTGGGAAAAAATTCGACCCGTATTTGCATGACGTTGTTTCGCACGTGGAAAGTGATAAGCCCCTTGGGGAAATCGTGCAGATTGTGCAGAATGGGTACAATTTGAACGGGAAAGTATTGAGGCACGCGGTTGTGATTGTGTCTAATGGGAAGAAAGCAGAAAAGAAAAATGAGGATGAAGAGGAATGCGAAACGGGCTCTTGCCCATCATGTTAAAACTGAGGTGAGAAATATGGCAAAAATAATCGGAATTGATTTGGGAACGTCAAACTCTGCGGCAGCGGTAATTGAGGGAGGCAGGCCGGTAATTATACCATCCGCAGAGGGGGCAACGCAATACGGGAAGGCTTTCCCTTCGTACGTTGCGTTCACTAAGGAGGGGCAGAAGCTTGTGGGCGAGCCTGCAAGAAGGCAGGCAGTAGCGAATGCGGAAGGAACAGTATATGCGTTCAAGAGGAAAATGGGCACGGATTTCCGCTACAAAGTATTGGGGAAGGAATACCGCCCTCAGGAGTTGTCAGCATTTTTGCTCTCTAAGATAAAGCAGGATGCGGAAAATTTCCTTGGGGACAAGGTTGAGAAGGCAGTTATCACCGTGCCTGCGTATTTTGACGACAACCAGAGGCAGGCTACAAAAGATGCGGGCTCAATTGCGGGATTGGAAGTTGTGAGAATTATCAATGAGCCAACAGCAGCTTCGCTTGCGTATGGGCTTGACAAGGGCGCAAAAGAGCAGAAGATAATGGTTTTCGACCTTGGAGGCGGCACGCTTGATGTAACCGTAATGGAATTCGGGGGAGGCGTTTTCGAAGTAAAGAGCACTTCAGGAGACACGCAGCTGGGCGGCACGGACATGGACAATACGCTCGTGGACTACCTTGTGGGCATTTTCCTGAAAGATACTGGCATTAACATACAAAATGACAGGCAGGCAATGCAGAGGATGCGCGAGGCTGCGGAGAAGGCGAAAATAGAGCTTTCAACTACGCTTGAGAGCGAAATAAACTTGCCTTTCCTTTCTGCTGGAAAAGATGGGCCAACGCACTTTGCACACAAGCTCACAAGGGCAAAGCTTGAGGAGATAGTGGAACCCATTGTGAATCGGTGCAAAAAATCCGTTGAGCAGGCGCTCAAAGACTCAAAGAGCACTGCAAACGACATTGGGAAAATAATCATGGTGGGAGGGCCCACTAGAATGCCCATTGTGCAGAGGTTTGTGGAGGGGCTTGTTGGCAAGAAGGTGGAGCGCGGAGTGGACCCGATGGAATGCGTTGCAATGGGCGCTGCGATACAGGCAGGCGTGCTTGCGGGAGATGTAAAAGACATACTTCTTCTGGACGTAACGCCGCTTTCGCTTGGGATAGAGACAATGGGAGGGGTATTTACCAAACTCATTGAGAGGAACACTACGATACCGACCAAGAAATCGCAAGTGTTCTCCACTGCTGCGGACTTCCAGACATCCGTGGACATACACGTGTTGCAGGGAGAGCGCGCAATGTCGCGGGACAACATTGAGCTTGGGAAATTCAATCTTGTTGGGATACCCCCAGCTCCAAGAGGGGTTCCGCAGATAGAAGTTACGTTTGACATTGATGCAAACGGGATTTTGCACGTAACCGGAAAAGACCTTGGCACTGGAAAGGAGCAAAAACTGCAAATTGTCTCGCCGCACAAAATGGACAAGGGGGAGATAGAGAAGAAAATGAAGGAAGCCGAGCAGTTTGCGGAAACAGACAAGAAATTAAAGGAGGAAGCCGAAAACAAAAATGAGGCTGAAACGTTAGTGTATACTGGCGAGAAAATGCTCGGGGAATTCGGGGAGAAACTTTCAAGCGAGCTTAAGGAAAAAGTTCAGGCTGCGCTCAAGGAAACAAAAGATGCGCTCTCTGGGAAAGAGAGTGCGAAAATAAAAAGCACTGCTGAGAATTTGAAGAAAATCTTGCAGGAAGCTGGAGCGTCCATGTACCAGAAGGGAAGCACTGGCGGAGAAAGCGGAAGCGGTGCAGGTGGCGCTGGCGGAGCTTACGGTGCGGGAGGCGCGGGTGGAGCAGGAGCCCAAGGTTCCGGTTCTGACGATGGGCCCAGCGGATACGGAGCCCCGAATGATGATGCAAAGGATGCGGACTTCAAGAAGGCTTAAGCCTTCTTTTTATTTTTTAGAAAATTTGTAGAAATAAAAGGGTGAAATTTTGATCCTAAGAAGAAAAATGAGAATCTTGTGCTTGATGGAAGAAAATCCACTAGTTTTTTGGGGGAGTACTTCGCTTCTAGTAATAGGGTTAATATTCATATTTTTAGGTATTCAATATTATGAAAACAATATACAAGTATATGTTGAATTTCTTGCGCTTGGAACAACAATAACCAGCATTGCATTTGCGATACTGATGTGGTTCGTTGGAAAATTTAATGACAAATACTACGGGTACATAAGCGATTTGAAAAAAATCAATAGTTTCTGTAAAATTTGGTTAGAAAAATTAGATACAGAGTCACTAAAATGGGGGAATGAACTTTTTTGGCTGATTTACCAGCATAATAGATCGATTAACGCGTATGTTAATTTACCCCTGAAGAGCAATGATGAAGTAGAACGACTTTTTAACCAAAAACGTTGGTTGATGCCCCATGAGTTTTATAGTTTAGAAGAAGGAATCATAAATAGAATGCCAGAGAGAGTTGGTAAAATTAATTTGAAAATATATGTCGATAAACTAATAGTCATAGATAAGAAAATAAAACACTTAAATTTTATTATTAAGAAATTACATTTTAGAGAAAAGCTGTCTAGACAAGAAATAGATGACATTGCGGGTTTAATTAGCGAAGAAAATCCTACTGGCATAATTTTGACGTTGATTAGCAACATAAATGCAGTGAAAGAAAAAACCGAATGTCTGCTGGAAAAACTGCAAGAGTGAGCATAAATGCCAACCAAAAGAGATTACTACGAAATCCTAGGGGTTCAACGCAGCGCAAGCAAGGATGAGATTAAGGCTGCTTATCGGAAACTTGCGATGCAGTTCCATCCGGACAGGAACAAGGATGCGGGAGCAGAGGAAAAGTTCAAGGAGATTTCAGAGGCATACGCGGTGCTTTCTGACGAGGGGAAGAAGGGCACGTATGACCAGTATGGGCATTCGGGCTTTGACCAGAGGTATTCGCAGGAGGACATTTTCAGGAATGCGAATTTTGATGATATTTTCAGGGAATTCGGATTTGGGGGAGGCCCCTTTGAGGACATGTTCTCAAGCATGTTTGGGATGGGAGGCGGAAGAAGGAGAGGCGAATTCGGAAATGATTTGCGCTACGACATGGAAATTTCGCTGGAGGAAGCAGCAAAGGGAGTGGAAAAGGAAGTTGACTATGCACATTCCATTGCATGCAAGAGGTGCAAGGGAAGCGGCGGGGAGCCTGGAAGCGGGATTAAGAGGTGCGCAAAATGCTCTGGGCGCGGGCAGGTGCAGCAAATAAGGAATATGGGGCCTTTTGGAAGGGTTGTAACTGCAAGCACGTGCCCAATGTGCAGGGGAAGGGGAGAAGCTGTTGAGAAAATTTGCAATGAGTGCGACGGGAAAGGTGCAGTAAGGAAAAGCGAGCACCTCTCAATAATAGTGCCTGCCGGAATAGACAATGGAGGCAGGATAAAATACAATGGGATGGGAGAATTCGGGAAAGACGGAAGCGGGGACTTGTACGTAATAGTGGGAGTGAGGGAGCATGAAATATTTGCACGCGAAGGCGAAGACTTGCACATGGAACTGCGCATAAGCTTTGTGCAGGCTGCCTTGGGCGGGGAAATTGAGGTTCCGACTCTCTTTGGGAAAGTGAAAATGAGCGTGCCTGCTGGAACGCAACCGAATGCGAACTTTAGGCTCAAAGGAGAGGGCATGCCGAATTTGAGAGGGAGAGGAAAGGGGGATTTGTACGTGCGCGTAAAATTGGATGTGCCATCCAAATTAAGCAATAAGCAAAAGGAGCTGCTCAAGGAATTTGAAAAGGAAGGGAAAA
>Ga0172369_10005870_pt1 | contig 14917 bp, 12 predicted proteins | sample LakKiv25m_FD_114539 | JGI IMG/M metagenome (GOLD analysis project Ga0172369, IMG submission 114539) | Freshwater microbial communities from Kabuno Bay, South-Kivu, Congo - kab_022012_11.25m | ecosystem: Environmental > Aquatic > Freshwater > Lake | place: Democratic Republic of the Congo...
ATGTTGAAAAAACAGATATTATAGAAGAAGTTTTTTCAGCATGAACTAACTGGTATCTAGGAGAATATTTTATGGCTCAAGTAATTTTATACCATAATTTATATGTGCATTCGACTTTTTCTAATTTTATAAGAACTATTGCCGATATATTTAGTACAGAGTGGTTTAGTCGAACTAAAGATGTAGTAATTAGTACTTATGAAAAAAGTGTTGAAAGAGAAAGAAATAGAAAAAATGATGCATCTGAAAAATATTCTCCCAAGTTTCCATATATTACGCTGAACTTCGATTTAGATATGGCTCCTGATGAGATATTGGGAAAACAATTTTATCAATTTGGAGGGTATTGTGATTATTTTAGTACAAAGCAATGGGCTCCTTATATATATCAAGATGATAATACAATTTTATCTACCAATTTTAATCGTTATAAAGGAAATATAGAATTGATTATTTGGTGTTCTAGCATATATGAATTGCTAGATTATAAAATGTTAGTTTTCCAGAAATGGGGAGGTTTGAATCGTATTTTTCAACCATATGTAGAAGGGTATTTTGTATTACCAGATGAAATTAAGTTATATACATATGAAAACCCCTATACGGGTGAATCATTTAAATTAGATTGGGATAAATCATTAACTCAGGAATATCTTATTCGTACCATTAACCAGAATAAGTTAGTATATCCATTTGGAATGAATCCTATGCTCAAGTTAATTTCTGTTGATGATGGATCTGAAAAATATGGTAATCCATCTAAAGATGAAATTAGTATATATAGAATGAGCATAATGATTGAATGGGAATCTTGGTTACCAGTTAATTTAGTGTTGTTATCTGATGCATTGCCCATACCATGTCACACTTTTCAATTAGATTTAAATGTTAATTATCAATGGTCAGGGGCATCTTCTCAATTAGCTGAAGGTTCCAATCCATTAACCACTCCAATTCACAAACTTGTTACATGGTGGGATCAAGATTCAACTTCATTGGGTACAGCACAATTGATGTGGGATCGTAACTATGTCTATTTTTTGACAGCTGAAGATGAGGCAACTCTTAGGGATGAAAAAAATATATATATAACTTTACCTGTTGAATTAGATGATTGTGTTTATCTAAATATTTTCACAAGATATGGGGAATTAACTCGAGATTTCTGTTGGCAATTATCCAGTGAAAGTATAGTTAAACTAATTGGTTTAAATATGACAGCTTTTAGGGAGGGAGATATTATTTCATTTGAAATATATCGAATAGGATAATGATTAAATGTGATATTTGTCAAAAAGAATTTGAAAAACTTACATCTTTAGGAAAACATATTGGATTCAAGCATACAGATATTACACTTAAAAATTATTATGATACATATATGAAAAAAGAAGGGGAAGGTATTTGTAATGGTAAAGATTGTAAAAACGAGGTTAATTTTGTATCATTAAAAATAGGTTATAATCGGTTTTGTTCACACAAATGTTCTACTTCTTCAGTTGAAACGCAAAACAAGATGCAAGAATCATGTTTAAAAAAATTAGGAGTTAAACATCCTATACAATCTACAGAAATAAAAAATAAAATAAAAAATACTTGTTTAAAAAAGTATGGTGTTGATCACTCCTCAAAAACAAGAGAAAATCGAAGAAAATTTGCAGAAACATGTCAAGAAAGATATGGAGTCGATAATGTTTTTCAATTGGAAGAAGCTAAAGAGAAAAGTAGAAAAACATGTTTAGAAAAATATGGGGTTGAATATATAGGGCAATTTACAGAATCTCGTGAAAAAGCAAAAAAAACATGGTTAAAAAAGTATGGAGTGGAATATCCTTCTCAATCTAAAGAAATAAGAGAAAAAATAAAGAAGGTATGGCTAGAAAAATATGGTGTTGATCATCCTTGTAAATCAAAAGAAACTAAAGAGAAAATTAAAAATACTTGTTTAGAAAAATATGGAGTTAAATATACTGGGCAGGTAAAAGAAATAAGAGAAAAAATTGAACAAACTAATTTAGAAAGATATGGTGCAAAATGTATTTTACAAATAGATAAATTTAAAGAAAAGATTCAAAAAACCAATTTGGAAAGGCATGGAGTTAAATATATAGGACAATCAACTGAGGTAAGAAAAAAAATTGAACAAACTAATTTAGAAAAATATGGATTTAGAACTAATTTATCAGTGAGAAAAACAATAATGCAAATTAAAGAGAAAAATAAAATTAAATTTTATAATTGTCTTTTAAATTCAGATAGATTAAAAAAGTTAGTTAAACCTAATTTTACATTAGAAGAATATAAAATTGCAACAAATACATATTCTTGGATATGTTGTAAATGTAATACTGTTTTTGAAGATAACATCACAGATGGTAAAATTCCTCGTTGTCCACAATGTTTTCCAAAATTACAAGGTACTTCTAAATCAGAACAAGAAATAGCTGAATTTCTAAAATATTTTAATCTAGATATAATTCAAAATGATAGATCAATCATTCCATCCAAGGAGATTGATATCTTTATTCCTTCTCATAATTTAGCAATTGAATTTGATGGTCTTTACTGGCATAGTGAATTGAGTGGACATATTCCACCAGACTATCATTTTTCCAAAACCCTTGAATGTCAAAAAAAGGGTATTCAGTTGATTCACGTTTTCGAAGATGAGTGGGTTGAAAAACCAAATGTGGTTAAATCTATAATTAAATCAAAACTAGGATTGATTAAAAATAAAATTTTTGCTAGAAAATGTGAAGTGGGAACTGTAGATTCCCATGAAGCTAGAGATTTTCTTGATAATAATCATTTACAAGGATTCATAAATGGAAAACATATTGGAATTTATCATAATTATAAATTAGTATCAGTTATGTCGTATGGTAAACCTAGATTTAACAAAAATTATGAAACTGAAATATTACGATTTTGTAGCCAGATAGATACAATTGTAGTTGGGGGTTTGTCAAAATTACTTAATTACATTAATAGTAAATCAATACTAACTTATGTGGATAGAAGATATGGTGAAGGTAAAGGATATGAAAAAGTAGGATTTAAAAAGGTTGGAGAATCTACACCAAACTATTTTTATATGAAAGAATACCAAAATAGAACGTCCAGAGTTTCATATCAAAAACATAAATTAAAGGACAAATTGGAAATATTTGATGAGAATTTAACCGAGTGGCAGAATATGCAACTCAACGGTTACGATAGGATTTGGGATTGTGGAAATCTAGTATTTTCACTAACTGCTTAAAAAGACATGAATCCAGTTGGAATAATGAAATCAAAATAGATTGAGATATAATGAAATATTCAATAATTTTAGTTGATTATTCAAAACAATATGCTTATTATGGTTTTATGAGTTGGGTCTTTCAAGCATATGGAGATTATGAGATAATACTATTGACATGTAATGATAAAACTAGATATGAAGAACAAATTAATAAATTTTTTAGAAAACATATTATTATAAAAAGATTAAATAAACCAAAATTATTTAATCTTTCGGCTTTTCGTAATTTGGGTGCATTTTATTCCAAAGGTGAATATTTGTTATTTGTTGGAGTTGATATAGTTGGATTAAAGTCAACATTAAGGACTTTGCAAAATCTAAATATATCAACTCCAGAGGTAGTTGGACATAGTACATTTATAACAGATACGAAAGTTTTGGATGCTTGCGTTTTAGGACAATCTTTTGATGAAATAATATTTAATAAAGGTCAAAAAAATAGAGAAGGATTTAAGAATAAAAATTCATATGGTGCGATTAAGTATATTAAAAGAGAGGATTTTATTAATATAGGCGGATATAACAGCAATATATTATTTCATGATGATGCAGAATTTGATCGAAGATTGGCAAGACAATTAACGACAAACGGTAATGTAGAATTATTAAATTCTAAATTATTTTTTAAACACATTAGACCAGGAAGAGAATATGCTACAGAAACTCACAGAGCAATAATTCCTACATATATTAAAAATAAGAATTGGAATGATTTACAAAATTTTGATAAAGGTAATGTCTATGAATTACCCAAATTAAATTTAAATGAGAATTTTTTAATGAATAAAATATATCAGGAGAGATAGTATAAAGTGGGATACAATTATATTTCTAATTATAGATCATATAGTCATACAGTAGAAGATGTTGTTAAATTTATTGAGAAAAAGTTAGAGGATGTTCCAATTGTAAACGTGGATTTTGATAAAGTAAAAAAATCAAAATTTAATATAATAATGACATCCTATAATAATCCAATTTATATTGAATATCAATATAAATTATTATCTAAATTTTTTAAAGAGAATTTTTCTTATACAGTTTTAGATTGTAATTTTAATTTAGAAGAATGCTCAAAATTGACTTATGCCATTTGCCAACGTAGCAATATTAATTATATTAAATTACATGATTCTCCTTTTCTATATAAGCAAGAAGGTAGTTATCGTCTAGGTGCCAATCTAACATGGGCATATAAAAATTTTATAAAATTAATGAATTGCCCTTATTTTGGTATTTTGGAACAAGATTGTTTTCCCATTGATTATATAGATTTTATGTCAAATTATCTAGAAAGAAACTTAATTTATGGATATATTTATCATGGTATTATTACTAGAGGAGATTTAAAAGATACTAATACTATTAATTGGACGTTTAATCCGGGTTTAAATTTTTTTAATTATAATTTTGTAAAAGATTTAGATTTAGATTTTATGCCAGATGTACAAGAGGATTATTATGTAGATACTGGGGGTTCGAATTGGCACATATTATATAAAAATTTAAATGATATTCAGAATCTCTCTGTAGTAGCGGTTTTTACAAAAGGGTTAAACGAGCAATACCGTAATTATAATCTAATTGATTGTATTTCTACAGATTGTTTAGATTTATCTAAGCAACGAAGTTGCATCTATTGGGAAGAAATACCTTCTTATAAAGAAAATTATAAAAAAAATCTAGACTATTTATATTATAATGGAGGAGGATTTGTATATCCTGAAAATTGGTATCCAAAGTGGTTACATATTTTAGGAGAAACATTTGAAAATCATAATTATAATAAAAGAAAAGAAAAATCTCTTAATATTTTAGAAAGTATATTAAATGATAATAATTGTTTTACGTATGATAAACCTATTTCATATAATATAAATACATTAGATTGTTTATTTGATGAAATTTTAAAAAATAATTATAATATTTCTCAAATAAGAAGTGAGATAATAACATTTTTAAAATTTTTATATACAGAAAAAACTAAATATTCAAATAAATTTTTTAAATACAGAAATATATTAGAGATAGGTTTTGAGAATGGTGGTACATCTTTTTTATTTTCTCATTTATTTCATAATGTTATTTCAATAGATATAAATAATTTAGAAAAAAATTTAGAAAATATTAAAAAAAATTTATTCACTTTTAATTATATTAAAGGTAATTCAAATGATATAATGATTTATAATAATGTGAATTATATTTTAGATGGAGATAAATTGGATGTTTTATTTATAGATGGTGGACATGCTTATGAAACAATAACAAAAGATTTTACAATGTATTATCCTTTAGTAAAAACGGGGGGGTTTATTGCTTTACATGATATTAACCCTTTTAAAAATCAAAAAGAGCAATATGGAGTACCACACTTTTGGACAGAATTAAAAGAAAAATACAAACACAATTTTGAAATAATACATACAGATTCTACATTCGGCATAGGAGTTATAATAAAAGAGGATGGGTAATATTTTTTTAATAAATGAGTATTTTCAAAACGAATTAGATTATTCACCTAATTATAATTTTAAGTCAGAAGATAGAGAAAATTGTATTGATTTAGTTACAATGATAAAATCTCTTACTAAAGTGAAAAATAAAAACTCTTTTATTTTTCTTGAAAGTTTAATCTGTAATTTAAAAAATTTTTTGGAATGCCCCTTTACGTTGACCGTTTTTGATAATAATGACCTGAGTGTTGATCATCAAAAAGAATCCTTTATATGTCAAAATTTATGTAAAAAATATGATATATGTTATATAAAATTGCCCCAGATGAAAGGTATGTTTGTAGAAGGATGGTATGACGGTTCTCATGCTTTAGCAAACAATTTTATATATAAAAAATTTTTAAAAAATAGATTTTCAAAATATGTAGGATTTATTGAACCTGATGTTTTTTTAAATGAAAAAGTCAATTTTTTAAATATTTTTCAAAAGGATTATAAATTTATAGGATTACCAAAGATAGGTTCTTTAAGCATGAATTACAAAGTCAAACCGGTTTCATTGCATCCCTGCTTACTTGTTTTTGACAAGGATTATATTAGTAACTTTTCTGTAGATTTTATGCCAATAGACAATTATATGTATCCTATAGAAATTGGTACAGGTTTTGGTTGGTATTGGACATTAAGGTATTTTATCAACGAAGATAATTATAAAAGTTTTATATATGATATATCACAAATAGATTATATACACTTAAGATATAGTTGTTTTGGATTATTAGGAACACCTGATAATAAAATTAGAACGGATTCTAATATACTAAATTTATTGAAATGTATTATGAGATATAATAAAATTTATAAATTTGAGGAATTAAATATATGATTAAAGATTTATTAGATTACTATTACAATATCAAATTACATAATACTATTAACTACAATATAAACTATGATAAGACTTATTACAAAAACAAAGTTTTAATACCCGTTGTTTTTTCTTCCCATTATTCATATATTTGTTTTAGATTACAAATACAATCTATTTATAAATATATGAAAAATAAATATCATTTTATATGTGTTGATTGTAATGATGAAGAAGTATATTCCTGTTATCAGATTAAAAACTATTGTTTAAAAAATAATATTTCTTATATTAAATATCCTAACATTAAAAATTTTAATAAAAAGGAATCCTTTGGCATAGTATTAAATTGGATATTTAGGAATATTGTGACTTTATTTGAACCAAGATGCTTTTTATTTATGCATCAAGATCTTATTTTTAAAAGAGAATGTGAAGTAGATGATTTATGTGGAGAAGATTCTCCTTATACTTTCTCTGGAAGAAGAGTTCAATCTCCTTATTTTTCATGGGCCTGGCATCTTGGATCAGAATATATGCTATATTATTATAATCATGTAAAAAATATGGATTTTGATTTTTTTCCGGCACCAGAGCTAGAATTATATGATACTGGGGGAACAAATGCTTTTAAAGTGTTTATGTTTACGGAAGATTGGATAAATAGAATAAGAATTGTTTCTGCACAACAATATAGTAGAATATATGATTCTATTTTAGGTTCTAATTTTTATACCCTAGGTTATAATACAAGGATACATATTACTAATTCAGATAAAATTTTTAAGAATAAAGATTTTTTTAATAGTGTTTTATATAAAGAGCACTTATTTAATATTTTAGAAAAAAAAGATTATGATTTTAAGGAGTAATGAATGAAAGAAAATCAATTAAATTATAGTTTTTTAGCCGCATGTCAAACTCCAGTTAAATTGTTATTATTGGGAAATAAATGCCTGAATTCTGATTCCGGTATTGTACCATATCATATACAGTATATTCCTACAAATAGGTGCAATTTAAATTGTCACTGGTGTAGTTGTAAGAATATAGATAGAAGTATTGAAATGAATTTTTCAGAATCAGTGGATATGATAAATTATTTTTCTAAATTGGGAACAAAAGCTATTACCATTACGGGTGGTGGTGAACCAACTCTATATGAGCATTTGTTGGATTTTTGCAAAATTTGTAAAAAACTGGAAATAAAAATAGGATTAGTTTCTAATTGTGTTGTTAAACTAGACCCCAGATTTAATGATTTATTAACATGGTTAAGAATATCTAATACCAGTAGAGATATAGATATTTTAGATATATCCAATACTTTAAAAAATGTTGATATAGGTATTAGTTATACGGTTAGTAATGATTTAGATATGGAAAGAGCACAAAAAATTGTTAAATGTTCCAGAGATATTTCTAATATAACCCATATTAGGTTTGTTCAAGATATATTAGATTTAGATAATTTAGAGAATATGAAACAATTAGATAAAGTAGCGGAATTTAATAGTAAAGTATTTTTGCAATATAGAAATAATTATGATAAAGGTAAAAAGCATTGTTATGTTTCAAAATTAAAACCTTTAATTGGAGCAGATGGATATGTATATCCTTGTTGTGGTGTACAATATGCTTTATATGATATGAGTAAATCACTATCTGTTGATTTTAGGATGTGTTATTGGTCATCTTTTCATCTAGAAAGAGAATATAATGGATCAAATTGTTATAGGTGCTATTATAATGAATATAATAAATATTTAAAAATTATTAAGGATGGAGTTAAGCACAAGGAGTTCATATGAATATTCTAATTATAAGATCTTATTTCCATGCCTAGCCAAGGAAAACCACTAACTTCAGTTAGTGGATGAATTTCAATTAATAATTATGAAAATTATTTAAAAAAATAAAAAATTTCTATCAGACTAGAAGGACATAAAATATGAAAATTTTGATTGCTGGATCCAGAAGTATTAAAGGATATAGCTTTTTTATTCAAACTGTTAATAATGCTTTAGCCACTTATTGTAGTTCAGTTTTAGATATAGAAGAAATTATTTCAGGTGGAGGCAAAGGGGTGAACACAATGATTACTAAGTTTTGTGGGGAGAATAATATAAAAAACATTATTGTTTTACCACAATGGGAACAATATGGAAAATCTGCCGAATCCATACGAAATAAGAAAATGATTGATATGTTAAATACTGAAGATATAATAGTTATTATTTGGGATGGTATTTCAAAAGGAACACAACATATTTTAGATTTAGTCAAAAAGAAAAAATTAAACGTTTATCTCAAAATTCAACCTTCTCATAATCAAAGTAATGTTATGGATGAATTTGAAGGAATATACAGGTGATAATTATTAATCTTCAAGGTGGATTGGGTAATCAGATGTTTCAATATGCTTATGCTAGATTTCTAGTTACCCTTGGATATAACATTAAATTAAATCAATATTATTTTAATAATGAAGATAACTTAAATACTAAAAGAGCATTAGAAATAGATAAATTTAATATTACTATTCCTATAATAAATAAATCAAATGAGGAAATAGGGTATTCCATTTTAAATGAAAAAACTTTTTCTTTTGATGATAATTTTTTAAAATTAGATAAGTCTAAAGATTATATATTACAAGGATATTGGCAATCATATAAGTATTTTGATAGTATTTCAAAAATTATTAAACAGGAATTAAAACCTAAAAATATAATTGATTTAGATTATGATCCAAAATTAGTAAATACTACGACTATTGGAGTACATGTTAGAAGAGGAGATTATATAAATAATGAATATCATGGAGAATGTTCAAAATCATATTATTATAATGCTATTTCTTATTTGTTAAATTTTACATGCAGTTTTCCTATTATTTATTTCTTTTCAGATGATATTGAATGGTGTCAAGAAGAATTTTCTAAAATTGAGTATTCCACCATTTTCTTTTCAAATAAAAATAGATTTAATGATGTAGATGAACTAATGGTGTTTAGTAATTGTAGATTTAAGGTTATTGCCAACAGTTCTTATTCGTGGTGGGCAGCTTATTTAGGTAATTATTATGACGGCCGAACAGTAGCTCCAAAATATTGGTTTAAAAAAAAGAGAATTAATAATTCAGATTTATTTTTAGATAATTGGAAAGTTATAGATTCTTCTGAAGATAATGAATTTGGTGAAAAGATTAATAGAGATTATCGTAAAGTTTCAATTATAATTCCAGTTTATAATGGTGAAAAATATATTCAAGATACTTTAAATTCATTATATTTACAGACATTTAAAAATTTTGAAATTATTTCCGTGGATGATGGATCAACTGATAAAACATTAGATATTCTTTATAAAAATAAAATAGAGAAAGCTGGATTAATTCCTCATTTAATAATAAGGCATTTTAAAAACAAGAATCTGGCCTCTTCTCGTAATACAGGATTTAAGTATTGTAATGGCAATTCTAAATATATAATGTCTCATGATAGTGATGATATATCATATCCAGAAAAATTAGAAAAATTGGTTGATTTTTTAGAAGAGCATCCAGATATTTCAATAGTGGGTACATTGGGAGAATATTTTAAAGATAATGATATTGATAAAATTGTTGGTAATCCTCCAATAAAAACGGATCCTAAAGAGATACATGATAATTTTCATATTACTAATCATGTAATAGTTAGTTCTGCTTTGTGTAGAATAGAAGTTTGGAGCAATATTTGTCCTTTCAATGAAGAATATGATGTAGCTGAAGATTATGAGTTTTGGTGTAGAGCATTACGTAAGGGATATAAAATACAAAATTTGAATGAGGTTTTACATAAAATAAGATTACACTCCAAAAGTCTAGGATCTGAAAAGAAAGATCACTTGGAAGATTTAAGAATTAAAATTTCTAACCAATATAAATCTTATTTGGATGGTTTAAATCAAGTTAAAGTTAATTTAGGTATGGAGAAAAAAGATATAACTGTAGGAGTATTACAGATTGCCACAGGTAAATTATATTATGATTATTCAAAAAAATTAATTGAAAGTGCGGAAAAATATTTTCTAACTAATTGTAATTTAAAATTCTTTTTATTTACAGATATAATAGATCAGGCAAAAGAAGAATTAAGAAATCAAAACGTTAAGATTATATATCAGCAACAAATGAAATGGCCTGGTCCTACTTTACTAAGATATTACATTTTTTATAAAAATAGAGATATTTTTAAAGACTGCGATTATTTATATTATTGTGATGCTGATATGTTATTTGTTGATTTTGTAGGAGAAGAAGTTCTAGGAGACCGTGTTGCTACATTACATCCTGGTTTTTATATGAAATTATCAAGCGAATTTCCTTTAGACCAAAATACTCTTTCAAAAGCATATATAAATCCAAATGAGATTAATACTTATTTTGCAGGTGGATTCAACGGTGGTAAAAAAGATATTTTTTTAAGTATGTGCCTAGAATTAAGCAGAAACATTATTATTGATTTAAGTAAGGGAATTATTGCAGTTTGGGATGATGAATCTCATATGAACAAATATTTTTTAAATAATTCGCCTACAGTAATATTGACTCCCGAATATTGTTATGCAGATGATGAGCATCATAAAAAAAATCCCAATTATCCAAAAGAAGGTAAATTAATCGCGTTAGATAAAAAATCAAAGGGATTAGTTAGACATTATGAAAGAGAAAAGAATTTTAATGCACTTGATTTCACAACCAGTGAGAATTTAAAGGAAATAATAGAGAACCAGTGTATTTCATTAAAATTAAAATCAGATGAAAAATTTTCAATGCATAATTCAGAAATTATAATTCCTTGCATTCTTGATAATATTGACAAAAGACAAAATCTCTGTTTTTTAAGAGACTATTTAAATAATAAATTTAATGTTAAATGCCATTATTTTATTATTTCTGAAAAATATAATGAATTAAGAATTAAGGATTGTTTTAAGCAAAATTCTCTAAATTTATATTACTATGGGGAAGGACATTCTTATGATATACTATTAAATAACATAAGAAAAATTTTACCTAATATAAATGGGAAAAATATTATCTATCATGATTCTGACTGTTTTTTGGAATATGACAATTATATCAATTTTTATCAAAACTATGAAAAAGTAAAAGATAAATTAGTAATACCTTATAACAAAATACTATATTTAGAAAGAAAATATTTACCTATTATTAACTCTAATTTTCAACAAGATGAAATATTTTTAAATATAAATAAATTTAAAGAGGATATACGTGATAGTTTAATCTTTATACTAAATAGATTAAAGTTTTTAGAAATTTTAGATAAATTAGAAAAATTTTTAACATTTGAGTACTTTAAAAAAGATTATTGGAATAAAATTTTTGATCTTAATATAGATATTTTAAATCTTAAAAATAATATTTTTCAAATTAATACATTTAAAAGAAAATATAATGAAGATGAAGAAAAAGATAAATTATTTTTTGTGGAAAAAATGATTAATTTAAAATTACAGGAACAAAAGCATGATATACTATCAAAATGAACTCAGTATAATAATTCCTTTTTATTGTGATTCAAAAGATCGTTTAGAAAATCTAAATATGGTTTTAGATTATTTAAATAGTTTTATGAAATGTCAAATTATTGTAGCTGAACAAATGAAAGGGAATACTCCTCATTTTTCATATAACAGAGGATATTCTAATGTAGAGATATTTAGAGTACAATATGATTATTCTTATTTTCATAAAACCAGATTAATAAATGATGCTTTTAAGGCAAGGGTAAAAAATAGTATTTTTATGATGCACGATTGTGATGCTATTTTTTTTCCACAAGATATTGATGATATGACAACTTGTATTCATAATAACACTTTTAGTTTTACATATCCATATAATAGAATGATTGTTTTTGTTCCTAGAGATAGAATAAATAAATTTAAATATGATAATGATATATATCATATTAAAGTGAATGATTTGACTTTTACATTGCCAGAAACTCCTGCTTGTGGATTGGGATTCATTTGTAATAGTTCTTTATTTTGTAAAGTGGGAAAAATGAATGAAAACTTTCATTTATGGGGTGAGGAAGATTGGGAATTATATTATAGAATTCAGAAATTAAATTATAATTGGGGAATTGGTAATAACTTTGCTTTTCATATTGAGCATTTTCGTACTAAAGATGGAACGGATGAAAATTGTTGTATTATTGAAAATAGATTTGAATTAGATAAAGTAAAAAATATGAGTAAAGAAAGGTTAGTTGAGTATGTTTCAACTTGGAAATAGAGAAATGAATATTTTAGTAACAGGTGCATCCTCTTATGGTTTAGATAACAGACCATATTATCAAGGTCTAAACGTTCTAGTTGAATCTGTTAATAGATATGATAAAGAGAATATTATTGATAAAATAGTTATTGTAGATTTCGGATTAAATAAAGAACATAAGGATAACTTAATTAAAAACTCTAAAGTAGAATTTATGGAATTACCCAAGACAATTTTTGATTATTTTAATAAAGATAATATTGGAAGATTTAAATATTATTGCTATAGATCCTACATAATGAGTGAAATTTTCTTTTATTGGAAGAATTCTTTTAATTTGTTATGGTTAGATGCTGGAGTTTGTTTTATTGATAATCCAAAGGAAATTTTTGATATTATTGAGAATGAAAATATTTTTGTTGTGGAACATGATGATTGTTATACAGGGGATGCAATTCCAATGAATGCTCTTAAGGTTTTATTTCCTAGAGAAAAAGAATTACGTAGTACTATATGTTTTGGGGGAATTTGTGGTTATAAAAAGGATTCTATATATGAATTAATTTTTAAACAAATATTTAATTATTCATTAAATTTAGAATTAATTAAATCTTTTCATGATTATAAAGATGGAAGACATCAAGCAATTTTATCAGTACTTATTGATAGATATGAAATTAAAAAACAAAATCATCGTAAGTTTGCTGAACATTTGGGAATTAAAACTAAACCAGATCAAGTGTTATTTGTACATAGATGCTATACACATAATTGGATACAAGATTATTGGAAAGAACAAGATAATCTTATCAAAGGTTAATATTAGAAGAATGAACTTTTAAAGGTATTTATAATATATGGTGAAAATTAAATTTAAGAGTTATTGGACTAATAATGATGATTTATTAAAAAATATTTATAACAGACTTACTAGAGATAATAATTATATTTGGAATAATTTGCAAATTGTTACAGATGATTATGACTTTTTAATAGTTCAAGGATCCACTAATGAAAATTTTGATTTTGAGAACACAATTGTAATACAATATGAACCTCTATATTATAGAGAAGCTTTTTATAATAAGAAATTTTTAAACAAAAATGATTTTTTTAAATATATAGATATTGATACTTATTTTTCTTTGGATCATTGGAATATTGAGGCAAACTACCAAGACTTATTGAATATTAATTGTGAAAATAAGAAAGATAGAATATCTGGATTATTTTCGGGAACTTTAAAACTAGAAGGTCATATACTTAGACTTAATTTTATTCAAAATTATTTAGATAAAACAGATTTTTATGATTCTGTTTCAGCTGAAAATTATAAAAAACCAGAAGTTAGTGATGCCATAAAAAATTTGAGAACATTTAAAGGAATTCTAAAAAAAGACTTATATGCATTTTCTGAATATAAATATATATTTGCAGCAGAAAGTTGTTATGAAAAAAATTACTTTACAGAAAAAATATTAAGGGGTATATTATGTGAATGTTTTGTTTTTTATACTGGTTGTCCTAATATTGAAGACTTTGTTGATTCCAGATGTTATATAAAATTAGATCTAGAAAAACCGGAAGAATGTTTAGAAATAATGAAAGATGCTTTAAAAAATAATTTATGGGAAAAACGAATTGATATTATTAGGGAGCAAAAAAGAATTTTAATGAATGAAAATAATTTGCTAAATATAATTCAAAATATTATTGAGAAAGGTGAAGTAAAATGGAAACTTTTGAACAAGATGTAACATTTATTATTCCGGTACGTAGTGGTATTTATGATACTGAAGAAAGATATAATAACTGCAAATATTGTTTATGTTATCTACATAAAATTTTTAATAATCCTAAATTAATAGTAATTGAACAAGGTTTAAAACCTACATATTGGGATTTATTAAAAGAATACGATAACTACAAATATATTTTATATAGGTGTGAAGATAAATCAATCCATAAATCAAAATTAATAAACGATGCTAGTA
>Ga0172369_10005872_pt1 | contig 14915 bp, 12 predicted proteins | sample LakKiv25m_FD_114539 | JGI IMG/M metagenome (GOLD analysis project Ga0172369, IMG submission 114539) | Freshwater microbial communities from Kabuno Bay, South-Kivu, Congo - kab_022012_11.25m | ecosystem: Environmental > Aquatic > Freshwater > Lake | place: Democratic Republic of the Congo...
ATGGCAAAAGAAAACGTAGTAACATTTAATAATAGTGAGGAGGCGGGAAAGTTTTTGCAAGATAAAGTTGAACCAGAGGACTTACTCTTGATTAAAGGGTCTCAAGGTGCTAGAATGGAAAAAATTGTTGTAGCCTTAATGTCTGAGCCTAGTCTTGCTAAAACAGCTGTTTGTCGTCATGATTCTAGTTGGAGCAATAAGTAATTAGGTCGCTATCGTCTAGCCTGGTCTAGGACGCTTCCCTCTCACGGAAGAAACTCGGGTTCAAATCCCGATAGCGATACCAAGTAATATTAAAATTCTCTCTTGTGGAGAATTTTTGATTTTATTGCTAATGAGTGCTAAAATTACTCTATGCACAAAGAAAAATCAACTTATCAATTTTACTCTTTATCAAAGACGGCTTTACAGGCGATGTATGAGTCTATTTGTGCTGCTAAAAAAACAATTTATTGGGAGACATATACATTCAGCCGCGATGAACTTGGTTTTAAATTTGCAGAAAAATTAAAAGAAAAAGCAAAAGAAGGTGTAGAAATAAAATTAATTTTGGATGGTTTTGGTAGTTGGTGGTTAACAGAAAAAACATTAAGTGAAATGCGTAGTATTGGCATAGAAATTTTATATTTTAATCCATTACAACTTTCTACTTTTTGGAGAGGTGTTAGACGTTTTTTTGAAAGAAATCATCGTAAGGTTTTAATTGTGGATAAAGAAATTGGGTTTATTGGCGGAGTTAATGTAGATAATAGCACAATGAATTGGTTTGATTTACAGGTACGGGTTACTGGTCCAATTGTCAGACAACTTATAAAATCTTTTTCCAGATCATATATGGCGGGTGGTGGAACATTAGATAAAATTAAACACATTTTTTATTTACCCATTGTTCAAGAAAAGTATTGGCGTGTTATGTGGCATAAGCCACAGGAAAAATTTTCTATAGTTAGAAATTCTTATTTAACTGCTATACAAAATGCTAAAAAGACATTAACAGTTGTTACTCCATATTTTTTACCAGATGGTGAAATTTTAAAAGCATTAAGGGCAGCGCGTAAACGTGGTGTAATAGTTAAAATTATTTTACCGTTTAAAACAGATCATAGAATGCTTACTTATGCCATGCGAGCCTATTGGCGAATTTTGGACAGTTTTGGTTTTAAAATTTATTTAGTAAAAAAGATGATTCATGCCAAGGCTATGATGGTGGATGATAAGTGGGCAATGGTGGGATCAAGTAATTTTGACGATCAATCATTTTATAGAAATCATGATTCTAATTTGGTGTTTACTAAAAAAGAAATGATTGATGATTTAAAAAAAATCTTTCATAATTGGAAAAAAGATTCCATTTTGTTTCGTTCCTTGCGTTGGGAAAAAAGATCAAATTGGCACAGGTTGTATGAAAAAATCTGTTCAATTTTTAGACCATTTTTATAGTTTATGCAAAAATTTCTCCTCCATACTTGTTGTGCTCCATGTAGTATCGCTATTATTGATGAACTAAAAAATCAATTTGAGTTGACTGTCTTTTTTTATAATCCAAATATTTATCCAGAAGCAGAATACTTAAAGCGCAAAGCAGAGGTTGTAAAAGTTTGTACAGAATGGAATATCCCAATGGCGGATATGGATTACGAACCAGAAAAATGGCGGGAGGCAGTTAAGGGATTAGAAACACAACCAGAAGGCGGGGCTCGTTGTTCTATTTGTTTCTTTCAACGTTTAAATAAAGCTGCTGAGTTTGGCAAGGAAAACAATTTTGATTTATTTGGTACTAGTTTGACTACTGGACGACGCAAACGTTCTGAAATTATTCACCCAATCGGGCTAGGATTAGCGCAAAAATTTGGTATTAAGTTTTATGATGTGGATTGGAAAAAGGGCGGACGTCAGGAAAAAGGTAAACGTATGGTTGAGGAAAGAAAGATCTACCGCCAAAATTATTGTGGCTGCATTTTTTCAATGAAAACATAATAGGTAGATTAGGTTTATTTTATTGTTAGAACCGCTTTAAGGCGGTTTTTTAATAAGATAAAGACTTGACACCTAAAAAAAGATTCTATATAATGTTTTTAGCACTCATAACTTACGAGTGCTAGGCTATAAAAAAGCTTAAATATGGAAAAAAGACAGGAAGAGTTACTAAAGCAAATTGTAAAGATATATATTCGGACAGCTGAACCAGTTGGGTCTTTATATTTAGCAGAAAAAATTGGCGATGTTTCATCAGCAACAATTCGCAATGAAATGATGAATTTAGAAGAAAAGGGCTGGATAAGTCAGCCTCATATTTCTGCGGGGCGTGTACCTACAGTTAAGGCTTATCGCTATTATGTAGATAATTTTGTGCGTGATGGACGTGTAGATAAATTAGCCGAACGCGATTTACTAGGTATTGTGGAAAAGGCTTTTGGTGAAACAGCTGTTAAAGATTTAGCTAAACTGGTAGCAGAAAAAACAGATTCAGCTGTGATTGTGGCTTTTTCTACAGATCAGTTATATTACACTGGTCTTTCATATTTATTTGCGCAACCAGAGTTTAAAGAACAATCGCAGGTTACATCTGTTTCGCAGATTTTGGAAAATTGCGAAGAAGTGTTGCCCAGCCTGTTAGAATCAATGGCGCGACAAAGACAAATTTTAATAGGTGAAGAAAATCCATTTAGTGTGCAATGTAGTTTTATCATCACGCCAATGGATAAGAATGGAGAAAAAGGAATGTTTGGTATTTTAGGCCCAACAAGAATGGATTATGATAAAAATATTGGGCTGATCAATTTTATACATAAACTTTTAAATAAATAAAATATGAATGAAGATATAAAAATAGTGGAACCAGGATTATATAAGCATTACAAGGGTATAGAGTGTAAGGTTTATTTTTGCGCCAAACACTCAGAAACATTAGAAGATTTGGTAGTGTATGAAGAATTAAATGATAAAACTTTTTGGGTAAGACCATTAGAAATGTTTTTAGAAAATGTACAAGTAGACGGTGAAGAAAAAAAACGTTTTGAATATATTGGTCCGGCACCAGAAGAAGAAAAAGAATGGAAAACAGAATATTTGCACGCCTTAGCAGATTATGACAATTTAAAGAAAAATGTGGCCAAAGAAAAATCAGAAATGGGGGCTTTTGCCAAAGGTATGGCAGGCGTAGAATTTACAGGAGTATACGATAATTACAAAAAAGCCTTAGCTCATAGACCAAATTTAGATGAAATAAAAGATACTGCCACGGGTAAAAATTTGGAACAATGGATAATGGGAGTGGAATACATTAAAAAACAATTTGTAACTGCATTAAGTGAAATGGGTGTAGAGGAAATTACAACGGTGGGTGAAAAGTTTAATCCGGAATATCATGAAGCGATTGCCGAGGAAGTGGTAGAAGGCGCAGAACCGGGGATTATTATTAAAGAAGTTGATGGCGGTTATAAAATGGGTGGTAGGGTTATCAAAGCGGCTAAAGTAATAATTAGTAAATAAAATTAATATTTAATTATAAAACATATGGCAAAAGTATTAGGAATTGATTTAGGTACAACAAATTCTTGCGTTTCCGTTATAGAAGGCGGACAACCAAAAGTGTTGGAAAATAAAGAAGGTGCTCGCACAACTCCATCAATTGTAGCAGTGTCTAAAACCAATGAACGTTTAGTTGGTTTATTGGCCAAACGTCAAGGAGTAACTAATCCAGAAAATACCCTATTTTCTATTAAACGTTTAATTGGTAGACGTTGGGACGATGCAGAAGTACAACGTGATTTAAAAACAATGCCTTTTAAAATTGTAAAATCAGGCGATGGAGTAAAAGTTTTAATGGGTGGAAAAGAATATTCTCCACAAGAAATTTCCGCTATGGTTTTACAAAAACTAAAAGCTGACGCCGAAGAAAAATTAGGTGAAAAAATAACTGATGCTGTAATTACAGTGCCAGCCTACTTTGATGATTCACAACGCCAAGCTACCAAAGATGCTGGACAAATTGCTGGTTTAAATGTTTTGCGTATTATTAATGAACCAACTGCCGCAGCTTTGGCCTATGGTTTTGATAAAAAGAAAAATCAAAAAATCGCTGTTTATGATTTAGGCGGTGGTACTTTTGATATTTCGATTTTAGATATTGCAGAAGATACCGTGCAAGTATTATCTACTAATGGCGATACACATTTAGGTGGTGATGATTTTGATCAAGTCTTAATGAAATGGATCATGGATGAATTTAAAAAGGATCAAGGTATTGATTTATCTAAGGATACTTTAGCAATTCAACGTATTAAAGAAGCTGCTGAAAAAGCAAAAATTGAATTATCAACCGCGCAAGATACTGAAATTAATCAACCATTTATTACCTCTGATGCTACTGGACCTAAGCATTTATTGTTAAAACTATCACGCGCTAAGATGGAAGATTTAATTAGAGACTTGGTTGACAAAACAATTGTGCCGTTAAAGAATGCTTTGCAAGATGCTAAACTAGATATTTCTAATATTGATGAAGTGGTGATGGTTGGTGGTATGACTAGAATGCCTTTGGTATTTCAAACAGTTGAAAAATTCTTTGGCAAAAAACCAAACATTTCTGTTAATCCTGATGAAGTAGTAGCTGTTGGTGCAGCTGTGCAAGGCGCAATTTTAAAAGGTGAAGTAAAAGACGTCTTATTGTTGGATGTTACCCCGTTATCACTTGGTTTAGAAACATTAGGTGGGGTTATGACGGCTTTAATTACACGCAATACTACAATTCCTACATCAAAATCACAAGTCTTTTCTACTGCTGCGGATAACCAAACATCTGTGGAAATTCATGTGGTACAAGGTGAACGTCCTATGGCTTCTGATAATAAATCATTGGGTAAGTTTACATTATCCGGTATTCCATCAGCTCCACGCGGCGTCCCACAAGTAGAAGTTAAATTTGATATTGATGCCAATGGTATTTTAAATGTTAAAGCTACAGATAAGGCAACCAATAAAGAACAGCAAATTACAATTACTGCTTCTACAAGTTTATCAAAAGAAGAGGTAGAAAAAATGCAAAAGGAAGCAGAAATGCACGCGGAAGAAGATAAGAAAAAGCAAGAAATAATTGAAACAAAAAATATTGCCGACGCAATGGTTTACACAACAGAAAAAATGTTGCGTGATAATGCGGAAAAAATTAAAGAAGAAGATAAGACAGCAATTGAAGAAAAAATTAAAGAAGTAATGAAAGTTAAGGAAGGTGAAGATATTGAAGAAATTAAAAAATCAGCCGATGAATTATCACAGATGGCTCAAAAAGTTGGCGCAGAAATGTATAAGACTGCGGAACAACCAGCCGGTACTTCAGAGTCTGGAGCTGAAGCAGGCGCAGAAGGAACAGATGCTCCTGCAGCTGATAAGTCAGAGCCAATTGATGGAGAAGTTGTAGATGATAATAAATAATTGATTGAAAGAACAAGAGCAGATTTTAATCTGCCCTTGTGTGATATTTTATGTCCAAAGATTACTATAAAATTTTAGGTGTTTCTAAGAGCGCATCGCAAGATGAAATTAAAACTGCTTTTAGAAAACTTGCCCATCAACATCACCCGGATAAACAAGGTGGTAATGCGGAAAAATTTAAGGAAATAAATGAAGCTAATCAGGTTTTGTCGGATCCGCAAAAGCGTAGTCAGTATGATCAATTTGGTTCTGGCTTTGAACAGGCCGGCATGGGCGGCGGTGGTGGAACAGGTGGTGCATATGGCGGATATGGAAACGCCCAAGGTTTTGATTTTAGTGATCTTGGTGATATTTTTAGTGGATTTGGTGATGTTTTTTCTGGTGGAGGACGTGGAGCCGCACGTGTTAGAAAGGGAGCTGACATACAAGTAGATGTGGAAATGACCTTAGGGGAAGCGGCATTTGGTATTAATAAAACTATTAGATTGTATAAACATGTTGCTTGTGATGTATGTACTGGCACTGGTGTAGAAGTAGGAAGTAAGATGATAAAATGTAAGGAGTGTGGTGGTAAGGGTCAGGTGCAAACTGTCCAACGTACAGTTTTTGGAGCATTTCAGACAAACGCAGAATGTTCTACTTGCGAAGGCAAGGGAGAAATTCCAGAAAAAATTTGTAGGCATTGCTGCGGCCGGGGTCTGATAAAAAAACAAGAAGAGATTTCCGTAAAAATTCCCGCTGGCATTGATACTAATGAAGTAATAAGAGTGACAGGGCATGGTGAAGCTGCGGCTAAGGGTGGCAGAGCAGGAGATTTATATATTAGAGTTCATGTAAAAAAAGACCCGCGTTTTACACGTAATGATTTTGATTTGTATACAAAAAAGAAAATTAGTTTTACACAAGCGGCTTTAGGGGGTACAGTAGAAATTGATACTCTAGAAGGTAAAGCTAAAATTGCTATTCCAGAGGGTACTCAATCTGGTCAACAAATTAGATTAAAAAATCAAGGTGTGACAAGATTAAATAGTAGTGGACGTGGGGATTTATACGTAGAAGTTATAGTGGAGACGCCTACTAAATTAAGTAAAAAACAAAAAGAATTACTAAGAGAATTTAGTAAAGAATAAAATAGATGAAATTTAAAAACCCTCCGTAATTGGAGGGTTTTGCGTTTAAAATAAATAATTTTGATTATATATGTTTGTCGAGCGCTTCATTTACTAACTTATCTGCTTCTTTATTTTTTTCTCTGCGGATGTGGGTAAAAGTTACTTTTTTTAATTTTGTACAGGAATTCCAAATTTTTAAAAATAGGGGAGCTAAATCTGGATCTCTTACTTTGTATTCACGATTTAGTTGCTTAATCATTAATTCGCTATCGGCAAAACAATCAAGCTCGGTGGCTCCCAATTCTTCCGCTTTTTCTATGGCGGCAACCAGCGCTCTATATTCAGCTTGGTTATTCGTTGTCTCACCAATATATTTACCAAAAGCTGCTAAATTGTCTCCCTGTTCATTTTTTATTACCACTCCTATGGCAGCTGGCCCTGGGTTGCCTCTGGCTCCGCCATCTGTAAAAATTGTTTGTTTCATATATATTTATTCTGCAAATCTTAAATCAATTATTTTCTTTTGAAGTTCTCTTTCGCCATTCCATTCATTTACAGATATTTCAAAAACAATATCTAACTCATCACCCGGTTTTAAAATTTGGCACCAATTTTTGCCTACTGTTTTTTCATCACCAAAGGAAAATCCAATCATTTTATGAGACATATTGCTATCTTGTTTCACCAGCAATCGTAAATGCTTTCCGTTATTTCCCACACCATCAAATGATGAGACTTTTACTTTTCTTGTTAAATATTTTGGTGTTGGATTGTTTTGTCCAAAAGGGGCAAATTTATCTAGTAAATCATATAGCTCCCAATTGATTTGATCTAAACGCACTTCCGCGTCAATAGCTAATTTTGGGGTGATATCTTTGCTTTTTATTTCTTCATCTACTAATTTACGCATGGCGTTTTGCATGTCTTCTAGTTTGGTTGCATCTTTTAAGGTAAAGCCACAGGCCTGCGGATGGCCGCCGTATTTTTCAAAATGATCCTTTAAAATAACCATTTTTTCCATGATGTTGATTTCTTCAATGCTGCGACCCGAACCATGGATTTTGTTGTCTTTTTTAGTCATGACTAAGACAGGTCTGTAATATTGGTTGTATAATTTTGAGGCTATTAATCCCACTAAACCAATTGGCCAATTATCTTGAATGACAAAATAAATATTAGCTCCGTTTTGTTTTGTTTCCTCAATATATTTGCGCCCCTCATTAATCATTTGTTCTGTTTCTTTTTGACGTGCAATATTGTTAGAGTTTAATTCACGCGCCAATTCAATGGCCTCATCAGTATCCTCTGTAATCAAAAGCTGAAAAGCAGTATTAGCATGTTTCATCCTACCAGCAGCATTGATGCGTGGTGTGATTTGAAAACCAATATCGTGTGTGTCTAGTGTGCCTTGAGATTTTTTATTTAATCCAGCTATTTCTATTAAATTTTTTAATCCCAAACGTTTTGTTTTATTTAAGACAATTAGTCCATACTTAGTAAGTGTGCGTGATTCCCCCAGTAGAGGAACCATGTCAGCCACAGAGGCTAAAGCTACTAAATCTATAAGCCATTTTTCAAAGGATTCTAAATCTTTACTGTTTTCTGTATCTATTAATTTTTTAGTACGCAATAAGGCTTGAGCTAATTTAAAAGCTACTCCTGCGCCACATAAGGTTTTATCCGGGTATGTTTCCCCTGGAATTTTTGGATGAATTATAGCGTAGGCATTTGGTGGAGTTGGGGGAATATTATGATGATCTGTAACAATCACATCTATTTTAGCTTCTTGAGCTTTTTTTATTTCTTCTACATTAGACACGCCACAATCGCAAGAGATAATTAATTTAGCCTGAGCTTCTATAAAAACATCAACGGTATTCTTATTAATTCCATAACCATCTTTTTCACGATCTGGTAAAAAGACATCAAGATGCTTTGCGCCCAGTTTTTTTAGGGTAGAAACTAGAATAACTGAAGAAGTAACTCCATCCGCGTCATAATCTCCATGCACAAAAATTAGCTCATTTTTATCAATGGCCTCAAAAATTCTTTTAACGGCCTTAGTCATATCCTTAAACAAAAAAGGATCGTGTATGTGGCAGGAGTAATCTGGATATAAGAATTCGTCAATTTCTTTTTGAGTATTTAAATTGCGATTATAAAGGAGTTGTAAAACAATCTCCGGAATTTCAGGGAATTGAGCTTTATATTGGGGTGTTAGAGGCTGACTGGTAATCCATTGTTTAAGCATATTTAGCTATTATATTGGTTTGATTGGATATTGACAAAATGTTTAATTATGGTATGCTCTTAACTGCTGGGGTTCTTTCACAATTCACTAAAAGGAAATAGGAGGCAGGGATGGACTTTAGCGCGTTGGTTGGATGTGTTGGGTATAGAATGTCCTTTGGCTGGCTGAAAGGAAAGTGGCAGCCACTTCTTTCCGGTATTGTTGATGGATTTTATTGGGGTTTGTTCGCATTGTTAGTTGCCTTTATGGCTATTCCATCTGTTAGTTTGCTTGTTGCTGTTGCTATGGATGCATTTCATATCTCAGTAACGTCTGCAGATTGGGAGGCAGTTCAATCATTCTGCTATACAGGGTTTTTTCTTGGTCTTGGTTCCTTGTTAATAATTAGTAATTGGGGGGACTTGCTCGTAACTGTTTGGAAAGTTGAAGACCTTTCTATTTATAGAAAGTGTACTTATTCATCTGTCATTTTGGTAGTTTTGTCACTAGGAGCTGTTCTTTTTACAGGTCTATGTGAAATTTTTGTCTGGGTTTTGATTTTTTTAGAAGTATTTTCCCAATCGATGGCAATTTGTCCGTTCATCAATGGCACAGTCTTGGGTGTCAGATAGCAGCGGTGTTAATTTTCTTTGGTTGCATTGTTTACGGAGCAAAACAACGTCTTAGTGCTTCTGAAAATCCTAACTAGTTTCTTTTTATAGTATAACAACAAGCGCGGCATCAACAATGCTGCGCTTTTAATTATCTAAATAGTGGGCTGATAGTCATTCCTATCATGCCAAAAACTACAATAATAGTTAAAAACAAGAAAAAAATCCTTCGGCGGGTTTTTTGTTTTATTTTAAATTTAAATTTCATAGGTTTTAGTTTTGTCATTCCGTGCTTGTCCGCCAGCTGGCGGACGGAATCCATGGATTCCCGCTCGGTGGCGGGAATGACAGGATAATAGTTTTAATCTCTTCTTAAAATTGCTAAATAAGTTTCGCTTGGAATTTCCACATGTCCCTTAGAAAGCATTTTCTTTTTTCCGGCTTTTTGTTTTTGTAATAATTTCATTTTGCGTGTCCAATCGCCGCCACTCATTTTAGCCAGCACATCTTTACGCATGGCAGTAATTCTTTCTGAAGCTAAAATATTACTGCCAACGCTGGCTTGAATTTTTACTTCAAACATTTGACGTGGTAAGTTGGCTTTTAATTTTTCTACACGGTCACGTCCAACATATTGGGCTTCTTTTTCATACACTAAAGAAGATAAAGCTTCAACTTCTTCTTCGGAAACGTAAATTTGCAATTTTACAATTTTAGCGGCTTTGTAGCCAAAAACTTCATAATTTAATGAGGCATAACCAGAGGAAACACTTTTTAATCTATCATAAAAATCAACTAAAATGGAAGCTAGTGGCATTTCATAATGCAAAATAGCGCGGTTGGCTTCTAAATATTCTGTGGTTTTGTAATCTCCGTGTTTTTCTTCTAATAATCCCATAATATTGCCAATATATTCTTTAGGGGTGACAATGTCGGCTTTAACCCAGGGCTCTTCTATACTTTTTAATTGAGAAGGGTCTGGCAATTCTTGCGGACTTTTTATTGTTTTTGTTTCACCATTTGTTCTGTGAATTATATAAGCCACAGAGGGAATAGTGATAATAATTTTTAATTTATATTCACGTTCTAATCTTTCCCTGCAAATATCTAAGTGTAGTAATCCTAAAAATCCGCATCTAAAACCAAAACCTAAAGCAGGGGAGTGTTCTGGGTCATAACTTAATGCAGAATCATTTAATTTTAATTTCATGATGGCTTCACGTAGGTGTTCAAAATCAGTTCCTTGTTCACAAAAAACACCAGCGTAAACCATTGGTCTGACATCTTTATAACCAGGTAATGGTACTAGCAAACTATTTATAGCAGTGTCTGCTACTGTAATAGTATCACCAACACGGCAACCTTCAATGTTTTTTAAACCAGTAACAATGTAGCCAATTTCACCCGCGGATACAACTTGGCTAGTAACATATTTTGGTTTAAAAAAGCCAACTTCAATCACATCACTTTTATTTTTGGTAGCCATTAAAGTTATTTTGTCGCTGCGTTTAATTGTGCCATCAACTACTCTTACGTAAGCTACAACACCTTTGTAATCATCATAAACAGAATCAAAAATCATAGCGCGGAGTGGTTTTTCTGTTGATCCACTTGGTGCTGGAATTCTTTCAATAACATGTTTTAAAATTTCTGGCACACCTTCACCTGTTTTGGCAGAGACAGCCAAAATATCTTCTTCAGCGCAGCCAATTAAAGCCATTATTTCTTGTTTGGTTTCCTCAACTTTGGCGCTTGGTAAATCTATTTTATTAATCACTGGAATAATAGTTAGATTTTGATCTAGGGCTAGATAAAGATTGCCAAGTGTTTGCGCTTGAATGCCTTGTGTTGCATCAACTAGCAAAATTGCGCCTTCTACGGCAGCTAGGGAACGTGAGACTTCATAATTAAAATCTACGTGTCCCGGAGTGTCAATTAGGTTTAAAATATACTCCTTGGAATTATAATTATATTCCATTCTAACTGGTGTAAGTTTAATAGTAATACCACGCTCGCGTTCTAAATCCATAGAATCAAGTAGTTGTGATTTCATCTCGCGTTTTTCAACTGTGTGGGTAACTTCTAAAAGACGGTCGGCTAAGGTTGATTTGCCGTGATCTATATGCGCAATAATGCAGAAATTTCTAATATTTTCATTCATATAATAGGTGAGTATATTCTAGCTTATTTTAGTTAGTTTGTCCACTAAATTTTCCGCTCAAAACTTGACAAAATAGATAAAATGTGCTATACTTTCCTGTTAATCAGCTGCTGTAACTGTGGCAAGATTAAGCTTAACCTGTCTTAAAAGGGGGACATGATGGAACATCAAATGTTCCTCGTAGCGCTGGGAGTACATTCCGTTCTGTTATTCATCTTTGCGATGGCGATGGTTTCCCTCATTGTGATGGGAAGCTGGAGCAAGAGGTTTCATTATCGCATTGTGAATTGGAATCAGCACTCTGATGAGGAGGACAACTAACAAAGGGTTTCGTAGCAATACGACGCCCTTTTTGATATAGAATATTTAAAATTATAATCCAATGTCTGAAATATCTTGTGGTAAAGCTTGTTTTTTTACCAATCTATTTTTAATTGTTTGGAATAAAGTTTGCATTTCAGGGCTTTTTAATAGTAAGGCAACTAAAATATAAACAATTAATCCTACTAATCCAGAAATAGCTCCTTGAATAAAAATACCAACAAAAGTTTGCATATTAATAAGGGGAGCTAATAAATTTTTTAGCAACTGAATAGTTAAGCCCATACAAATAGAGGCAATGCTAATTTTGTATAAAGAAGATAAAATTTCTTTTTCGTTTAAATTTTTTAGTTTTATTCTTAGTATTACCCATAAAAGAGCCATATTAATTATTGCTCCTAAGGAAAACGCTAAAGCTAGGCCTTCTACGCCAAAATTATGATTGATTAAATACCAAGCTGCAATTCTATCAAATACGGCAGCAAAAATTCCAATTAAAAATGGTGTAATAGAGTCTTCAAATGCGTAAAATGTTCTGGCCAGTAAGGGGATTAAAGATTGCGCAAAAAGACTAAGACTAAAAAAAGCTAAGGTGTCTGAGGTTTTAATTGTAGCTTCCCAATCAAATGCGCCAGTGCCTAAAACCACACGCACAATTTGGGCGCGTAGCATTAAAAAAATAATAGATAAAGGAATTGTAAAAAAAAGTATTTGTCTGGTGGTTGTGGAAACTGTTTTAATAACTGATTCCTTGTCATTATTTGAGACAAAAAGTGTTAGTGTAGGAAAAGCAGCAATAGCAAATGTTACACCTATTAAACCAAGTGGTAGTGATTGTAAATTGTTAGCGTAATTGTAAATAGCCAAACTACCTATTGCTAAGGTGGATGCTAACATTGTCATTAAAATATTATTAACTTGACCAGCTGCAAGCCCAAGTGTTCTGGGAATAATTAGTTTAATAACAGTAATTAAATTTTTATCTTTAAAATTAATAAAAAAATTATATCTGTAACCGGCGCTAAAAAAAGCCGGTAGTTGAACCAATAAGTGCAAAACCGCGCCTAGAAGCACGCCCCAAGCTAAGCCGCTATAACCAAATATCGGCACAAAAAAAACAGCGCCCACAATAATACCAATGTTATACATCATTGGGGATAGGGAGTAAACAAAGAAATTTTTAAGTGATTGTAAAACTGCGCCAACAACGGTAGATAAACCCAAAAGCAGTGGACTGATTAGCATGATGCGCGTTAACTTAATTGTTAAGTCGCGTTTTTCACCTTCAAAACCAGGGGCGATAAATGGAATTAAATGTGGCGTAATAATTATTAAGACAACTGTTAAAAGAATAAGAAAAAAACCTAAACTATTAATGGCATTATTTACTAATTTCCAAGCTTCATTTTTTTCTTTATCTATATTAAAAAACCCATTTTTATTAAATAATTTAGTAAAAACAGGGATAAAACCAGCAGAGAAGGCGCCAATAATGATTAAGTTATATGTTAGGTCGGGAATTCTAAAAGCGGCATAATAAGCATCTACAACATCACCGGCGCCAAAATAATGCGCTAAAACGCGGTCGCGCATAAATCCTAAAAGTCGGGAAATTAAAGATGTTGCAGCTAAAATAATAGCTGCTCCCGTAATTGATTCTGAGGGGCTGTTAAAAATTTTTTTCCAGATCATTTTACTTTTCCTTTCCTGGGAAATTAATTTTTAGAATTATTCTTTTAATAAATTGTTTATTTTCAATTTCTATATTTATTTCGCCAGTAACTTTGTTTTTACTAAATGAGAATCCTTTTTGACTATCATTGTTGGCTCCAATAATTGTTTTGTATCCTTGGTCCTCAAAGTTTTTTTTGTAATAATTAAAAACTTTTCTAGGTGTTTCATCTTTCATTTTTTCCCAGCCAATTTCTACGATGTCAGTGTTTTCTTGAGTTTCAGATTTAGCTAAAAGTTTTTTTAAATTATTAATATTTATTGTATCACCCAAGCGAATGTTATTATTAAGTATTTTGTCATCATCTGTTAGATCAGGATTTATTTTAATTATAACTTGGCCAAAAATAAAGCGTGGCACTAAGGATGCGCGATGCCATAAACTATTACTTTCTTCTGTATTAAGATAATTAATATATACTCGATCACTAAAATTGTACAAAGGAGCATCTGTTGGGAAATTTTCTGGCAAATTGCCAATTCTGGTAATTGTTGGTTTATTAAAAAATAAAGCAATAATGGTAAAGACAATCACAAGGATCAGAGTTAGCGTAAAAAGAGCAACAAAAGCTCTTCTTATGCAAGAGCCTTCATTTTTAAGAGGTGGTTGTTCAATTGGCGAGGGAGTAAAATCGTGAATGATTGGTTGTGTAGTATCTGACATATGAGGGTATTTTAGCAGATGTTTCAGACTTTTGGAAGGGGAGAAAGCATAGATCTAAATTTTGGTTTGTTTTTCAGATAAATTTTAGTTATAATGGGTATATAATATTTACATTATTTTTTTATGAAGCTATCTTTTTTTGGCGCGGCGCAGGAAGTAACTGGCTCATGTTATCTGTTAGAACATAATAATCTAAAATTTTTAGTGGATTGCGGCATGTTTCAAGGCGGTGATTTTAATGAACAACGCAATAATGATGTTTTTCCTTTTGATCCTAAAATAATTTCTGTTGTAATTATTACCCATGCGCATTTGGATCATATTGGGCGTTTAACAAAATTAGTAAAAGAAGGTTTTAATGGCGTGATTTATGCTAATCCAGCTACCATAGATTTGGCGGAGATTGTTTTAAGAGATGCTATAGAGGTAATGCGTTATCAAGCAAAAAAGTTTGGCGAGGTGCCTTTGTTTGAGGAAGAAGACGTTAACAAAGTAATGAAATTATTTAAAGCTGTTGAATATAATCAAATACAAAAAATTGATGATATACGTTTAGTATTTCGCGATGCTGGCCATATTTTAGGTTCATCTTTTACAGAATTAGAAATTGAAGGTAAGCATTTTGTATTTTCCGGCGACATTGGAAACGCGC
>Ga0172369_10005873_pt1 | contig 14914 bp, 17 predicted proteins | sample LakKiv25m_FD_114539 | JGI IMG/M metagenome (GOLD analysis project Ga0172369, IMG submission 114539) | Freshwater microbial communities from Kabuno Bay, South-Kivu, Congo - kab_022012_11.25m | ecosystem: Environmental > Aquatic > Freshwater > Lake | place: Democratic Republic of the Congo...
CGCTACCGGCCGTGGGAGATCAAAAAGACGCCAAGCGTCTGCAACCACTGTGCCGTCGGCTGCAACCTGCGGCTGGATGAGCGTGTGCACGAGCTACGCCGCGTCGTCGCCCGCGAAAACATCGCCGTCAACGATGCGTGGATCTGCGATAAGGGCCGCTTCGTCCACCAGTTCGTAGATCATCCGGAGCGGCTGGCGAAGCCGCTGGTGCGGGACGACGGGAAGCTGCGCGAGGCCACCTGGGACGAGGCGCTGGGCCGGATCGTCGAGAAGCTGGGCGTGCTGGCCGACGCAGGCGCGAACAGCGTCGGTGGCATCGCCGCCCCGCGGGTCAGCAATGAGGCGGCCTACCTGTTCCAGAAGTTCTTCCGCGCCGTAATCGGTACGAACAACGTAGACTTCGCGGGCGGCTCGGCCGTGCGCGCCTGGCCCACCGGCCTTTCAGCCATCGCGGACATCGCCAAGAGCGACCTGATCGTGCTCGTCGGCCTTGATCCGAGCGAGGCCGCGCCCCTGCTCGATCTGCACATCAAGCGGGCCGTCCGCCGCGCGGGCGCGAAGCTGCTCATCGTCAATCCGCGACGCATCGAGCTGGCGAAGTACCCCGGCGCGTATCTGCCGGTGCTGCCAGGGAACGAGGCCGCACTGTTGGGCGAGTTGGTCGCGGCGGTGCAGGCGGGGAAGAGCAGGGATCAGGGATCAGGGACTAGAGGACAGGGGGCAGGGAGCAGAGGGGGCCGCGCAGATGCTCGCGCCGCCCAGTCCCTAGTCCCTAGTTCCCAATACCCAATCCCTAGTCCCCAATACCCCGCCCCCGTCGTGCTCCTCACCGCCGCCAAATCCCCGCTCTTTCTCTATGGCCCAGACGCTGCCAGGGGCGAACGGGGCAAGGCGACCGTAGCCGCGCTGGCGGGGCTGGCGAACGCGCTGGGGCAGGGGGACAAGCTGGCGTACATCGGCGTGGGGGCGAACGAGCAAGGCGTGCGCGACATGGGCCTGCTGCCCGACGTGCTGCCCGGTTACGCGGCGGTGAACGACGCGGCCGTGCGCGACCGCCTGGGCAAGCTGTGGGGCCTCCAGCCGCCGGCCGAGACCGGCCAGACCTATGCCCAGATGCTCGGCGGCGGGGTGAAGGCGCTGTTCATCATGGGCGACAATCCCGCAGCCCAGCCTGCCCTGGCCGAGGCGCTGCGCAAGCTCGATTTCCTGGTCGTCCAAGACCTCTTCCTGACCGAGACCGCGCAACTGGCCGACGTGGTGCTGCCCGCGTGCAGCTTCGCCGAGGCCGATGGCACATACACCAACCTGGAGCGCCGCGTCCAGCGCGGGCCGCAAGGCATCCGCGCCGTGGGCGAAAGCAAAGCCGATTGGACGATCCTGGCCGCGCTGGCCGAGAAGTGGCTGGCCGCCGAGGGTAGGGGCGATCCCTCCGTGGTCGCCGCCGCGGGTGGGCACGCAGGCGCCACCCCTACAGAACTGCCCGACTGGAAGCGCAAGAAACGCAAGGTCAAGACCGGCCCCGCACCGAAACCGTGGAACTATCCCACCGCGCAATCGGTGCTGGAAGAGATCGGCAAAGCCGTGCCCTTCTATGCGCTGCTACGCTGGGAGGCGTTGGGCGAGGGCGGCGCGCAGTGGTCAGCGAGGGATCTGCGATTCGGGACCAGGGATTCGGGACTAGGCAATCCCCAATCCCTAGTCCCTAGTCCCCGACCAGGCGAATTTCTCCTGGTGGGCGGCCCGCTCCTCTGGGACGCCGGTCTTTTCATGCAACACGCGCCGGAGCAGGTACGCAAGCTGGCGCCCGCGGCGTTCATCGCGCTCAACGGGGCCGATCTGGCCGCGGCGAAGCTGACCGAGGGCGCGCAAGTGACCGTCGCTTCGCCCCAGGGCAGCGTGACCTTGACCCTGCAGGCCGATGCGTCAGTGCAGCCCGGCACGGCCTGGATTCCGGTCAACCTGGCCGGCTTGCCCGCGGAGACGCTCGGCAGCGGCCGCGGCGAACCAATTGCAGTGACGATCCAAGCGATCCACTGACCCAGTGATTGATGGGTGGGTGATTGTGTGATCTGACCGATTTACCGGTCTACCAATCTACCAAGTTACCAATCTACGGACTAAAGTATGGACTGGATCAACCTGATTCTCATTCCCGCGATCAAATCGGTCGTGCTGGTCGTCGTCCTGCTGACCGGCTTCGCGTACCTGACGTGGTTCGAGCGGAAGCTGATTGGCCGCTTCCAGCAGCGCATCGGCCCGAACCGCGCCTGGAAGTTCGGGCTGGGGCATCCCATCGCGGACGCGCTCAAGATGATCTTCAAAGAGGAAATCGTCCCTAGCTACACGGACAAGATCCTCTTTGTGCTCGGCCCGGCGCTGGCGATCGCGCCTGCCCTGCTGATCTTCGCGGTGGTGCCGGTGGGGCCGACGGTCAACTTGTTCGGCAAGGCGATCCCGCTGGCGGTGTCCGACGTGAACATCGGCGTCCTGTGGGTGCTGGCGGTCGCGGGGCTGGGAACCTACGGCATCATCCTGGGCGGCTGGGCCAGCAACAACAAGTACTCGCTGCTCGGCGCGCTGCGCACCAGCAGCCAGATGCTCTCGTATGAGCTGCCGATGGGCATTTTGCTGATCTCGGTCTTGCTGGTCTACGGCACGCTCAACCTGAACCAGATCGTCACGCCCGCCACGCCGATCCCGTGGTATCTGCGGGCCTGGCTGCTGCTGGCGTTCCCGTTCTACTTCATCACGATGCTGGCCGAGACGAGCCGCAAGCCGTTCGACTTCCCGGAGACCGAGAACGAGCTGGTGGCTGGCTTCCAGACCGAATACGGCAGCATCAAGTTCGCGCTCTATTATATGACCGAGTACCTGCACATCCTGGGCGCCAGCGGCGTCGCGGTGACGCTCTTCTTCGGCGGCTGGCGCGGGCCGTTCGTGGAGCAATTCCCGATCCTGGGCCTGTTCTACTTCGCCGCAAAGGTGCTGGCGCTGGTCTTCCTGTTCATCTGGGCTTCTGCCAGCGTCCCGCGGCCGCGCTACGATCAACTGCTGCGCTTCTGCTGGACGTTTTTGTTCCCGCTGTCGCTGGCCTATATGGCGATCACGGCGGTGATGGTGGTGATGCTTTAGCGGGACTAGGGACTAGGAATTAGGGATCAGGTATTGGGGGCTTGTCGAGAAGGCGCAATCCCTAGTTCCTAGTTCCTAGCTCCTAGTCCCTAGTCCCTAGTCCCTGGTTCCTAGTCCCTAGTCCCCAATGCCGAGGTGCGAATGGCGGGTGTGAGCATGGTCTTCAAAGAAATCGGCGCGGTCGTCCAGGCGATGGGCGTCACGCTGCGGGCGCTGCTGTCGAAGCCGCTGACGGTGCAATATCCTGAAGAGCCGATCGCAGTTTACCCGCGCTTCCGTGCGCGGCATGAGCTGCGGCGCTATGAAAGCGGGCTGGAGCGGTGTATCGGCTGCATGTTGTGTGAGGCGGCCTGTCCCACCGGCGCGATCCACGTCGAGGCGGCCGAGAACGATCCGAAGCATCCGCACAGCCCTGGCGAGCGCTACGCCAGTGTATACGAGGTGAACCTGATGCGCTGCGTCTTCTGCGGCGACTGCGAGACTGCTTGTCCAGTGGAAGCGATCGTGCTCGGCCACGATTTCGAGCTGGCGGTGTACGACCGCGACGGCTTCCTGTTGACCAAAGAACAGTTGTTGAACCCGAAGGTTCCGAATGTCGTGGTAAGGGCGGAATAGGGATTAGGGATTAGGTATTGGGTATTGGGCGGCTTGGGTGGAGCGTATTTAGCGTGAGTTTTCCACGAGTTGCCATACGCAAGACCAGAGGTGGGCATGTTTCTTTTTATGGTTTTTGCTTTGATCGCCGTCGTTGCCGCGCTCGGCGTGATCGTCAGCCGCAAACCGGTGTACAGCGCGTTGTTCCTGCTGCTGAACTTCGCGACCCTGGCCGCGCTGTACATCATGCTGCAGGCGCAGTTCCTGGCTGCGGTGCAGGTCATTGTCTACGCCGGCGCCATCGTTGTCCTGTTCCTGTTCGTGGTGATGCTGATCGGCGGCGGCGAGTTGGGGCAGGGGGACAAGGTGACAGGGGGACAAGGTGACAAGGTGAGTGCTGCCTCTGCACCTCTGCGCCTCCGCAGCGAGCTTGGCTGGCCGCGCATCGCCGCGCTGGCATTGGCTGTGCTGCTCCTGGCGGGCGTGGGCTATGGCCTCATCACCGGCCAGCTGCACGCGGGGCAGGGGACGGCGGCTGCGTTCGGCCAGGGCAGCGTCGAGGCCATCGGCGCGGCGCTCTACACCGACTACCTGCTGCCGTTCGAGATGACCTCGGTGCTGCTGCTGGTGGGGATGGTGGGCGCAGTGGTGTTGGCGAGAAGCGAGGGATGATTTTGGGTGCCAGGGATTAGGGATTAGGGGCTAGGTACCAGGAGTTCAGCCTAGCCCCAGTCCCTAGTCTCCAGTCCCTAATACCGAGGCTAGAATGGTTCCAACTTCCTACTATCTCATTCTTAGCGCCATCCTCTTCACCTTCGGCGTCGTCGGGGTGCTGATCCGGCGCAACGTGCTCATTATCTTCATGTCGGTGGAGATGATGCTCAACGCGGTCAACCTGACTTTTGCCGCGCTCTCGCTGCACTTCCTGGGCCTGAACGGCCAGATCTTCGTCCTGATGGCGATGGTTGTCGCCGCGGCCGAGGTCGCCGTGGGGCTGGCGATCGTGATGACGGTGGTGCGGAATCGGGATACGACGAATATCGAAGATGTGAATTTGTTGAAGGGGTAGGTTGGGAAATTGGTAGATTGGTAGAGTGGTAGGTTGGTGGATTTCGCCAATGGATAGGACTGAACTTGCTAGAGTCCTCGGAGAAGTAGATAGCCGCTTATCGTCCTCTTGCGATATCATCATCGTCGGAGGCGCGGCCATGATTCTCCACTTTGGCGCTCGCCGTGCGACTCGCGACATAGATATGCTGCTGCTGCGGGGGGATAGCAGCGAGTTACGCCAGGCTATCAAAGCGGTTGCGCTGCACGATGACTTGCCGGAAGATTGGATGAGCGATGCCGCAAAGGGCTTCGCTGACATCTTGCCGCCGGACTTCTATCATCGTTTGACGCCGCTGGCGTTGCCGTTGAAGCGACTGCGGGTGTACGTCTTGGGCCGGCCAGAGCAGGCGGCCATGAAAATTGTGGCCTTACGCGAGCAAGACCTGGAAGACCTGGAGCTTTTGCTCCCACAATTGTCCGAAGGCGATGAGCGGACGCTCGTGACGATCATGGAGCACGTGAGCCGGTTTCGACCGGATTGGGCGCAAAGGATCAAGTACTTCCTGGAGGAGCAGGGATGGCCGACCGAGTAGATCAGCTATTCCAGGAGTGGCAACAGCTTGGCGGCCGTGTTCTGTTGGCAGAGAGCCAGCCTGTTTCGTCGATCCGCAGCCCCGAGGAAGTCATCGCTGAGAGCACGGCGTATTGCCGTGAGTCGGGGCGACTCACCTGGATCGTGCTGGACTGGCTGATTCGGAATATCGAGCGCGTAGATGCCGGCAAGCTGCTGCGCTTGACGCGGCAGCATGGCGACCTTTCGGTGCTCGGCGTGCTGTGTGACGCCGCGCAGCAGCGCCAACCGCACCCAAAATTCACTCGCCTGATGCGCAGCTGTCGGCCCGCCAAGCCGCTTGCGCCGTTCTTCCATCGGGTGGCGAAAAGCCGCCTGGCTCTCAAGTTGACGCAAGAGGGCGCGCTCGCTGTCTTTCGGCGGTGGGGATATCTCAGTAACGAGTTGCGTTATCTGTGACCAACCACGAGATAATGAGGGCAAGAAGGATTGGACGGGGGATCGGTAGATAGGAATGACACTTGTTCAGTGCCAGGAGAAAACCGAAATGAGTACCGTAGAGTATACTTATTGGCGAGACGGTGACACTTTTCTGGGGTTTCTGAACGATCATCCGGACTATTGGACGCAAGGGGAAACCAAGCTGGAGTTGATCGAGAATCTCAAGGACATTTTGGAAGACATCGCTTCGGGCGAGGTATCTTTAGCAACAGGTTAGCTTATCCCGCAATGACCAATTTACCAATCTACCAGTTTACCAAGTCCCAACCTACCAACGTGGAGTTCCCATGCTGGATCATTCCTGGCTAATGCTTCTCTTCCCCGCCCTGGGGACACTTATCATCGCCTTCCTCGGCAAGCGCCTGGGCAAGGGCGTGATCTCGTGGCTCGCGCCTGGCATGGTGCTGTTGAGCTTCGCCGTGGCGGTGAGCCAATTCGTGGCGCTGCTCGGCCTGCCCGCGGAGGAGCGCCACCACGAGGTCGTGCTGTGGCAATGGATGGCGACCGGCGCCTTCTCGGTGGATCTGGCGCTGCTGATTGACCAGCTTTCGGTCACGATGGCGCTGGTAGTCACGGGGGTCGGCTTCCTGATCCACGTCTACTCGGTCGGCTACATGCACGACGACGCGCGCTACGCCCGCTTCTTCGCCTACCTCAACTTCTTCATCACCATGATGCTGACGCTGGTGCTGGCGAACAACTACCTGCTGCTCTACGTCGGCTGGGAAGGCGTGGGGCTGGCGTCCTATCTGCTGATCGGCTTCTGGTTCGACAAGCCGTCGGCGGCGGACGCAGGGAAGAAGGCGTTCATCGTCAACCGCATCGGCGATTTCGGCCTGGCGCTGGCGATCATGGTCATCTGGAGCACCGTGGGATCGCTGCGCTTCGCCGATGTCTTTGCGAACGCCGAGACGCTGGTCGCTGCGGGCGTGATCGGCACGGTGACGATGCTCCTGCTGTTGGCGGCCACCGGCAAGAGCGCGCAGCTCCCGCTCTTCGTCTGGCTGCCGGACGCGATGGAAGGCCCCACGCCCGTCTCCGCGCTAATCCATGCTGCGACCATGGTCACCGCGGGCGTTTACATGATCGCCCGCTCGGCGGCCCTGTTCAACCTGGCGCCGACCAGCGCGGCCTGGGTGGCGGGCATCGGCGCGGCGACTGCGCTCTTTGCGGCCACCATCGCGCTGACACAGACCGACCTCAAGCGCATCCTGGCCTACTCGACCATCTCGCAGCTCGGCTACATGTTTCTGGCGGTCGGCGTGGGCGCGTATGCGTCGGGCATCTTCCACCTGGCGACGCACGCGTTCTTCAAGGCGCTCTTGTTCCTGGCCGCGGGCAGCGTGATGCACGCGCTGGCGGGCGAGCTGAACATCAACAAGATGGGCAACCTGCGCGCCAAGCTGCCCAAAACCTACTGGACGTACCTGATCGGCGCGGCCGCGCTGGCGGGCATCCCGCTATTCTCCGGTTTCTTCAGCAAGGACGAGATCCTCTGGTACGCCTGGCAGAAATCGCCGGTGTTATGGGGCATCGGGCTGGTTACGGCTGCGTTGACGGCCATCTACACCTTCCGGTCGGTCTTCGTGCCGTTCTTCGGCCAGGAGCGCGATCACAAGCTGTTCCAGCACGCGCACGAGTCGCCGTCCGTGATGACCGTGCCGCTGATCGTGCTGGCCGCGGGCGCGGCGTTGGCCGGTCTCATCGGCATCCCGCACCTGTCGCTGATCGAAGGCTGGCTGGAGCCGGTCTTCCACGCGGGCAAGGCCGCCGCCGAAGGCGCAGCGGAGGCGGGCGCACATCCGGCGGCCTGGGTGGAATGGGTGCTGCTGGCCGTGTCCGCGCTGGTGGCGCTGGGCGGCGCGTACTTCGCCTACTACATTTATATTGTCAAGACCGATATCCCGAAGCAGGTGCGCGAATCGCTCGGCTGGTTCGGTAAACTGGTCGAGAACAAGTACTACGTAGATGAAATCTACAACACCATCATCGTCAACCCGCTACGCGACCTGGGCGGCTGGCTCGCGGGGACGTTCGACAAGGGCGGCCTCGACGGCGCGGTCAACGGCCTGGCGGGCGTCACCGGCTGGCTCGGCAGCCAGGCGCGGCGCTTGCAGACAGGGCTGGTGGGGCTGTACGCGCTCTCGATCCTGTTCGGGGCGGTTGCGCTGGTGGCGTGGTTGGTGATAAGATAACGAATCGGCAAAGCGACGAATTAGGGATCAAAGGCGGGCGGTGCGATGTCCGTCCAGCACAGGATTCCGGCAATGACGCAGCGTGTGCTCGATAGAATCCAGTTTGCCATTCTGACCGGCGACTATGACTTGACCCGTCATGCGATTGAAGAAATGGCCGAGGATGGGTTGGGCATTCTGGATGTCGAATGCGCCGTCCTGAATGGTAGGATCACAAAGACAGAGGCTGATGACCCGCGAGGGCCACGATCTACTGTTGTCGGGTCAGCGAAGGATGCCAGAACGGACGTAGGAATTGTGGGGCGCTTCACCGAGATAGGCGGCTATCTGATCATTACCGTTTACGAAGTGGCTCAGTTGGAGAGGTGGTAGAATGTACGGCTATCAGTGTGAGTATTGCGATGGAATTGTACAGGAGCGCGTCGTCACGCAGGAAGTTTTCAGGCATCGGCAGGGATTTGTCATCCTTGAGCACGTGCCGATTGGCGTGTGCAACAAGTGTGGGTATCGCTACTATCATGCGAGCTTGCTGCATCGGGTCGAAGAAATCATGGTAAAGAAACGCTCGCCGGAGCGCGTAGAATCCGTGCCCGTGTTCGCGTTTGCGTGAGGCAGCAATCCATCGCCCTGATCGAGCATTCGCGCGCTCGTCAGCAAGCTGAAGGCGGCATCTCCAGCGAAGAGATGCGCCGCCGGTTGGGATTGACGCAAGCCACGAGTTTATCTCATGGAAATCCAGATTGACCCGCACACGCTGGAACGTACCCTTGAGCGTGGCGCCAGCGAAACTGAAATAGAGGACGTGATCCGTAGCGGCTCGCCCGTTCCCGCAAAACATGGGCGCAGCGCAAAAGCTAAAGTCTACGATTACCGTCAGGAACGTCATGGCAAGTATTACGAACAGAAACGAGTTGAGGTGGTGTACGTTGTCGAATGGGGCATGATCGTCACGGTAACGGTTTATGTGTTTTACGGGAAGTGGAGCTGAGAAGATGCAGATCACGTATAATTCCAAGACCGATTTGCTTTACATCCGCTTGGATGACCGCAGACAATCGGTTGTCAATCGGCGGCTTTCTGACGACATCGTGTTGGACATTGGCGAAAAAGACCGCATTGTGGGGATCGAAATCCTGGACGCTTCCGAGCGCCTGAATTTGGGGCAGTTGTTGCCTGTGCAGTACGAGATCGCGCAGGAAGTGGTTCCGGCATGAGCGATTGCACCAATTACGTGGCCGGCAGGAATACAGCGAGGACGATATGGTCGACGGACGGCGTTGGACAACCCATGATCGTTATGGAAACGCGATCTATCTGACACAGGAGCGATGGGAGCATATCATCGAGGCGATCAACCATCCCGAAATGGCGGACTTTGAAGAGCAGCTAAAAGATACCATTCAGACAGGAATGCGCAGACAGGATCCGCTTAACCCGCACAAGTATCGCTATTTCAAACCGTTTAATGGCTTGGTGGAAGACAACACGCATATTATCGCCATCGTATTGTTCGGATTCAGCGAGGACGGTAGTGTCGGGCGACTGGTTCCCAACAACTACATCACCACGGCATATCAGAAAGAGATCGGGTAAGTGTATGGAGAGGCCGATTTTCAACTACGATGAAACGAGCGACACTCTGTACGTGTCGTTTTCTCCTGGCGAGAAGGCGACCGGTATCGAGTTGAACGATCATATTCTGCTGCGCATCAACAAGGCTGAACGACGAGCGGTGGGGTTGACGTTTTTCGAGTATTCGCTTTTGGCGCAGCGGACTGAATGGGGGATGCGCAGCTTTCCCATGACGGGGCTGGCTCAACTTTCCGATGAGTTGCGCCAGCTTGTATTGGATGTCGTCCACCGTGCGCCGGTGAGCGATGTGTTGTCGTTGTCTGCTTATACACCATCGGCCGCGGAGACGATCCCGATCACGTGGCTGCAGTCCGAATTGGTTGCAGCATGATCGGACATCATCCGCGGCGTCGAGCAGTTCAATCGGATGCGAGCGAGCCGATTTCCGTTCTACCAGAACATCGAGCGCGAAGTATCTTACTGTGGAAGAGCACGTCCGAGCCTACGCCCGTCTACGCCTAGAGATGGCCCGCGAGGAGTTGGACACGGCGCGTGAGAACATCGCATATGGACACTTTCAGGCAGCGGTCAGCCGAGCCTATGATACTGTTCTTGGTCTCAGCGTTCTTGTTAACTTAGTCAGCGATGGGCGGCAAGCATCAAAGAACGCAGGTATCTGAGATTAGAGCATGAAAGCGTGAATCTGTCTGATGGTGGCTATGAGTGCCAATACCTCGTTCGACGTTTTTATTGTGATCGCGTGTATGGCTATCTTGTATTGTGCCTATCGGGTTTCCGCGGTATACATTAAGAAGTCAAACGAATCAGTGCGGAGAGGGTCAACTCCTGGCGTTTTGCTTACCTCTAGCGAAATCAAGAGATTTGCCCTCGGCATGGCCGTCTGTGTGTCGTTTCCAATACTCTTGGTGCTTTATGTTTACCGGATTCTGCGTATCAATGGTGCAGCTTCGGTTTTTCCGACTTTTCTGCGCGCCATAGATATGAGCCTCATGGTCGTCATTTTTTGCGCGGCAGTACTCTGGCCTACCGTTAAGTGCGTCACAGTGGTTTTCAAGGCTCTCTTCACCAAATGGCTCACAAATCGATCAAGCGCTAAGGAGCCCATAATTGATAGCCCTGCTATTAGTAGACCAGGACGCCCATCACTTATCGATCTTGTAGGGCTGCTAGTATTCCTGCTACTCTTTGTGGCTATCGGCTCAGGGATGAGCTTCTTGCTGACTAGGCCAATTGTATCGCTGTTGCTGTATGGATCGTATGATTCTGAGCCCTATGTCAGAGGCCTTTCGGATGTTTTCCAACATGTTTCCCAGACTGCCACTTCCTGGGGCATCAGTCAAGTTCTCGGCGAGATACTGGCAGCCATGGTCTCGGCAGCACCAGTTATTGGGGCATTTGCGGCCATTATAGCTATTGTGAAGAACTCGTTGGATATCCTGGATCGGATTCAGCATAGGCGTCCATAAATCTATAGGTTGCCTGAAGCTGTGACCCGATATCAAGTAATCATGCTTTGTTAGAGCGAGCTTTTATGAATCCATCTAGCATTCCACTTCTTTCCATCATCACCTTCCTCCCCCTCGCGGGTGGGCTGATCCTGCTGGCCCTGCCGGGCGCCAAACTCCAGAAATGGTGGGCGCTGGGGGTGAGCCTGGCGACCTTCGCGGTCTCCTGCCTGCTTTGGGTCTGGTGGCGGGCGGGCGAGGCGGGTATGCAGTTCGTCGAGCGCCTGCCCTGGGTGCCGCAGTTCAACATCCAGTATCTCCTGGGGGTTGACGGCCTGAGCCTCTTCCTGGTGCTGCTCACCACCCTGCTGACCGTGCTGGTGCTGCTCTTCTCCTGGGAGGGGATCGAGAAGCGGCTGAAGGCGTATCTGTTCCTGATGCTGCTGCTCGAAGCAGGAATGATCGGCGTCTTCATCTCGCTCGACCTGGTGCTCTTCTACGTTTTCTGGGAGCTGACCCTCATCCCGATGTACTTCCTGATCGGCGGGTGGGGCGATCCGCACGGCGAGTACAAGTTTCTGGGCCGGATCATGCCGTGGCGCATCTATGCTGCGCTCAAGTTCTTCCTCTACACCATGGCCGGCAGCGCGCTGATGCTGGTCGCCATCCTGGCGCTCTACTTCCAAGGCGGCACGTTCGACCTGCTGGCGCTCCAAAAGCTGAGCCTGGCGCCGAACTTGCAGATCTGGCTCTTCGTGGCGTTCGGGCTAGCGTTCGCCATCAAGGTACCGCTCTTCCCGTTCCACACCTGGCTGCCCGATGCGCACGTCGCCTCGCCCACCGGCGGCTCGGTGATCCTGGCGGGCGTGCTGCTGAAGATGGGCACCTATGGCTTCGTGCGCTTCTGCCTGCCCCTCTTCCCCGACGCGACAAAACTGGCCGTGCCGTGGATCGCGATCCTGGCGATCATCGGCATCCTCTACGGCGCGCTGGTGGCGCTGGTGCAGAAGGATCTCAAGTCGTTGGTCGCCTATTCCTCGGTGGCGCACCTGGGCTTCGTGATGCTCGGCGTCTTCGCGTTGAGCACGCAGGGGATCGCGGGCGCGACGCTGCAAATGGTCAACCACGGCCTGAGCACCGGCGCCCTGTTCTTGATGGTCGGCATGTTGTACAACCGCCGCCACACCCGTCTGCTGGCCGATTTCGGCGGGCTGTGGAAGCAGATCCCGCTCTTTGGCTTCCTGTTCGTGATCGTGGCGCTCTCGTCGGCCGGCCTGCCTGGGCTGAACGGCTTCGTCGGCGAGTTCAACATCTTACTCGCTGCGTTCCAGGCCAACCCAGTCTTCGCGGTCTTCGGCACACTCGGCATCATCCTGGCCGCCTGGTATCTGCTGTGGCCCATCCGCCAGATGCTCCACGGCCCGCTGACGAAGCCGGAGAACGCCACAATCAAGGACCTGAGCGCCCGTGAAGTGCTGACCTTAGCGCCGATCATCATCCTGTTTTTTGTAATCGGCCTTTTCCCAAACCTCTTCTTCGACAAGATCAACCCATCGGCCGAAGCGGTGGCGAAGGCGTTGCAGCAGCGGCCCGCGGTAAGTATGGTGGTGGAGCGGTGATTGGGGATTAGGGACTAGGGATTAGGGACTAGGGATTAGGGATTAGGTTCCTAGTGCCTAGTGCCTAGTGCCTAGTCCCTGGTTCCTAACCCCGCATCCCTTCTTTCACTGATAAGAGTGTAATACCTATGATATTTCCGTCCCTAAACCTGCCCGTCATTGCGCCGCAAGTGGTTCTGGTGGCGGCGGCTTTGGTGATCCTGGTCACTGATCTCCTAGTCCCTGGCAAGCGCATCCTGGGCTGGGTCAGCCTGGTCGCGGTGATCGGCGCGCTGGCGGCGACCCTCTTTTGGCGCCTGCCTTCCCCCGCGTTCCAGACGATGGCGCTGGCCGATGGCCTGGGGCTGTTCGCCAGCGCGGTCGTGTTGATCGCCGCGGGCCTGGCGATCCTGCTGGCCCTGGAGCGCGTGGCCGACTTCACCCCGCGCGCCGGCGCATACTATGCGCTGCTCCTGCTCGCCACCGCGGGCATGACCGCCATGACCACCGCCAGCGACTTGATGACGATCTTCGTCGCACTCGAGATCTTCTCGCTGGCGCTCTACATCCTGGCGGGCTTCAACCGGCGGGACGCACGCTCAGGCGAAGCCGCACTGAAGTACTTCCTGCTCGGCGCGTTCGCCAGCGGCTTCTTCCTCTATGGCATCGCGTTGATTTACGGCGCAACCGGCACGACCAATCTGGCCGCGATGACCAAGGGCATCTTGCCGCTGTCTGTTTCGCTCCCCTTCGCGCCGCTGCTGCCGGTGGGGATGGGATTGCTGCTGGTCGGCTTCGGGTTCAAGGTGGCGCTCGTGCCGTTCCACATGTGGACGCCCGACGTTTACCAGGGCGCGCCGACGCCGGTGACCGCGTTCATGTCGGTGGCGACCAAGACGGCAGCCTTCGCAGGGCTGATCCGTGTGCTGGCAGCCGTGGCAAGCCATGACCGGCCCTGGCTGTTGGTGTTGGCCGGCCTGGCCGTGCTGACGATGACTCTCGGCAACCTGGCCGCGCTGCGCCAGACCAGCCTCAAGCGGATGCTGGCCTATTCCTCCATTGCGCACGCGGGCTATCTGCTGACCGGCCTGGCCGCGGGCAACCCGACGGGGGCGCAGGGCGCGCTCTACTACTTGCTGGCGTACACCTTCATGAACCTGGGCGCGTTCGCCGTGCTGCTGGCGATCCAGAAGCGCAAGGAGAACGATGTGACCGGCGAGCAGATGCTCGGCCTGGCGGGCCGCCAACCGCTGCTGGCTGTGCTGATGGCGGTCTTCATGTTCTCGCTGGCGGGCATCCCGCCCCTGGCCGGCTTCTTCGGCAAGCTCTACGTCTTCGCCGCCGCGGTGGAAGGCGGGCTGGCGTGGCTGGCGATCGTCGGCGTGCTCAACAGCGCGCTCGGCGCGTACTACTACCTGCGCGTGATCGTCTCGATGTTCATGGCCGAACCGGCGGCCGGCGCGGTCGAAGCGCCAAAGCCCGGCTGGCCTGTCATAGCGACCGTCATCGTGGCTGCGCTCGGCACGGTGGTCTTGGGGCTGTGGCAGTGGCCGTGGCTGGGGACTATTACGAACGCCGTGGCGACTTTGGCGCTTCGGTAGAGCGAGCGTTTTTCACGGATTCGGGGCCTGCCAGCGCGCAGGCCCTTTTGTTTTCTGGAGGATCGAACTATGTTCACAGCATCACTGGTCACCGAAAAAATCCAGCAGGCCATCGGCATCCTGGCCGAAACCGGCGCGGATGTCTGGCTCACCTTCGTGCGGGAGACCTCAGCCGGGGCCGACCCGGTTCTGCCGCTGATCTTTGGCCCGGAAACGCTCACCTGGCAGAGCGTCTTGCTGCTGGCGGCGGATGGCCGGCGCATCGCCATCGTCGGCCGCTATGAGGCGGATGCGGTGCGGCGCAAGGGGCTTTACGACACGGTGATCCCCTACGACGAGGCGCTCCGCCCGGTTTTGCTCGATGTGCTGGCGCGGCTCGACCCGCGGCAGATCGCGCTCAACATCTCGACGGACGACGTGTACGCCGACGGCCTGACCCACGGCATGTACCAACTCCTGACCGGCTACCTGGCGGGCACACCCTACGCGAGCCGGCTGATCTCGGCCGAACGGATCATCGCCCGCCTGCGTGCGCGCAAGACCCCGGCCGAGATTGCCCGGATGCGCGCCGCCGTGGAGACCACTGGGTTGATCTTCGCGCGGACTTTGGCGTTCACCCGCCCCGGCCTGACCG
>Ga0172369_10005874_pt1 | contig 14914 bp, 13 predicted proteins | sample LakKiv25m_FD_114539 | JGI IMG/M metagenome (GOLD analysis project Ga0172369, IMG submission 114539) | Freshwater microbial communities from Kabuno Bay, South-Kivu, Congo - kab_022012_11.25m | ecosystem: Environmental > Aquatic > Freshwater > Lake | place: Democratic Republic of the Congo...
ATAGTCGCCGATAGAAATTTCTTCATCGACCCATTGTTCGATTACCCGCTCGTCGATGCCCTTGTAGTGACCACACAGAAAGACCATCTTTTCGCGTAGAGAAAGCTCGACGGCCTTTTTCTGCGAGTAAAGCTCGCCCGATGCCGACATCAGCGTGACCGGCGTATCGCCCAAATTATATTTCGAGTAAATGTCTTCTATGCAGCGAAAAATCGGCTCCGGCTTGAGTATCATTCCTGCGCCGCCGCCGTACGGATAATCGTCGACTTTACTATGCTTATCCGTGGCGTAATCTCGAATGTCATGGAAATGAAAAGTGACTAAACCGCGTGCCTGCGCCCGTTTGATGATGCTTTCATTGAGCGGGCTTTCTAAGAACTTGGGAAACGCGGTAACAACATGGAACTCCAAACCAAACTCCCTGCGGCAATCGAGTTAATCCAGCAAGCCATCCATGGGATGAATGACCATGACGCCCTTCTCAAAATCGATTCGCTTGATGATCTCTGCAATTGCCGGAATCAATATTTCTCGCTCATTCTGTCTGACGACGTACACATCATTCGCCGGAGCGGGGATAAAGTCTTCCAGAACACCGATCTTTTGCCCCTGAGTGGTGATCACTTCCAGACCGAGCATCTCGAAATAGTAATGTTCTCCTTCAGGCAACGGCAGGCACTCGGAACGGTGTATTTCGACGAAAGCGCCCCGCCACTTTTCCGCTTCGTCCATGGACTGGATCCCCGTCAAGGAGAGCAGGATGCCTTTGTGGGTCACCTGAGCCTCCTCGACGGCAAAACTGCTTCTTTGCTCCTCATCCAAAGAAAGGAACACGGATTTGAGAAGCTTGAAGCGTTGCGGATTGTCCGTTATCGGCTCGACGCTCAGCTTGCCTTTGATCCCATGAGCGCGCTTCACTTGGCCGATGATCACGAAATCAGGCAAGCTTCGTTGAGATGGCGTGCTTTCAGACATCGGTCGGTCGCCTAAGAATCTTCGGAAATGGTACGTCGGGTTGGTTAGGGTCGCTTATTCGGCGGGTGCTGGTGCATCCTGAGCCGGTTGACTTTCTTCAGCGACTTCCTGCTTCGGAGATTCTTCTTCTACTTGCGCCTTGTCGCGCTTAGCCATCGCTGCTTTGGCCTCGCGCCTTTTTTGACGCTCAAGCTGCAAAACTTCCCACTTTTTCAATTCCTCGGCAATGCGATCCGGCTCAAGGCCTTTCCTGCGCAAATCCCATTCGAGAATGATTCCATTGTGGCGCATGAAGCTTCTCACCGTATCCGACGGAATAGCCCCGATGTCCAGCCACTTGATGGCTTTTTCCCGATCAATGACGATTTCTTCCGGATGCGTCAGGGGATTGTAGTGACCGAGTTTTTCAATATACTCGCCTTCGCGACGAGATCTCGAATCGATGGCGACGATACGATAAAAAGGCTGCTTCTTCTTTCCCATACGGCGCAGCCTTAGTTTTACTGACAAGCTATGTGTCCTCCAATAGGTTTAAAATCCAAACGGCATTTTCATGCTTCTGCCGCCGCTTCGCTTCATTGACTTGAACATTTTTTGGATCATTTCGAATTGATTGAGCAGCCGGTTGACCTCTTGCACCGAGGTGCCGCTGCCCATGGCGATGCGCTTTCTGCGGCTGCCATTCAAAATATGTGGATGCCGGCGCTCGCCGGGAGTCATCGAGTTGATGATGGCTTCCACGCGAACCAGCGCTTTTTCGTCTACTTGCAGGCCTTTGAAGGCCTTGGTCATGTTTCCGGGCATCATGGCCAGCAGATCCTGCAGCGGTCCCATTTTTTTGATTTGCTGCAATTGGCCGAAAAAATCTTCCAGAGTAAATTCTTGCCGGCGAAGCTTTGCTTCTAATTGCGCCGCTTGCTCCAGCTCGACGGCTTCCTGGGCCTTTTCCACCAGACTGATGACATCGCCCATGCCCAAGATGCGGGAGGCCATCCGGTCCGGATGGAACTTTTCCAACTGATCGAATTTTTCGCCGACGCTGATAAACTTGATGGGCTTGTTGGTCACCGCCCGAATCGACAGAGCTGCTCCACCTCTGGCATCCCCATCCATCTTGGTCAGCACCACGCCGTCAAAGTCGAGCTTGTCGAGAAAAGCTTTGGCCGTATTGACTGCATCCTGCCCGGTCATTCCGTCGGCGACAAAGAGAATCTCCGCCGGCTTAATAGTGGCTTTGACCCGCGTCAGCTCGTCCATCATGGCCTCGTCGATATGCAATCGACCGGCGGTGTCAATGATAGCGGTATCGAGCAAATTCTTTCTGGCGTGTTCCAAAGCGCGTTGGCAGGTTGCAACCACGTCCTGTCCATCCTCGATGAAGGCAGGAATATCAACCGCGCGCCCGACCACTCGCAACTGTTCTTTTGCCGCCGGGCGATACACGTCGGCGGCGACCAGCAAGGGATTGCGGCCCTTCTTGCGCAAATACCGACCGAGCTTGCCGGCCAAGGTGGTCTTGCCGGAACCTTGCAAGCCGACCAGCATAATGACGCTGGGAATAGTGTGGGAGTAATTGATCGGCGCGTCGGATTCGCCCATCAATTTCCTTAATTCATCATAGATGATTTTGACGACTTGCTGCCCGGGGGTGATGCTCTTGAGGACTTCCTGACCAAGCGATCTCGCTTCTACGTCCGCAATGAACTGCTTGGCGATCTTGTAATTAACGTCTGCTTCCAAAAGCACACGGCGAATCTCGCGCATGCTTTCGGCAATGTTTTTCTCGGTAAGCTTGCCTTGCCCTCTTAGCTTACGGAGAACGGACTCGAATTTTTCGCTCAGCTCTTGGAACATCGGCTTCTTGGCAACAACCCTAAAAATTTTAGGCGGCTAATATATCCAAAAAATTGCTTTGTTGCAAGTTCTTTTTGCAGTCAACGGGTAGATGTATTTACCAACACGATGTATTTGGGGATGGACTTCCCCAGCCGTCAGAAAGGCCGGCCTCTACATGCAGGCGTATCAGGGCAATCAGTACGATCCAGAAAAAGTTCGTCGGTTTCATGATAGCCTCCATTCCCTTCTTTTAGACTAAAAGTACCATGACCCTAAGACGGAATATGAGATGAACCGGGCGTTAATATGTCCAATATCAAGTACTGTACCGACCCTTCCAACAGATATTTTTGCGAAACCACCAACGGAGATCTGTTTTATTCTAATGCCTCCACCAAGAATGAAATCCAAGGAAGAGCTATTAAGAATGTAGCCGGGGCTACGATCAATATTAACGGCATAGTCACTCTTCACGTGGTGCGCAAAAATTCTACTTTCCTTGAGTATTTTCATATTCGAACCATCGTGTATAGCAAAGCTAAAAGAGATCCCTGCGGTTAAATAAGACGAGTTGTTCCTATTGTACTGGCGATAACAAAAAGGTAAGTCTAAATAACCAATCCGGCACCAAATATCCTCTTCGAATAGTGTGGAGCTTTGATCCCAGACAGTTTTGTTCTCAAGTTTTGCTCCCTTATATAGGTAGGATGGGCCAAATAACAACGTTGAAGAACGGCCTATTTTCCATTCCCAGCCAAGTCCCAATGAGAACCCTGGTAGAGGTTTGGAAATAGCATTACAGAAGTGGGAGACATTCACACCTCCGGTAAAAAAGCGTTCTGCAGCGAGGACATCGAATACAGAGATTAACAAGACAAGCAAAACGATTATGTACTTCTGTCGAGTAGACATATAATTCTCCTTTGTTTGGAAACTGTGAGGAAAACTATGTCCCTCACGGAACCGGACGTGAGGTTTTCCCTCATCCGGCTCTTCACTAATACTCCCTTTAATAGCTGCAAAGCGTGTAAAGCATGTCCTTTGCTGCTATCTCTGATAGAAGACGCAGTTTCGTTTCCATTTCTTTCCCAACTCGGTGGTTGGTTCCTGTCTCTCTTTGTCTTTACGTATTAGTGTCAACCCCTTCGAGTGGTCTCCATTGACCTCACAAGGCGTTACCCTTGCTACTCCTCTACTACGAGTTGATCCGACTCCCTGCATGCCCTCAAGCTTCCTCTCCCGCTCTAACGGGATTGTTACGCCTTACCACTTAATAGCTGGAATGTGTGTTAACTGTCGCAAGCGGCAGGTTCTTCCTTCTCTGCTATTGTGTGGAACATACAGGGTCTCCCAAGTTCCTGTAACTTCCCTGTGACATCATGCCACTGCCTCAGACCCCGAAGGAGCAATCCATATCTCACCTTAACGATATAGATCATGTTGCCTTCCAGCACATGAAAACTGTCGGCCTCCTTGACGTTGAAAATTACGGGGCTCAATACATTCACTTTCGTTGCGGCCTGATGTCTCCCTACACCCGGCTTCACTTGTTTCGTTACCTCCTCAAGTGCGGGTTCGGTGATGGGCTGCTGGTTAGGCTTTACCCATATCGGATTCTTACCGATAAGAAGCTACAAGCTTTGCTTGGCACACTCATGCTCAGCTCCTTGACTTAATGCCCTGAAAAGATGATAGAAGAACACGAAAGGCGATGGTACTTTTACAGCCGCACCTACAATACTCCCGGAAATCAAGGTGGAATCCCCGCAGAATGCCGCAATAGGCTTTTATCCGCCCCCCTATAACTAAGAAAGCTCAATTGACTTGTTAGTTTGCCCAGTGAGAGAAAATCAGGTTTTCATCCTCTGTTGCATGATAGCTCTAATCTGGAAAAATATCAAGAGATTTTTTGTGGAGAACGTATGGAAGAACCTGACACCCCATATCAATGGAAGGAGTTGATTTTCGTTGCTATCCTCAGAGGGATTGGTGGGCGGGTTATGTCGGCTCTGTCTTTTGGCAATGACTAGTCGAAAGAATCGCCGTTGCACCCCAAGCTATTGCGGTGCTTCGCGGCGAACTGTCACCCGAACAGGTTTGACGGGAACAGCCACACTGCAATAATGGTCAGGAGCATGAAGGAAATCCAGAGAAGCCTTTCTAATTGGTAGAACATGGCCGGCCTCCGTATCGACATGGGTAAGGTCCCCGGTTGATGCGAGTCATTTCCAAATGAACCGATTGGTACTTGCAAAATAAGAAGGTTGATGACCGGTGCAGCAGCCTCTCGGCTGCCGCACGATGCTATTTGCGAGGATGCCAACAAAGATGCAGTGCGAGATGCTAACACGGTCATCAACCAGCGTGATTCGATTATTTTGAACAAGACCTCACAGATATGGACCTCACAGGTCTCGAAGACCTGTGAGGTCTAACTTGTACTATTTTGCGAACAACATTTTCCGGGTCTGCTCAAAGCCGTTGACGCGGAGCTTGCAGAGATAGATTCCGGTAGCCACCAGGGCACCTTTTTCATTGCGTCCATCCCAGATAATCGAGTGGCTGCCTGCCTCGCGATAGCCGGAAACCAAGACGCGCACCAAACGGCCCTCCATATCATAGATGTGCAAATCCGCAATACCGCTTTGCTTCAATTTGAAGGAAATGGTCGTCGTCGGATTGAACGGATTGGGATAATTCTGCTCCAGTGCATAGTCTTTCGGGACTTCAACTGAGGTAATGTTGATCGGCCCGTGACTTGTGGAATGGCCTTCGTAATCAATATCGTGAAGAAGGTAAGAATAGGTTTCACCGCCAGCAACGTCCAAATCCTCGTACTGGTAGTCATGGCGCTTTTCGCTGGTGCCGGCTCCTTTTATCAAGGTTTTGTTAATTTGCTGGAATTCGCTTTCGGCGGCTTTTCTACGAAAGAGATTAAAGCCCAGGTTCTCGGTCTCGCTTTGCGTCGTCCATTTCAAAAGCACTTTGTTGGGGACGGCAACGGCTTCAAAAGAGGTCAGCTCCACAGGAATAACCTCGACTTCATAGCCAAAATCCGCATCCAGGAAATCCTGGCCTTCCGCAAGAGTAACGGGTAAGGGATGATTGTTGGTTGTCAAAGAAGCGCCTTGAGGCAAGGAAGACGCTTTGACATAGACCGTGTACTCGCCTGCGCCAATATTGGTAAATAGGTAATTGCCGTTGGCATCGGTGGTGTCCCGTGCAGTCGTATCGCCGCCGGAATCGACCAAGTGCAAAACAACATTCTGCATGCCGGATTCTTCCGCATCTTGAATTGCATCGCCGTCGCCGTCTTGCCAAACGTAGTCGCCGATAGAGCCCGTGGCGACCACGATGTCTTGATCGCAATCGCTAACAATCGGATACTCGTTGAAAAGGACGTCCGAGTAGCTCACATGCGCACAGTTTTCCATAGGACTGGGGGCACCTTCCTTTACCAACATAGTCATGGACACAGTATCCGCTTCGCCGGGAAGCAGAACGCCCAAATTCCAGGTGACGATCTCATCGGGATCGACCCAGGCGTAGGTAGCGTTGCCCGTAGCGCTCATATAATATGTCCAGCCGGGAAGCGTATCAACCATGGTAATCGAGAGAGCCGGACCATTTCCATTGTTGGTAAGGATGAAAGAGTAAGTTACTTGGTCGTTTTCATTGAACTGGGCCAGACCATTATCTTTACTCATGGTAAGGATGGGAAAATGCGGCGAATAATCAATGAAAACGGCCCCCTCCGGATAAAAGACATATTGATTGCCGTCGTCCACGCAAAGCTCTGCCGACCACCAACCAGCAGCGGGATTCGAAAAGGCATCACCGCCGGGCGGAGGATACGGAACGCCGCCACCATTATTCCAAACAGCGTTGCCCGAGATGGTTCCAGTGCTTGGATTTCCCCCGGCGTCTGTGTAGCTCACGGAAGTCGTGCCGTCCATGTCGAAATTGGCCAGTCGCAATTCCGGCTTCTCCGAGACATAGAAAGAAAAAGTGTTGCAGCCGGTGCCGCTGTGCTGATACGTTGTTTTCACGGGTGCCAGGTTGATTTCATCGCCACTGTCAGCTACCCCATCCGGATCCGACTCGACCACCTTGAATCGGTAGGAGTTTTGATCATTATCGGAAGTCGTGACATAAAGGCGATAAATGCCGCAGCCATACTCGCTGACCGTAAAGCTGGCAAAGGCATTCCACTGCTCAGATGTGTTATCAATAGGCGGGAAGATTTGTTCAACAACCTCCGTCGAGCCATCCGGAGCCACCAAGCGGAATGTCGCGCTGTCCCACGCTGACCCGGTGATCTCATCGACCTCACTGCCCGTCTGATAGCTCTCGGGATCGTACAATTGAAGCTCAATGACAAAATCTGCAGCTACCTGGCACGGCACATAAATCTCGAACATGTGTGGCTGATTGCCGGCGTTTGGATCCTGACTGGACCACCAATCTCCCCAACGGAGATAGCCGTTAGGGCCATTGGTTTGAAAATAGACGGTGCTTGCTTCCGGAGGGCAAATGAGCTCGCCGGCATAGGAGGCGCTTGCCGTAAACAGAACGAATATGGCCGCAAGTACAAAGCTCCAGCCACTTATTTGTAAAATTCGTATCGGACTTTTCATTTTCATAATCACACCCTTTCCGCGAATCTTCTATTGTCCTATTATTTTATGCCAGACAAAAAAGAGTTGGCGGTCAGCACATCTGCCCGCTGTCCGGGCAGGGATGGAGGCTGCACCAACCATCAATGCGGCGGAGCCCAAAAATGGTGCCGCCCGATGACACACTTCGAGGCCCCGCCGCTGAATTAAAGGATACTCCACGATTGTGACACCTAATCCTCATCCACACATCGAACCCAGTGGAGCAACCTGCACCTACTCAAAACGACATTAGCTTACACGCTTGGCAATAATCTGCACGCTAAGGAATTTTACCAATGAACCTCTGCAAGCATTGTGAGAATAATTGGGACTGCCAAAACCTCGGTCGACCCTCGAACCCATTCCCTGACCACACCAAATCACGCCATCCAAGGCCGTCCTTCGAATTGGCAGTCCGAATTACTCGCTTACATTGCTGAAGAGTAGAAAACATTTGTATCCGGTTCCTTGCCCGCCCGGAATGATAAAAACCGAATCCGTCAATTGGATTAAGGCATGCATGGGCAAAATCGTCACACGAAGGATCGACAAACCAATCCAGCTAAGCAAATGTCGCTTTTGTAGTGGTGTTAAAGCCGTCCGACAAAGCTAATCAGCTAATTATCAGTTGACAATGCCTTCCGAAATAAGTATATTGAAAAGCCCGTATAGGAGCACTTGCGATGAGTTAATGCTCTTGTTGCGTGGCCCTTGGCTACCAGCCATGATGACTTGGGCGAGTCGGCTGGTAGCTTTTTTTGTTAATTCACGTCCCAGTGGCTACATAGCCGGGACCAGACTGCATTTCTTCATTATCTTGTTGGTGGCGGAAATGATCGCTGTCGTTTCCGCCCAGGAAATTGGCTTTGAAGCTTGGTAAGTAATTCCTTGCTCCGCTGCGGCCTTTCTGATTTTCTGATTATAATCATCCGAAATGAGGATGACCGGGAGACGAGGTCTCATTTTGCGAATTACCGGCAGAATCTCCACACCGGTAATGTCTGCCAGATCGATGTCCAGAATCAGCAGATTGACATCGTGCTCCAGCAAGTCCAACAATAGCTCCCCTCCTTTTCGCACAAACCGAACGTCGCACTCAGAAACATCAAGCTGCCTGCCCAATGAGTCTTCAATAGTATGGTCTACCGTTGCAACCAAGATGCTCTTTTTTTCTTTCTTTCCATTTCCGTTCTGCATCATCTAAAGTTGCCCCTTTCATCCGTTGTCTGTCTTAGTTTCTGTGGTTTTTGCGGTTTTGTTTTCAACTCCCTCCTATCAATATCCATGCCACTATAGGGGCAATAAATATCCACAAAGCTAACAGCCGGATTAATAGCGCCTTAAATCTCGACTCGATTGCTTACCAGGATGGAGTGGATTTCCAAGAAGCCTCAGTGTGGGACTCATACGCCACTTGGGCTAAGGGGAGCCATAAACTAACGTACTATATAATTTAGTGATTAGATGAACGAATTTGGCAGGAGAAATTTGTCCCTCAAAATGGGCAACACCGGTTAGGAGTGGAAAATCCAGCTCCCTCAACGGGGCCGGGGCTCATTTGACGCGGCTGTGCCAAAATCCAGAGACCGTGCTCAAGGACTTTCAACTTTGCCTGACCATGCTTGACGAAACCGGCTTGCTCAAGCTGGTGCAGTACACAAACAAAAAACCCCAGACGATTGAGCCTGGGGTTTAAGGACGTGCGGAAGGAACTCAGCTATTTTCATCACGACTTCTGCGCCATTTGATCTTTCGTGCTTCCATCAAACGGTAAATAGTCTTACGATTAAGCTTGGCATCCCCGGCTACTTTGCTGATATTGCCATTGTGTTTGCGCAAAAGTGCTTCGATATAATGCTTTTCAAACTCTTCAAGGATTTTTGCCTTGGCAGCCTTAAAGTCAAGATTGGAAGTGCTGTCCACGATTGCCCTTTTGGTGCTGGGGCGGATATATTCCGGCAAGTCATCCACACGGATTTCTGATCGCGTGGCCAATGCTACCATCCTCTCCATGACGCCCTGCAATTCCCGAACGTTGCCAGGCCAATCATATTGTTGGAGCAATAGAAGTGCTTCGCTGGAAATCTTCTCCACTTCGACAGCACCCATATTTCGAAGCTTTTTCAAAAAGTGATACGCCAGTACCGGTATGTCTTCCCTTCTTTCTCGAAGAGGCGGTATGTTGATCTTGATAACGTTTAGGCGAAAATATAAATCATCTCGCATCTTTTTGGTCTTTACCAGCACATCCGGATCTTGATTGGTGGCACTGATAAAACGAACATCAATTTCTCTTTCCTTGAGGCTCCCCAATCGCCGGATTTTCCTCTCCTGCAAGACCCGCAACAGCTTGTGCTGCATATCAAAGCCGACTTCGCTGATTTCGTCCAAGAAGATGGTACCCTTATCAGCAGCTTCGAACAACCCCTGCTTGTCGAAAGTTGCGCCGGTATAGGCACCTTTGACATGACCAAAAAGCTCGGCTTCCAACAAATTTTCCGGCAAGGCGCCTACCGCCACCGGCACAAAGGATTCATTCTTTCGCGGGCTATGATAATGAATGCCGCGGGCGAGGACTTCTTTGCCCGTTCCGGTTTCGCCCGTTACCAGAACGGTCGCATTTGTCAAAGCTATCCGCTTGGCTTTATCAAAAACCTCATGAATGGCAGGGCTGATTCCGACGGCGCCATAGAATTGGCCTTCATCAGCCAGGTCCAGCCTGCTGCGCAGGTAGAGATTTTCCCGCTGCATGTTGGCAAAGCGGAATGCCCTTTCTATGGGCAAGAGAATGTCATGATGCGTGGTGATCTTTTGTATGAAATCGAAAGCGCCTTTCTTGAAAGCCTCGACGACGCTGGGGATCTCGCCGTAGGCCGTATAAAGCAACACTACGGAATCCGGATCCGCCTTCTTTGCCTCCTCAAGCACTATGAGACCAGCCGTCTCGGTATCCATGCGCAGATCCGTTAGAACCACTGCCGGTCGCTCCCTTTTAAAGCGCTCTACTCCCTCTGCTGCGGTGGAGGCCGTGATACAATGATAGTTAGCGCCCTTGAGCAGGTTTACCACAGAGTCAAGGACCGGCTTGTCGTCATCGACGACCAATATCTTGTTGCTTCCATTCCTGTTTTTTTCCATTCGCATCAACCTCCTCCTCCCTTTTCACTTTTTGTAACGGGAAGTAAAATAGAGATGACAGTTCCCTTGTTTTCTTTGCTTTGGATTTCGATATTTCCGTTATGGTTCGCAATGATGCCGTAGCTTATGGAAAGCCCTAATCCGGAGTGATCGCCGCCTTTGTCCGTAAAGAAGGGATCATAGACAATGTCCAAGTTCTTGCGAGGGATACCCACGCCGGTGTCTTTGATCGAGATTTTCACCTGCTCCGGTGCCGCATCGTCAAATAAGGTCTTGATGGAGAGAATTCCGCCCTCCGGCATGGCTTCCAACGCATTGCGAATGATATTTATGAAGCATTGCTCCAGAGTGATCTCGTTGCCGAAAACACGCGGCAGCGATTGAGCCAGCTTTATTTTGTATACCACATTTTTGTTGTGCAGATGCAAGAGCCTGCTAAGCTCGATGGCCTTTTGCAGCACATTATTGATGTCCAGATTCTTGAAATGCGCCGTGGAGTCTCGGCTGAATGCTTCGAGCGCATTGGTGATAATGGACATTGCGTAAATTTGTTCTTGAATTGCCTGTAGCTCGGAGCGCAATCGAGTGGCATCGATGTTTTTCGCATCTTCCATCAACAGACAGCCGATTCTGTTTAGTATGGCGGCCAAAGGATTATTCAGCTTGTGAGCTATGTTCGCTGCCAAGAGCGAAAGATTTGACATTTTTCCTTTCAGCATTTCCTGCTGTGTCGTTTTTTTTATGGCAGTGACATCGCGTACAATCAAAATGGCACCCACCGTACTATCGTTTTCCATTAGCGGTTCGATCGTCACGTCCAGCAAGCATTGCCGATTGCTCCTAAGGCGCACCGCTGATTCCTTATGTGCGGACCGGCCTGTTCTTATGACCTCTCGGCAATTCTTTGCATAACCGCTTCGCCAGAATTCGCCGAAAGCCTTGCTGCACGGATCGCCTTTTTTGATATCGTTAACAACCCCCAAAGAGTTCAATAACGTACCGTTGGATTCCAAGACTCCCAAGCCTTTGTCTACGAAAATGCGCTGAACCAAGCCTTCCACTGGAGCTCCTCCGCTTTCTGCTGCCATGCCATTTGGGAATGATGCAGGTCTTAAAGTATTACGCTGGAAAAACCATCATATCTGCGAAGATTTTTTTCAATCGCAAATCCGCGCCAATGAACGTTAATTTTGAATTGGCGTTTATTGGCGTCAATTCGTGATAGCCTTGGATGCGGCAAATTGCCGCTCTGTGCATGCCTACTTTATTAACGTAAGGCTCCATAGCAAATCGCACGAGGTATGCGAAATTATGGTTTGGGAAAACCGTCTGTCGGTGCCTGCGGCAAAATCACTACTGCTTCAGTCCCTTTTGGGGGTTGACTTTTGAGAGTCAAGCTGCCGTTATGACTGACAATGGCTGCCATGGCTATAGTAAGACCCAGGCCGACTGTTTTGGGTCCTTTCTTTTTCGTGGTAAAAAACGCATCGAATACTTTGCCCATATTCTCCGCAGGGATACCGACGCCGGTGTCGCTAATGCGAATTACGAACTGCTCCGACTCCTCCACGTACTCGACCGAGACCAGTACTTTACCTGTCTCGCCTGCCGCTTCTAAAGCATTTTTGCAGAGCTCCGTCAATGCCCTTTCGATGCGCACTTCGCAGCAGTAGATCGGAGGCAAATTTCCTGCTTCGGCCATTTCGATGATTACCCCTTTGAAAGGCCGGTGCAAATTGGCAATAATGGCAGCCCGATCGATAATTAGCTGCAAATTGGTGAGAGTGACATCCTCGCGCGAATGCGATTGCAGAGCCGCCACACTCTCGATAATCGTGCAAATCCGGTTGACTTGCCGCTGGGCCAGGTCGATTTCGTTTTGCAGACGCTCCAGGCTGTTTTCGTCGCTCAAGTCCTCGCCCCGGAGCATCTCCAATTGATTCATTAGCACGCCCAGCGGATTGTTGATGTCGTGGCTGAGTCGGCTGGCGAACCGGCAAAGGGTATCATATTTTTCTGCGAGGTGTTTATCAGAATTGCCATTCGGACTTTCGGCAACTTTCTCGGAAAGTATCAAGGCCCCCTCGACTCCCGCCACAGCCGGCAACCGGGTGATGGTATGTTTCAATGCCTCTATCGCTCTTGATTCCGGCGCCGCCGATTTTCCGACAGTGGTAATCGCTGAGCCGGTTTTTAGGCATTGTTGAAGGCTTTTCCGAAACTCCTCTCCAGCAAATTCATGCAACATCTGAAATAGGCAGGAGCCGATCAAGTCTGCGCGAGCATGACCGAAAAGCTGTCTCCCGGCGCTATTGCAGCTCAAAATATTGTACTCTGAATCCACAACGATAGCAGCATGGGGTAGGGCCTCGAAAATGCCAGTGCCAAGATGACAAAGAGCGCTTAACTCACTCAGCTCCTGAGGAGGAGCCTGATATTTCCCTTTCCCTGAAGCTGTCGGTTTTTCAAGCTTGCCGTTTAATGCTCTGATGCAGTTCACAGCCACTTGAGATCTCGTGTGCCCGCCGTCATCTATAGGGACAGCCTTGAGACCTGTTGGGCCAGCGGGCGCCTTACGCTGCGTGGCTTGCGGTTTGCGCTGCGTTGTTGCCTCTCTCCAAGAGAATGCCGCCGGGCAATAATCACACGGCTTTTCTTCCCCAAAAATGGCATGGTAGCAGACTTTGCCTTCAAGTTGCCCAGCCGATGTAAGCTTGAGACGCTTTAAAGCGGATTGGCTGGCCTCAAGAATGGCAAAATCCTGATCGATGATAATGACTTCGTCTTCGGCTAAAGCCAAAACCGAGGCGAGTCGTTGTCGCAATCGCTCGACTTCGGTTCCATTTGAAGAAGTATCGACTACATCCCAAAAAAGAATTGCAGCAGCTAAAACTTTTTGACCAACAACGATAGGAAGGATCTCGACGCGGTACTTGTTGCCAAAGGAGCTGTTAATGCGAATCGTCGGCTTGGGTGCTTTTCCGTGCCGCTCGACAGCCATAACGGAATGAACAGCTTCGGCCAATTTAGCCTTCTGAAATTCCGGCTGATCGTAAAATAGCCGGTCTTTTATGCAGCTTTGATCCACACCGGTAATTTGGGCGACTCTTGAATTGGCGCCAATGATGACGCCATCGCGATCAATGAAGACTACTCCCACTGACAATTGCTCCAACACCCAGGCTGACAATCGCTCAATCAAGGGGGAATCGGAACCCATTGTCGGCAAATTCGTCGAACTCATCAATCCAAATCCTTCCCGTCGTGCCGCCACCTGATTGATGCATTGCGAATTTGGAGCTTTAGAACAAAGGCAACGGAAATGTTCTGCTTAAAGTCTGTCGTCCCCGGTTACATGTTTTTGCAGGCGCTCATTTGATATCGAATCCATGAGCTTTTTTTTCTGGTCGAATATAAACTAATTGTCCATGAAAAGCAACAAAATATTTTCAAAATTGAAATTATTTTTAAAAATGAGTTATTAGTGCGACATTGTTGCCACACTCTATTCATCTGCCGCTTTCCCTTTTGGGAGCCAAGTCCGTGCGGTAGCATCGAGTGATGCCGTAAGCAGACAGACTTAATTTTGCTTGAATTTAAAAGTAGATTGCTTTACTTTTGCCCGCGATTTAGAATGATGAGTTCTGCAGCGCGTCAGATACAATGATGGCCACGAAGCGCTGTTGAGATTTTGTTGCTCTAACCGACTTTAGTAGAGCAAGAGAAGGAGCACGAGAACGAGCATGAGCAAGAACTAAGACAAGGACAAGAACAGGCTTTCATGGGTACATACTTTGAGACCAGTGGCGCCCAAAATACCGATGCCACGCTGCAAATCGGCTTTGAAACCGCCGTTGAACGAAAAATCCCTTTTGTCGTGGTCGCCTCGACCACGGGAGCCACGGCGGAAAAAGCACTGGAATATCTTCCCAGCGATGGAATCAGATTGATTGTTGTGACGCATAATTACGGCTTTGCCCAAACAGGCGCTCAACAATTCTCAGAGGAAAGCAGGCGAAAGGTAATCGCTGCCGGTGGCGTCGTCCATACCGGTACCATGCCATTGCGAAATGTCGGCACCGCCATTCGCAAACGATTCGGCTATTCCGAGGAGGAATTGATTAATTCTGCTCTGCGCATTTTTGGACAAGGCGTCAAAGTATGCATCGAAATGGCGGCTATGGTTTGCGATGCCGGACTGGTGCCACCGCAAGACATCATCGCCATTGCCGGAACCGAGCGCGGCGCCGACACCGCCTTAATTGTTGCCGCCAATTCCTCCAATAGATTTTTTGACATTCGCGTGA
>Ga0172369_10005876_pt1 | contig 14906 bp, 11 predicted proteins | sample LakKiv25m_FD_114539 | JGI IMG/M metagenome (GOLD analysis project Ga0172369, IMG submission 114539) | Freshwater microbial communities from Kabuno Bay, South-Kivu, Congo - kab_022012_11.25m | ecosystem: Environmental > Aquatic > Freshwater > Lake | place: Democratic Republic of the Congo...
ATCCCTGGCCACGCCGCCCGGCACGATGGTGTCCATCAGGAAACGGTGGCCGAAGACCTGCGCGTTGAGCCGCATCCAGTCTTCTTTGAGGCGGAAGAATTGCGACAGGCCAAAGGCCAGCGCTGCGTCGTTGCCGAGCGCGCCGAGATCGCCGAGATGGTTGGCGACGCGCTCGCGTTCGAGCAGCAGCGCGCGCAGAGCCAGCGCGCGCGGGCTGGGTTGGACGCCGCAGGCGGCTTCGATCGCATCGGCATACGCCCAGGCGAAGGCGCAGGTCGAGTCGCCCGAGACACGGCCGACCAGCTTGGCACCGGTTGCAAAGTCGGCGCCAGCGAGACGGCGCTCGGTGCCCTTGTGCTGATAGCCGAGGCGCTGTTCGAGGCGCAGCACGCGCTCGCCGACGACGGAGAAGCGGAAATGGCCCGGCTCGATGATGCCGGCATGGATCGGACCGACCGGGATCTCGTGCGCACCTTCGCCGCCGACCTTCACGAAGTCATAATCCGTCGGCAGGTTTTCCTGGGCCGGGGGATCGCCCGCATCGTGGCGCAGCGGGAACCAGTCGGCCGGCCAGCCGCCGTGGCGCAGCCACGGGCGCTGATCCGCGCCATCATGGCGGATGCCGACCAGATCGAAGGCAGCGCGCTGCATGCGGTTGGCAGCCGGGAAGATGCCGGACAGATCGGGGTAAGCAGGATTGTCCGCCGGCAGATCGAGCGTCAGATACTGCCAGCCCTCGTCAAGCGCGAACACTGTGTGGATGCGGAAACCCGCGCCGGCGGCGCGCTCGTCGCTGCCCCACAGCGCGCACAGGCGGCCATCGTGACGATGCACCGAGATCGCGAAGCGCAACCAATCCTCGCCGTCGGTGGCGTGGCCGCGCCACAGCGGCACACCACAACCCGGCTGGCGCTCGAAGTCGATCGGTTCGGAGTGGAATTGGCGCAGCGTCGTCGACATGACGGCTTATCCCAGCATGCGCGCGGCTTCGTGGAACCAGCGCGTCAGGTAAGGGGGAATCCACAGGCCCATCATCAGCGCGAGGCCGAGATGGACGAACACCGGGGTGATCGCCGGCGCATGCGGCAGGCGCTTGGCCTCGGATTCGCCGAAGACCATCGGGTGCACCTTGGCGAAGATGGCGGCGAAGGCGACGCCCAGGCCCAGCAGGAGGAAGGGCGTGGCCCAGGGGTGGAACTTCATCGCATGAGTGAGGATCATGAATTCGCTGGCGAAGATGCCGAAGGGCGGCATGCCGAGGATCGCCAGCGTGCCGAGCATCAGGCCCCAGCCGATCAGCGGGTTGATCCGCTTCAGACCGCGGATGTCTTCCATGATCTGAGTGCCGCATTTCTGCGCCGCATGGCCGACGGCGAAGAAGATCGCCGACTTGACCAGCGAATGCATGGTCATGTGCAGGAAGCCGGCGAAGCTCGCCACCGGCCCGCCCATGCCGAAGGCGAAGGTGATGATGCCCATGTGTTCGATCGACGAATAGGCGAACATGCGCTTGACGTCCTTTTGCCGGCCGAGAAAGAAGGCGGCGGCCAGCAGCGAAAACAGGCCGAAGCCCATCATCAGGTTGCCGGCGAAGTCGCTGGCCAGTGCGCCGTCGGCGAGCACCTTGCAGCGCAGGATGGCGTAGAGCGCGACGTTGAGCAGCAGGCCGGACAGCACCGCCGACACCGGCGTCGGGCCTTCGGCGTGCGCGTCGGGGAGCCAGTTGTGCATCGGCGCCAGGCCGACCTTGGTGCCGTAGCCGACCAGCAGGAAGATGAAGGCGAGCGCCATGATGGTCGGGTCGAGCTGTCCCTTGACATCGACAAGGTGGGTCCACAACAGCGCCGTGCCGGTTTCGCCGAGCACGCGCTCGGCAGCGAAGTAGAGCAGGATGGTACCGAACAGCGCCTGCGCAATGCCGACGCCGCAGAGGATGAAGTATTTCCAGGCCGCCTCCAGCGAGGCGGGCGTGCGGTAGAGCGATACCAGCAGCACGGTGGTCAGCGTCGCCGCCTCCATCGCCACCCACAGGATGCCGAGGTTGTTGGTCGTCAGGGCGATCAGCATCGTGCACATGAAGAGCTGGTACATGCTCTTGTAAAGCCGCAGGCGCGCCGGTGTCAGCTTGCCGTGCGAGCGGTCGTTCTTCATGTAGGGATCGGAAAAGATGCTGGTGGTGAGGCCAACGAAGGCGGTCAGCGTGACGAAGAAGACATTCATCGAGTCGATGAAAAACTGTTCGCCGAAGGCGAAGCGCGAACCATGGGAAACGATTTCCGCCGTCAGGCCGGCGGCGGAGAGCAGGGTCGCCGCACTGGCGAAGACGTTGAGGTGCGGAGCCCAGGCCCGTTCGCCGAGCACGCTCAGCAGGATGCCGGCAACGAGGGGAATGGCGAGGGTGAGAACGAAGAAGTCCATCACCGCTCTTTCAGTTTTTCCATGTGATGGATGTCGAGACTGTCGAATTGGTCGCGGATCTGGAAGAAGAACACGCCGAGGATCACCATGCCAACCAGCACGTCGAGGGCGATGCCAAGCTCGACCACCATCGGCATGCCGTAGGTGGCACTGGTGGCGGCGAGGAACAGGCCGTTTTCCATCGCCAGGAAGCCGACCACCTGGGTGATCGCCTTGCGCCGCGTGATCATCGTCAGGAAGGCGAGCATCACGGTGGCGAGCGCGATGCCGAGCGTGCCGCGGGCAATGGTCGAGGACAAGAGCGAAATCGGCGTAGCGACGTTGAAGGCGATGATGACGAGGCCGATGCCGATCAGCATCGTCGTCGGAATGTTGACCATCGCCTCGACCTCGGCCTTGATGTGCAGCTGGCGGATCAGGCGATGCAGGATCAAGGGCAGCAGAATGACTTTCAGCGCCAGCGTCAGCCCGGCGGAATAGAACAAGTGATGCTGACCGGTCTTGTAGGCCATCACCAGCGTCGACAGAAACAGCATGAAGCCCTGCAAGGCGAACAGGTCGACGAGCTGGATGACGCGGCGCTGTGCCAGCATGGCGAAGCCGAGCAGCAGGATCACTGCGGCGCAGAGGTTGATAAGCTGGGCGTAGAGCGGAATGCTCGTCATACCCGCGCCTCCAGCAGCAGGCGCACCAGCAGTCCGAGCACCGCCAGCAGGAAGGCGGTGCCGAGAAACTCCGGCGCGCGGAAGATGCGCATCTTGGCGTTGATCGTCTCGAGTAGCGCAGCCAGGGCCCCGCCGATGGCGAGCTTCACCAGCAGGATCGGCAGTGCGGTAATCATCGCCATGAAATTGTCGCGTTCGGCGATGCCCCAGGGGAAAAACAGCGCGAGACCCAGGCATGAATAGGTGTAGAGCTTGAGACTGGCTGCCCACTCGATCAGGGCGAGATGGCGTCCCGAGTATTCGAGGATCATCGCCTCGTGGATCATCGTCAGTTCCAGATGGGTGGCGGGGTTGTCCACCGGCACGCGTGCATTCTCGGCGAAGGACACCATCGTGAAAGCCAGGCCGGCGAAAGCGATCGACGGATAGATCACCAGTTCGCGGTGCGCCACCGTCTCGGCGATGGTCGCCAGCGAGGTCGACTGGGCAATCATCGCCATGGTGAAGATAGTCATCAGTAGCGCCGGCTCGGCAAGGAAACCAATCAGCATCTCGCGCCGGCCGCCGAGCGTGCCGAACGAGGTGCCGACATCCATCGCCGCCAGCGCAATGAAGATGCGCGCCAGGCCGAATGCGCCGACCAGCGCCAGGGCATCGGCCGCCGGGGCGAACGGCAGGTCGGTCGACAGGCTGGGGATGATCGCGGCGGCCAGCACCATGCAGCCGAAGACGATGAAGGGCGCGGCACGGAACAGCGACGAGGCGCCATGCGCCAGCACCACGTCCTTGTGGAACAGCTTGTGCAGCATGTGATAAGGCAGCAAGAGCGGTGGGGCGCTGCGGTTCTGCAGCCAGGCGCGACACTGGTTGACCCAGCCGGTCAGGAGCGGCGCCAGCACTAGCGCGAGCAGGATGGCGAACAGTTGTCCGAGCAATCCGGAGGTGCTGAAGGTCATGGCCGGGCCACCAGCAGAAGCAGGATCAGGGTCACGAAGGTATACATCAAATACACCGCAATGCGGCCGCCCTGGACCCGCACGATGAGGGCAGAAATGGCGTTCGCCAGCCGCGCGATCGGCAGATAGAGCCAGTACCAGAAGTGATCCTCGACCTTGACGATACACATCGGCTTTTCGTCATGAATGGAGGGGAAATGGCGCTGCATGCGGAACATCGGCTCGAAGATGCGGCGGATCGGCTGCGAGAAGCCTTCGGCGCTGTCCTGTGCACGCGGCCCCTGGAAGTGGTAGCCGCAGTCCCAGGCGGGTGAGCGACGGACACGGCCGTGATACAGCGTACGGACGAGCCAGCGACCGAAGAGCAAAATCACCGCGATGGTGAGGAGGAAGAGCACCGGCGCATAGCTGGCACGTTCCGGCGAGATCGGCGCCAGCAGCCACCAGCCTTGCTCGGCGACACGTTCGCCGAGCCCCTTGCCGAGCAATTGATGGGTCGCCGCGTCGAGCTTCTGGATGAAAGTGCCGGGCAGCACACCCAGCAGCAGGGTCAGGGCGGCGAGCCAGGCGAGGCCGAGTTTTTCTAGCGGGCAGGCATCGTGCGCATCCTTGAGGCTAGGTTCGCGCATCTGACCGAGAAAGATGATGCCGTAGAACTTGACCAGGGCGAAGCCGGCCAGCGCGGCCGTCAGCGCGACGGCGGCCGCGGCAGCTGGCACGATCATGTTGAGCCACGATTGCGGCAGGCCCGGCGAAAACAGGAAGGCCTGCAAGAGCAGCCATTCCGAAACGAAACCGGACAGCGGCGGCAGGCCGGCGCCGGCGATGACGCCGGCGAGCGCCAGCCAGGCCACCCAGGGCATCGGCCCGATCAGGCCGCCGAGCTTGCCGAGACTGCGGTGCGACGTGGCATGTAGCACGGAACCGGTGCACAGGAACAACAGGCTCTTGAAACCGGCGTGGGCGAGACAGTGATAGAGCACCGCCGTCAGCGCCAGGGCGGCCAGCGCCTCCATCTGGTAGGAATGGAACAGCAGCGTCAGGCCAATGCCCACCACCAGCAGGCCGATGTTCTCGATCGACGAGTAGGCAAGCAGCCGCTTCATGTCGGACTGCACCGTCGCGTAGAGCACGCCAAAGAGCGCCGTCACCAGGCCGACCCCCAGTGCCACCACGCCCCACCACCACAGCGTCATGCCGACCAGGTCGAGGGATACCCGCAGCAAGCCGTAGATGGCAGTCTTCAGCATCACGCCGCTCATCAGGGCGGAGACCGGCGAGGGTGCAGCCGGATGCGCCTCGGGCAGCCACACGTGCACCGGCAGCAGGCCGGCCTTGGCGCCGAAGCCGAACAGCGCGAGCAGAAAGGCGATCGAGCCCCAGAACGGCGACAGGTGCTGGGCACGCATGCCGGCGAAGGTGTAATCCCCGGCTCCGCCCGTCATCACGCCGAAGGACAGCAGGATGGAGATCGCGCCGATATGTGCCACCAGCAGATAGATATAACCGGCGCGGCGGACTTCCTCGTGCTTGTGATTGGTGGTGACGAGGAAGAACGATGACAGCGCCATCACTTCCCACGCAACCATGAAAGCGTAGGCGTCGTCAGCCAGCAGCACCATCAGCATGCTGGCGAGGAACAGATGGTATTCGAGGCCCAACACGCCGGGCGCCGTGCCTTCGCCCTGGCGGAAGTAACCGGCGGCATAGGTCGAAATGCCGGCCGAAAACACGCCGAGCAGCATGACGAACACTGCGGTGAGGTTGTCGAGCCGCAAGTGGAAGGGCAACGTCGGCAAGCCAATCGCCAGTTTGGCGACCTGCACACCGCCGCCCAGGGCGGCGAATCCGGTATACCCGACCCATAAGCCGATTAATGCGCCGAGCGGAAAGAGGATGCGCGCAATGATGAAGGTATTGCGCAACACCGTCAGCCCCGCCAGACCAATCGTCAGCCACAGGCAGGCGGCGATCAGCAGGACATCGATGGCGAGCAATGACGGCATGAGATGAATGGCGAAAAAAGCATTATACGGGCGAAACGCGCTGCCGCCGCACGCCCGGCGTCGGCAGCGGCACTACGGCGTGGCACCAGCGGGCAGCGGGCGGAGGGCATCGTCGGCATGTTGTGCGCCGACCCGGGCATAAATGTCGCGCAGCGCCAGTTCCGCTGTGGGATGGATGTTGGCCTGGCTGATGCGATCGAACAGTCCGGTGGCGCGCATCACGTCGATGACTTGCTTCTTCAAGCCGGAGATCACCACGGTCATGCCGCCTGATTGAAGACGCTCAACCAGATGACCAAGCACCTCCTCGCCCGAAGCATCCATCTCGTTGATGCCATTGGCAACGATTAGCAGATAGGGCGCGCGCGGATTGTTCGCTACTGCCTCAAGGATGGCGTCCTCAAAATAGGCGACGTTGGCGAAGTAGAGCCGGCCGTCAAAGCGCACCGCAGTCACCACATCGGAGGGTGGCAGGTTATGCACCTTGGCATCGCGCAGCGTGCCGTCCATGTAACGGCCGAGAATAGCCACCCGCGGCTTCATGGTCCGATACAGATAGAGCAGCACCGCCAGTCCGGCGCCAACCATGATGCCTTTGTCCAGATGCGGCGCGAAACCGAGCGTCGCGACGAAGGTGGCCACGGCGGCCAGGCCGTCGTGGCGGCTGGCATGCCAGGCGTGCTTGATGGCGCCGAAGTTGATCAGGCCGATCACCGCCATGATGATTACTGCCGCCAGCACCGCCTGCGGCAGGTGGTAGAGCAACGGCGTCAGGAACAGCAGGGTGAGCAGGACGAACAGCGCCGTGAACACGGACGACATGCCACTCTTTGCCCCGGCATTGATATTCACTGCCGAACGCGAAAACGAGCCCGACACCGGAAACGCCTGCGTGAGACTGCCGACGATGTTGGCCAGCCCCTGGCCAATCAGCTCCTGGTTCGGATCGATCTTGTGTTTGGTCCGGGTGGCAATCGCTTTGGCGATCGATATCGCCTCCATGAAGCCGACCAGCGAGATAACGACAGCAACCGACAGCAGACTGCCCAGCATGTCCCAGGAAAATTTCGGCAGACTGAACGACGGCAGACCCTCCGGCACCTTGCCGACCACGTCGCCGCCGCCAGTCAGGCGAACCTCTCCGGCGGTGACGCGGGAGATGCGCCAGGCATGGCCTTCCGGCTGGGCGCCCGGCGGCAGACGGCCGCGGAGATGGAAACTCGGCGCCGCACCGCTCTCGCCAGCGATGCTCTCGAAGACAAAACCCCGCACCTGGCGAATGCGCTCGCGGTTGGCTTCCTCGCCGTTCTTCAACTCCAGTTGCAGCAACTCGATGGCATAGTGGAGTTCCGCGGCGGCAGGCGTCAGCAACTTGCCTTCGTCCTTGAGCGTCCTGAGGGCGGCTCGCTGCTCCAGCAGCTGGGCATTGATCTCCTTGCCGCGTACCTCGCCGCGCTGCACTTCGGCGATGATGGCCTGGGCCTCGGGGGCAACGATCTGATCGGCGGTGACGTTCTGCTTGCGCTCGAAGCCGATCTGCCAGGAGACCAGGGTGGTCAGCGCCACTGCGATCAGCACGCCCGGCAGCTTCGGTGCCTTCTTGCGGATGACATAGATGATCGCCATCGCCGTCAGGCCCATCACCAGTGTCGGCAGATGGGTGTCACCGACCAGTTGCAACACGCCCCAGATGTCCTTGAGGAACGATTCCGAGCGGCCCATCGGCACACCCATCAGCTTGTTGAACTGCGACAGGCCGATGATGATCGCCGCGGCATTGGTGAAGCCGACAATCACCGGGTGGGAGAGAAAATTGACGACGACGCCGAGCCGGAACACGCCCAACCCCAGCTGAAAAGCACCGACCAGCAGAGCGAGCAGGATCGCCAGGGCGACGAACTGCTCCGATCCCGGTACGGCCAGCGGAGTTAGCGAAGACGCGGTCAGCAGCGAGGCCACCGCGACCGGGCCGGTGGCGAGCTGGCGCGACGATCCCCAGAGCGCCGCCACCGCCGCCGGCAGAAAGGCGGCATAAAGACCATAGTAGGGCGGCAGGCCGGCAAGCTGGGCGTAGGCCATTGACTGGGGCACCAGCACCAGAGCCACGGTTAACCCGGCCATGAAATCGGCGCGCAGGAAGGCGCCGCTATAGGGCAGCCAGCCCAGGAAGGGGAGCAAGCGCAGCAGACGAGGAGAAATGGACATGATCGAGAGAAAGGGCACGCCCGACGGTGGCAAAACCAGCGCCGACAGGCTAAGGCGCAGGATATTAGCAGGCCGTAATGCGGGCGGCGGGAGATAGATTTTATTCTTGGATCAAGCTCGCGTATTGTCCGTGTCCGCGCGGCGCGCCGAACAAAGTCGGCGCCGGCGGGACGGCGCGCGGCACGGCAGGCGTCGGCCGGATCGCGTAAACTCGCCCGCTCCGCTCCCTCACCGCGCTCCGATGGGCTACCGACTTTCCAAAATCTACACCCGGACCGGCGATGCCGGCACCACCGGCCTCGGCGACGGCTCGCGCACGGACAAGGATGCGCCGCGCATCGCCGCGCTCGGCGATGTGGACGAACTCAATGCGGTGCTCGGCGTGCTGCTGTGCGAGGCATTGCCTGACGAGGTGCGCACGCTGCTGATCGGGGTGCAGCACGACCTCTTCGACCTCGGCGGCGAGCTGTCGGTGCCCGGCGGCGCCTTCCTCAAGGATAGCCAGCCGGGCCGCCTGGAGAGCGCCATCGACCGTTTCAACGGCGAGCTCGAACCGCTCAAGGAATTCATCCTGCCCGGCGGCACGCGCGCGGCGGCGCTCAGCCATCTTGCGCGCACCGTGTGCCGGCGCGCAGAACGCGCAGTCGTGGCGCTGGCGCAAGCCGAGACAGTTTCCGCCGTGGCGCGGCAATATCTCAACCGGCTTTCCGACCTGCTGTTCGTGCTGGCGCGCTGGCTCAACCGCCACGCTGGTCACGGCGACGTGCTCTGGCAGAAGGGAATCAACGCCTGATCAGCGGATGCGCAGGCGCTGCTGGTCGAGGCACTTCATCAGCTCGCCGCTCAACGCGCGCAGGCGCTGGTTGAGCAGCATCAGCAGCTCCATGAGGAACTTGACGCCGAGCTGCGGCTGCTCGGCGACCAGGCGCGACAGCGCGGTGCGGTCGAGCACCGCGAACTGTGTCGGTTCGAGCGTCACACAGCTGGCGAAGCGCGGTTCGCCGTCGATCAGCGACATCTCGCCGAGGGTCTTGCCGGGGCCATCCACCGCCAGCCGCACCGGCAGGCCCTGGCGGTCGCGCCTGGTGATCTCGATGCGGCCCTCGAGGATCAGCAGCATGAAATCGCCCGCTTCGTTCTCGTGCAACACCTCACAGCCGGCCGGCGCGCGATAACACTGCATGTACGCCGCCAGCGCCTCGATGGCAGGCCGGTCGAAGTCTCCGAACACACGGATATGGCCCACGATCGCCATGATGCGATCGACATAAGCGCTGGCTGGGCCGAGGGACTGCAGGGTGGGGAAGGGATTGTCGCTGGCGTTCATGGGTGTGCACTTCGAAGGCACGCCGCGATTCTAGCCGGCCAGCAGGAGGCCGACCAAGGCCAGCCAAAGGGCGAATACGGCCAGTAAATGGCGGTCTTTCCACAGTTCGCGCGCCGGATCGCCGCCGCCGCCGTTGTGCAGGCGGTAGAGATAGCGCAACAGGCCGTAGATCACGCAGGGCACCGTGGAGATCAGCCAGGGCGTGCCGTGCAGGGCGATGGTTTCCTCGCTGACGGTGTAGAGGCTGTAACTGATCACCGTCGCGCCGGCGGCCAGGGTGATGAACTGGTCGAGCATCGGCAGCGAGTAGTCGTCGAGCACCGGCCGGTGAATGGCGCCCGCCTCAGCCAGCACGGTGATCTCGGCGCGCCGCTTGGCAAAGCCGAGGAACAGCGTCAGCATCAGGCCACACAGCAGCAGCCAGTGCGACGGCGCGATGCCGGCGCCGAGCGTGCCGGCCAACAGGCGCAGCATGAAGCCGGCGCTGATGAGGAACACGTCGAGGATGACGACGTGCTTGAGGCCGAGGCTGTAGCCGAGATTGAGCGCCACGTAGGCGACGAACAGCCACGGCGCCTGCGAGGCCGGCAGGCCGAAGGCCCCGAAGGCCAGTCCGAGTCCCCCGGCAAGGCACACCAACGCCAAAGCGGCCGCCGTGCCGACGCCAACCGCGCCGCGCGCCAGCGGCCGGCGACATTTTTCCGGGTGACGCCGGTCGGCCGCGCGATCGAGGATGTCGTTCAGCACATACACCGCCGAGGAAACCAGGCAAAACGCGACGAAGGCTGTCAGGGCCAGTGTGCGCGTCGCGGGAATGGCCCAGGCGTGGCCGAACAGCAGGCCGACGAGGACGAAGCCGTTCTTCACCCACTGGTGCGGGCGCAGCAGTTCGATCAGCGGGTACATTGCGCGGCGGGAAAGTAACGTGTGCAGAAATAACAGTCGGTCAGCGGCAGCCAGGCCGGCACAGCATAGTAGCGGCGGCGCACCTCGGCAAGCACGCCGTCGCGGTAGGTCGGGTAGTCGAAGCCGCGGCCGCGCACCACCCAGAAGCGCGCGCCGCGATAGTCGAAACTTTCGGTTTCGACGGCGCGGAACCATCCGTCATATTCGCCAGGTTTCGGCTCGGTCTTGCGCAGCACCGTGATGTCGCGGCCAGCGTAGGCGCGCCAGTCGGTGAGGATGTCGTCATGGCGGGCGTGGCTCGATGCGAGGCCCAGCACCGGTACATAGCGGCCGAGGTTGTAGCCGAGGATCACGGCGTTCGAATAGCCGTCGGAGACCAGCAGGCTGTCGCCCGGCCGGGCGCGTTCGACCAGCGCGCGGCTGTCGAAGGTCAGCACCGCGCTCGAATAATAGTTCGTCGAACGCCAGGTTTCGAGCGGCAACAGGGCCAGGCCGACGATCAGCACGACATGCAGCAGCGCGAAGCCGGCGAAGAATTTCACCAGGCGCCGTAAACCGTCGGGGGTGAGACGCAGTGCCACGCCGAGCAGGGCGAAGGGCACGAAGGCGAGCACCCAGTGCAGGCCGATGGTCTTGACCGCGGACAGCACGGCGAACAACAGCAGCGGCACGATCGTCAGCACGGCGAGGCTGCCGGCGGGGGGGGCAAAGTCGGCGCCGGCGGGACGGCGCCGCAGCAGCCGCCACAGCGCCGGCGGCGTCAGCACGTAGGCGAGCGTCGCCGCGTAGAGCAGCGGATGATGCCAGGCCAGGCCGGTATTGGCGTTGCCGTGCCGATTGACGAAGTTGAACAGGTAGTTGGTCCAGCAATGCGAACTGTTCCACCCGGCCATCAGCAACAGCGCCGGCAGCGTGCAGGCATAGACCAGCGCCAGCCCGCGCCAGGCGCCGCGCGTGCGCCGCCGCAGCACATCGACGAGATAGGCGAAGCCGAGCAAGGCGGCGAAGTATTTCGACAACACCGCGCCGGCGAGGAACAGACCGGCCACCAGATACCAGCGCGGGCTGTCATCCCGTGTCGCCCGCAGCCAGGCGAGCCCCGACAGCACCGCGCAATAGACCAGCGCGGTGTCGGTGGTGACCAGCACGTTCCAGACATTGACCGGCGCGAGCAGGATCAGCAGGGCGACCGCATCGCGCGCGCTTGCGCGCTCCGGCCACAGGCGCGGCCAAGCCCAACGCATGGCGAGCGCCAGCAGGAGCGGCTGCAGCACCTGCGGCAGGCGCAGCCACCATTCGCTTTCAGAGACGGCGATCAGGGCCGCCAGCCACCAGCCGATCAGCGGCGGATGATCGTAGAAGCCCCAGTCCGGAAACTTGCCCCACCAGTAGAAATACGCCTCGTCGCCGGTGATCGGCAGGACGGCAGCGAGCCAGAAACGGAAGGCCAGCGTCAGGCCGGCGGCGGCGAAAAACAGGCGGCGGCGGGACAACGCTTGGGCTGTCACCGTGCGGCGATCGCGGCGCGGCGCTTCTTGACCGCGTCGGCCAGCTGGTCGAGCACGACAACGGTATCGTCCCAGCCGAGGCAGGCATCGGTGATCGAGACGCCATAGGCGAGCGACTGACCGGGATGGTGATCCTGGCGGCCCTCGTTGAGGTTTGACTCGATCATCACGCCGAAGATGCGCTCCTCGCCAGCGGCGAGCTGCGCGGCGACGTCAGCCGCCACTTCCATCTGGCGCCGGAAATCCTTGCGGCTGTTGCCGTGCGAGAAATCGACCATCACCCGCGGCGCCAGCCCGGCCTTGCCGAGTTCGGTGCAGGCCGCGTCGATGCTGGCGTGGTCGTAGTTGGGCTGCTTGCCACCGCGCAGGATGACGTGGCAATCCTCGTTGCCGTTGGTCGACACGATGGCCGAGTGGCCGGCCTTGGTGACCGACAGGAAGTGGTGCGGGGCCTGGGCGGCGCGGATCGCATCGACGGCGATCTTGATGTTGCCGTCGGTGCCGTTCTTGAAGCCGACCGGACAGGACAGGCCCGAGGCCAGCTCGCGGTGCACCTGGCTTTCGGTGGTGCGCGCGCCGATGGCGCCCCAGCTGATCAGGTCGGCGGTGTATTGCGGCGAGATGGTATCGAGGAACTCGGTGGCGCAAGGCAGGCCGCTCTCGGCGAGTTCCCACAGCAGCCGCCGCGCCAGGCGCAGCCCGTCGTTGATCTTGTAGCTGCCGTCCATGTGCGGGTCGTTGATGAGACCCTTCCAGCCCACCGTGGTGCGCGGTTTCTCGAAATAGACGCGCATCAGGATCAGCAGCTGATCGCCGAGGCGATCGCGCTCCGATTTCAACCGCCGCGCATACTCCAGCGCCGAATCGAAGTCGTGGATCGAACAGGGGCCGACCACCACCACCAGCCGATTGTCAGCGCCATGCAGGATGCGATGGACGCCCTGGCGCGCCTCGAAGGTGGTCTGCGCCGCCGCGACGGTGGCGGGGAACTCGCGCAGGACGTGGCCGGGGGGCGACAGTTCCTTGATCTCGCGGATGCGGACGTCATCGACAATGAGCTTCATGGTGCGGGCCGGAGGCAAAAATATAATTTTACCGCACCGCAACAGCCACTCAGCCGGTGCCGCCCACCGTCATGCCGTCGATGCGCACCGTCGGCAGGCCGACGCCGACCGGCACGCTCTGGCCTTCCTTGCCGCAGGTGCCAACCCCCGGATCGAGCGCCAGGTCGTTGCCGATCAAGGCGACGCGCTTGAGCACGTCGGGGCCGTTGCCGATCAGGGTGGCGCCCTTGACCGGCCGTGTGATCTTCCCGTTCTCGATCAGGTAAGCCTCGGCGGTGGAAAACACGAACTTGCCGCTGGTGATGTCGACCTGGCCACCGCCGAAATTGGCGGCATACAGGCCGTTGCCGACCGAGGCGATGATTTCGGCCGGGTCGCGCTCACCGGCCACCATCATGGTGTTGGTCATGCGCGGGATCGGCAGGTGGGCGAAGGATTCGCGGCGGCCGTTGCCGGTGGGCACGACGCCCATCAGTCGGGCATTCAGGCTGTCCTGCAGATAGCCGACGAGGATGCCGTCCTCGATCAGTACGGTGCGCTGCGTCGGGTTGCCTTCGTCATCGATGGTCAGCGAACCGCGCCGATGGGCCAGCGTGCCGTCGTCGACGACCGTGACACCCGGCGCGGCCACCCGCTCGCCGATACGGCCGGAAAAGGCCGAGCTGCCCTTGCGGTTGAAGTCGCCCTCGAGACCGTGGCCGATCGCCTCGTGCAGCAGGATGCCGGGCCAGCCGGGGCCGAGCACGACAGTCATCTCGCCAGCCGGCGCGGGTGCTGCGGCGAGGTTCACGCTCGCCTGATGCACGGCCTGGGCGGCATAGTCACGCAGCATTGCATCGCTGAAGTACGCGTAATCGCAGCGCCCGCCGCCGCCGGCCGAACCCTGTTCGCGGCGCCCGTGCTCTTCCATGATGACCGTCAGCGAAACGCGCGCCAGCGGGCGCACATCGGCCGCCAGCAGGCCGTCGGAACGCACGACGAGGATCGTTTCCCAGCTGCCGGCGATGTGCGCCATCACCTCCTTGACGCGCGGATCGGCGGCGCGGGCGAAGCTTTCGAGCCGTTCGAGGAGCCTGACCTTTTCTGCCGCCGCCAGCGAGGCGAGCGGATCGTCGCGGCCGTACAGCGCGGCGACGGCCGGCCGGCCGGCAAGACGCGGCACGGTGCCGGCGCCACCGCTGGCAGCGATGGCGCGGGTCGCGCGCGCCGCATCGAGCAGCGCCGCGCGGCTGATCTCGTCCGAATAGGCGAAGGCCGTCTTGTCGCCACTGATCGCGCGCACGCCGACGCCTTGTTCGATGTTGAAGCTGCCGGACTTGACGATGCCTTCCTCGAGGCTCCAGGCCTCGGAGCGCGCGTACTGGAAATAGAGGTCGGCGAAGTCGATGCGATGGCCGAAGAGCGTGCCGAGCACGGCCGACAGCTGCGGCGGGGCAAGATCGTAAGGGGCGAGCAGGTGGCGTTCGGCGGTGGCGAAATGAAGGTCGGTGGTCATGGTGATGATGGGGTCGGGTGGCCGGACGCCGTCCCGCCGGCGCCGACTCTTGAAAAGTGGCGAGCTTACAGCCTCCGGTGGCGGAGCGCGGGCAGGCTGCTGCGCACTTCGGCAAGCTGCGCCGGGTCGAGTGCCGCGCCGACGACGCCTTCGCCGTAATCGCACGCAGCGACCACGGTGCCCCAGGGATCGGCGATCAGGCTGTGGCCGTGCGTCATGCGCCCACCCGGATGGGCCCCGCCCTGGGCGGCGGCGAGCACATAGCACTGGTTCTCGATGGCGCGCGCGCGCAGCAGGATTTCCCACTGCGCCCGCCCCGTCGTGTCGGTGAAGGTGGCCAGCAGCACAATCAGATC
>Ga0172369_10005888_pt1 | contig 14890 bp, 12 predicted proteins | sample LakKiv25m_FD_114539 | JGI IMG/M metagenome (GOLD analysis project Ga0172369, IMG submission 114539) | Freshwater microbial communities from Kabuno Bay, South-Kivu, Congo - kab_022012_11.25m | ecosystem: Environmental > Aquatic > Freshwater > Lake | place: Democratic Republic of the Congo...
TAAGATTGGAAATCGAAATTTGATGAATTTTCATAATACCGTTATCATCGCTATACAAAAATTTTCCCCTCCTTTTGCAAGGAGGGGACTTTAGGGAGTTCTTCACCACAATCACCTCCTTACCAAGAAGGGACTTTAGGAGTGGTTCTTAATTAACCCAATCTAACTGGCATTACTAGCATCAGAACATTAGTATCTTCTTTATTAGCTCTTATTAAAATCGGTTTATTAGCCTCTGTGAAGCTCATTATAATCAGGTCATTGTCTAACTCTGAATTAAGATTCTGAAGAGCTTCTTCCAGATAATGGAAGTTGAAACCAATAAGCATTGGCTCGCCGGTATAATCGCAAGTAAGAGTTTCATTACCCTGTGAGCCGCTGTCTTCATCCTCGCCAGTTAAAATTATCGTATTCTCTTCAAACACAACTTTTATTTGATTGGAATTTGTGTTTGCAAAAATGGCGACTCGTTTGATTGCTTTTAGTAAATCGTTTTGATTAATCACAACATGATACTTTGGTTCCTGTGGAATAACCGATTTATATGGAGGAAACTTCTCATCAATGATTCTAGTAATCATTACTGTATCTTCATAATCGAAGCGGGCATGAGTAATTTTTTTCATAGTTTCCACAAAAGAAATCACAACATTGCTGTCGGCTTTTTTCATAAGTTCAATAGACCTTGAAGGAATGATAACGTTAAAGTCGTTTGGATACTTTGCTTTTTCAGCAGTAAGACTAACTTTAGAAAGACGGTAACTATCCGTTGCAACAGAAGTTACAGTTTCTCCGTTAAATTCGAAGAATACTCCTGTCATTGCAGGTCTGTATTCATCTTTTGAAACAGCAAATACGGTTTTTTCACAAAGCTTACTGATTTCTTCACCAGTAAAATAAGCACTATGAGCTTTGCCCGGAACTACTTCCCCAACCCCATCATTTATTATGACAACTGGTTTTTCAGATTCGAAAAGTTCAGGTAAATCAAGATATTCTTCAGGATTCAAGCCTTTCATGACAAATTTTCCGGTAGTTGTTCTGATTTTAATTTCAAAATTCTCAGGATTGGTGGAAAATTCAAACGAGCCAAGGTCACCGAAAGCTTTGACTACTTCGCTTAATCTTCTCCCGGGAACTAGCACACCGCCATCTTCTTCACCGGTAACTTCGAGAACCGACATAATTGTGATATCCTGGTCTGTTGAAATAATCGTGAGTGTATTATCTTTCAATGAAAAGTTCAAATGCTCAAGCACGGGTAAGGTTGATTTCCTGGGCATTGCAGGCAGAGTCTTGAGTAAAGCTCTCTGAAAGTCCGAAATTGTTACTGTGAATTTCATAAATTCATCCTATTATTAATGTATGACAAAACTTTTATTATTTTTATATTTGTGGAAAATACAAGATACAAAAAAAGATTTTTATAGTAAATAATGTGGAAAAATATTTATGCTAACCAGATACGGAACTGATAATATTTTGTGGATGCTTTTGTTCAGTGCAATTTTTATTGTGCTGGGTTTCCTGACCAGGACATGGATTTCGGGAATTTTTTTTACTGCCTCAGTTTTACTTATTTTTTTTACTCTTTGGTTTTTCAGAGACCCTGACAGATCTATTCCCGAAATTGCCAAAAAAGACAACTCCCTTATTCTCTGTCCGGCAGATGGAAAAGTTGTAGAAATTAAAGAAATAGAAGAAGATAAATTTTTTCATTCCCGTGCAATTCAAGTCAGTATCTTTCTTTCACCTCTCGACGTTCATGTTAATCGTTCACCCGTAACCGGAATAGTGAAACTTTATAAATATGTCCCTGGAGATTATCTTGTAGCCTATCATCCTAAATCGTCAGAACTTAACGAACATTCTCTGATAGGAGTTGAAAACGAATTCGGGAAAGTCCTTTTTAAACAAATAGTTGGGATTGTTGCAAGAAGATTAGTATGTGAATTGAAAGAGCAAGACAGCATCAAATCTGGTCAGAAATTCGGCATGATGAAATTCGGTTCCAGAATGGATGTGATCCTACCTTTAGGGACAGAAATCAAATTGAAATTGAGACAAAAGGTGATTGGAGGCGAAACAATTCTCGCTATTCTTTCAAAAAAACAGTAATTTTAAAATTTATCTTTTTAATTTTGTATTTTGATTTTGAATTAATATGCGAATAACACGCTCGATAATACCTAACTTGTTTACTCTTGTAAATCTTTACATGGGATTTACTGCTATTATCTACATTTCAAAAGATGATTTCATGCGAGCAGGAATATTTGTCCTCGCGGCTGGCATTTTCGATTTGCTTGATGGCTTTGTTGCAAGATTGACCAAATCAACGAGTGAATTCGGTGTAGAACTTGATTCTTTATGCGATGCTGTATCCTTCGGTGTAGCTCCTTCCTACATGCTTTACAAAATATACTTTTTTCAGTTTAACGACATTGGAATACTTTTCGCTTCATTTCCCGCTCTTGCAGGAGTTGTCAGGCTCGCAAGATTTAATATCAATCTTACAAGTTTTGAAGATAAAAAGTATTTCACAGGTTTGGCTATTCCATCGGGAGCATTAGTGATTATCAGCTACCTACTTTATTATCACAGAACTAATCTCATAGCACCCGAATACAAAGATATTTTAATATTTTCTATTTCTATTCTTACATCACTTGCAATGGTTTCAAAAATAAAATTTGACAACTTGCCCAAGCCATCAAAACGTTCAATAAAACAGAATCCGATTATTTTTTCGATTTTTTTAGTCGGGATAATCTGTACAATTGTCAGTAAGGGTTATATGCTATTTCCATTCATGGTTCTCTATCTGCTGGCAAGTTCGGTCAGATATCTTATCTGGCAAATCAAACGAACAAGGGAAGTTGAAGATGAGATTGACGAAAGCGAAAACCCTGAGCATTTACCTTACAATTATCTATGAAACACATAATAAAAAATAAAGGTTAACAGAATGAATTTATACCAAGCTAAAATTACAATCACTCTTAGAAAAGGAATTCTTGATGTACAAGGCAAAACTGTTGAAAATGCTCTGCATTCTATTGAATTTCCTACAATCAGAAATGTAAGAATCGGGAAGCATGTAGAACTGAATATTGAAGCCGAAAGCAAGGACAAAGCATTTGCAATGGTCGAAGACGCCTGCAAAAAACTAATTGCCAATCCGATAATCGAGGACTTTGTAATCAACATAGAAGAAAAATAATCAGGAATATGAAAATGACATTTGGAGTAGTAGCATTTCCAGGTTCAAATTGTGACCATGACGCATATCATGCAACGGCAAAAAATCTTGGAGCCTCATCACAGTTTATTTGGCATAAAGAATCTTCATTGCCCGATGAAATAGATTGTATAATCCTTCCTGGAGGATTTTCGTATGGTGACTATCTTAGATGCGGTGCCATCGCTCGATTTTCCCCGGTTATGAAGGAAGTAATTTCTTTTGCAAACAAAGGGGGTTTAGTTATCGGTATCTGTAACGGCTTTCAAATACTTGCCGAAGCGGAACTTCTGCCAGGCACATTGCAGCGAAATCAGAATCTGAATTTCATCTGTAAGGATATATTTTTGAAAACATTGAATAATTCACTACCATTTACGTCTCAACTTGAGTTAGGAAAAGTATTGAGAATTCCTATCGCACATGGTGAAGGAAATTACTTCGCCGACGAAGATACTTTGAAAAGACTTGAAGGTGAAAATAGGATTGCTTTCAAGTATTGCGATTCATCAGGAAATATAATTGAATCGGCAAATCCGAATGGTTCAATTTTTAATATCGCCGGTATTACCAATGACAAAGGGAATGTTCTTGGAATGATGCCTCATCCTGAACGATATAGCGATGAGATTTTGGGTTGCAATGACGGTCTTGGTATATTCAAATCAATTGAAAACTTTATAAATAAAATATAGCGGAGGATTTATGTTCGGATTAGGAACACCTGAATTAATTCTTATTGTACTTCTTGCAGTATTACTCTTCGGTGCAAAAAAAATACCCGATTTGATGAAAGGCTTAGGCTCTGGTATTAAAGAGTTTAAAAAAGCATCAACTCTCGAAGAAGAAGATAAAAAGACAGAACCAAAATAATTTTTTATCTGATATTTTTTTTAATTATCTGCTGAATCTTTATGTTTGACGTTGGTGGCGGTGAACTTCTGCTGATTTTATTTGCAGCCCTATTGCTTTTCGGTCCTAAGAAAATACCCGAAATAGCTCAGATGGTCGGTAAGGGTATGCAAAAAGTCAGACAAGCTCAGGCTCAGCTTCAATCGCAGATGACCGAACTCCAGACTGAAATTAAAACCGTTATCGAAGAGCCAGTCGGTTCGGTTTCCACTTCTTCTTCTCCTCCAACCAGAACAATTGAAAATCCATCCGATGCTGAAAAAACTTCTGAAGAAATTGAAGAATTGTATCGCCGGAATAACGGTGAAATGGATATAGTTGAAGTACCAAAAAGAGTTTTTCCCGATGAAATCACAGAACCAAATCAAAATGATTCAAAACCGGAATCCGAATCCGGAAATTCAGAGTTATCCCCTGACATCCCAAAAGTTTAACTATTAATTTAAAATTCATGGATATTAATACAAAAATCACATTAAATAATGATGTAAAAATTCCTATTCTTGGTCTGGGTACTTACCAGACTAAATCAGGGGAAGAAGCTTATAATGCAGTAAGATTTGCCCTCGATACCGGATATAGACATATTGACACGGCTGCTTTATATGCAAACGAAGAAGATGTTGGCAAAGCAGTAAAAGATAGCGGAATTCCAAGAGAACAGATTTTCGTTACTACGAAACTATGGAACAGCGAACATGGGTATGATAAAGCTCTTAATGCCTTTCATAAGTCTTTGAAAAAACTTAATACTGACTTTGTTGACCTTTATCTGATTCATTGGCCCGTAACCGGTCTCAGGCTCAAAACGTGGGATGCTCTGATGCATCTCTATTCAAAAGGATTAGTGCGTTCCATTGGTGTAAGTAATTATACAATTAAGCATTTAAAAGAATTAATAAAACATTCGGATATCTTACCGGCTGTTAATCAAGTAGAATTTTCACTTTATCTTTATCAGAAAGAACTACTCGATTTCTGCAATTCTCATAAAGTACATGTTGAAGCCTACACTCCTTTAATCAGAGGAAAAAAATTCAGCGACCCTAAGCTAATCGCTTTAGCCGACAATTACGGCAAAACTCCCGCACAAATTCTTATCAGGTGGGCTCTCCAGGTTGGAACTATTGCCTTGCCGAAATCGTCGAGAAAAGAAAAGATTTTAGAAAATGCAAGCATTTTCGATTTCGAAATTTCTGAAAATGATATGACTTACATGATTTCCTTTAATGAGAATTACCGTGTAGCATGGAATCCGAGTGAAGTTGAATAATTACTTATTTCCTAATTTTTACTATTCTTTTCATGACAAACGTCAAAGAAAAAATAATTGAAGACATCTGCCGGCAATCTTATTTTAAATTACTAAATGAAAATTTGATTTCAGGAAAGAAGGAAATTTCCATTAAATATCTTGCAGGTTCTTTAAAGTCTTTTCTTTTTGCTGTTTCCTGGCTTAAATCTCCGAAGAATTTCTTCATTATATCTCAAAATCAAGACAGACTCGATACATGGCTTAACGACCTGAGCATCCTGATAAAACCGCAATTCCTTGCACCATTTCCCGAACATAAACAGAAAATAAAACTTGAAGATAGCTCTCTCGAAGAGAGTTCAATTATGATGATTGAATCTTTAGTTACACTTCAGAAATATGAACATACAATTGCCATAGCCAAAGCCGACATTTTTGAAAAGGAATTTCCGAAACCCGATAATATTCTAAAGTTCAGGCTTAATCTAAAAATAGGAGATACTTTAAACAGGGATGAATTTTGTAAGACTCTATCTATGAACGGTTTTGAGAAAAAGGATTTTGTTTCTGAACAAGGCGATTTGGCTGTTAGAGGTGGCATAGTAGATGTTTACCCTATTGGCTGGGAAAATCCTCTCAGAATTGAATTCTGGGGCGATGTGATTGATTCCCTTCGTGAATTCAATCCACTTTCTCAGCGAAGTATAAAAGAACATTCCGAAATTGAATTTATAACAAATGTTTTTCATTCCGGAGAAGAAACCCGTGCCGGTAGTATTTCTGATTATATCAGCCCGGAAACTATCTTCATTATTGACGAAGCTGATTTAATAGAGAGTGAGGAGTTCGCTCTTAAAATTCCCCAGATTTATAGAAAAATTTTCATTAATAAAATCGGTGATTCTGATGTTTCAATCAAATCTTCTCCCCAACCAGAATTTCATTCTTCAATTAGAAAATTTAGTGATGAACTCCGTGCTTTGACTTATAATAAGACTAATATCGTAATTTCGGCTGATAGCAAAATTCATCTGAAAAGAATTAAAGAAATTGTAGAAAATTCTCTTGAACTGTCTGATGAGGAAATGTTCAATCCTGACTTGGCTTCAAAGGAACAAACCCAAAAGCATATTAACTGGATTGAAGCTTCACCATCCGAAGGCTTTATAACACAAGAATTTGCTTTCTTTACCGAACATCAGATTTTTGACCGTCTCCGTGTTCAGGAAAAGCATAGAAAAAAATATACCGGTGGAATAAGTCTGAAGGATTTAAAGCAGCTTCATATTGGAGATTATATCGTTCATGTGGATAAAGGAGTCGGAAAGTTCGACGGTTTTGAAAGAGTTACCTTCGGTGGTAGCGAGCATGACTGCGTTCGATTGATTTTTGCCGAAGGAGATAAACTATACGTACATCTTAATTATATTCATAAAATTCAGAAATATACTGCTTCAGAAGGTGTTATTCCTAAACTCTCGAAGCTTGGTTCAGCAGATTGGCTCAGAAAAAAAGAAAAAACAAAGAAAAAACTAAAAGACATTGCGCGCGAACTTATTAAAATTTATGCACTTAGAAAAATGAAACCCGGCTTTGCCTTCCACTCCGATTCTATATGGCAGAAGGAATTTGAAGCATCTTTTATGTTCGAGGATACCCCAGACCAAGCTCGTTCCACTCTCGAAGTAAAAAAAGATATGGAATCGGATACTCCTATGGACAGACTGATTTGCGGTGATGTGGGTTTCGGCAAAACTGAAGTAGCTATCCGTGCGGCTTTCAAGGCTGTTCAGTCAGGAAAACAAGTTGCTGTGCTCGTACCAACTACAATTTTGGCTCAGCAGCACTATATGTCATTCAGCGACAGACTGCAGAACTATCCGGTAATGATTGATTCCATATCAAGATTCAAAACTCCGGCTGAACAAAAAGATATTGTGTCTCATGCTAAAGAAGGAAAGCTGGATATATTAATCGGTACACACAGAATATTGAGTAAAGATGTTGAATTCAAGGATTTGGGACTACTTGTTATTGATGAAGAGCATCGTTTCGGAGTCGGTTCAAAAGAAAAACTCAGGGAAATGAGAACTACAATTGATACACTTACGCTGACAGCGACTCCTATCCCACGTACCCTTAATTTCTCCCTGATGGGCGCAAGAGACCTAAGTGTTATTGAAACTCCACCTCGCAACAGGGTACCAATCATCACGGAAATAATGGAATGGGATGACCATACAATCGTCAAAGCAATGAATGATGAAGTTGACCGTGGTGGTCAGGTATTCTTTGTGACAGATAAAATCGAAGATATTGACATAATAACCAGAAATCTTCAGATGCTCATGCCCAAACTTCGTTTTGGTCTTGCCCACGGACAGATGAAATCTTCCGAGCTTGAATCTGTTATGGAGAAATTCGTCAAGGGTAAATTCGATGTTCTTGTTACGACAAAAATTGTAGAATCCGGCTTGGACATACCCAATGCTAATACGATGATTATAAACCGTTCTAATAAATTCGGTTTGGCTGAACTTTACCAGCTACGCGGTCGAGTTGGAAGAAGTACAATTCAAGCTTATTGCTATTTAATAATCCCACCTGCAAAGTTACTATCAACAACTTCCTTAAGAAGGCTTCAGGCAATTGAAGAATTTACTGATTTGGGTAGTGGTTTCCAGCTTGCAATGCGTGATTTGGAAATTCGTGGAGCAGGCAATCTTTTAGGACCCGAACAAAGCGGATTCATTAACGATATAGGATTCGAACTCTTTCATAAAATTCTTGATGAAGCCGTTGCTGAACTGCGTACCGAAGAATTCGGCGAATTGTTCAAAGATAAAATTGAATACAGCAAAACTTTCCTTGAAAACAGCGATATTTCAATCATTATGAATACTGATGCACTCTTGCCGAATGATTATATCGAGAGCGATACTGAAAGATTCATGTACTACAAAAAGCTGTATAATGTAAGTAATAATCAGGATTTGCAGCATCTAACCGAAGAATTAAAAGACAGATTCGGGCAACTGCCACATCAAGCGAAAGAACTCATTTTTGCAGTAAAGATTCGGTTATCTGCATTGAATACAGGCTTAAGCAAGATTTCGATACTCAAAAGTAAAATGGTTGCCGAATTTCCCGACCAAAAAAATGAAGAATATTACCAAAATGCGTTCCCATTAATAGCAGAGTTCATACCCGAACTCGAAAATTCTCAACTTTCAGAAAGTAAAGGAAAATTAACTCTTGAAGTCGAAATTGAAAACAGAGACAAAGCAGTAGAAATTCTTTGGAGAATAAAGAAATTGCTTGAAACTTTGTAAGAATGTCAGATTGTTAAATTATCAGTTTATCTTGAATGTACTTACGCTAAGCTTGGAAACATCCTGCGGAGAAAGTCTTCTTGCACCGATAAATCTCGCATCGTAATATGTACTTTCGAGAGAGGAAACTGTTACACCGTATCGTGAGCTTGCATGAGCAAAAAGATTATCACCAAGATAAATTCCAACGTGTGAAGCATAGGCATGACGTCTTGTGTGGAAGAATATCATATCGCCGAATTGAAGTTCAGTTCTTCTTATTTGCTTGCCGACTCCGAATTGTTCCTGAGCAGTCCTTGGAAGATGAACCTGACCGGCGACCATATAAACTCTTTGAACGAAAGCAGAGCAGTCAATTCCTCTGTCGGTAAGTCCACCAAAATGATATGGGGTTCCCAACCAATCCATTATTACGCCCATAATGTCTTTTTTGGCGATTCCCCAATTAGTACTTTCGTTATCGTCCTGAATATCATCAACGGCGGAAGACCAAAGCATCTTGAAGGAATCCATATCAACCACGACATCATCTTCTGCTTCAAGTTCTTTTAGGTCTTCACCCTGTTCAACGAAATTTTCTTTATTTTGAACTGTCTGAATTTTACCATCAGTTTCAATACCTGCCAATTGGCTGATTTCCTCTGAACCTGACATAATGTCCATCGCTTGAGTGCGGGTAGCTTCCGGATTGTAATGACGGCTGGATTTTTTGGATTTCTTTTTATGAACTTTGACGTGTTTAGATTTTTTTGATTTTGCTGATAGGTTATTGGGATAAATGAAATTAACTAATAAAATAGCTATTATAAAGATAATACATAATCTTGTGAATCGTTGTACTGCTTTAAGCATTATTCTCTCCTAATTTGAAAAATCCAGTTAATTTTTTAGTAAATCATCCGATAAATTCGGATAGCAGCAATGAAGCGGAATTTTTTTGACCCGATGAGCGTTTACTACCCAACTTTTAGGTCGTCGTAGAGAATTAGAATTTTTATTTTATTCAGCAAAATCGTCATTATCAAACTACTTATTTTTAATTTTCTTCCTTTTACAAATGCAAGAAACAAAAAATAATTGTTTTATGAAAGTATTTTCTCAATTATGAACAACTTTTAATTTTTCGTTAATAATTAATACTACATTCATTTTAATATATATTCTCATATATCAACATGATTAATATTAACCATCTTCTAACACATTGAATTATAGTTATTTACATCATATTTTCATTCAATATACACGTTAATTTATAGTTGATATATAATGAAACCAAAAAATTAATTATGAATAAAATTAGTTTAAGTTTAATGTTTTAGTCTCACCTAAATATTTTGAATAATTTACTATTTTATGTTACGATTGTAATTATTAACTCCTTTTAATAAAAAACCTTCCGAAGAATTAATACCTTCGGAAGGCTTGAAATTCATTTCCACTTAATTCGGAATTATCCGAACAAAAGTGCATATACAATCCACGCAACGACAGAAAATCCGATTACTAAGGCACACCAGCCGAATATTTTCAGAAGTTTCAGCATTTTAGGGGAGAATGGTTGTGTAAGATAATCCTCAAGTTTCCCGCTATCTACGAGTTTTTTGTATTCACAAGGTCTGTCAAATTCCAATTCTTCTACCGTAATTTGTCCTGAGAAAATAACAGTATCCATTGGAAATTTTTCCGGTCTGAAATGAGTATTGAAAAAGTGGACAGTAAAGATGAATCCTGCTGCAAGAAGAGCTTCATCACTGTGAACGATGGTAGCAACATTAATAAGCCATCCCGGGAATATATTAGTTAGCAACTCTGGGAACCAGAGAGTCAAGCCGGTAGAACCGATAACAAATATTCCCCAGAACACAGCGAAATAGTCGAATTTCTCCCAATAAGTCCACCTACCATAATTCGGTCTCGGACCAATACCGATAAACCATTTGAATGAAGCAATGGCATCATCAAGGTCTTTTTTGTTGGGTATCAATGAATCGTCACCTAACAACATATCTTTCCATGACTTAAATTCGGTTTTCTTCTTCCTGAATAAATCCCAAATATGAATTATAAATATACAAAACAATGCTATTGCTCCAAGACGGTGGAATGTACCAGCATTTTCCACACCTCCCACAATACCTGCGAGAATATTCGCAAGATAAGTGTATGAAAATTTCAATATCATTCCGGATGTAGCGAGTGTCAGGAAACTGACAATCATCGTGAAATGAAGCAGCCTGTTCAGGGCTGAAAATCGTTGATAGAGCCTTGTATCCGAATTTTTATTTTCATTCTTGTGCAGATCTTTTATTTTTTTACGCATCTGAATTGACCTGGGCAGCCAGAGCAGAGTATGCAGGAATGAAATTGAAAATGTACCGAGAAGCAGTAAGGTCATTCCCCAGAAAGTATAGAATAAAAATGGATATTTAGCCGAATCGTGATGAGTGGCATGAGTCAGATACCTCGTAAAGCTCTTGGTTGCATTCTTATGACATTTCTGGCAAGTACCGAGAATATTATTTCTGCTTAATTTAGAATTTACATCGAAGACATTGGTTATATCGTGAGAACCATGACAATCACTGCATTTCGCTGCTTTCGAAGAGCCAAGTCTCGACACTTTTCCATGATATGTGTCGAAATAGGTTTTTGAAATCTCCATGTGACACTTACCGCAAGTGCTTAATATCTCATGTCTGAAATCATCCCTGTCTGTTCTTTTTATAGTATGAGCCGAATGACAGTCATCACAAACCGGAAGTTTTTTATCTGTTTTTGTAACTAAAGGTGAGTGAACGCTTTTATCGAAATGTTCCTGAATCCCAAAATGACATCTACCACAAGTATTTGCAATATTATTCCGGTTGATACTTGATTCAGGATATTTTTTGGGTAAACCTTTGTGGGCTGTATGGCAGTCCGAACATGTAGCTGTTACTACCAGTCCGCTTTTCATAAGTCCTTTTCCGTGGATACTTTCCGTATAGTGAGAAATAATTTCATGTTGAGGTCCTTTGTATCGGACAGCAGCACTTTTGCCTTCCTGATGGCACTTGGAACAGAGTTTGGGGATATTCATTGCGAACACAGGAGAATTCTGGTCTGTCTTTCTAAGCACTTTATGGTTACCATGACAATCGTAACATGCTGGAGCCATAGAATCACCTCGTGCATGAAGCATCCCGTGCATGCTTTGCTTGAAATCATTTCCGACAGCCGAGTGGCAAGAAGAACAGTCAGGTTTGTTTTTTGTCAGATTATCACATGGACGTGTATGGGAAGGCTCTACCGCCGTATGACATTGAGTACACGAAAGTTTGTTATGAACCGAATACTGCATATCGGAATGTTTGACATACATATCTCGTCCGTCTTTTGATTTGCCGGCAGAAGGATTTTCATGGCATTTTTTACACAATGCATCAGATAAATTCTGTTCGTAAAATACTTTCCGTGCTTTGTGCGGCTGGTGACAGTCCACACATGCAGGAAGAACCTTTGCTTCTTTTTCCCAGAGTTCACCTTTAATAATTTTCTTATGAACATACTCTATTGCAGTATGGCACTTGGTACAGGTAGCTGCAATGTTGTTTCTGTTAATTGTTGACCTTGGGTCGGTATGCGGTAAAATTCGGTGGGGTGAATGACATGAAGCACATGTAGCACTAACAGACAAACCCTTTTTAATCAGACCTTCACCATGAATACTCTCAGAATAATTCTCAAGTATATGGCTTTGCGGAATATTCCTTTGAAGCTGAACAGGAGAACCTTCTTTGTGGCATTTACCACAAAGGCTGGGAACATTCAGAGGGTAAACGGGAGATTTTCTATCCTTGTTTGATACGATTTCATGTGAGCCATGACAAGACTGGCATTTCGGAGCCAGTGGGTCGCCTTTTGATGAAGCTTTACCATGTAGGCAATCGTTATATAGTGCTTGTTCATTTTTATGGCATCCCCCGCATTTAACATTTCTCGGATTCTTTGAATGAGGAATTTCTTCAGGGTTTACACCCACATGACACTGAATACATTTTACACCATTGTGAATAGATTTTGCCAATTTCTTTTTATCGAAATACAGCGAAATTTTCTTTTTACCATGAGTTACAGATAAATCCTTGTCCTCATGACATGAAAGGCATGTGTCATTATCCTGTGCAAAAAGTTTTACAGGAATAAAGTAAATTCCCGCTCCGATCAGTAAAGAAATTGTCAGGAAAATCACATAAAATCTGATTTTTTTAATCATATCAAATACAAATCTGAATTTTTTCATAAATAATTAAAATTTGAAACAAATGTATATTAATTTTTTTTCGCAATTACATTAATTTTTCTCTTTGTTGGATATTTACCATGACATTCATAGCATTTATTCGCACCAAGTAATTTATCAATACCGCCCGGATGTATAAATTTCATACCTGTTGCAGATTCCTGCATCGGTTCATTGGGCGGCTGCTGAGAAATTATCAAATGACATACATTACAATCGTTGCTTATCACTTTTCCATCATCTGAAACATGTTTGCCGTCATGGCATCTGAAGCAACCCGGGCTGTACATGTGTCCGAGATGATTTGGAAAGCTTTTCCAGTCTGCGTTCATTTCAGGATAATAATTCCTCTGATAAATTTTGTTTATCTGAATAATGCTCTGACTGATTGAATTTCTTTTCGTCTTAAAAATATCAGGATAAGACCTTTTATAGTAATCCCAAATAAATGTTCCGATATCTTTCATAGCATTGATTTTATCAGTTGCATACGTTTCAACAGCCTGAACAGCAAGGTTCTTAATGTAGGGCAGTGTCGGGTCTATCCTGCCGGCAAGCATATAAGCATTTATTGTTTTATTTGGCTGATTATAGATGTGTGAAGGACGATTATGGCAATCCATACAATCCATTTTTCTGAAATTTTCAGGTATGAGCATTTCGTCGGAAACTTTTGTGTCTATTCTCCTGTAAATTGTTTCTTTGCCTGTTTCAAGTGACCTGGATTTTACCCATGGGATGTTCATTCTCTCTTTATCGAGTGCCAAATAGGTAACTTCATTGGATAAGTTCATAACCCAATGAATACCCGAATTGTTTTCAATATCTTCACTTCCTCCGCCGATTTTCACTGTCATTTTTATTTTATAATGGGAATTGGCTTCATCCGAAGTGAAAAAGTCATATTTAATTGTATTTTCATGGTAAAACTGTTTGGGCCAATGACATTCCACACAAGTTTGTGCAGATGGTCTCAGATTTTTTATTGGTGTAGGAATCGGTTTGGAATATTTATTGAACATGACTGAATAAACCTGGTATAATCCCGACAATTTGGATTTAACAAACCATTTTTCGGTAGAACTAATATGACATTTGACACAACCAACTCTCGAATGTGCAGACTCCTGATATGCATTGAAAGTTGGCTCAAGAACTTTATGGCAGACTTTTCCGCAGAACTCATCGGAGTCTGTATATTCATACGCTTTGAAACTGCTAAAAACCGACATTGTTATTAGTACAAAGATTCCAACTGTGAATACAAGAGTAGCAAGCTGATGTTTAGGATTGTTTAAGTCAATAATTGGTAATCCACGTTTCTTTGATGACTTAGAAAGCAAATTTCTGTTTTCTTTAAATATACCGAAAGCAACAGTCAGCACACCGAAAATCAGAAACGTCGGTAAAACAACAAAAGCTATTATGCCTGTATAAGGACTTGCACCTTCGGAGAAATACTCAAATACAATCAAAAATAGAATGCAGACAAAACATACTATGGCTAAAAGTGAACCAGTTATGGTTATCGGATTGTAAAAAACATGTGGAAAAAACCTTTTACCTCCCTCAGTAACAGGAATCAATCTTGGGCTGATTTCTGCTTCATGCCTAGCTTCATGCTCTTCTGAAAGATGCCAGCCGTCTATCATTGACTTGAATAACTCACCAGCCGTATGTCCGGTTGTACCAAGATAAATATGTCCAAACATGAACAAACTAAGAAAATAACCTGTGACAATATGTAATAAAGCCATGGGCCAAACGCCCCCCATTCCGAAAATTTCATTTGGTGCAGTTTCGGGAAACATTAGCAGATATCCTGAAACAATAATCATCGGCATGAACAGAAACATTATGAAAAA
>Ga0172369_10005892_pt1 | contig 14888 bp, 6 predicted proteins | sample LakKiv25m_FD_114539 | JGI IMG/M metagenome (GOLD analysis project Ga0172369, IMG submission 114539) | Freshwater microbial communities from Kabuno Bay, South-Kivu, Congo - kab_022012_11.25m | ecosystem: Environmental > Aquatic > Freshwater > Lake | place: Democratic Republic of the Congo...
CATGGCCGTCGGCGAGACCCACGCCTGCGCCACACTCCTCGCGGGGGGCGCGGTCTGCTGGGGCACCAATGCAACCGGTGAACTTGGCAACGGCAACACCGGCGCCGGCTATTCGGGTCCCGGAAACGTTGTGCTGTCCGCGCCAGTCCGTGCATGGGCCGCTGGCAGATCACACACCTGCGCACTGACAGACCAGGGCGAGGTCTGGTGTTGGGGCTCCCACGCTTATGGGCAGTTGGGCGTCGGCATGGCCCTGGGTGCGTCGAATGCGAGTTGGATTCCCGTGAAGATTCCCGATTTCCAGGCTGTGGCGCTGGCCGCCATCGACGACCGCACCTGTGCCGTGCGCACCGACGGCGCCGTGCTTTGCTGGGGAAAGATTCCTTATGGATCGACGAGTTTCGTGCCCGTCCCTGTTCCGGGCACCGCACCGTAGAGAACGAAATCAGGCGATCACGCCGTGCTTGCGACCGACCCGCGCGAAGGCAGCGATGGCCGCGTCGAGGTGCTCGCGCGTGTGCGCCGCGGACAATTGCACGCGGATGCGCGCCGCGCCCTTGGGCACCACGGGAAAAGAGAATCCGATCACGTAGATGCCTTCTGTCAGCAGGTCGCGCGCCATGTCCTGCGCGAGTCGCGCGTCGCCCAGCATGACCGGTACGATGGGATGCACGCCGGGCCGAATGGCAAAGCCGGCGCCGGTCATCCGCTCGCGGAAGTAGCGCGTGTTGTCCACCAGGCGCTCCCGCAAATCCGATGACTGGTCCAGCAGTTCCAGGCACTTGAGCGACGTGGCGGCGATGGCCGGTGCGAGCGTGTTCGAGAAGAGGTAGGGCCGCGACCGCTGTCGCAAAAGCGCTATAATTTCGCGTTTGCCAGTCGTGAAGCCACCGCTGGCACCACCGAGCGCTTTGCCCAGGGTCGATGTGATGATGTCGACGCGAGCCAGGACACCGCAGTGCTCTGGAACACCGCGTCCTGTTGGCCCAAAAAAGCCTGTGGCGTGGCTCTCATCGACCATCACCAGTGCGTCATACTTCTCTGCAAGATCACAAATCTGCTTGAGATCAGCGATATCGCCGTCCATCGAGAACACGCCGTCGGTGGCAATCAGCCGCGTTCGTGCGGCCTGGGTCGCTTGCAGATGCGTTTCGAGTTCACCGAGATCGCCTTTATCTCCATGCACATAGCGATGGCGCTGCGCCTTGCACAGGCGCATGCCGTCGATGATCGATGCGTGGTTGAGGCTGTCGGAAATGATCGCGTCTTGTTCATCGAGCAGTGTCTCGAACAGGCCGCCGTTGGCGTCGAAACAGGAACTGTAGAGGATGGTGTCTTCGGTGCCGAAAAAGCGCGCGATACTTGCTTCAAGTTCTTTGTGGATCCCTTGGGTTCCGCAGATGAAGCGCACCGAGGACATGCCGTAGCCCCAGCGATCCAGGCCGTCCTTGGCGGCCTGGATGAGACGGGGATCGCTCGCCAGGCCGAGGTAGTTGTTGGCGCAGAAGTTCAAGACACCGGGTCCGCCAGCGACGGATATCTCCGGGCCTTGGGGCGTTTGGATGACGCGCTCGGGTTTGGTCAGGCCCTGGCTGTCGATGTCGGCCAGTGTGGCTTGCAGACGTGCTTTCATGCTGGTGTACATGGGACCTCCGCGGGGCAGGGCGCGCAGTGTCGCGCAAGGGTTGGCAGGTGGCAACGGGGCCGCGCGCCCCTTGAACCGCAGCTCGAGGCACGGGGGGGGCGCGGCGGCGCTGGCTCGCGAGGTCTGGGCGCGCCTACTGCGGAATCGGCGCGGTCAAGATCGACAGGCCGGAAATCGATTCGTAAACAATGGTGTAGCGTTGTCCCGCCGGATCGATGACCAGTTCACTCAGGCCACCGTACGCCTGCACCGTTTCGCCGAGCCAATGCCCTTCGAAATCAGTGGCCACAGTCGCGATCGGGCCCAGCGTCGTTTGCAGGTCATCGAGCGGATGCACGCGCACCAACTGCAGATTGCTGGATCCCGGGAATGCGAATGCGACCAGGAAATCTGCTGATCCGGGCAGATCCGTGATGCGCACGGCTTGAATCGCGGCTGAGTTGCCAGAATCCGCGGGCGCCTGGAACAGCGCGATCACATGGGCGGCGGGCGCTTCGGACTGCTCAGGGGAAATCCGGTGAAATGCTAGAAATCCTTTGGTGATTCCACCAGATACCAAGGTTCCCGAGGCCACGATGCCGATGCGGCCTGCGTCGGCATCCCAGGCGGTGCTGAGGGCGTGAAAGACGAGCGGATCGCCCGGCAGGTCGATGGAGCCAACGTGCGAGACTGCCTCTGCAGCCAACTGACCATCTGCATTCATGTTGACCGTGTCGACGACAGGCACCAGTGGACTGCCCAGCTTCGAGTACACCGCCGTGCTCAGCGCAGCACCGCCGCCCGGCCAGACGACGTGGGTGGGGCGTGACGGCGCGGGCATGGGCAGGTAGCCAGGCACATTGCCGGCGGGCAGGGGCGTGCCAGGCCCGCCCCACGCATCCGGATACTTGCCGAGCCAGTAGTTCGGTCCCTGCAGGGCGCCGCGCAGGACGAGACCGAAGAGACTCTCGACGCTGTCCAGGTTGCCGCCGGGCAGCGCGAGCAGGTGCAATGCCGGCTGGGTCGGCGCGGTTCCGTCCCCGCTATCGGGGCAGGAGGCGGGCGGACCTGCGCTCACCACGTCTGCGCCTTGGCCGACCAGGCCCAACCGAAGACGCCCGCCGCTCGCGGCCGCGGGACAGGCCGAGAGCGCGTCGCCGCCCTCAAGCCAGGCCAGCACAAGCTCTGTGTTCGTCGCGGGGTGCGCAAGGAGCACGGGATGCAGTGCGCACCAACCCGGCGCCGACGGCACGTCCATCGCGAGCACCGTTTCGTCGCCCGGCTGCAGCACCGCCGCAGTCAGCCGGGAAATCGTCCCCAGTGCCGGGTCGCAGACCGACGACTGCGCCGTCAGCCAGAGTTGCGGGATCTGTCCCCGGTTTCCTGCATGCACTTCCTGCCAGCGCGCGGTCGGCAAGAGGGGAAGTGACGGCGCGACCGGCGCCAGCGAGAGCGTTGCAGGTCCCGGAAGACCCAATGGATTTAGCGTCACGCACAGTCCCGTGACGCAGCCATGCAACGGGCCGCACGTGGATGTGGCCGTGCAGCCGATCGTGGAATCGCACACGGCTTGCGTGCAGTCGTTGCTGAGGGCGCCGGCTTCGCACACCACGGCCGCGCCGCCTGCGCAAAGGCCGCCGCTGCAGAAATCGCTGGTCGTGCACGCGTCGCCGTCGTCGCAAGGACCCGGTTGGGCAGCATGCGCGCAGACTATTCCGCTGGGATCGCAGCTGTCTGACGTGCAAGGATTCTTGTCGTCGCATGCCGCGTCAGGATTGCCGGCGCAAGTGCCCTGGAGGCACACGTCCTGGCCAGTGCACGCGTTACCATCGTCGCAGGCCCCACCGGTGACCGGCGACCAGGAGACCTGCGACACGGCTGCCAGGCACGCGTGGCAAATCGGCAGCGGCGTGGCATCGCCGTCCGCGTGGCATGCACCGTCGATCAAGCAGGTTCCCGCCACGGGCACATGCCCGCACGAGCCTTCGCCGCACACGTCGGCGGTGCAGGGCAGGCCATCGCTGGCGCAGGCGACGGAGCCGGGCAGCGCAGTCGAGACGCAGCCGCTCGACGCGTCGCATTGGTCCAGCGTGCACGGATTGGCGTCGTTGCAAGTCACGGTAGCGCCATCGCAAAGTCCGACCTGGCAGGTGTCGTTGGCCGTGCACGCATTGCCGTCGCTGCAGGAGCCGCCCATCGCGATGTAGAGACAAGGCGATTCGGAGGCGAGCGGATTGCAGCCGTTGATCGTGCAAGGATTGTTGTCGTCACAGACAACCGTGTTGCCCACGCACAGGTTGCCGGCCAGGCACAGGTCACCCTGGGTGCAAGCGCTGCCGTCGCTGCACGCGAGACCTGTCATGGGCGACCAGTCGTGCGCGTTGCTCAGGGGCAGGCAGCCGAGGCACACCTGCGCCGGATGCACCGTGCCCGCCGGCAGGCATGCGCCGGCGATGAGGCAACTGCCCGCGACGATGCCGTCGTGGGTACAACTCCCGGCGCTGCACTGATCCGCCGTGCAGGCAACCGTGTCTGCGGGACACGCTGCACCATCCGGCAGGGCGTTGTGGCCGCATGCCCCCGTCTTCGGATCGCACTGGTCGCCCGTGCAAGCGTTGCCGTCGTCGCAGTTCTTTGCCGTGCCGGAGCAGACGCCGTTCACGCATAAGTCACCAGATGTACAAGCATTTGCGTCGTTGCAGGCGCTGGCCGGTTTGGCGACGGAGGTGCAACCGGTTTCTGCGACACAGCCATCCGCAGTGCAAGCATTGCCGTCTTCGCAGTTGACGGGCAAGCCCTGGCAGTAGCCGGTCGCGCACGTATCGAGCTTGGTGCACGCGTTGCCGTCGTCGCAGCCGACAATGGGTCCAAGAATATCGTTGCTGCAAACGCCCTCGGCCGAACAATGATCCAGCGTGCATGTGTTGCCGTCGTTGCAGTCAGCGTCCAGCTTGCAGGCGCACTTCACGCCGCCAGACAGGCAGATGCCTGCGTTGCACTTGTCGCCAGCTGTGCAGGCATTGCCGTCGTCGCAGGGCGCTCCGTTTGGCGTGTGGGTGCATCCGACCGCGGCCGCGCAAGAATCCGTCGTGCAAGCGTTGCCGTCGGCACAATCTTGGGCCGTCAGCAGCTTGCCGACGCACTTTCCCGCAACGCACGCGTCGGCGACGGTGCACAGGTTCACGTCGTCGCACGAGGCTGTGACAGGAGCAAACTTGCAGCCCGTCTCCGGCTCGCAACTATCCTGCGTGCAAGCGTTTTTGTCGTCGCAGCTACCGATCTCGCCGACGCAAAGATCGGCGACACAGGTATCGAAGAAGGTGCACGCGTTTGCGTCGTCGCAGGGCGCCGCGGGCGTGGCGGTCCAATTCGACGGGTTCTTGGTGGGATCACACAACAGGCAGTCATTGCCGTCGGCCTTGCCACCCGCCGGCACGCACATGCCGCCGATCTCGCACACGGAAGTCAAGGGCACGCCCACACAGGTTCCGCCCACGCATACGTCTTGCGTGCAAGGGTCCGTATCTGCAGAGCAAGGCGCCGTGACGGGTATGTGGACGCAGCCCAGGCCTGCCTGGCATTGGTCCAGCGTGCAGGGGTTGACGTCATTGCAGTCCTTCGCACCACCCCCGACACAAGTGCCTGATTTACACTGCCCTTCTGTCGTGCACGGATCCGCGGTCGCGCAGGTCGCTTCGTTGGCCAGCGCCACGCAACCAGTCTCGGCCTTGCAGGTGTCGTCCGTGCATGGGTTGTCATCGCTACAGTCCACCGCCGTGCTCGTGCACGCGCCGAACAGGTCACATGCGTCGCCTTGCGTGCACGCGTCGCCGTCATCGCAGGACACGGCGGTAACCATCGACCAGTCGGTCTGGCTGATCTCCGGAACGCAGCGCAGGCACGGTGCATCTGGCCTGGCCTGGCCGGCAGTGACGCACGCGCCATCGATGAGGCATTGGCCGGCAACGAGCGTTCCCGAACACTTGCCGCCGCCACAGGAGCCAGCCAGGCAGGTGAGGATGCCCACGGAGCACACCGTGCCGTTCTTGAAAGCCAGGTGATTGCAACCTGTTGTGGTGCACTGATCGGCCGTGCAGGGCTCGCCATCGTCGCACACCGCCGCGCCCGCGACGCAAACGCCCGATTCGCAGTCGCCGGGTGCCGGACAAAGACCGTCGGTGGCACAGGTCGTCTCGTCCGGCAGAATGGCGGGCAGGCAAAGTCCGTCCGTACAACTGGCGAACGTGCAAGCTGGCAACGCTCCGAGCTTGGCACTGCAGTCCTGGTCGACCTTGCAAGTCACCTGCGCATCCGCGGAGTCCACCTTCGCATCTGCATCGGCGTCGGTTTGCAGGCCTCCATCTGCATCAGCTTGTCCATCCGCGCTGGTTTCGGCGCTGGCACCGACGTCATCCATGTCGTCCACGGCATCGGTCGCCGCGTCGAGCTGGCCTTGCAGATCCTGTGCAGCATCCTTGCTGTCTGCGCCAGTGATCGCGTCTGCCGCGGGCGACACGCACAGCCCGGCCAGGCAGCGGCCGGTCGCGCACTCGCTGTCGAGCCGGCACACGGTTTGGGGCGGCTGCGGCGTCTTGATGCACCCGGAACTCAAAGCGGCGCAAGCGATCAGCGCGCGCAACACAAACGCGCTGTGACGCACGATGCAAGCGCTGTCGGTGTGGGGCATCGCGAGGGTCAAGAAAGTCTCCGAACGCACCAGGGAAACGAGCACACAGAATCGCACAGTATCGCGAAGGCGCAGGCCCGGCACAACCAGCGGCGGGCCCGGATCAGCGGCCTGCAGCGTCGCCGAACGGCCTCTGCGCAGATCGGTCTTGCGCTCGCAGCGCCCGAACGCGGAGAATGCTTGCCGGCGCAGGTCCGGGATCGCGAATGGCTCGGCGCTTCCTGGTGGCCGGGCCATGGAGCAGAGGCGACGTCATCGGAACGGACATCCTCTTGGTTCACAACGTTCCAAGCGCTGCCAAGCGCCCATCATCCGGCGTCGGGGCGCGTCATCTCTTCGGCTGGTCGGGACCCTGAGGCGAGGTCATGGTCATCATCTTGAAGCCCGGCGCGGACGACAAGGCCGTTGCAGCAGCCTTGCAGGGGCTCGGCCTGTGGACGCAGCCGCTGGGCGGAGCGGGCCAGGCGGGGATGCTCGCCGTGGAGCCCTACTCCGCGCAAGTTGGCGTCGATCAATTGCTTTGCGTCGATGGTGTGGCGGAAGTTCGTCAATCGCCATCGTCGCATCCCCGCGTGGACGCGCTGTCGCCGACCTTTACCCTGACGTGCCGCGCGGCTGCCGAGATCACGTTCGGTGGCGCGGATCCCATCCTCATGGCAGGGCCTTGCGCTGTCGAATCACAGCAGCAGATTCTCGATGTCGCGCAGCATGTTGCCGCGGCTGGCGCACGCGTCCTGCGCGGCGGAGCGTTCAAGCCGCGCACCTCGCCCTACAGTTTCGCCGGCGAAGGCATCGAAGCGCTGCGGTGGCTGGCTGAGGCGGCGGCTGCGCACGGCCTGGCCGTCGTCACCGAGGCACAGTCGGAGTTGCACGTCGCCGACGTTGCCGGGTTCGCGGACATCATCCAGATCGGTTCGCGCAACATGCAGAATTTCGCTTTGCTCGCGGCGACGGGAGCGCAGGCCAAACCCGTGCTCCTCAAGCGCGGCCGCGGTGCGACTGTGCTCGAATGGCTGATGGCGGGGGAACACTTGCTCGTCCATGGCGCGCCCTATGTGCTCTTCTGCGAACGCGGGATCGCCGGGATCGATCCCGCCACGCGCAACACCCTCGACCTGTCTGCTGTGGCGCTGCTGCGGCATGTCCACCGGCTGCCCGTCATCGTCGATCCGTCGCACGGCGTCGGCCGTCGCGATCTGGTCGTGCCGATGGCGCGCGCAGGCGTCGCCGCTGGCGCAACGGCCGTCCTGGTCGAAGTGCATCCAGATCCCGCCTCGGCGCGCAGCGACGGCGCCCAAGCCTTGTCCTATCTGCAAGTGGCGGAGTTGGCCCACGCGATGGGCGTGGATGCGCCCGAGATCGTCCGCGCTGCGGCTCCAGCTTATGGCAGTCGTTTCCCAGAGTTCTACAAGCGCACAGTCGCAGAGCGCCGCCGCATCCTGGGTGTGCAGGCGGGCCTGTCGTGCAGCGCTCGCGACTACCTGCGACGTGGCGGCCTCGACATCGCAGTCGCTGACAAGATGTCAGAGAACGTCATTTCCACTTTTGCCTTGCCCTTGTCGGTTGCGCTGAATTTCCGCGTCAATGGCCGTGATCACCTCGTGCCGATGGTGACCGAGGAACCCTCCATCGTGGCTGCCGCCTCGAATGCTGCACGTATGGTTCGCGCTTCCGGCGGTTTTCGCGGCGACGCCACGGCGTCCGTCATGACGGCCCAGGTCCAGTTCGATCACGTGCAGGGCATCGACGCCGCCGCAGAGCAACTGCGCCGGCGTCGCGTCGAGATCATCGCAGCGGCCAATGACGCGATTCCCCGCATGGTTGCGCGCGGTGGCGGCTGTCGTGACACGGATGTTCGCGTCTTGGACCGCGAGATGGGCATCATCGTGCTGCACCTCTACGCGGATGTCGGCGATGCCATGGGCGCGAATGTCGTCGATACGATGGCCGAACATGTCGCGCCGATCGTGCAGTCCTGGATTGGTGGCGACATCGGTTTGCGCATCCTGTCGAACCTGCCGCTACGGCGACTCGTGCACGTGGAATGCGATGTGACGGCCGAGGTGGTGGGTGGGCCGGACCTGGCCGACGCGATCGCCCGCGCGGGCCGTTTTGCCGAGATGGATCCGTTTCGCGCCTCGACCCATAACAAGGGCATCATGAACGGCATTGACGCGGTGGCACTCGCACTCGGTCAGGATGCCCGTGCGTTGGAGGCGGGCGCCCACGCCTATGCGGGTCTCGGCCGTGACTACCGGCCACTGTCGACGTGGACGCGCACGGCGACGGGTCTGTTCGGCGCCATGGAACTGCCGCTCGCGATCGGCACGGTGGGCGGTTCGACCCAGGCGCATCCTGGTGTGCGCACTGCGATGGAAATCGTGCGCGTCGACAGCTCGCGGCAACTGGCCGTGGTGATCGCGGCGGCGGGTCTGGCATCGAATCTGGCGGCGCTGCGAGCCCTGGCTGGCGAGGGCATTCAACACGGGCATATGCGCTTGCACGCGCGCAAGTCGCAGGCCGTGGCGCTGGCGCCTGGGACGCACGAGTAGCGCGCTACGCCGGCCCTGCCACGACGGCACGCACCCACTTTGCATCGAAGCGTGGACTGGCCTGCGCGAGCGTCCACTGCAGCAGTTCCGTCTCGCTGCGTTGCCCATCCATGCCGGCAGGTTGGCGCCAGCGCTCCATCTCCTGCACGAGCGCAAACAGCGGTCGCACGCCTACGGCACGTTCCTGATCGCTCTGCGCGCGCGCCAGGGCGTGCAGAATTGCGCACACCCTGACGCGGTGTCGTGGGAAATCGTCCGATTCACCTTGACGCCGTGCGATCATGCGCGTCAGAGCCGGTGCGGCGGCATCGCTCGCGGCCAGCCCTGGTCCCTGTCCGAGCCCCGCGCAAGCCATGGCCAGCGACGCGTGGCTCGCCGCGCGCGTCGTTGCGGCGTCCACTCCCAGCCGGCGCAGCACGGACATCGTGCGCCACGTCGCCGCCAGCGCACGTTGGGCAGGGTCCCACCGCGGCGGCATGGCCGCGATGGCGCGCGCCGTTGCGTCTTCGCCTCGTGTCATGGATTGCTCCATGCGATCCAGGACGTGGATGCCGGCGATCCAGTTCCACGGTGCCTCGCGATCCGCGAGCAATGGCCGCACTTCCTGCAGCGCCAGCACCAGCTGCGCCACGATCCATGCGTCTCGTTCTCGCGCCGCTTCGGCACTCATGGTTGCACCCCATGTTTGCGCAACTGCGCCAGCCGCTCCTGGATGGCCGGTGGATCCAGCAACTCTGCCATGCGCCAGCGCAAGCCCTCCTGCGCGATGTGCGAGCGCGCGATCTCGTCCAACATGACCAGCCGTGCTTCCACCGCCACGCGGGACGATTGCATCAGCTTGAGCAGGGGCTCCGGCTCGACATTGTTCAAAAGCAAGGTTTGGTAGATCGCGCGAATCGTGCGCAATTCCCATCCTTTGGCCTCGGTTTCGCGCAGCACGGCCGCCAATGCCGCAAGGCAGCCCAGGTTGCCGCTGCCAAGCAGCAACTGAGCGACCTGCGAGCGTTCACGCGGCTGCGCCCGCAGCAGGACCTGATGAATCGGCTTGGTCAGCCGCAGCAGCAGATTGACGGGCAAACCATGAATGATTCCAATCGCTTCCGACGGCGTCACCTGGGGCAGCATCTCCGCAAGCCACTCCGCACCGCCCGTCAGGCGCGCGATGACCCGGCCGAAGGCAGATCGCGAAATCGGCGCCAGAATGGCAAGTTCCACCAGACCGACGAAGCGCTCCACGCCAAGAGTCGTCGCGAGCGCCACGATCGGCGCGTCCAACACCTCGCCATGCTCCGTCGCGCGGGCCAGCAGGCCGCGCAGGACGCCACCACCGATATGTGGCGATAATCCTTCTATGATCTGGCCGATCTGCTGCAACCCCGCCGGGTCCAGCGGTGCACGGCTGCCGATCGCTTCGCCAATCGGCTCGTCTTCGAAGGCCGCCCGCGCGAAGCGGGCGTAGTCGTTCTTGCCCTGTGCCAGTGCCCCCAACATTGCCAGCAGGCGGCGATCGAATGCCGCCGCGGCAGCATGGCGCAAGCGCCGCGCCAGATCGTGGGCCGGCATGTCCGGTTGCATCTCCGCATGCGTCAGGACCAGCGACAGTTCCTCCGCAAGCCAGAACACGGGATCGTTGCAGGTGGCCGCCAGGGGCGCCGATTCTTCGGCGCTCAGCGCGATCGGTGGCGGTTCGCGTGGTGGCAGCGGCGGCGCCAGCAGGGCGTCTTGCAGGGCACGCTGTTCGGCATCCGTCGGCGCAAGTGGCGCAAGTTCCACACGAAATCCGCCAAGACTATCTGTCCACAGCCACGTATGCAGTCGATCCGTGCCGTGTGGCGTCGGGGTCAAGATGGCCAATTCGTGAGCGAGCGCCGTCATATCCTGGGGCTGCACATCGCGCAACGCGGTCAGGCCGCGCAGCCCGGCCGCGAAGGCGTCAGGCACCCAACTGCCGCACTCAGGCTTCGCGGCCAGCAGCAACTGGCCGTTGGCCAGCACACCGGCCGGTTCCAACTGCAGGGTCCGGTCGGCCAGGGCGCGCCAATTCTGCGCCACCTGTGCGGCCAACGCCGCGGTGTCGGGAACGTCCGCGGCCATCGCGCGCACAAGCGCATCGAAATTCGTCAGCAGCGCCAGTGCGTTGTGCTGAAACTCCTTGTCCTGGCTGCGATTCCGCTCCGTCACTGCTCTCCATCGGCCCAATCTTGCAGCGCAAAGCGATCGACACCGCCCGCGCGCACCCGCTCCATCGCTTCGACTGCCGCCTCCGCCGCCGACAGCGTCGTGATGCAAGCCACACCGCGCGCGGAGGCCGCGACGCGAATCGACTTTTCATCGAAGAACGAATCCTGGCCGAGAGGCGTGTTGATCACCAGCGAAATCGTTCCCGACTCCAGCAAATCGACGGCATGCGGTTGGCCTTCATTGACCTTGTAGGTCAACTGCGCAGGAACGCCGTGATCGAACAGATATAGCGCAGTGCCGCGTGTGCCTGCGATGCCAAAACCCATGGAGTACAGACGTTTGGCGACAGCGAGGACGGCTTCCTTGTCGGAATCGTTCACAGAGATGAACACCATGCCGCTCGCAGGCAACTGCACGCCTGCACCCTGCATGGCCTTGAAGTACGCTTCGCCGGGCGTGTGTCCGACGCCCATCACCTCGCCGGTCGAGCGCATCTCTGGGCCCAAGAGCACGTCCGCACCCGGAAACTTGCGGAACGGAAACACCGGTGCCTTGCAGAAGTGGTGGCGCGGCACAGGATCCTCGGTCAGACCGATGTCGACGAGCTTTTCGCCCATCATGATGCGCGTGGCGTAGGCCACCAGCGGCAGCCCGGTTGCCTTGGCCAGGAACGGCACCGTTCGCGAAGCCCTTGGATTGACTTCGAGAACGTAGAGAAGCCCGCCTTGTTCCGCGAACTGGATATTCATCAACCCGCGCACGCCCAACTGCAGCCCCAGCTTGCGCGTGACCTCGCACATCTCGCGGAAAATATGCGGCTTGATCTTCGCCGCCGGAAACAGCGCCGAGGAATCGCCGGAATGCACACCCGCAGCCTCGACTTGCTGCATGATTCCAGCGATGACAACGCGCTCACCATCACACAGGGCATCGACGTCGTATTCGAATGCGTCCTCCAGGTACTGATCGACCAGCACGGGGCGACCCGGCAGAACGCGCGCCGCCATCTCCAGCCATTGGCTCAACGCGCCTGGCGTGTAGACGATCCGCATCGCCTGACCGCCCAGCACATAGCTGGGTCGCACGAGCACCGGAAAGCCAATTTCATCTGCAATCGTGAGTGCTTCATCGACCGTCTGCGCCATGCCGGATCGTGGTTGACGCACGCCCATCTCGTGGAGCAGCTTGCCGAATCGGCCGCGATCCTCTGCCAGATCAATCGCTTCCACGGGCGTGCCCAGAATCGGGATTCCGGCACCCTCCAGCGCCGCTGCCAGCTTGAGCGGCGTCTGACCGCCGAGCTGCACGATCACTCCCAAGGGCTGTTCAACGCGAGCAATTTCGGCCACGTGTTCGAAGGTCAAGGGCTCGAAGTACAGCCGATCTGCCGTGTCATAGTCGGTCGAGACGGTCTCCGGATTGCAGTTGACCATCAGCGTCTCATAGCCCATTGATTTCAAAGCATACGTTGCGTGACAGCAGCAGTAATCGAATTCGATGCCCTGGCCGATGCGGTTCGGGCCGCTTCCCAGGATCAAGACCTTTTGTTTGCCGGAAGAGGCGTTCTCTGTCTGGCTTTCGTACGAGGAATAGAGGTAAGGCGTGTGCGAGCGGAATTCGCCAGCGCATGTGTCGACACGCAGGTAGCTCGGAAATAGTCCTTCCTTTTCACGAAGTTGGCGCACGGCGGTCTCGCCGCGCTGCCACCAATCCCCGAGCGTTGCATCCGAGACGCCATCGCGCTTGCAGGCAAAAAGCACGTCGTAAGGCAGATCCTGGCCGCGAAACGCGCTGACGTGGCGTTCCATCGCGGTCATCGTCGCGAACTGGTGCAGGTACCATGGATCGATTCCCGTCAGATCATGCACTTCCTGCACCGGCCGCCCCGCGCGGATCGCGGCGAAAACGGCGAACACACGATCCGGGGTTGGCCGCTGCAGATCCTGATCTTGCCACGGTGATTCCAGAGCCGGCAAGCGCTGTTCCAGCGATGCGACCCCCTTGCGAAAGGCTTCGCGGAACGTCCGGCCGATCGCCATGACTTCGCCTACAGACTTCATCTGCGGACCAAGTCCAGAGCTGGCGCCTGGGAACTTTGCGAAATCAAAGCGTGGGATCTTCACAACGACGTAGTCGATCGCCGGCTCGAAGCAGCACGCCGTGGTCTGCGTGATGTCATTGGTGATCTGGTCGAGTGTGTAGCCCAGGGCCAGACGCGCGGCGATCTTGGCGATGGGAAAGCCGGTTGCTTTGGAGGCGAGGGCAGAACTACGCGATACCCGTGGGTTCATCTCGATGACGGAGAGGCGTCCGTCTTTGGGGTCGACGGCGAATTGGATATTCGAACCGCCCGTTTCCACGCCGATCTTTCGGATGATGCGCAGTGCGGCATCGCGCATGACCTGGTACTCGCGATCCGTCAGTGTCTGCGCCGGAGCAACCGTAATCGAATCACCTGTGTGCACACCCATCGGGTCGAGGTTCTCGATGCTGCAGACGATGACGACATTGTCCGCGCGATCGCGCATCACTTCGAGTTCATACTCCTTCCAACCGGCGATGCTCTGCTCGACCAAGACCTGGCTCGACGGACTCTCGGCCAGGCCGCGCACGATGGCGTCGTGGAATTCGGTCGGCGTGTAGGCCAGCCCCCCTCCCGAACCGCCCAAGGTGAAAGAAGGTCGCACGATGGCCGGCACGCCGATGCTGATCAATGCATCCGGGATCTGCTCGGCGCGTGTCACGATGACCGATTTCGGGGTATTCAGGCCGATCTCGGCCATGGCCTGGGCAAAATGCTCGCGATCCTCGGCCAGACGAATGGCCTCGACGCTCGCTCCCAACAACGCGACGCCGTGCTCGGCGAGAACGCCGGCCTGATGCAGTGCCATCGCGAGGTTGATGCCAGTCTGCCCGCCCACCGTCGGCAAGATCGCGTCCGGCTGTTCGCGCGCGATGATCTGCGTGAGCGCCTGCACGGTCAGCGGTTCGATGTATGTGCGATCCGCGACGGACGGATCCGTCATGATGGTCGCGGGGTTGGAGTTGCACAGGATGACGAACGCGCCTTCCTCGCGCAGCGCCCGGCATGCCTGCGTGCCCGAGTAGTCGAATTCGCAGGCCTGACCGATGACGATCGGACCGCTGCCGATGACCAGGATTCTGCGGCCTGTTCCCTTCATTGGGCTCCCGGGCGTGCGATCAGGTGGGGTGGATGCGGCGCCAATGTTCCATCGCGTCGATGAAGCGCTCGAAGAGGTGATGGCTGTCATGCGGCCCCGGCGAGGCCTCTGGGTGGTATTGCACGGAAAACGCAGGAAAGCGGCGGTGTCGCAGCCCAGCCACGGTGTCGTCGTGCAGGTGCAGGTGCGACACGACAATTTCGCGGCCATCCAGGCTCGATGCGGCGACGGCGAAACCGTGATTTTGTGATGTGATTTCGATGCGGCCACTCTCGATGTCGCGCACTGGGTGGTTGCTGCCACGGTGCCCGAACTTGAGCTTGAAGGTGCTGCCGCCACAAGCGAGACCGAGCAGTTGATGGCCCAGACAGATGCCGAACAGGGGAACCTTTGCCAGCAATTCACGAATCGTTACAACCGCATAGGTCACGGCCTGCGGATCGCCTGGTCCGTTCGACAGCAGCACGCCATCGGGCCGGTACGCCAGGATTTCGGCCGCGCTCGTGCGCGAGGGTACCACGGTCACACGACAGCCGCTGTGCTGCAACTGTCTGACAATATTTAGCTTAATCCCGAAATCGAGCGCCACGACGTGCAAAGTCGCCTGTGGGTCGCCGGCTTGCCAGGGCGCTGCACAGGTCACCCGGCTCGCAAGATCTTGC
>Ga0172369_10005893_pt1 | contig 14887 bp, 16 predicted proteins | sample LakKiv25m_FD_114539 | JGI IMG/M metagenome (GOLD analysis project Ga0172369, IMG submission 114539) | Freshwater microbial communities from Kabuno Bay, South-Kivu, Congo - kab_022012_11.25m | ecosystem: Environmental > Aquatic > Freshwater > Lake | place: Democratic Republic of the Congo...
CGATAACTAATAAAGCGAAAATAAAAATAATGAGTATTCTGTTCATAGATTGTAAATAACTATTAATATTCCAATATTAACGGTATTTGTAAAATAAATGAGTAAGGGATAAGTAATAGACCGGTAAACAAGATTTACACCACAAAAAAACACTATCCGTTTCCAGCAAGTATCCTTACCTAGCGAGATAGTGTTTTTGGCGGTTTACATTCCGCGGCGATCATCACGGCGGAAATTCGGGCGTTCTTCTCTTGGTCGGGCAACGTTAACAACAATATTGCGACCGTTGACGTCTTTTTCGTGCATTTCGGCGACTGCTTTTTCTGCATCTGCCTCATTGGCAAACGTGACGAAACCGAAACCTTTTGACCTTCCGGTCATGCGGTCCGTAATAACAACAGCTTCGACGATCTCACCGTATGGAGCAAATATATCTCTTAATCCATCGTTATTGATTCCCCAAGGTAAATTACCAACATAAAGTTTTTTCTTATCCATTATTTTCACCTCCCTTCGAAGGAAATAAATTATGAAAGTCTGAATTTGAAAGAATTAGATTCATTATCTGTATAACCAATCGAAGTTTTTCGAACCGGGAATAGTAACTGGCAGTCGAAAAAACGTTCTTGGCATAAACTGATAGTAATTATAACATATGCCCGCCGCAACTGCAATCTCAAAACGGGTTGTTGCGTCGGCATCTCAGGTAGGCGTGGGTGAAGGTAAGATTAGTGTAATGAGGCTGAAAAAGCCCGGCCGATTTTTTCCGCGGTTTTCTTCATTTCTTTGATCGACGGAGGATTCGATAGCGGTTTGTTGGGAATTTCCTCAATGCCGTCATTAAACTTTCTCGGTAATAAATGGATATGGGCATGGGCAACGCCGAAACCCGCAATCACTTCTTCGACCCATTGGGTATTGAATGTTTTCCTTAAAGAATTAGCTAAATTATAAACGACCGTCATCAGTCGGGAATATTCTGTCTCCGGCATATCCCATGTCCAGCGTGAATGTTTTTTCGGCATAACCAATACGTGACCGACAACATACGGATGGATATCCAAAATCGCAATCATGCTTTTATCCTCATAAACTTTATATGAAGGAATTTCCCCCTTGATGATTTTACAAAAAACGCAATTTTCCATGATTCAAGTATATCATCATTTCTTACCTTCTCCATACGTATCTTTCACTTTTAATTAACCTCGGCTTTTTAAGCTTAATGCTATTGTTATAAATATCCATATGCCGACCAATAATAAGATCAATCAATCGCTTGGATACGTGCCGAAAAAAATTGCCATATTTCGCGCTCTCAATCTTGGCGACTTACTTTGTTCCGTTCCGGCCGTCCGGGCCTTAAAAAATACTTATCCGGGGGCGGAAATTACGCTCATCGGTTTGCTTTGGGCGAAACAATTTACCGAACAGTTCGGAAAGTATTTCGGCCGCCTCATCGCTTTTCCCGGCTATCCCGGATTACCGGAACAATCGTTCAATTATTCCGAATTCGTTAATTTCCTGCACAAAGTCAGAAAAGAACAATTCGACATCATCATTCAAATGCACGATAACGGCTCAATCGTCAATTCCTTGCTCGGTCTTTTCAATTCTCAAAGGGTTGCCGGTTATTATCGGCAAGATTCTCACCGGCCGAATAAAGAATTATTCATGATTTATCCCGATAAAGAACCCGAAATCAAACGCCATTTAAAATTAATGGAATTTTTAGGCATCCCAACCCAAAAAGAACAATTGGAATTTCCTTTAACGGAAAAAGATGAAAATCAACTGGCCAGACTACAAAACAAGCTTAACTTACGGAAAAAATCATATGTTTGCGTCCATCCCGGCACATCGGCCGCCGCCAAACGATGGCCGCCCGCTTCTTTCGCCCGTATCGCCGACCGGGCGGCCGGCAACGGCTTAAAAGTGATCCTTACCGGAGTTTATCAGGAATTGATGCTTACCCAAGCGGTGGCGCACCATATGAAATATCCGGCCATTAATTTGACCGGTCAAACATCTTTGGGGATTCTCGGAGGATTGATCAGGGACAGCCGTTTACTCATCGCCAACGATACCGGCGTATCCCATATTGCCGCGGCCTTCAATACGCCAAATCTGATTGTTTCCCAAAATTCGCCGAAAAACCCGGCACTCGAAGATGAAGACAACGGCTTAAAACAAGTAATCGTCAAACTAAAAAACCAATTCCAATTTCCCTACTGATTTTTTAATCCCATAGCATAATATAATTATGCTATTATGATGAATATATATGGCTAATGTTGCCCCACCGGTTGATCCCTTGAAGAATATAAAGGAATTATTCGATTTCTTCGTTAACTTTATCCTTAAATCTTCGACCTTTATTATTGCTTTTGGCGCAGTCGCTTTCATTATCCTGATACTGATTTTGCTCTTTTTTTATCAATCCTTTGGTTTTTGAGATGAATCAATGCCGTTTTCAAGCTTTGTGGCCGCCGAATTGTTCGCGCAGGGCCGATAAAATCCTGCCCGTGTAGCTTGGTTTTTTTGCCGATTCTTTCCGGAAAATAACCGAATCTTCTATCACTTTTGTTTCCAAATTCATTTTTTTGGCCGTTTCCAAAGTCCATAAACCCTCACCGGTTTGGGCAACGGTCGAAGTAACACCGTCCAAATCCTGGCCGTGCTTTGCCAAAGCCTGCTTTAACCAATTGATAAGCCGTGATTCGATCACGCTGCCATGGTTATAAATATCGGCAATCTTCTCCAGATCCAACCGGTAGTCGGCCGCCTTCAAAACCGTAAATCCCTCGGCAATCGCCTGCATGACTGCGTATTCGATACCGTTATGAACCATTTTGACGAAATGACCGGCGCCGGCGCGGCCGACGTATTCCACGCCCTGATCGACGGCTAAATCCAAAAATAGTTGTTTTAACTCTTCAAAAAGCATTTTGCTGCCTCCCACCATCAAAGCCGCACCGTTTAATGCGCCGGCCGGACCGCCGGAAACGCCTACGTCAAGGTAACCTATGCCTTTTTTTCCAACCGCCCGGTACCGTTTTAAGGTATCCCTGTAAAATGAATTACTGCCGTCGACAATGATGTCGCCGGCCTCAAGCAGATTCATCAAGCCGTTTTTGCCGACAATCATATCGTCGATCACTTCGCCTGAAGGCAGCATCACCCAGACAACTCGAGGTTTTTTCAATTTTTCGATTAATTCTTTTAAGGAAAAGGCAGTGACTAAACCTTCCGCCGCCATATTTTCGGTCACCGCAGCCGACCGGTTATAACCAACCACCCGCCAGTCTTTTCCCAACAGTTGCCGGGATAAATTGGCGCCCATTTTCCCCAACCCGACCATCCCGATTTCTTTCTTGAGAAAGGATTTGTTTTTGGCAAGATCGATGAAGTTCGAATCCGCCACCGATCCGTTGGTGTCGGGTTTATAAGATTTCAGCCCGATCTCGTTTTTTTGCCAGGCAACCACAACCGGATCAATCGTCCGCCACATTTCTTTAACTTCTTTCGTGCTCACAAACAAGGTTTGATCACCGATAATCGCATCCAGAAGTAATTTTTCGTATTCTTCGACATATTGCTGTTTTTTCTCGCCGGTGCGAAAAGCGAAATCGAATTTCCTTTCTTCGACAAAATAATCGAGCCCCGGTTTTTTGGCAAAAAACGAAACGACGATCTCTTCTTTCGGCTCCAACCTGAAAACAACCTTATTCTGGATGTGCCTGAGCGGTGCCGGACATAAGCAATCGTTAGGGTTTTTGAAAACGATAACGATTTCCTTGCAGGCCGCGGCCATTCGTTTTCCGCTTTCCAAAATAAAAGGCACCCCGCGCCAACGGTTGGTTTCCAGATTAAGTCTGATCTTGAAATAGGTTTCCGTATTTGAGCGGGGATTGACATTTTTGATGCCGCGATAACCTTTGTATTGGCTGCGGAAAGTCAGTTCTTTTATTTCGTCCGGGCCGGGAGCCAGCAGTGAAGACAAAATGTCGGCCCGTTTCTCACGGATGGACTGCGCCCGGAATGATTCGGGTTGGTCCATCGTCACAATGGCCAACATTTGCAGCAGATGGTTTTGGCCAACATCGCGAAGCGCGCCAACGCCGTCATAGAACTTACCTCTTTTTTCGACGCCGAGCGTTTCCCATAAACGGATTTCCACTTTTTCGATGGAGTTTTTATCCCAGCTTTTTTCGAAAAGATTATTGGCAAAACGAAAAGTAAGAACATTCTGGAGCATTTCTTTCGCCAAATAATGATCAATCCGGTAAATTTGTTCTTCTCTAAACAAACTGCTTAGTAATATATCCAGCTTTTGCGCCGTCTCGGCGTCTTTGCCGAAAGGTTTCTCGACCAGCACACGCGTCCAGCCTTCTTCGGGACTGCAAGGCTCGGTCAAACCGGTTTCGTCCAGCCGGTGGAAAATGTTTTCGTAATACTGCGGAGGAACCGCCAAATAAAAAAGTTTATTGGCACAGGTCTTCCATTGACCGTCGATTTTTCCCAATTTTTCCGACAGTTTTTCGTATTGTTCGGTATCGCCGAAATCGCCCCGATGATAGGAAAATAATTTGACGAAATTATCCGTCACACTCTCCGACTGCTCGAGTGTTTGTTTCCTGATCATATCGGCAATCATTTCCTTGAATTCCTGCTGCCCGATTTGTCTTCGCGAAAAACCGATTACCCTGGTCATTTTCGGCAGTTTTTGTTTGAGGTAAAGATTGAAAAGCGCCGGGACGATTTTTCGGCTCATCAAATCGCCGGTTGCTCCCAAGACAACGATGATTGTGGGAAAGTTTTTTTTGAAGTAATTTTGAGGAGAAATTAATTTCATGGCATCAATAGTTTAATAAATTTAACTGAATAATAGCCGAAATTTCACAGAAATGCCGTGGACCAGGCTTTCCTTGCTCTATCGAATTTCCCTAAATCGTAAGAGGCACAACCTTCATTATCTAAAGGAGCATTTGCCATCTCTGGATCCCAAAATACCTGGTCAATCGTACCGGAAAAAATATCCAATACGTCTTTAACGTATGGATATTCCTTTGCATATGCCAATAATTTTTCGATTTGATTTGATAATACATTACCGGTTAGTCCTCTCCAATTAGCGATTCGTCTACCATTTACTCCTTGGAATGCAATCATACCTGTTTGTAAATATCCGATTCGTTCCGCCGCATTAAACATTTTTCCCAGTTTAGTTGCTTTATCAAAAACTATTTCTTTATAAGCTCGATCAATGATGTTTTTTGTATATTCATCTTCAACATCATTTAGTAATAAACTGAAAATATTTAATTCAGTAGTTTCATGTGATTCGGTTTTTTGTTCAAAAGTAATATCGCCTATTCCTTGTCCATCAATAATGAGCTCTCCCCAATCATGCACATATGCTGCGGTCATCAATAATGCTTTTTCTTCTGTAGATAAAACAATTCCCCGGGTATTGTTGATTTCAATAAAACTATCCATGATTTTAGCTGTAACAAGGGGATGTGTCAAACCTATAACATCAGGACCTAATAATTGGACCCAATCTTCTGGATTTTCACCTGATATAAAGCGCACATAACGCAGTTGTCCGGAAAGTTGCGGTTGATATTTTATCATTACTGATTCGATTTGATCACGAGGAATGAAAGCTTCAACTGTTTTCATGCTGAAATTATATCAAAGTCTAAATTTTCCATTGGGAACGGGAAAGGTCGACTCTATTATTTTTGAAATAAACACCCTCGCGCAGGAGCATAATTTTTTTGGTTTCGATACCGCGACCGGCGGAATAACCGGTAAGTTTACCGTCGGAGGAAACGACCCGATGGCAAGGAGTTTGCGGCGCATTGGGATTGGTTTTCATGCACGTGCCCACTGCCCGGGCCGCTTTCTGATTGCCGGCCAACTTGGCGATTTGTCCATACGTCGCCACTTTGCCTTTGGGAATTTTATCGGTGATCTTATATACTTTTTCGCGAAATGACATGCTTCAATTATACTATAATGGATAAGCCATGAGCGAAATACCAACCCATAATCCACCGGTCGGATCTTTGCCGACGGAAAAAAGAACCCCTTATCGACTGGAAACAAAAATAGGATCAAATCCTTTATTACTTTCATTGCTGTCCCAGTTTAATCAAATACCGCCCAATTGGCAGCAAATTATGGCTGTTTTTAAAAAAACAAAATACTTTAAACGACATTACAAATACCATACTTCTCCTGATCCCAGCTATGAACAACTCAGTATCTCGATGATGGCGGAAATCCATTTCAGACAAACAATTCGGCAATTAGCCGAAGCATGCAGAGATTTGGTCGATATGGATCCGGCCAGATTAAATCAACCTCAAAAGTACCATTGGCGCAACAATGAATTTTTTATGGCGGTAGACCCTAATGATTCCGTTCATGTCGTAAAAATAAGCGATGGGCAGCCTTATAAGGAAATAGATGACTTTTTTAAGATTGGCGGATTGATGACTTATGTTGAGCTTAAACCTTTTGAACATAAAAGATATCGGGGCGTTAAATATTCCGGCCATTCCCTGCACGAAGTTTTTAAAAAAGAAAAAATAGACCAATCAACCAAACCATTAAGACAAATGGCCGGATCAAATTGCTGCGCTTACGTTATTTTTTGTGCACCCGATATGGTCGATGGGAAAAATCCGGATCAAATACGTTTTGCTAAAATCGGAGGCATTCTCCTGCCATTTTTCCCGACGGTCACCGAGGCAGAAAATTTTCGGCGGCAAGCGGCCCAGGTGATTGCTCAACGGATACTCTTTCCAGGATAAACGGTGGAATTTTTTGGTAAAATATACGTGCGCTTTTAAATTAAAATATGGGGAGTAGTGTAATGGTAACACGCCCGCCTTTGGAGCGGCGCGACTCAAGGTCCGAATCCTTGCTCCCCAGCCAGGCACAATTCTGCGCCTGGCTACGCCACAAAGCAGAATTGGGCCGCAGACGGGTGCAGTCTTGCACCTGTCCAGAAATATGAAATTCTTCTACGTTTACATCATTAAAAGTTTCCATCATGATTTTATCTATATTGGTTTTACTGAAAATCTAAAACAAAGATTTGAAGAACATAACTTAGGTAAATCAAAATCAACAAAACCATATTTACCATTCGACCTTATCCACTACGAAGCCTATAAGGACGTTAAGGGTCTAGTCCGACACGCTCAGCACTAAAATTTAGCCTCACACTAATATATCAAATTTTTTAAGTGGGTTAGGATTCGGACCTTGAAATTTATGAAAATAAAGATAATAATGTGATTAATGTTAGACAATCAGAATTTTACTCTTATAACTAATCAATCGGTTATAAATCAACCTGTAAATACTCCTTTTAAAAATCCTTCGGTTAATCCAGTATTAAGCAACGAAAAACAATCTTCAACTAAGTATATGAAAATTATTTTAATTATGTTTTTTTTAATACTGCTTGTTTTAGTAGTAGGATATTTAGTTATGAATACAAATAACGAAATAATAGATAAACAATATTTCTTTAAGTTTGCTAATACTAAAGGTTGGAAAAAAATACCGCCAAAAGAAGGAGCTTATTTATCTTTAGCAACAACAAAAGATAATATAATTATTTCTTATGTTGATATTAGACCTTTACTTAAAGAAAAATTGCCGCAAAATAAAGAAGCAGATATTCAGAAGTTATGCAATGATACTATAAAACAAATAAACGCGCAAAATATTAAATTTGAACCTATTCAGGTTAACAATGTTTCTGGATTTAAATGTTCCCACGAAGAGCAAGAAACCAATACATCAAATATTTTACAAGGCTCAGAATACACCTTATTTAAAGGAGACAATTTAAAATACATTTATATAATAATTATTTCTTATCCTAAAGATAATATTGAAGAAGCGAATAAAGTTGAGCAACTAATCCAAGGATTCCAAACTTTATAAGGAAAGTTTATTAAGACAAAATTCAATTTTCGTTTGCCGGTAATCGAAGAAGGCCGCTTCCGCTTTATTCCCAATTCTTTTACCAGCTTCAATCTTTTTCTTTACCCTGATAAAGGCGCAAAATACCACTATAATTTTACGGGAAAGACAAACGAGTTAATGAACGCTGAAATATTTAAAACAGATTAATGATGAAGACCGTTACCTCTTATTTGCGCAGTTCTGCCTAAACGCCTATAAAATCGATCAAGCGCCTGTTGTCCTTGATCAAAAACTTCAAGTGGTTGAGATGATCTAATCATCAGGCAATCCAGCCCGTCGCATGCCAACCCGCTACAAGCTTGGGCAAAAGTGCAAACAACCGCTTTTGGAGATAATCCTCTTTTATGAGCAAGTTCACGAGCTTTAAGTAAAACCGTGCAAGTAGCTTCTGCCATAACTTTGATATTATTGTAATAACCCAAATCTAATTTTTCAAGCGGAAATTATAAGGAGCAGTTTGCAAATTGATGATAAAGATAACCGTTTCTAACTTGATCCATCAGCCGCAGCAAGTTCGGATTGACAAGCTCGGAAGAGAGGTATTGGGCTTTCGCAACGCTTAATTTTTGAGGTTCGAACCTTCGTAAAGATTTTTCGTTTTCCGTCTTCATATTTTTAATGATGATGAACGGTTCTCGTTGTTCCAAAAACAATTTCTTGTCTTCGATGATTAGAAATAGTTAGGAATAATTAACGGAGTAAATATAACCATTGATCTGGTCACAAATTTAAGAAATGTCAAATACTCAAAACTGAACATATTAAAGAGAATCGTTCAATAGAATCTTTTTCTATACAACTTAATACCTCATCAATCAAAGCAAGCTAATTTCGGTTTAGACTATTAGAGTAATACGATTGACGATCTCTGTCGCTTATAGTCCACATAAATTATATAATGGAGCCATGAGAAAGGCTTTTTTTCTCAATATAACTCTTTTTATTTTTTTTCTTTCTTTGACTTTACCGGTTCAAGCCCGGTCTGGTTGTTGTTCCCACCATCAAGGAGTTTGCGGTTGCGGGTGTTGTGACGGCACACCATTATCCTCAACCTGTGCGCCTTATTACCCTGAATGTAATCAACCGGCTCAAGTTGAAGGACAACCAGTTTATATTCCGTCGCCGACCGCCACATCATACCCAACCTATACTCCTTATCCAACATATACGCCTGTCCCACCAACCAATACTCCGAAACCAACAAGAAAAATAACCATTAAACCTAAACCAAGCATAACGAAGGCTGTTATCAAGAAAACAAGCGTAGCTAAACCTTCCAAAAAGAACTTCTGGCAGTGGTTGTTTGGAAAATAAAGTTTTCCTTAATGAAAGAGAATTTTTGTAATTTTAGAAGTATAGAAATCAAATTTGTTTTTTATAAACTTCGGGGTTAAGTATTGTTGCTTAGTATAAGCCAGATAATTATTGAGAGAATTGTGTTTAAAGTATTCTTTTTCCGCTTTATCTAAAGTTTCTATTAGTGTTCTTCCGGTTTCCACGTAGCCTAAAGCATACTCGTAATCTTCGATATCCCAAAATAATAAATCGTTAGTAAAAGCCTTTTCCATGCCATTTTCCTGCATAAAATCTGCATAAAAACTCCAGCTACCTTCGTGCATGGGAAGCGACTCTTCAAATACGACTATTGGAACAATTCTTTTTATTTCTTTTAAGTTTACTCCCTTTAGTTTTACAGATCCTGATCTTATTTTTTTCCATAACTCATAAAGTTGAATTGCCTTTCCTCTTCTTTCACCTTTAATTAACAATTTATATAAATACTCTTTTATAGTTTTAGGATTGGCTGTAATCCAAACATTGTATGGTATTTTTCTTGTAGTTATTTCGACTAAAAATAAAGCCGATGGGTAACGAATTATTATATCGACACCCTCAGTTTTGTCGCCGCAAATTTCTGACAAAACTCTATCTGTATCTTTATAAACGCTTTTAGTAATATCGTATACGTAGCGCTCAAATAATTTACCCCAATAACCACTAAAATCTTGTTTTTGCTTATCTGAATTTAATCTATCAAACATTTGCCAGAAGCTTCCACTGGTAATACGTCGCTCTAAATATGTTTTATCTACGAGATAATATGTTTTATTGTCACGAATTAGAGGGTGTCTAAAGAAAGTTTGAAATGAAAAAAATTCGCCATGTTCTTTTTCCTCTCTAATTAAATCCTTTTTAAATCCATTAAAGGTATTTGATATTGCCTTGATACTTTTTTTATGGTTGACTCTGGTATATTTATTCGTATTTTTAAAATAATTAGCTGATAGTATAAATTCTTTAGGCTCTTTTAGCCTTAACTGAAAATTTCTCTTCTCATAAAAACCCCATATGGCAAACCCGATACTTAAATAGAAATTAAAATCTATTCCCATTAAATTTGAAAAGATTTGTCTTAATGTTTTTCCTCCATGCTTTATTTGTTCTCCAACACGATTAAAAATATAAGAATAGCGGGCAACAGCAGAAGATAGATTAAAGCCCTGATTAAAAACCATATTTCTCAAAACGTTCACAACAACTTCTTCTTTACCTTTAAATCTTTTACTGTCTAAAAAATCAGTGATTTTAAATATCAGCTCCGAAAAATCGTTTATATTGTCTTTAACGTATTTTCTGCGGGTATATGAAGAGTAAACTAAAGCCAATTTAATGTTAGCCAACATTTGTTGGCGAGTAAAAAATTTGCTTTTACCTTTTAATTCTGAAAATGCTTGTTTGTTTACATTTACGAGCAAATCTGCCGCAACCTTATAGTCTTCAAAATTACCACCTCCATACTTAGTTTCAAGAATATAATGGACTTTGCATAATGATTGGATTATGTCTTTTTTCAGATAGCTGGCATATTCTTTTTCAATTACGTCCATTGAATTAGGTTTATTTGGAAAAAGTTGCTTATATGTGGTATAAACCAAGAGATTGTCTAAAGGTTTAACAGATCTTAATCTGATATAGCTTGGGATATAGAAATTTAATCCTTGAAATTTTTGCCAATCTTTAAAATTTATTTGTATTTTAGGTTTAGTTTGCATTACATGTCTATTTTAACTAAAACTTATACATATTGTTTTTCATGATGTGCTATCTTTAATCTATGCTTAGTCTTAAATCAAAGATCATAGTCTCATCTATAGCGGCTATTTTATTGGAAGTCTACGCTTTTAATTTCGTTCCCCGGAATACTCGAATTATTGCGACAAGAACCATGGGGAGACAATTTTTCGATTATGCGATAAATTTATCCTGTTTTTCATCGTTTTTTATCTAATCATCTCCATAATTTCATTTGTTCTCACCAAAGCCTTAAGAAAATAATCAGCTTTTTAGCTAATAAAGTTAAATAAATAGCCGATAATCATAATTCCCACAATCGTTATCCCGAAAAATGCCGCCAGGAGTTGCCACTTCATCAATTTTTTCAAGATCAACGCCTCGGGCAGGGAAAGCGTAACGGTCGCCGTCATAAAAGCCAAAGCCGTGCCCAAAGGGATGCCTTTGTGGACAAGAGCGTCGATGATTGGGATGATACTGACGGAGTTGGCATAAAGAGGCACACCGAGTAGTGTGGCGATCGGGATGACATACCAGCTTTTAATTGCTAAATACTTGGTGATCAAAGTTTCGGGGACAAAGCCGTGAATAACCGCGCCTATGCCAACACCTAAGATTACATAAGGGAAAACTTTTTTAGTAATGTCAATCGCTTCGCTTGTCCAGTGTCTAATCAAATCTTTGAAGGGAACCGCTTGATTTTTATACTCGGCCTCGACTTGTTTTTTAGACTTAAACTTTAGAAATTCCGGCTGGATATACTTTTCCATATTTAATTTTTGGATCAGTATGCCGCCCAAGACGCTTATTGCGATACCTACAAGGTTATAAAGGACAGTGATTTTCAGGCCAAAGACCGCCGGGAAAAGATAAAGGGACGACTCGTTGATAAGCGGTGAACTGATAAGGAAGGCAAAAGTTACTCCCAATGGAATGCCGGCTGACAAAAAACCGATAAAAAGAGGAATCGAGGAACAGGAGCAAAAAGGAGTGACTACACCAAGTAAAGCCGCTAACAGATAATCCAGTCCATACCAACGCCTTTTAGTCAAAATATCTCTGACCTTTTCCATGGGAAAATAATACCGGGTGACGGCCATAATGTAATTGATGACGATAAGCAGGATACCGATTTTAATGACGTCATAAATGAAAAAATTAAGGGCACTGGCCAGGTAACTTTCTGGTTTTAACGCCAACAGTCGGAAAGTGACGGTATTGGACAACGATTGAATGGGAGAAAAAATATCCACGTCTTATTTTGCCTCTAATGTTTTTTTAATGCTGTCTTTTATGACTTCAACGTCTGGAGTGAAGCCGGTCATGGCGATATTATCATTCACCGTCAATACCGGACTACTAACTGCTCCCAATTCAATGATTTTCTGAATGCCTTCGTTACCTGTAATGTATTCGACATCGATCTTCAGATCCATTTCTTTGACGGCTTTTTTTGTCATTTCAAAAAGATTCTTGCAGGTCATACAACCCGAACCCAAGACTTGTATTTTCATAGATTATTTGATGCTAAACAATAAATTTGTAACTTGTTCTCCCTTATCGGTAAGTAAATAATAGATCCGCTGACCTTTTTTTTCGTCAACAATCAGTTTGGCGTCTTTCAGATCTTTTAAGTGATGGGAAATTAAACTTTGAGAAAGACCAAGATGTTCTTCAACTTCACAAACACAGTGCTTACCCTGTCTCAATATACAAAGTATCTTTAATCGGCTTTCTTCTCCGACCAGTTTCAATAAAGAGGAAATGGATGAGGTTTGATTAAATTCAGGTTTATTTGTAGTGCAGCAATTATATGAACCCATGTTCATATGCTACGATATTCAAGTTAGACTTTCAAGTGTAGGTTTAGAGCGAAAAATAATTCCGTTTAGGTTCGAACCGATTCTTATAATTTTAAGATTTGAGCTCTTTTATAAATGTTTCCGCCTCTAATTATTCTTGCTCTTATTCCACCTCTATTTGTAAATGCAGATTCAAACGCTTCGCCATCTTTCGGTCTTCCTATTAAAGTGGGAGGTCGTCCACAAGGTTCGCATAATTCAACACCTTCCATTAATACTTCTCCCACTTTAAATCTTTCACCAACCAATGAATTTAATTGGTCAGATGACAAAGTTACTACAAGATTTCTTCTTGATTGTTCTTCTGTAATCGGTTGAATTCCATTTGATTCCAAAATTGCATTTCCGATTTCGATTTGTTGTAGGGCAATAAGTGTCACTTGTCGATCTCCGTCAGAGATTCGGGGAGGGTTCTTAGAATTTTTTCTGGTGGAATATGCTCCTTTTCTTTTCGCATACCTGTCTCCTTCTAACCCAACACCGGCAACAGCCCTAACTTGATTTAACGACAACATCGGTTCACCCATTTTGGGACTGATATAAATTGCGGAGACACATTGTCGTTCGGGCTCAACCTCTACATTAGGAAGAACGCGTTCCCACTCTGGAGTTCTTCTACGAGGCATACTTTCTGGTATTCCTTCAATTCTTCCCATAATATAATTATGTCACTTATTGAAAATTTATGCAAATATATTCAAACAAGATTTCCCAAACCGGCTGAAGCGTTTAATGTGCAGAGCTTTTTTATTTTACTACACCGGTTAAACCTTTTTAACGAGCGCTCACCGCCAGAGGCGGTGGATATGGTTGATTATACCTGCTAAAAGCCGTCGAGTGCCCTTTTGCGACAAAGCACCCGACGGGTAAAATGGAGTCGTGAAGCTATTTCTGTCCAATCAAGGTAGGAAAGAGTAATACGGAAATTGTTGGTAAAGTACCAGATACAGGCCGTTATCTGGATCGTATGGGACTCTATGATCTGACCAAGACCGCTTCGCCATTTACATATCAGCTATTATATTATCAAGTTAAATCGTCGGCGTAACCGACGGCGTTACGGATGTTTTGATTACCGGTTGGGTAAAATCTTTTATTTCCGCAACATCCGTGATCGTATTGTTGGATTTATCCCACATTCCGCGGACTCTGACCCTGTCACCGCCGTTTATCCCGTCGAAATTGATTGTTTTCCCTTTACGATTGATGATTTTTGCCGAACCGATTGTCACGGTTTGGCTACCGCGGTTTACCGTCTGCATGAGGAAAGTACCGTCTCCCTTGGAACTGACCGTCCCAAAGAATACGCCGCTTCTTTTTTGAACAGATAGATCCCTGATTAAGGCCGCATTAATAATGGACTTGGCATCATCCGTAAACTTTCCCCAAACGTTAACCAAATCATTGACGGAAATTTCCGAAAGCGAAGAGTCACCCCAAAAATGACGGCGGAGTTTGGTCTTATCGCCTACATTAACCGTATACGCCTTACCGTCTTTAGTTACCGTAATCGAATTGTCTGTTTTGACCGTTACCGTCCCATTGACGATCCTGGCGACGCTGCCGATAATTTTATCCTTTAGGTTTTTCAGTTCCCGATTGATATTCAGATTCTTTTTTACTTCGTTTTGGACTTTATCTTCAATTTCTTTCCTGAGATTTTGAGTTTTTTCCTTAACTTTGCCGCGGATTTCCTTGCGGAGTTTTTCTCCGGAAATTTCCGTAGGAACGGCTGTCGGAGTGACGGTTTGGGCAAAAACCGTCGGAGAACTGATACCTAAAAAAACGAAAGATATCAAAAGGATGCTTTTTTTCATAGAAATAGACTTTAATTGCTAACTATCTAATATATGCAAAACCAACGCCAAAAGTTTCACTGCACCGGTTCGTAGTTTACGATCAATTCCTGCTCGGTAGAATCGCCCTCATCGTTGTGGGCA